>Ga0307518_10000267_pt1 | contig 39267 bp, 44 predicted proteins | sample 25_EM_MG_FD_203889 | JGI IMG/M metagenome (GOLD analysis project Ga0307518, IMG submission 203889) | Populus trichocarpa ectomycorrhiza microbial communities from riparian zone in the Pacific Northwest, United States - 25_EM | ecosystem: Host-associated > Plants > Roots > Unclassified | place... | reverse complement strand
CTCTCGTTCTTTCCCAGGAACTATCAAATACGCGTAACAATCTCTACCCACGAAGAACCTTTCGTGATTCGGGACTGCACCCTCCGAGCTTTCGCTTTGTTGACGATAGTCTCATGGTACGCCAACATCTGATGTCGACACAGAGCACGAGACAACTGTGAACATTTGATGCAGAGAACTGTCGACGACCGAATCTCGGGAGCCAGAAGAGCAAAGGAGCATTTTGCGGGCGCTGGCTCTCTAGTGAGATATCATCTCTAGCCTTGTCAATTTTATCAAGGACTTATATGGGCAGCCCACTATATATGAACAGGATGAAGCAAGCGCGATAGCTACTGCCCTCCATTCTGGGAAACCTCACCATCGTGTCAGAAGGAAGCGACGGATCAGCTTGACTGAGGCAGTGATAGTAGGTCGACTTTCTTTAGCCACCATTTACTTTCGTCTAACAGCATGAAGGACCTTGCGCTCGTGGTGGTGCGCAGGATCCTTCTTTGACCAGTATTCCTCGCAACAGCCATACATACAATATCGTCTTGTTTAACAACTCTTCAAAATTTCTGCCAGCACAGGTAGCTGGAATGACTCCTGTCATATGAAAAATGGTTTAGACATCTATCTATCTTTGATTTGCCAATGTTCTCCTGTCATTTCTCTGATCACGCAAGGATGAACCACTGCAATACATGTCAGGATTCACCTTGTCCTTATCTTCAATGAGTTCCATGCCACATTTCGTGTCAAATTGCTCTAGTGTGACTAGTACAGGGAAGGCTAGTGCTGTTGTAGTCGACTGGAAGGTGTATGGATCAATTATGTAAGTAACCATGGACTCCAAATAGAGTCCGTCCAAGTCAGCAAGTTGAAGTGGTGACTCGGCCGTCATCGAGTCGACTGCCGGACCAAAGACGCAGCACGCTGTGGGCTCGTAGGCAGGCCAGTGCCGACAGCGACTTATGACCTCAGTGTCGCCTCCATATTATCTTCTCGTATCCCATAACACGCTGCAGCACGGTGTAACTGCCCAAAGTCCCAGTGCGCTCGCCCATGCAGACGTGGAGTACCACTATGCAGACGACTCACCACTAGCACTACTCCCTCGTCATTCCGACGAGCACGTCCTTGTCCTTTACCATGACCCAGAGAACATCTCCAACCCCATAATCAGGAGCACTTCCGGCCAACTCGCCGTTTCCGGTGTCAAAGTTCTACTAGCACCAGGAGCTGGCACAGATGAGGAGGACGCTAATAGGAACGGTAACATTCATGTTCTGCAAGTGATGTCTACGTCGGAAGACCAGTATGTTGGATAACTTCTTGTGCGTCCGAAGTACCTCAACCTCGACAGCAGTGCCAGTTTGGAATCGTCTCAAGCATATGCGCAAAATCCTCAGACATTAGTAACACGTTTTAAAAACAGGTAGATTCTCAGGTCGTGGGCAAGTGGATCTAATTCAATTCCCATTAGAAATGCTGCCATTCGTCATATTCTCGAATATCCAGGGTAGTTCGGATCATGGCTCTCATTCGCCTGATGCTATCCGACATGGAGAAGCCCAATGAGAGGTCCTTGCGCCCACAACACCAACACCGTGGTTGTTCAATATCAATATTCAGCCCAAGGCCTGCACCCATGCAGGCAAGTCCATTGCACCAGGTACTATATCTACTCGCATACGCTAGAATATGTGTCCACCTACGTGACGTGGTAGTGCATGCATTCAATCCCTTTCACCAACGCACTCGGTGTATTCCTTGCGTACTTGATATTGCATCTCATCGCGGCTCAAACGAATCGGTGTGTATAGTATAAGGTTAGCAACCACTCCAACTCTCATTCACCACTTTCATCTCATATGTATGCTCTGAAACACCCGTAGTGCTCTTTATCATACTACGTGACGACTATGCTCTCTCCAAGCCCTTCCAAGAAAATCGCGGGAGAATATAACCAGTCATGGACTAGTGAAAGTGACTTGATTTTGCCAGTAGCGACATCACAAACATAAACGCGAAGAGACGTTCCAAGCGAGGGACATACCACTGACACATTCATTTGTCTGCTTTGAAACGTAAGTTGGGACTATTAACCCAGCCATCATCCTTGAATTTTTACCATGAGCATGATCAACGGCAAGCAAAGAAATACATAAGTAAGATCGATGGTGTCGCAGGGGTGAAATTCACTTGGAAATTGGAGGAGCTTGGGGACGAAAGTCGAATGAATCGGGGCCGAAGCAGGTAGTGCAGGATAGCGATTTTCGGGCTGGCACTCCTGGCGACATGTGTCGATCGTTTGCAGGCCAGCAGGCCAAATGGCATCATTTTACATAAAAATTGGCATGCTTGTTAGAGACTGGTGATGGAGAGTTGCAAGGGCAGTACCCCATGTAAAGTCCAAACGTGACCTCAGGTCCTCCGTCCAGATCTCAATCCAAACAGGACATCGCAAGGCCGGACTTCAACTTAACGGAGCAGTACCAACGTTCATGTCATTGAAATGGACCGGAGCTGTACAGGTGATAGACCATAGTAATTATCATACACTGAGACAATGTGGCGAGGAATGAAAATAAATGTGTAGTCAGAACCAAGGATTCGGCACTAGACACTCAAAGACCACCGCGGAGACGAAGAACGAGGTGAAGTGTGCTTTCCTTCTGGATGTTATAATCAGAAAGAGTACGTCCATCCTCAAGTTGCTTGCCAGCAAAAATGAGACGCTGTTGGTCAGGTGGGATGCCTTCCTTGTCTTGGATCTTGGCTTTCACATTGTCGATCGTATCAGAAGACTCAACTTCCAATGTGATAGTTTTGCCAGTCAGTGTCTTAACAAAGATTTGCATCCCACCACGCAGCCGAAGTACTACAAGTATGTCAGCGGAGGCAAGACTTGAGTTGAAAGAATTCGTACCAAGGTGAAGGGTAGACTCCTTCTGAATGTTATAGTCCGAAAGAGTACGACCATCCTCCAATTGTTTACCGGCAAAGATCAGGCGTTGCTGGTCCGGGGGAATGCCCTCCTTATCTTGAATCTTCGCCTTGACGTTATCGATAGTGTCCGAAGACTCGACCTCAAGAGTGATAGTCTTCCCAGTGAGCGTCTTCACGAAAATCTGCATACCACCACGTAGACGAAGAACAAGATGGAGAGTAGACTCCTTCTGGATGTTATAGTCCGAGAGGGTACGACCATCTTCGAGCTGCTTGCCAGCGAAGATGAGGCGTTGTTGGTCAGGGGGGATGCCTTCTTTGTCCTGGATCTTTGCCTTTACGTTGTCAATGGTGTCCGACGACTCGACCTCGAGGGTGATCGTCTTGCCAGTGAGGGTTTTGACAAAAATCTGCATCCCACCACGGAGACGCAGCACAAGGTGAAGAGTCGACTCTTTCTGGATGTTGTAATCCGAAAGAGTACGGCCATCTTCGAGTTGCTTTCCGGCAAAGATGAGACGCTGTTGATCCGGAGGAATACTGCGTGCAGCACATTAGTGTTGCCTTCCTTGTACGAATAATGGTACCCACCCTTCCTTGTCTTGAATCTTGGCCTTGACGTTATCGATTGTGTCAGAAGACTCCACCTCGAGGGTGATGGTTTTTCCAGTGAGGGTCTTAACAAAGATCTGCATTCTAGGGCACAAAGTTAGATGCTGCACCTTTGGAATGTACTCAACTTACGTGGTGCCTTCGTAGCAAGGGGAGAGCAGGGCCACGCAATCGACGATTTATATAAGATAGCGGGGATTGAAATGATATACAGAGCATTAGGTAATATTGTACCGCAAAATCACCTGTCATCAAACCACAGTCGAATCGTCGGATCCTTTTCCATCGACGCAGAAGCGATAATTGCACATTCTGGATGAGTCTGAACCTCGACACTCAACCCTCTCTCTGAAGAGAAGGATTGGATGTACTTACAGCTACAGCCAATACAGTATCTGCCAAGGTATGATGACGAGATTACGACCAGTTAAATAGTACACACCTCGGTGCCCTTCCAACACTTGTACGACTTCGCGGCTCTGCAGGTCCCACAGGTAGATTTTACAGTCTTCACTACCACTCACGATGTAGTGCCCTTTTTTCGTGCTGAAGCATGTAAAAATGCAAAATGTGCGATTGGCATGCCCTTTATATGTCTTTACACACCGAGAGTTGTGGTAATTCCACAGCCGGATCGTTGAGTCTTGTGTTGCGGCAAGGATGAATTTGGAATTTGGGGAGAACTCAACATGCGAACTGTTTGTAAAGGTCATAGTGTCCACAATGTGTCCAGAGGTAGTAGAGTCAACGAACCATATTGGGTTATCATCATCAACCAGCGTTTTGAGACATTGGCCTGAGTCCGCATCCCATATTCGACTGCATTCAGATTCAAGAGGGGTGTATGTAAGTAGTCACATCGAAACTCACATTAGTCCATCCATAGCACACGAGACGATAAGCGTGCCATCATGACTGAAGCCCACGGAAGTCACAGGATCTGAGTGGGCTGGTAAGACTTTCAATGACTTGCCTGCACGATAATTTGTCACACAAACTAAGACATGCAGAGAGGTTGAACATACCTCTCGCTACATCCCAAACTCGTACTGTCTCGTCGTATCCACCCGATACTAGGAGATTTGCTCTCGGATTGAAGTTGACACAAAAAACGAAGTTTGTGTGACCATGCAACGTTTTCACAACATCACTCTAACAGAGGGCATTGAACCGTGAAAAAATGTGAACAAAGAGATCCCTTACTTGTTCCACGCTCCAAAGAATGACGGTCTTGTCGTCAGAGGCAGAGGCCAGAAACTCTCCATCGCTCGACCATGCAATATCGTTCACGCCTTCTTGATGACCCGATAATGTCTTTAGAATTTCACCAGTATACACATCCCATACTTTTATCAGCTTGTCGGCACCTTACTTTCGTTGATAACACGTCACGGAGGGACCAACGGTTGACGGGGGGTACACGTACCAGCGGATGCAAGCACACTACCAGTAGGGTTGAACTTGACAGATGATATGGCCATGGTGTGCCCGCTGAGGATATACTTGGCTCGATAGGATGTGCCGATCCATTTAGTTTGTTCTTCGGGAATACCATCGACAGGGAGAGCCTCCGACATGTCGTGGTCACTCGCACAGTGTGACCCAGGATGTTCACTTTTAATTGAGACTGGGGGGAGTTCATGACCCCCACTGTCCATTGTATTGTGTAGTCTTTACGAGGATGAAACGATCGGAATTGAAGTCGACGTAGAACATACGGGAGGCTTTCTCTGTATACGGCGGTGTTTGGGGTCTCCGAACCTTTTAGCCTTACAACGACCACGAAAAAGCCTGAATGGCATCAGCTACAGCAGAATGGGTTGCTCCGTCCACACGAACCGAGCTTATTGAAAACCTAGTATCGGGAGTAGGTGCGTGGAATCATTTACAATATTGTGCAGCCTGACCAATCATGTCCTTGCAGACCGTTACAATCCGTCCAACGTTGGCATTCTCGAGGACTATCTCTACCATCAGATCCGGAGCGACGAGTACGACTGCCTTTCCAATCTCGCCATCCTCAAACTGTATGTATCTTTAGTTTCTCTCACTTCCTCAGCATTCACCGTACTTGACACAGCTACCAATTTAATCCCGACCTGTTCAACCCGGATGTTGTCGTGAACATCCTCCTGAAAGCATTGACTGCAGAACCGTTCCCTGATTTTAACCTCTGCATATCCCTACTGGATGATCGGCCAGTCAACTCGAACCCCGATGAACCGGATCCGCTTCCGGTTCTTCTTCCACTACTTACCAACCTCTACAATCTCCTCCATCAATGCCGCTTTCCATCGTTCTGGACATTTTACCACTCCGATGACCTCGAATCCCTGAGAGAAAATTACATTATTGAATGCGTGGGGTTTGAAGATGCCGTGCGGGAGGTTGCTGCGCGTGCAATGAAAGCGACTTTCACGCGGATCGGACTCGAAAGACTCGGTACATATGTTGGTCTATCAGGTTCGCTCGAAGTTTGAATCGATGATGAATGTGACTGACATCCCCAGGTTCTGAATTGGAAGCTTGGATTGCAAAGCAAGGATGGAACCTGGATACATCGACTAAAACAGTTTCCATTCCCGCCAACCCGGATAACCAAATAGAATCGGTGGTGATTCAAGAAAATGTCAAATTGGCTCGTACGTACCCATCAAACCAGTTGGCACTCTTGTGCGATCTAACAATTTTGCAGAACTTCAAAAAGTCATTACACATGCTGCACTAGCAAAGTGACCCATCTTTTCTGTAGTTGATACTGTTGTGATGTGTAATTCTACCTAGTGGCCGAAGTCGTGGACGCGAGATCTGTGACGCAAAACGTATGTCGCAAATACTGTCGAAGAGATGGTCCTCCAACAAATCGTCTTGTTGGAAGCGACTGAGTCTGGTATTGGCGCTTAGCACAAAAGTAATTTTGGCTCACTCTCCCGATCGTTGCAGTCATGCGTGTGTTTTCAAGAGGCAATGATCGCCTGGTACATAATTCGGACACTGCCAGTCACGCGGCGCTTGGCCAGCTTCAGAAGTTTGAAGACGCAGTTTACAGAAGGACAGTGCGAGACGTAGACGACAAAGTAGACGCCTACAACATATCTGCCTAGATTGTGGTTTCTACAATCACCATCATGTAGGACGAGAGGATAATCTAAAACTAAATTTGAGATTGGAAATAACGGGACTACACTTGCTGAGTATCATGGTATCTTTGATACGCGTTGGTCGAAGTCAAGCTACAGATAAATATGCACTGCATTGTGGCACCGATCTATGAGATTGGTATGAGAATAATGTCCTGTGAAAGTACACCGATGACCACCCGAGCTGCTACAGAGAGGGGCTACCTACAATGAACAGTTTTGTGACAAATGGCATCAGGATGCGTTTACAGCTCGACGGTTAGTCCACATCATGTAAGGATCGCGTGAAATATCTTGGCCACTTGTTTGCTTGACCCGAGTGGAACGACGTGCTTCTGGTAGTTTTGCAGTGACATTCACGTCCTACGACAGTGTCAGTTTACATTGAATGATGATAAGGAGCGCCAGACAAACCGAGATACGTTTACGCATCCCTGGCATGATGTGGTTCCACCACTTTGCCAAGGCGTTCTTCAGTGCCAGTTCTCGGACGCCTTTTATATTCAGCCACGCCAGGAACTCATCCACCTGGAGACGAATATCATGTCAGTAACAAGTGATATGACATGATAGTTCTATACATACCTCTTCTGGCTCTGTATACACCGCCCATTCACCAGGGGCCAACACACCCTCCCCTTCTTCCTCCTGCCTCCTGGCGTCTATGCCATCCTCTCGCTTCGTCATGAATTCCAGATCCATTTGAGTTGGACTCTGCACGAATATCCTGCCAGCTCCATATTGCACAACGCCGCCGCTTCCCAGAAGTGATGCTGAACCAAGGCCATCAAACCACCAGATGCGATTGTGGAATCGATCCTTCCCCATCGGTTTGACACGGATGGCCCCCAGCAATTTGCGGAATTCTCGTTCGATCCCTTCCAACCGTCGCTCGATCTTGTTAACTTCCTCGTCTAGTCTACGGTACTCTGCTTGTGCCTGTTTTTCAGCGGCAACTTTAGCCCGAGCGATCTCTCGCTGTTTTGCGTGCGCTTGCGCATGTGCTTTGTGACGAAGATCTTTTTGGCGCGCGGAACTCTTTTGACGGCCGCTCGTTGCGGAAGCGGTCTCTGAGCCGTCCTCGGAAGGTGCATCGGACAAATCGCTCAGGTCATGTACAACCTCGTCAACACCATTCGTAGCAGGCTCCTGTTTGACTTCGGGTTCACCAGAAAGAGAGCTCATCTCTTCAGCACTGTAGAGGAATTTAGTTTCACTGGAGGGCAACAGAGATGTACTTACTATTGTTTCTTCGTCCGATTAATCTCTATCTTTTCCTTGCGAAGTGATGTTAGTTGTTCCTCGCAGCTTTCCATATGCGCGTGAATAGCCTTGCTTGTCACAGCAAGATTGCACATGAATGCCAGGATTGCAATGCGGTCTTCAGGGGGTAAGGTTTGGTAACGCTCGGAAGGAGAGGACGGTACAGATAGGATCTGTGGCGCAGCACTGGATACCCGCGAACTGGATGAAGAAGTTGACGGCTCCGGGTTAGGTTCAGGCGCAAAAAGTAATCTTGTAAGAACCTCTCGAAGACGTGGCAAATTGTCTATTGTAGCGTGCTGCGAGGCAATGAAAATCGAACCAAGCGGAATAGCCAAAGACTTACATCTTTGAGACATCCCACCAAAGCATCTTCCCAACCTTCCCTCATGTCCACATGCCTAAGCGGCACGCGCTCCCAGTTGTTTCCAACTTCAGTCATGGCCATTGTAAGGTCATCAATTGTAACACCAAATAATTCGTGGTCTTCTTCGAGCGTGTCCTTCAAGCGTAACAATGAAAGAACTGCACTGTGACGGGTGAAAGGCACAGTACGCAAGTTGTAGATGAGCGTCGAGTGTATTTCGGCAAGCATCATACAAGGCGTGTCTATCACGGCGTGCCGAAGTGCGTGCTCGAACTCATCCATAGTAAACGAAGAGAGATGTAAAGGTTGACTACCGCCATGCGTGAGTTTAGCACACAGAAAGTCCGAGATGCTGGCGTACCCATAGACGACCAAAAAATTCCAAGCCATAAGGAAGGACTCGAACGTACTTTGATCTTCACCGAAAGGAAGAAGAATTCGACTCGGCACTGGCTTCATTACCTTGATGCCCGCTTTCTTCTCTTTCTCGGCGAGCCGAACGTCTAGATCTTCTGTTGGGTAACGAATTGGTTTCTTCTTTTTCTTGTCAGCCGCTAGTCGTTCGGTCTCCTCTTTCACTTTCTGTTTCTCAGCCTTCTCTCGAGCCTCTCTTTCTCGTTTTTCCGCAGTAGCAGCAGCGAGAACTTTTACTGGAGACTGTCATTGAGCCGTAGTTAGGGGAAAGACGACACTCACCCTTTCCTTCTTGTGCTGCAGTCAGTTTCTTCTGCTTCTTGTTAGGTGGGCCCTCCTTGTCCTCCCATGCCTTCTTCCGCTTGTCGATTTCTCCGCGTTTGATATTCTCGACCCCTTTTCTAGTTTCTTCTGGCATCACACAGTCAACACCATAATGCTTGGCAACGGCCTCCTTGACGGTCCAAGGAGAAGCCACAGCAGCATCGCGGTCGACACAATCACGGATGAATCGCCGAAGTATCGACTTTGAGAATGCGAGGCGATCACGACTGTCGGTCAAACGTTAGACTGACGCATAGCTTGTAAAGGCGACCGATACGCACCTCATAGCCGTACACTGAACATCCATCAAACTGCCACTCCATTTCACCTTTTCCTTCAGCGAGAGCTTGCCCTTCTCGTGGCTCCTGTCGTGCTGCTCGTCGAGAATCTGAACTTTGTAGGAATACCTGAGGGGGTCATCTCGGGCCACAGACTCTTTGGCGGGAATCTTAAGGTCGCCGCCGATCTTATGTATCTGTACATTCTCGTCGGGAGTGGCAGGTGGTGGAAAGGTAGATGATGAGGCTTGATTTTCAGGGGTGTCATCTGTGCTGTCAGGGTCATGCCTTGGTGGATACACTTGAAGAACTCTTGCGTAGAATCTAAAGAGCTTGAGACGTCGGGACGCAGACCTACAGAAGGTACTTACTTGTCCCCTTGGACATCCACAAAGACCTCTAAAGATGAGAGTCAGTCCGAGGCTATAATTGCGAACAAAACAAGGCATACTTTCGTCCGGGAAGTAGCGGTCCTTGAACCGGTCAAAGACAGCTTCCACCAAATGATCCAGACGGCCCACAACCTCTGTGTAATTATGGTGAGCCGACGAGGGGGGGGGGGGGGGGTCGGGAAGGAAGCACGACGACGTACGCCATTGAACGGCCTTGAGTACAGCAGGCTTTAGTGGCTCGGGGAACCTGGAGTGCATCGTCTGTGCCTCTTGCTGTTCGCTTTCGAGCGCCTGAAAGTAGTCGAGACCACTCTTGCCCGTCACCTCGCATTGGAATTGTTTGAGTCTATAGAACGACATCCTCGCTGCATATGCCCTGGGTCGAACAGGGATGGTGAGTCCAGAGCGGGGATGTCTAGCCTGCAGAACGTACTCGTAGGTCTCAAAGATCTCTCCTGTTTGGTGGAGATAATAAACATCCTTGTCCGGGTAGGACTTTGCGGCCTGGAGAAGGGCCTGAGATGGCTCTGTGAGGACGACACGCTTGCGTCTGCATGTTGGCATGGTGAAATAGAGAGGGAGGGGCGAGGGACGAGGATGGGATGGGTGGGATGGGATGTGGGTATGAAAAGGGACTGACAACGCGGGTGGCTATTAGGGAGGAAACGAAGGCGTGTAGCCGCTATACCTGTCCCTGTGCATTTTTTCCAAACCTTTGCCTCCGTACAGGAGACGCCACTGGCACACAACTTTCCTCATCCTCTCGGCTTTCCTGCCTAGCTAACCATGCAGTAAATCACACGTCTAAGGACCGTTCGTCGTCCTCGATCTAGCAGCCATGATGTTCCACAGTGGTAATTGCTCGCTGTTGCTCAGCAAGGCATCGCCGCGGCGACCCCCACCAACCCCTCATCCACCTATCGTGTCGACCACACGTTCGGGTGCTTCCAGCATTATCGAGTCCTGCCAGCTCACCAAAGGGCATACTAGGCGTCCCAGATAACGCACTCAGATGGCGATACCGAGTAACCCGAAGCGCTCCTAGGATTGCCATTCCGCGTCGGAGCAGCCTGTGCATTTGTTGACTCACTCTGCCCTCTGCCATCAGTCGTTCTTGTCGGTGTTAGCACAGATAGGTGTAGCTTTCAAAATCTTTTTCTTTGACGCATGTTCAAACGTTCCCCCTCCACGAATGATTCGTTCCGTTCAGAATCCATGTCATGCATCTAACAGTCACGTGCTGATTTTCCTTTCCTCACGTGGGTGAAACGCGTGAAGCAATCCAGTGTTTAAGAAAAGATTCTGTTCATACATGGCTCCAAAGAGCTTCTGGCAAGTGTGCGTCCCGTCAGATTATCGTCTATCGCCCGGTGAAAAAAGGCAGACATAAGAAACACGATTAATAGAAAACGACTGAGTAGTAAGTGCGAAAGATAGTGGGCATCCTTGGTGACAGCAAATTGCAGACCTGATCATGATTTACAACGTGGATTGAGAAAAGAAAAGAGAACGAAACAAGGAGCGAAAAAATTAATCAAGCTTAACGCGTACTCTGTCTGGGGGTTTCTCGGGGGACTCGGATGGGCCAAAATGACGACTGAGCTTGGTTCTTCGAAAACGCCCTGAACGTGATGCCCCACGTTCGTGGTGGCCATTAGGACTGAGCTCATGAGATCGGCTTGTCGAGAGTTGCATGTTACTGTTCACTTCGTCTGCCCCTTTGCCCGGACGCGAAAATGACCACAAGCGTCGCAGACCTGATCCTCCTGCTTTGGCCTTGCCTTCCTTGCCATCCTTGGCACCAACGACAACGACAGCTTTTGCTGGAGATGGTCCCAGCGCTTTGTCTACGGCATTCGTCGAGGGCTTCCGGCACCGATCCCCCGTCTGTGGTATCGTGGGGCTCGCCAGCGGGGAGGACGGATGTCCCAAATGGTCTTTCCCCTCAAGGTTAACAAGGACCCAACGATCAGTACTTCCACTTCGACTCCCAGTCTTAGTTGGCGATGCTGGCGAATCATACGAACCATGTTTGGTCCTCACGAGGCTCTCTTTCGACGGTCGCGGGAGAGGAGAGGGGCCCGGCCGTGATTGAGATTGATGCGGCGGCATCATCCCTATTAATCCAGCCTCACTCTTACGCACGTTCTCCTCATGGACCAGCTCCGGCGACGCAACCCGGGCATCTACATCATGTACAGACCTATCCGGGTTCCTGCTATGTTGCAGACGAGCGGTACCCTTGTCTGCACCGCGAGAAGCCTCACCATTTTGCACAGGTAGTTCCTCAGCTGGTATTGTCCACGCCCCAGGTAATGCGGGGGCGGGGGAAGCAAGACGTGGTACCGAATCCTCGGGATACTGGTCCGGCTCTTCCTCTATACACCCTATCCCCTCAGGTCGACCCAAACCGGACCATTTGATAGGAACCTCACATGAACCCGTAGTACCGATCGAATTGGCTGAAAATGCGGAATCTCGAATGCGGAACATTCCTGGGCTAAGAAGTGGTGGGTTCTCAGCGAGAGGGACGGAGGCTTGTGCCTGAGATGTACCCGGCACGGATTCATTATTGGAAGGTGAGGATATGCGAGGAGGGTCGTGAAGTTGCGATGTAAGCGGGGGCGGTGCCTTGGAACGCATTGACGTAGGTCGTGGAGCACTTATCCGACGTGACGCCGATGGACCATTTTCTTCATGTGGGTGAACGGTCTCGTCATCGTCATCGTCAGGTGGCCCTGTTGTACCCAAGATATCTGGTTCGTGAGCATTGGGGTTGAATCTGTTCCGATTGAGCGACCCGATACCTGTCATGTTTTCGCAACCACTTGGAACAGCAGAAGCTAAGGAAGTGCGATAATGCCCGTGATCCTCCTCGTCCTGCGCGTCCAAGTCAACGGAGACTGGTAGCTGCGCCCTTGGAGCGGGTTTGCGCACACCATTGCCAGGAACGATGCGTGGGTTTCCAAGTGGCGGTGTCGATGAATAAGGGGGATGGAAAAGGTTGGTTTCCGTAGCCGCTCGATGGTGATGGGGACCTGAGGGTGGAAATCCATGTGTAGGGTGCTGGGGAACGGTTGCAACCCGTCTGTGAAGTGAGGATGGTATGACACCAGTATCAGGATTCGACGTTTGGTCAGGGGTAGACGTGCGGTTGGAACGACGGAGGTCGAGCATGGAGCCGTTCTGGCTAACGGGGGAATCTGGCCAGTACTGGTCGTAGGAGTCGGAAGAACTTGGCCCGATGAAGATCCATAAATCCTTTACTCGCGAGTGACCGTTGAAGGATAGAGATGCGATCATGGAACAAGCGTGCGCATCCAGAGAGGACAGGAGAGAAAGAATTTGCTGGAGGGAGTCGGTTGCAAATGTATCTTCGTTGAACCCTAGAGGGACATAGTCGATAGAGAGACCAAGAAGAGACGTGAGGATACACACAACTATAACCCTTAAGTTTGAACTCATACACTACATCAGCGACTTTCCTCTCGGACACGACACCGCGGGGCCATGATGCGCGGACTGCTTGTAATATGGCTGGGGTAGAGTTCAATGGAGGGTTGATGACTCGCATGGTGGTGCTGGAGACAAAGGAGATGGCAAATGGCATCTTCCGTTCGTTCTTTGGGGTGGTATGAGACATATTGCTCCCAGAGCCAGCAGGGATGGGGGAATGAGGGGGGAGCGCCAGAGAGGCCGATGGCCTGGAGAAGGAGATGGCTAAGCGATCGTCGCGCTCGCGACCATAGTTAATGGTGGACACAATAGTATACCCATGCTTGTAAATGACGGCGAGGATGTCGAGAAGAATGCGTTCGGTACGTGCGCTCTTTGGAGAGGCCCAAGGCTTTCCATGAAGCTGGAATTCGCAAAGCTTCTGGGAGGGGTCCTCACGGGAAGCAGCATTGAGGTAGAAATGGTCGAAGAGACGACGGAGGTCGACGATGACATCGAAGGGGAAGGAGTAGAGGCGGATGAAACAAGAGCCAGAGACGGTCAAGAGGGCGAAATCGGAAATGGTGCGTTGGTCGCGAATGAACTCTTTCCTTGGGACGAAGCCAGAGTCGGAAGGCGCTGGCTGCATGATGATTGTGATGGCGATCTGGGATGGGGTTTCGCAATGCAGCCAGGATGGCGAGTACGGATAGGATGGCTAGTGAGACCGCTGGCAAACGTCAGGTAAACGGCTGGCAAAGGAGCGGAGGAGGTGAGAGGGGAGGTTGCGAGAATGCGTGCTGTCAAAGGGCACCACGCGATGAGGAGAACGAGAGCTGGTGGTGGGCGGGCACTCAGGCTATGGACGAGTACGCAGTGCCACGGCCTCCCACGCACGACTAGCACTTGCTAGCAGCGGCAACACACCACTGGCTGGTTAGTGACGTCACAGCTGCGAACACGTGCTAATCGCGTGGTGCTCCGCGCCGGATCACTGAACTGAGTCTACTAACCACCTCTATTAGTGGCGACGCTAAAACTCACCAGTTCCAGTGCGGGATTTCATGCCAAGACAGCAGCCCAAGTTGAACTCACGTCTGGCACTGATATCAGGTCCTTGTAATATTGTCCGGCGTGGGCTTGCTTCAACGGCCGCCCGTCTTGTTCGAGACTGCGAATCCAAAGGTCGACGACACCCTGCGGGGGGCACCTGTCCAGACGGGCGCATCAAATTGGATCTACGGAGATGCAAAGGCCGAGGAATACCCCAGCTACTTGATGCCTTTATTGTCTGCAAGGACAGCGACCCTTGATATGGATGGTTATTGCAGACGAATGGAGATATGGTGCATCACGGTAAGTATAGTTGGGTCACGACACTATGTAGTAGTAAAGTTCCAGCTTTCGTTTGCGACCCACTACAACCCGATCAATATCCATGCTCACGCTCATCCGGGCGCTTTTATTGTCCGGCGATCGCACCGGCTGTGCAAGGATATACACAGGCGGCCGGCCGGTTCAATCAAGGATTCTCAATTTCAGAGGCCACTGGAATTACAGGAGGTATTGTAAAGGACAGTTCGATTGCAGGTAGGGAGATGCGAGGATGGCTGCAAACAATGACAACGTGGGATGTGTAACAGGGTACGGAAAGATAAAAAAAAACCTAGGGACAGTTGAAAGTGGCCGCGACCACGTAAAAAAAAGAGGTAGAAACCACTGCGCAACGAGCCAAACGGCCGACAACGATAAAGTGAAGAATAATATAGAACAAATGCGATAAACATGGAAGCCAGTGTAATCTGTATTCTGTCGACCTCGTCACGAGGGAAATAGTTGCGCAGGAATGGAAGAGACGATGACGAAGATGTATGCATAGGAAGAACAAGGTTCAGAATGAGTGTGCTTCGATTACGAGTAATGTCGGTGAAGATGGCCCCCCGAATAAAGAAGTGAACGTGGAGCATGCAGCGTTTGGCAAACCGAATGTAGACACGCTCTCCCCTTGTTTGGGGTCCGACGGTGGTGGAACTGTGACAAGATTATTGCAAAGAAGGGTGATGCATGGATGATTGAGTTGCAAAGACAAGTGCGCAGAGTAGCTGAGCCATGTGTGATAGTATTACATTTTGAAGGTGTAGAAACTTTTTCGGCGCTTCGGAGAGGGGCGCGGTGGCCTCTACGATACAGCGGCCACTCGAGGAGAGCCATTCAAATTGTGTAGTGCGGGCCGACTGAGTGTGAGGTATTCGTGGGGAAGGTAATGATCAGGGGGCTCCTCTAGCCGCTGCTTATTGATGACAGGCTCAAACGTCGGCAAGTTCTCTTTGTCATCGTCAGACGACAGAGAACTGGGGAAAGGATCCGACGAGAACGAGAGGGGACTCGTTGGCGTGAGCGGAAAGTCATCAGAGGTGTCCGACATCGGGGTGCTTGTACCAGAGACAGGAGAACGCGTAGGTGTGACGGGAAACGGTACGATCTGGTACCAAGAGAAACGGCCGCCTTGGACATAAAACTGGAGAACGAACGTTGCCGCCTTGGAGTAAAACGCGTACGAATATTTCTTCACCAAGGTTTCGGAGAGATCATTGACACGCATGGAGAGTCGATTGTCCAAGAGCTCGACAATCTCCCGACATTCCATGGTTTCTTCGAATATGCGGCGAGATTTACCACAGAGGAATCGTGCGAGAGTGAGGGCACCGAGGGCGATCGACGACGGTGCGAATGTGACGAATTCCCGATAAAAGAGTGTTATCTCCATAAGAAAGCGGGCAACGTGTTGGACCTTGTCTTCTTCGACGAAGGGGTCGCAACACATTAGTCTGAGCCATGCTTCGGCCGTTGGGTGACCTAGGGTCCACTGTATGGTGGCAAGGACGTGTCCCTCCATCTGGATGAAGGCTGATTCGTCGTATGTTTCGCGACAAATTTGAGCGAGCTCCTGTACGGTGGGAACGCGCTCTTTCGCGTCCTCGAACTTGGCAGCGATCCAAAGGGCGGCGCAACCAACGAGTTGATAATGTTTGGTGTACACGATGCGACGCGACACATAGCGATCGACGATGTTGAGGGTGAGATAGAGCGTTTCCGGACGCAGACGGAAGGCGAAGTGAATCTCGACAAGGAAGTCGACAAGGCAAGGACGCATATGCCATCGGATCTCGGGTTGCTGATCCATTGACTGCGAGGAAGACATGGTGTATCTCTGGTACAGCCACAGCACCCACGTCAATAAGGGAGAAACCATGGCAAGCTAAGAATGGACGGACCTCCATTTCATGCATGTAAAGCCGGATGTCTTCACGGTACTCCTCTTCTATCAATACTCCCTGACGCCGCAGAGCGGAAATATGTGCTTCGCGTTGCCGCTGCTGGAGAAGGACGGCCTTTGCGGAGTGGGGGGACTTTCGGCCGAGGGGTGGGGGCGCGAGGACGGGAGTCTTGTGGAACTTGGAGATGCCATGGGGGGATGGGCGTTTCTTGGGATAGGCGACGTTGCGGGAGGTTCGATAAGACGACAGGGAGATGTCCTTCATGGCTTGATTCGTCGGTGGCGGGGTATCGATCTATGAGGACGTTCGACCGATATTGGACTGAAAGGGGAGCAGGTTAGCACATATAGCAAAGAGGATAGCAGATGGCGATGATATATGGTGGCATGCGGGGGATAATGGCCGTATAGATGGGGATGACGAAATACTTACTACTACAAGGGACATGCAATACACTTTCGGGCGCAGGGGGACGAGCACGGGGGGGGGATGTGTGTGGCGTGAAGAGGACGGGAACTGGGAGTCGTGGTCAGCGTGGGGATCGTGAAAGACAGAGAAAGAGAAGGCGTGGGCAACGGGAGGCACGACGAGGAGGGGGGTAGAAAGAGAGAAAAGACAGGCAGGCAGTCGACCTACGACTGGGCAGGGGCGGGTGTTATCATTATAAAAGGTGAGATTAGAAAAGGAAATTTGAGCGAAATTAACATGGGCAGAAAGTCGGGGATAAGCATGGAAAAAAAAAATCGATCTACATAACGACAGCAGAACACTGTCAAAAGCGGCTGCAGTCGAGAGCGAAACCCTCGGATGTGACGTGAGTGCAGCTTCGACCTCTCAAGTGGGGGAATGCGCTTCAATCGATTGCCCGAGGCCAATTCATCGGGCGGGTTCCCACGGTCCACGTTCTACGACGTGCAGGACCCATGACGTCGATTGGTAGGAACAAGACTTACAAGTACTGGCTTGGTGTTAGCTGGCTTGTGGGATCGGCGTCGAGTGAGAAGGGGCAAAGACGCTGAGCTGGAACTGGCTACGCACTGCGGTATGTGGGGAAATCAAAGCTCGCTGTAACGACCCTCATATCAGTGACCGTATCGGTGGTTGTCGTGCACGGCCCGACTCACAGCCGATCGATTTGGTGCGCTGGGAACAGTACTTTGTGGGTAAGGACAGACGGGGTGGGTATTAAGACGAGAAAATAGGGTGGAAGAAGGGAGAGACTGGTGAAAGGAAAGACTGATGGGTTGGATGTAGTGGGGATGCAGCGCAACGACTATCAAGCGATCGACTCCAACTTAATGGTCTACCACGAGCGAGGCTTATGCTTTGTCGATGGTGGGTGGACGACGAGAGAGAGTTGGTCGACCTCGCAGAGCAGAGGAAGGAGATGAGCTTGTCGGCCCCTTCTTTACGATTCCCGGCGAAAATGATTGAGTGCATTCGGATTTGGCAGTGCGACCAACACGTTGCATGCCTGCAGGTCCTCGCCCTTATGTCACCGCTCGCCCGTCCTTCCCACCTCTGTCGCACCCTCCGCCGTGCGCTTGATCGCACTGTATGTACATACTGTAGAACGCAGCTCAGAGCCTGGGGAATTATAGTCTGGTAGTATGCCCTCCCACGGAGCATCCATTTCCCATCAATCACACCCGTCTATCACCCGCCCAGATTCTGTTCCCAAATATCCTTGGTGACAGCGACAGCGTCTACCTGCGACCGAGTAAAAAACCCATTACACATGGGACCCTGACGCGTTTAGCAGATTCACATCCGATCTCACTTCGTAGTACAAAGGTTGCTATCTGCTCCAAACGTAACCGCTCAAAGGATGAGACTACGATATCAGCTAGCAACGACAATATATACAATCGGGAGTCGATGTCAGTAGAAGGCGAACAAACGAATGAAGTCGTATCGTCAACGTGCCCAGCGTCGTTCGATAACAAAATCGCACAAAATAGGTAAGTAGGAATCAATCTCGCAAACGAAGAACCATCCATTTACTCGGCAGGTCGGCGAGAGCCACTCATCAACAACGCCATCAAATCGTGTGCAGGCTGACTGCTACCACCGCCCAGTCCTTGCTGTTGCTGCTGCTGGAAGTGATGAGGCAACATATGCGGAGGCACTTGCTGGTGTCTCAACCCCATCTGTGGCGGCTGCATCTGAGGTCCCTGTCCGAACGCACCATTAGGTCCTCGCAGACCACCAGCCCCTGCAAGACCAAGCACCTGCCCTTGACTCGTCCCCAAATTGCTAGGATGAACGAGCCCTTGTAATGCGTTGTGCCCAAGCGAGCTCTGCACCTGGTGTGCCGTCGGGTGGGGCAGACGTAACTGTGGCCCACCCCCGAACCCCACCCCAGCAGTTTGCTGATAGTTGCCAAACGGTTGCTGACCTGGCACATTCCCATGCAGACTGCTCGGGATGCCACCATTCGCAATACCCATGGAGGAATTCATGAATTGGCTCGGATCATGAGGAGGTCGTCCCCCGAGATTAGCTAAACCCGGCGGCAATCGTTGGGCTGTAGCGAGAGGGTTTGGAGATGGTCCACCACGGAACGAAGGTGCTTGCACTGGTCTTCCCACATTGGCGTGTTGCAGGTGCATGGATGTCATGGCACCCTGGTACATTTGCGCAGAGCCTCGTTGCACACTGAATTGGGCGGGATCATCTGCAATATCCGAGAACAAGTGGCGCCCCCGAGAAGGCGGCGTAGGCCGAAGGCCAGGTACCATACCATCCGGCACAAAATTTCTGTCGTCCAAACGACTATCGTACAGTGAATCTAGACGACCATGTCCAGAAAGTGGCTGGTTCAGTTGAGGAGTCTGCAATGGGTGAAGATTGCCAGAATGCGAACCGAGGTGATCAAAATTGACCACGTCCGAAGCACTGTTAAGCCGGTGTGCCTGTGGGAAACGTTAAAGTGAGCGGTACATTGCGAGTCAACGGCTTACATGAGCGGAGTTGCTCAACATCGCGAAAATATCCTCCATAGTTCTAGCGTCTGCATTCCCAGATGGATTCAAGCCTCCTATCTCCACTTTCTGCGCACCAGTCGGCGGTAAGGGTCCTAAATTGCCCATTCCACCCTTCGAAGCTACCGAAGCTTGTGCCTCTCTGCCCTTCCCGTCAAAGAACTTGGCAAACCGGCTGCCCTTCGCAGCAGCGACACCGGTGTTCACGCAGTCCAAAGATTGTCCAGGGACATTTCCAGGAACGCCGACTCCTAGCTCCGACAGCGACGCTTGTTCGGAGATCGCCTGGGACAAGGATTGTTCTCCAGTAAATGCAAGAGTGTGGAATCCTGCATCCGATGAAGAGACTTGAGAACCTCTGTCACGACGCTCATCGAACGGATAGAATCCATCATGAGCCCGAAAAGACTCGGCTGGTCCTGGTCCTTGAGCAGCAGTTTCACCCAGAGCCTGAAGATAATTCCCCCCAGCGCCAACAGGCACACCCATGCCGATGTGGCCACTCTTCTGTGAAAACGATATCGGGCTTTGCCTAGCAGAGTTATGTGGGGGTCGCGACGCTAATGCGAGTAGCCTGGATCCCGTGCTAAGGTTACCCTGGGTTGAGCCTGCAGGAATATCCGTAGACGGCTTCCTAGTTTCGTGGATTGCTGACAAATCAGAGCCACTAGGGGTTTGACAGAATCTGGACTTCGAAGTATCGTGTGGTTCAGGTTCGTATGCACTGGGATGAGTAACGACGGAAGATGAGGGTGAGGTAGTGCCATGAGTAGGCGGAGGTTTAAACGAATCAGATGCTTCTGGTGGTCGAATACTTAAAGAACTGCCTTGCTTTGACAATGTTGATAGAGACAACATGTGGACTCCAATTTCGTTTTTGTCTACCAAAAGTTCAGGTTGAAGTAGTAGATAGCTGTCGAATAAAGAACCATACCTTGCACGCGAGCATCATCGTTATGCGATAGTATACCCTCTGAGACGTTCTGAGTACCAGATGGGGACGAAGCTAGGGGGGATTCCGCCTTTCGCTTCTCCTCTTCTCGCTTCATCATCAACTTGAAGAGTTGGATTTCATCCAGCTGACCATCCACAGTTGAGATTGGTAAATCTGCCTTGGACAGAGGGTCGGGTGAAGGGCCACCATCATTGGAAATCAACAACTGGTTCCTTTCTTTTTCTCGGAGTTCTTTCTTGAACGCTTGGATACCGTCGAGTTCGCCGTTGGGACGTTGCATATCGAACCCGGTCCCGTTGTTGCTTGGTATATAGGTGTCCATCCATGCGGGTTCTTTCTCGCGTTCCCGATCCTTGCGCTCCTCGCGATCTTTGACATCTTCTCCAGTCCTCCGGTCCCGACCGTTTGCTTTTTTGTTTCGCACCTCGCGGTCATCAGCTGCCCGGCGTCTGTCAGAACGTTCCCCGGCGTCCCAGGTAGATCTCTCACGCAGGCGATCACGTGACCCACCCTCACGCTCCCTTTCCCGGTCACGTCTGGCGGCCATGCGTTCGTCTCTTTTGCCGTCGTCTCTCCAACGTCTGGGGTCGTCCACTTCAGATTCTCTGTCGCGGTCATCCCTATCCCTCCGATAACCTACCAGCCCATCTCCAAGTCGATCCTCACGGTCGGGGCGTCGGTCACGATCACCGTCTCGTTCACGCCTGCTCAATGAGCCGTCTCGCCGCGTTCTAGAAGAATCCCGCACCCTTGAGCGGGGGCGTTCGCGATCACGATCATCACGTTCCTTGCGCGAGTTCTCGGGACCTGCCAGAATTCAATAATATCCCAAAGTAGATAATAACCAAGGACGCTTACGTTCCCTTCCAGCACGAGAAGACTCAGTTCCTGGACAAAAATGGAATGAAGATAATAACGAGTGGTGTCGTACAAACAACCTACCTCTTCTCCAATCTTCCGAAGATTCGCCATCCTTCTTCTTCGAAGGTTCACGAGCATCAGTCGAACGACCACTCGATGACTGCTGCCCTTGGGAAGTGACTCGCGAACCAGAATTGGGGAGATGTGGAGCAGGGTCGCGATCCTTTGGACGTAATTGAGATATGGATGAGATTGCACGCCGGTCCCGGTCGTACTTGTCGGACAACTGAGAAGCGGTAGATTAATAGCTTCAGATTGTGATTGAAGGCGAAAAAAAAACCAACATTGCGCAATCGCTCGTTTCCATCCTTGACTTTGGAGTCGCGATCTGCTTCTCTGTCAACGTCTCGTTCGCGGTCATGGTTTGCAGTACGGATGGATTGGTGTTTGAAGTTGCCCATTTGTGATGGCTGAGTGATCGCAGTGCCGCGAAAAGATGGCCGGGACGGAGCTTCGAAGAGTCAGGCAGACATATCATAGTTCAAGGCAACACATACCGCCATCCTCTGCATCTCGGCGGAATCTGAGATAGCACGTGAGCAGAAGAACTCGATTGTGAGACACCGTACACTCACCGCCTATCACGAGAATTGCCAGGAGGTGTGGAAACCTCGGAATCTTTCTTGGCGTTACCTTGGTCGCTTTCGGTCCTTGAAACCGACGGTGAGCGTTACACTGTTGAGGGTAAGGCCGCATACCCAAACCAGTCTTTGAATGCTGGCATGCCATTTGGAATCTTGACTAAAGGAGATTTGTGGAGAAAGAGAAGCTGAGAACGAGAATACATTATAAGAGGTCGAGGTGTAGGGTCGTTTTGCGGTTGGAGGGGAGGTTCTTTGGGAAGGTCGTGGCTTTGGAGAGCGAGGTTTGAGAGACTGTCTGATATGACATCCGCGACTGCGGGTTGAGGCTGGGGAGGAAGAACAACGGGTGCCGCGCCATTCTCTATCGTAGACATTATCTGGAAGGATGAAAAACTAAGAGGAAGTAAAAAAGATGCTTTTCCGGCGGTGTAAATGGCCGCCAGCTGTGGTAGCCTCGGGAAATGAGATGGGGACGTTTGAAGCAGCACTTGCCACTTCAAGGCAACCAAACCGAGCCACACATCCATGCTCACCCTCCAACACTTCATTCTTCAGAAGAGAGTTTTAAACCTGTACCGTCAAGTATTACGGGCTTCACGATGTATGCTCTCTGCATACTCTCCGCTTTCCAAACTGACCGTAACTTTCCCTAGCTATTCCAGATCCACACGCTCGTGCAGAGACCGTGGCATGGTTTCGATCTGAAATCGAGCGTGATAGACACACAACAGATATCGTAAGTAACGTTGGCATACGTTTTGCTCAACTCGCCTTCACGGCGTCTTATCCAGCACGTCATCGAAAGCAAGATTACTGTTACTCTGCGCGAAGTGCGCCGATTGATGCGGGTGCCGTGAAGTACTTGCGCTTTGGTGACTTTTCACTCGGTTCGTTTCACCCGCCTCGGCTGCTACATGCTTGACTGTGTGTCAAGAGACTCAATTCACCTCATTAATAGAGCGTAATTTGTGGCGAGCTGCCGTTTTTCATTGCTGTAAGGTTCAAGCAGCCCAAGGAGCTCGGGACTCTTGACTGATCGGAATGCGTCCTTAGGTGCTTTGAGTTTCTCTGTCGGAGCCATTTATAAGTTCTGGGTGTTGGCTTGTATCGACCCTCGCATCAGGGTTCCTCAAGAATACATGTCGAATACTTGCTCGATGTACACTAGCCTAATACTCATTTCTTGTTTCATGGTGTCTTTGAGGAAATGACTCCAAGTAATTCAAATCTTGCACAAGGCATTCGAAAGCCCAATCACCAAGGACCCGACCTGATTGGTCCAAATGGCTACATGCCTTCATTGAGGTGTTACATGCTTGTATACTGCATACAATATTTCTGAGCAAAGCGATGCGACTTGTAGTCGATTTCAAGCCTGATTCCGGAGGACTACAATTTTTCAGGCGACGATCGTCATCGAAGAAAAATGGCAACATACTCAAGATGACAGAGTCCCCCCTAGGAAGTCGAGTTAGACAAATGTCAACAGAACGCAGGTGGAACAGATCACGAACCGTAGGAACATTTTGCTGATAAAACGATCCCGATTGATGGGCTGTTTATTCTTACCCTTTGGTAGCTCCGTCCACATCTGTGCAAGTCGATCAGGGTCTTGGCGGTGAAATATCACAGTGAAGGAAGATACCTCCTTGACGTTTTCCAAGACCTAAGAAACCGTTGTGAATAGCGAACAAATGTGCAACAAGAATTCACCATACCATATTGCTATGTCTGTCAAAAGCTTTCACTCGTGCTAGCAGCTTTTTGTTGTTGCGCAAGGAAATCAAGACTTGTGCATTATTTCGTACGGCTTGTTGTAGGACAGACAGTGGTCCCTGGCTGATTTCGTGCTCCTCGAGCTGACGTAGCTGAGCCTCGTCCAGCTCAGACTTTGGGACATGGACGTACTGGCTGGATGCAAGGGATTAGAAAAACGCGAGCAGCTAGGAATTCCCCCACTCACCTCATCGTTGCAGTCAATTGCAATATTTGTTTATTTTGGACAAACAACTGGTCGCAAGTACCTACAGTCACAATAATATCTAGAGTCTATTTCTTTCTTATTGGGCAGACCTCATAAACACCATGGGGCGTTTGAAGCAAAAGGGAAAGGCTGGGGCAGCAAAAGCCTATGTGACACGCACGGCTGCGGTCAAAAAACTGCAATGTTCACTTGCTGATTTTCGACGCTTGTGTATCCTCAAAGGTATGTCTCAGTGGTCTCGATGGTCTCGACGATCGGGCTGACCTCGCATGTGTGTGTTAATAGGCATATTTCCGCGCGAACCACGAAACAAAAAGAAGGCTAACAAGGGCTCAACTGCGCCTACATCCTTTTATTATGCAAAAGATATTGCATATCTCGCACACGAACCGGTTCTCAATAAGCTTCGTGAACATAAAGCATTTGCAAAGAAAATATCTCGCGCACTGGGCAGAGGCGAATGGAGCACCGCAAAGCATTTGGAGGACCAGAAACCTAGCTATCGACTGGACCATGTCATCAAGGAGAGGTATGTCGTATGGGAGGACCGTCATCAAGCACTCACCAAGTCCATAGATACCCCACATTCGTGGATGCTGTACGAGACATTGACGATGCGCTGTGCATGGTGTTCCTTTTCGCTACACTGCCGGCCAATGACCGTGTTTCATCATCGCTTGTCGCCAATTGTTTCCGTCTTGCTGCTGAATGGCAGCTATACATTATGCATTCCCGGTCTCTCAGAAAAGTCTTCTTGTCTATCAAGGGGATATACTACCAGGCAGAAGTCATGGATGAAACTGTAACGTGGCTTGTGCCGTACCAGTTCACTCAAAATGTAAGCCAAATGATTGTAAAAAGTCGTGTACTCATATAACGTATGACCAGATCCCCACTGATGTAGACGTCCGGGTGATGCTTACTTTTCTAGAGCTGTATCAGACGCTATTGGGCTTCGTATTCTTCAAGTTGTACACGGACGCGGGGCTAGTTTATCCTCCAACTATAGACACATCCCGAGATGAGGCCGGCGCAGGCATTGGCTCATTTACTCTCCGGGTAGCAAATCCTACACGTGCCATTACTTCCAAATCCGAAAACACTGCCAAAAAGGCATCCTCAAAAGAAGTCCGTCAGGCAATCAAACACATCGTTTCCGAGACGTCCACAACGGAACATGACACTTCAATGGCCACCGTGGTCGACGATGTTCAGGCTGCAGAAGCCGACGAGGAGTTTGTTCCTCATTTGTCCACCTCGGAGCCTGATGTGGTAGCATCACTTCCCACCTTGCAGTCACTTTCAGCAATCCCCAGATCAGATCCGTCATTGCTCTTCTCCCCATATACTTTTTTCCTATCGCGCGAAGTTTCGCGACCAGTGTTCGAATTCTTAATCCGTTCGTTCGGGGGTCAGGTGGGATGGTCACCATCATCTGGGAACGGATCGCCGGTCACCGAATCCGACGAGATTATTACCCATGTTATCACCGATAGGCCCATTGCGATGGGAGCTGGCTTGTCGCAAGAAGAAAAGGAGCGACGGAGAAGGCGGAGATACGTACAACCACAATGGGTTGCGGACTGTATCAACGCTGGAAAAATACTTGTTGAGGATCTCTACTCCCAAGGCGCGACGCTTCCTCCTCATTTATCACCATTCGATGCCAAGCCAGGTGCTTACGATCCGACCGCTCCTTTGTCCGAGGAGGAAGAGGAAGCTGTTGTTATTGATGATGCGGATGGCGGAGCAGACGAAGAAGGTGAAAGCCGTCTGGAGACTGGAAAGATTTTATCCACGAACGTTGACAGCGCGGATGATTTGCATGCTGCAGAGCTGGCTGCTGAGGTTGCTGGTGTTGATTATGAAGAACTGCAGAGGGACGTGCAAAAGGTGCAGAAAGCCCAGAGATCAGATCGCAAATCGGCCGGACGAGATGACGAGACGGATATGGCTAAAATGTTGTTGAGCAACAAGAAGCGGAAGTTGTATGAGCGGATGAAACATAGTCAGAGGAAACGAGCGGCAGAAGTGCGTTTCCTGCATCTTGAAAGGCGTTCTTTTGCTCATTTGCTTTACAGCATGACGTACTCAAGGAAAAGCGGAGAAAGATTGAAAGAGAAAAACATCGGTCAGGTCGACCATGAGGTAGGAACCGATGTGGCAGCCATGACGGTCTGTCTGCCTTTATAGTCTACACAGAACCTAGTAGATCTACGTGTATTGTTCGTACTATGTACATACCGGATGCAAATCGGTTATCGACGACGTGCTGTTGACGTTTGACGCCAGTGTTCCCTTCCAGCTGTCGGACGCAGCCTAACTTTACTTCAGTTTCAACTCCCTTCATAGCACGATCCTTATAATCGGAAAGTATGGTGGGCATTTTCGGTCGGGGAAACAGGTATTCCCCTTCATTCGACCTGGCTTGTTCCGTGGCTTCAGAGACACCCTCGGGCAGTCAGGATCCCTGCAGCCTATCGTCTGAAGTTTCATTGTCTCGGGAAATATTATCGCCAGTCGGGAAAACTGCTGGAGGACCTTCCCATTTTTTTTCTTTGCCGAACTGGACACGTCGCATTCTTCCATCGTCTTCGCGGAAGAACCTCGCAAATCTCGCTGTGGACGAGCATGGCACAATTGCAAGTAATCCACCTCGCGCGAAGTTACCTCTGAACAAGGACAAGGACCTACCGCCGGACCCCCCGCGAGACTCAGGTCCTCGAGCCCATTCCAGTGACAATGGCTCCAGAATGGCTTTGCTACCTGTCCGGAGTGGTGTCGAACAAGGTCGCAAAACTGCTCGCCGACCGTCCACTGCTAATGGTCCCAACTCTCCGTCAAAACGACGCGACATTCACCCTGATGTCCATAACGACTCTATAGTTCCCATCGTAGTTCCTCCAGTGCGTTGCTTGCGTCCCAGCAAGAGTTCCCACTGCCTCCGTTCCGCAGCGCCCACAAATGGCTTCTTGAAAGGCCATGATACCGATTCCCGTAGTCGCGTCATTTCATTAGCTGTGGCCCCAGTCCGAGTCAAAGCTCGGGGAGGAGTTTCCCTTTGTTCTGAACTTGTCGATTTCTCGCCTTCTCATTTAACTCGAAAGCCCTCGTTGTGGTCGCGCAAAATCACCAGCATGGTACATCCTACTCCCTCAGGGTCTCCTGCACTTGCTGTTGTGACGCCTACATCCCCCTTCCAAGTGAATTTTGATTCCGAATCCGATGCTTCTCCGCGGCATCGCGGCGAGTCCGGTTGTGTGCAAGTGAAGCGCCGTCATTCAGAGAAGGCTTTTAGGCGTCCGTCTACCAACAGAGATTTACCTGCTCTTCCACTGCCCAATCTAGCCCATCGTCCATCCACTGCAGGTCCATTGCCTTCTCTTCCCCCTGTTACGCGGCGGCCTGCCACCGCTGATTCATCCGCACGCCTTCGCGCCCAGTCCCTCTTTACCTTTTCTTCGAAGGCGGTAAACTCTTCCAAGGGCCCTGTCGCCACCATCCGCGTAGATAAGCCCATTCCTCACCCTGTAACGAACGACTCGTCGAATGTCCGCCCTCGTTCTGCAACCAATCCACCACTTTTACACCGGCTCTCAGTTAACTTATTTTCACCCTCACCCACATCAGGTACGAAGTCTGGCGGCTTCTTCGTGAATGGCACTTCATCACCTGTTACGAAATCACCTCGACCTTCATTATCTCAGATACCGGTCGAACGTTTAAAGCCACTAGCAGAGGAACCCCCCGGTGCCTTTGTGCAACGATTGACATCACTCATTTCTAAGGCGGATATAGCCAGCGTTTTGGCCTCTAGGTATGATTATACGTGTACTTGCGGAGCCCAGAATTCATGTCGATGTCGGTTTAGTGGTCAGGGGATATATGCAGATTCACTGAAACTATATCTCAGTCGTTTCGCTTTCTTCGGAGACCCCCTTGATGTTGCACTGCGCAGACTATTGATGGATGTCGGTCTTCCTCGGGAAACTCAGCAAATTGACAGAGTCGTAGAAGCATTTGCTAACCGATATATGACGTGCAACCCTGATCTTTTCTCCTCGTCGGGTATGTCGTATATTTACGCTTCAATTGATGCTAGTAACTCGTTCTCCAGACCATCCATACATCCTAGCTTTTAGCCTGATAATGCTACATACTGACGCATTCAATAAGTCGAATCGACGGAAAATGACGAAAGCGGATTACGTGAAAAATACCTCCCTTCCGGGCCTGATCCCTGAAGTTCTTGACGTAAGTCTTGTCTTTACGCACTCTCATTCTCATCATAGGGCTCGCAGTGTTTCTACGATAATATAGTGTTCGCGCCATTCGTGTTCATCGAGGATCCCATGGAAAGCAATGGTGTTGTAAATACGCATTCTGAAAATCTTACTCGACCATCCACACCAGTAGCTCACTCTACCCCTCTGGCGACAACTGGGAATACCCTACTCAGCAAACCGAAGATTGACCCCTACTACCTCATCATGAATGTTAGTCTTTGTCAGATCCTCTATCGAAAATTGACATCTCTTTTCCAGAATTCATTGGATCAATTGCGCGTGAAAGTTGAGGAACACATACCCTTGGAGAATCCCTTTAGGTGGGATGGTACTGGTGCTTCTTGGGACTACGACGAGATCCTACTAGCCTTTGCCAAAGGTCTGGTGATTCCGATATCTTCTGTGGAGAGTGCTCGAATACCCGCGGCCTTCTTTGGACTAACTGTAGGAGGCTTTCCTGGTTCATCGATGGGAGGGATCCCCGACGTATACTCCACGCCTCCTGAGATACGGAGTCTAAAAATAATCAAAGTAACCACACTCCACCGCAAAGACGATGTCCTCGAGGGGGGGAAAAGGCCTCACAACCGCAAGTGGCGACCTTACAGTGTTGCACTTACCCAGTCTCAGATCCTCCTCTTCCGCGACCTTTCCTGGACCACAGCCCTCCTTTCCTGGAATGACGCTCCCAAACAAGCACCTTTTCAATCGACCTTATTTAAGCCCGACGAAATTATACCCTTAAAGGATACCCTTGCTGTATTTGACAGATTGCACACTAAGGTCCGTTCATCTTTCCAACACTGGCCTTGCCTGCTCAAGGGTTGCACAGCATCCATTTACCTTCCGCCTTGCTACTTCTGACGGGCGTCGCATCCTCTTTCAAGCAACGAATGAGAAGGAGATGAACGATTGGATATCGCACATCAATTATGCAAGCGCCTTTAAGTCGGCTGGCATACCTTTACGATCGCTGAGCATGTCGGTAGAAGACGTTGAGCTCACTGGCATTGCGGCTGCTGCATCGCACCTCCAGTATCTTCGGTCTCATGCAAGCCAGTCACGAACGTTGATTTGGGGATCTCCCGACTCCGCAAATGCATCCCGCCGTAGCACGGACAACTCTTCAGATGGGAAAATTCTGTCCAACTGCCCAAGTCTTCTGTCGGATTCTGCAGCTGCACCAGAAGTTCAAGGGGCTTCGCAGTTCAAGGAAACATTCGACGCTGTCAAAGCTGGGTTAGCAGCTGCATACCCCACTACCAGTTGTGCAGGACAGGATAATTGCTTAGTGCGATCTGATGATGCCGAGAACCCCAACTACTCTATGGATGGCGTGGAACCTTCTAGTTTTAGTTCCAGATCCCAGATAGTCCAAGCACGAGTCCATAACTTGGAGGCACAGATATGTGCTACGAACTCCGAGATTGATTCCAACCTTCGTTTCGCCCGCAACGTTGCGGTGCTCGCACCGTTTCGAAAGGTGACACGGGACCACTTACAAGAGGCTGTCCAGGGCATGTCAAGGCAGATACAGGCCCTACGTCTAGACATCACCAAACTTATATGCCACAGAAGCATCCTTCTCAACGATTTCGCAGCAGAAGCCAGGGGCTTTAAAAGAGCTGCATCTCTAGCCCTCCGGACTGCGACAGAGACCCTACACAACCGTGCATTCGAACCAGTGTCCCCAGCAACGTGTCATGATACTCAAGTAGATACCAGTACTCCAGATGATATCTTTGGTTCTGCCGCACATTCCTTTGATTCATCTTTTGGTCCGTCATTCCGCACTGCGCTTGACCTTGGTCCCGATTGGCCCTCGTCTGGTGAAGCCTTTGCCACCTCTACCTTCCGAGACTCCCCTCGCATCACCGAATCACCTTTTCTTGAAACGAACCCAAGCTCCCTATTCGCTGATGAGCATTCACGCTTGTCTGAGATAATACCGAACCATATCGGGCCAGACACGTCCTTTGACAAAGTATCTGTAGGGTCGGAATCACCAGAGGAACAAGCGGAGGAATGGGACAAGACTAAGGCTGCCAAGCGGGTTTCATTGGTCCGGCTGCCGTCCGACTTGCGATTGTCCGTCTTACTCGGAAAGTCATCGCGTCACCCGCCTCTCGCTGAAATCTCCCAGGAAACCCCAGTCGAACGGAGTCTTTCACTATCATAAGCCTATCGCTTTCGTTAATGCCACCCTACATTACAGCACTGTCACCGTTATTTTCATATATTCACTGTACTTGCAATGCATTGCTCTTACTACAGTGTGGAAGTACATATTAATAAACCCCAGGGGGTGGCACTTGTTTGCGTGGGCCAAATAATAACCCTAACCCGAAACCTGGGTTCCGACCTCCAACCGATCTCAGCTACATAAAGTGTAACATCGTCTAGCAAGGGAAAGCAATGGTAAGAACTTTGCAGCCATCTACGCACCTATGGACGCGCCCTCTCTCAGCCCATCTTTCAGGACGCGAACGGATTGGCTGTCAAGTTTTTCATACAGAAGGACATCACTGAAGAAATACAGGCGGAATTGTGTGAGACCATTACAGTGGGTAATGACTATTGTCCATAACAAATCGACTACCATAACTTGCAGTCTCTGGGTGGCCGAGTTGAAACCAAAGTCCCTAGACAAGGATATGTCCTAGTTCAACCAGGTACTGCAGAAGCTGAACGTCTCCGACTCTGCTGGACCAGCCCAGATCGTCCCGAGCGCCATTTCGTACCGTATACGTATGTCGAAGCTTGCAAGATCGCCGGAATGCTGCTTAAGCAGATCTTTGTCGATAACGGAGCTCCTATCAAAATGCACATACATCACAGCATTGCCAACGTTAATGCTCGAGCCGCTCTCAGTCAGCGGATCATGGTATATTTATAAGGTGTCTGTGCTCGGTGATGTGTTAACCTCATGCTTCAGCACTCTGGGGGCGACCCGACAGCATCTCCTCAGTCTGCTCGTGTAATGCTTGCGGACCCAAATACGGAAGTATTCCAGCATCTGGTCAAATCGTATCAAGGTGTTCCAGACAAATATATCGAATCATACTTGTGGGTTAAGAAGTGTGTCGAGAAAGGTGCTTTACTGCACACACCTCTGGTGTATAAGAACCCCGGTGGCCGTCGCCCAGGAGAAGAGTACGTGTTCGGAACCTGCTTGCATGATACTTACTGACCCCCCATTAGACGCACCCCGTTTACTGACCAGGATGAAGAACGCCTTTGTCAATGGATAGCGACCAAGATTCCCTACAAGGAAACCGGCGGCAGGACCGGGAATAGGTTGTACCAACAGCTTTGCGAGATGGTGAGTACGACGCTCGATCGACTCGTTCCCATAACTTTGTCAAAGGCCGTAGATCCTGAGTATGTGTGGGTAACTCGCCACACGTGGCAATCCTGGCGCGAGCGGTACAAAAAGAATTCTGCCCGCCTAGACAATCTGATCGCAGCCATTGTCGATCAAAAGAAGCCTGCTCACGGCGAAAAAGGACAGTACGGCTATGTTCGAAAAGCGGAGGAGAGGCCCAAGCGTGCACCCAGGAAGACACCTAGACCTAGGAAAAGATGCGAGAAATTTGTGGAGGAGTCACACCACACAGAAGAGAAGGTTGTAGGCAATATCAACAGCAGAATGACCACTCCACCGATTATTGTATTCCCTTCTGTACCAACCGCACAATTCGAAGGCGGATCGCAGCCATCCACATCGACAATTCCAAGACGAAGCCCTGATGAAGAAGAGATGGAGGATGGCGAAGATAATGAGGAGTGGCAAATTCGGATCGGAAACGAACCACCACCTACCTGGGTGAAACGAAAAACCAGTGACGATGAGAGAGAAAACCCCCCTACTACTAAGAGAGCCAGGTCGCTGTATGATTCTGAGTTCACCGCAAAGTAGACGTACTGAACCACTTTCTAGTGATTATACTTCGGGCGATCAACCACATGTGTCCCAAACAAGTAGTGATATATTGGCTCAAGTTAACTTACATGTTATCGATCAAGCAATATCCGACATTGCAAGCGAATACAGATTTACTGTTCAAGAAGTGAAAGAGTTCTATGACAAATGTGGTGAAATGGAACGTACGAGGGCACGGTTTCGAAAGATGCGGCTAATATTATCGAACATTTCTGAGGACATTGGCGACGAAGCTGTGTAGGTGTGATGTGGTACCGTATGTTGTACAAGTATTTAAGGTCTTGGGATGGGACTCGGGTTGTTTTCGTACGTTACGGTAAATCAATTTCTGTGAATATCTTATCTGCTACTCTCACAGGTGCTGAGGGACTGTCAAAGGGCTTCTTGCGTCTGGAACTAGTGGATCAGCCACGGGCTATCATCGGAAAGCGAAGGGACGTACTTTTCGCCAGCAGCTGCTGATGGAAATGATGCAAATAGATCGGGATGCTTCGGAAGAGGAGATTCACTTCAAAAAGTTATTAGTCTTTGACAGAGCAGAGTGAATCATTTGAGAACTAACCTAAAATATGGGTGATGGACCGCTTCCTCAGCACTGATACGTTGTTGTGGATCGTAAGACAATAAAGACATCAAAAGGTCTAATCCAGAAGTAGTCATGTGTTGGAAACGCTGCCGAAACTGGTGAGCGTGCGGGGAAGGTAAAGTAATGGTCTTGGCAAGCGGAAGAGTAGAGTACTCCGGCCAGGTCATGTTTGTAGGGGGGCCCAGCAACTTAAAGATCATAGAAAGGAGTTCTATCTCTCCCTTGGCTTGAAAGAGCGGCTCCTTCAGAAGCAATTCAGCGAAAATACAGCCAACGGACCACATGTCTACCGCAGTGGAATAGTCTGTGGCCCCAAGGAGAATTTCCGGTGCGCTGTAACGGTACGATAAGGATAACGAAGAAGGTCAGGAATCCATCCTACCGGTACCACAGTGTGACAACAAGCTGAGTCAGACCACCGACACCGACTGGATCGCCATAGCGTCGAGCCAAACCGAAGTCTGCGACTTTGATGGTCCCTCGGTTATTCATTAACAAATTGCTAGTTTTCAGGTCGCGATGAAGTATCCAGTTCGCATGACAGTGAGCAACAGCAGACAAGAGTTGCAGCATGAGGGTCTTGATTTCTGACTGCAGGAATGGAGAGGGCTTTAACGTTAACAAGGTCTTGAGATCATGCTCGATAAAATCCATGACGACGAAAACCCTTTGAGAAGACGTTCGGGACTCGATCTCTTCTTTTGCATAGGCTATTGAACTCACTGAGTCAAGGTATCGCCAACGACGACTTCTCGTATGCGCACTACATTCTCATGGCGGCAAGACATCAAAGCATTGATCTCTCGCAAAGCTGTTATCGGGAAACCGTGTTTTTCCTCTTCTAGTTTCAGCTTCTTCAGTGCGACTATGTCCCCTGTCTTCCTGTCTCTTGCGCGAAATACTACACCATAAGACCCTTCTTCGATCTGGTTGAGCCTCTCATAGCAATACACCGAGCGGGAAGGCTGGATAGGAGGATGATGGGTCCTCGGAGGTACAAAAAGGCTGTAGGAATGGCGTGTCGGAGAAGAGGGATGAGAGGATGGCTCTTTGGACACGACCTGAGTTGCTCGTGCTCGTGTTGGTCGGTTAAGACGGTGGACAGCTTGCTGGCGCGGTTGTATCGTTGAGGAAGAAAAATCTTCTTCATCCCATTTTGACCGCTTCCGCGAAGAAACGGTCAGTGAGCCTTCTGCGGTCGCTGATGTCGACGTGCTCGAGCAATGCTCCATAATTTGTTTGTTTGTTTGTCCACATGTCATACACAACTCGTTTCAGTACTACTACTATGGACCAGATAACCACTCCTGCCCTGCCCTCCGCTGTTCCCGGTGGATGTTAGACTTGATAGAGAACTGGCGAACGAGATGGTTGGACAGTCACTCAAATCAGTGCGTAGTGAACTGAGAATTGAGAGGCTGGTGTGACTCTTCGTGTCCAGTATTAGTCCTCCATGATTTTGAGAATATAGAAACGTTCATCGATCGGGAACCCGAGGGACCAGCATTTGCCTTGAATGCTGAGAGTGACGCTCAGTTCTACGACACTGGCTGCTCAGTGGAAAAGAAGTCCCTCAAAATCTGAAACAAGAGATGGAGTTCAAGAATCAATCGCACAAATCCACTCCCTTGCATCCAATACAGACTTTCAGAGACGTGTACTCAGCAAGGAATGAGGTGGTGGGTAGTTACTTCATGATAATGTCTGTCTATTTTCTCCATTACGATCTTGCACCATGCACCTGTATATCGAGGCACTTTTGCATCATATAACGCACTTCTCCCACTTTCCATGAATCTATTTTATCATCTGACCTTCTTATGAAAGGTTCGACACAGATTGTCTTGATAGCCACAAACAGGTCTTTCAATATCCACGCTAGCCTGGGGCCAGTGAGCTCGATGGCAGGCTCTGCATTGATCTCCAGGATATTGACTTGGAACCTGGTGCTTTGTGGGCCATACGGTGCATGGGAGACTAGGAAGTCTATCCCGTAAAGTTCAAAAGCGTTGGGCAAGGACTTCAAGAGAATTTTCAGAGAAGTAATGATCTATTTGAAGAAAAAACATGCCTGGAAGTGAACAGGTTGTTGTATTGCTGCTTTGAACACCTCCGCAAGAATCTGGGCCATTTGCCACTGAATATCGGCAATGTCTTCTTCAGTGAACGTGTGACTTCCCACTCTGTCTGAGAGGAAATGATTACCACACATTTCATCCAGCAAACGTACACCCTCTTCTCCTCGATGAATCTGCAATGACGTGTTGGTAAGGTGCGGGGTGAGGGACAGTCGAGAGCCATTTTCCGCATGTTTAGGAAGGCAATAGGGTTCGCAAGAGAATAGTGCAAGGATCCGTTTATACATATATACCGTTAGGGCACCTGACGCGACGACGTAGGTCCGCAGATGGAACTAGCGTGAGGTCAAGGTCAGCGAGGGCCAATGTGAATGTCCAATGCGAGCGTAACCTTGTGGCCTCTGACTTCATTCTGGGGTTTAACATCGCCTGAAAGCGAAACTTCGTTGGGGTCAAGAAGCAGGGGTGTGGTTATATATTCCTGTCGATGCATCTTTCAGCGATATAAATGGAGAAGTAAAATTACCAGATACCTGGATAACAAAGTGCCTAAGCTGAGATGTTAGAACCAAAGTGTTATCGTTTTCGTCTTCATCATCGGAGCACCCTTCAAATTCCTCAAAAATCTTGTACAGGGTATCCTTACTATTGAAGAGCCTGATTCCCATTCCTCTGTCTGCCATACCCGGTTTGAGTATATACCACTTCTGTGGGGCAGCATCCAACTCGTTTCCTAGTTCCCAGAGCTCGTCAGACCATAATTCATCGAGTTCATCAGCATAGGAGACTTCTATATCCCAGGTTCGTGGGACAGATTTGAGTAAAATAGACTCAGGGTGCTTGAGCAGATAGGCATGTATGCAGCGCGCCAGGAAGTGCTTCCGGATGATCGCCTTGCGGATGGTATACGATGACGAAAGCACACGTCTCGGTCCTGAAGCCGTCAGGGAGTGGTCGATGTTGTCGTATGTGGCCCATTGCAGCAACTGAGAACGTAGCGGAGGAGGAGGTATGCTCGACACTAACTCGATGTTCTCAATATCTGCCAGTGCTTGGCGAACTAGAGAATCGGTGAGCGGGGCAGATGGCCAAGAAACCAGGACAATTGGTCGAGGGTCATTCATCGCACCTCGATAAATTGCTCAAGGGAACGTTAAGACTATATTTACATAGGGATCGCTGGCAGTGGTTGTTTCAAATGTCATTACAAGCCGTGGCCCATTGCGGCGCTCACGTTTTCGTCCCTCATTCAAAAAACACACCTTATGAGCTGAAGCTTTGAGATCGAGACCTGTACGAGGCATAAACGTTGTCCTTCTCATGGGCAACAACTACATATTTTCCATCACACCAACCTTTACTCAAGGTCTTGTTCTCGGGCAGCTGTCAATACTCGTCCTCCTCGCTTTCGTCCTCAAGTTTCTCTTTTTTGTCCCGCCGGATGAAGAGTCTGAAACTCAGGTCTGTCACCCGCGCACGATACCTGATCATCCGTCATCGAATCGCACACCTAAACCCGAGAAGGAGGAGTGCAATTCTGGCCCAGAATCAGCGGACTGGTTTAATTTGTTGGCGCGCCAGGTGGGTGGACCAGTTGTATGTTAAACTAGCGCCTCTGTGACGCTCTTCAGGTTATCGACGTATATCGTACCAAGTTACAAGACGGGTTAAAAGGGTTAGAAGGTAATGATGTGGCCAGACAACGAATAGAAGCATATGTCAATATGATACGTCCCCGTAACTCCCTGGTGAGCCAGTGGTCGTATCACGTCTCCCGTTCGCTTTGTTCAATTCATGTAGGACCACATCACTGTACATGCCGTCGATCTTGGCAACGCTGCTCCACGCCTGTCCAATGTTCGGGCAATGGAAGCAAACAGTATCCACGGCCCTCCCCCAGTTAGTTTCATTCAATGCCTGGGCGATTAGCATGTCCTGACTCCACGTAGCATGTCACTTTCGACATGTCCTACACTGATACGATCTCAGTCTCGGTCTCCACCACGTATCTCTTCAACTATCCCATGTCATCTTTTGCCCGCCTTCCCGTTTCGCTTACGATTTCCCTTTCCCGGTTCGAATCACCTGTAAGTCCCAACTACCAGTATGTGGCACGTTCGCTCATGTCATCACACAGGTTGTAGTCTCAGGGCCATCTCCCTCGCCCGTTGGACCTATCTTATCGATTACATTGCCATCTGATTTTACGCTCAGGCTGAAAACCACCTCGTTGGTGGGTAGTCGTGCCATCCTTAAGGATGTGCCCAAGCTACACAATCTAATCGAGCAGCAAGTGCGTAGAGTACTCGTTGCAAAAGGGAGTTGGAAGTTGGTCTTACCTGGCCTCGGGGACACGGCAGAGGGCAGCACAAGACACTGAAATATAACAAGGCAACAGATCGTCCCCATTCCCACCCTCAGTGGATGTTGTCGATCAGTTCCTCAACGTTACCGTATCATTTACACCATAAATGATATGATCGAGATCATTTTATTGATGTTGGGGAGTGATGATACAAACTGCTGCATTGCACGACATCGTGTGTTTAGCCATCGAGAGAATCTATAGTGGACGATAACTCGCCTATGAGATCCAGAACAATGCGCGTGATGACAGTCTTCACATGAGGAATCTACACAATTGTTATCATTCTTAGCTGATATATACTAGTATCAGTCACAGACAACTTGGACACTAAATTGAATTTCTCTAAAGCTAAAACATAACTACTGCGCCTGCGGATTACCGGTCAGTAAAAAGCGGGTAAAAGGAAGCAGTGCAAAGGTTAGTGTTCTGTGGATAGAGACGAATCGACCCTCCTTCGGCAAGGCATACAGAACTCAATCAAAGGCTATTCAGATCCGATAGCATTATCAGTAGTGCTATGAGAAAGGAATACTCGGAAACATTATAAATGAACAGCGAAATTGGGACATGCAGGTTAACCTGGATAGGAGATTTTAGAGGACACCTGAAGGGACTGCTGAGCGACTCACATAAAACCCACCATACAAGTACCTAGTAGACGGTCTGGCCTGGAAGGGTGTGGGGGGAGAATGCAAGCCTTGGAGACAAGTCCTCATGTCGACTTGTAACAATCGGCAGCTAGTTGAACCATGAAGGGTGTCGAACACTATGGATGGCAACTTCTGTGGCACCTCCGATGAATGACCGAAATCGATGGTTTCAACAGTAAATAGTTGCTTTTCGAGTAATGATTGCGAGCACAGAGAAGTCTCCAGCAGGCTGGCGAGGAACTAGTGCGAGCACAATCTCGAAACCGGTTATGTGCTGCATAAGTGCTGGGCTTAAGGCAGGGATGAATCAGATATAATCAGAATAAAAGTGTTAGCCTAGACACCGTTCACTTGAATTTGACATGGTGGATTTTTCTTGCGCCTGTTCAGGCGGCGAGGAGTGAGTTAAGGGAGGATGACGGCTGGGCTGAGAGTCGAGCGGAGAAAAATCTGGCAAAGAGTGTGTGCAATTTCAATTTTGCTTTGTGACTGCCACACTCAACAACACGCTTCCAGTTCCACTGACCTCGCCGTCTCTTCGTTTCTTCGATTTTTTTGGACGGCCAGCCAGAATATTCCTATGGGGAGGTGCAGCACTTGCTTTACAGTCTTGGGTCCCTGGTTCTTGCTGCCGTTCTCATGTCGATAACGGTTGCTTCACTGTCCAGTGACATCTTTTGTACTTGCACGTCCCATCCAAGGGGTATTTCGATACATCAAACACTTGGGATTTGGCATACCAGTCCGCTCACAACGTTCTTCGGTCCAAAGGGCAAGCCCATCTTGCATGGGCAGGATAACTGGCCACGGGAGATGCATTTTGCGCGCCGACGTCTTGAAGCCTTACCACTATGGTGCAAAAACTTGTAGGAAGATTTCCGGGCATCGAGCGACAATCGTCCCATTCGAACTTGCCTCACGCGCGACACATTCAGGTCACACGATGTTCTATGCAGGACAGAATTCGTGAGTCATTCGTCGTCTCTTGAAGCACATATTGTTTTTTCTTGCGCGTTCATCTCGGTTTTGGATACGTTGATGGGCCAATGGCCCGTGGCTGGGGTGGGGGGGGACACCACTAAACCCGCCATATCTTGGTGACCACCTGTATCTTTTGTTTGTGTGGATGTTAAAGCTTGGGGGGACGCATAAATGTCGAGCTACTGAGCTTGTGAATTGGATTTTGGTGACTCGCCTCGTATCTGCGCCACCCGCCTGTGACTGTAACATTCCCGTGTCACGCCTGACGCCTGCGGACAAATGTCCAGCCAGGCGATTTTTGTAGAGTGGACAGGCTAGGTTAGACGGCGAACAGCGTATCAGTGAACTGCTACTGCGCTATGCATTGTTTTGCTTCGTACATCTGCGTTCTGCTACTCTGCGAATAACACCGCTGCTGACCATGTCATCATTTTATTCAGTTTGTTTGTCACGGACGTACGTGTAGTGGCCAACGGAAACTGAGTCACTGGCAATGCAGTTGTACCCGTT
>Ga0307518_10000266_pt1 | contig 39383 bp, 51 predicted proteins | sample 25_EM_MG_FD_203889 | JGI IMG/M metagenome (GOLD analysis project Ga0307518, IMG submission 203889) | Populus trichocarpa ectomycorrhiza microbial communities from riparian zone in the Pacific Northwest, United States - 25_EM | ecosystem: Host-associated > Plants > Roots > Unclassified | place... | reverse complement strand
AGGTGCAGCTGGGCCTGTTCTCACTGCCTTCACTCCCACTCTGGTCCTGTTGGCTTGACAGGATGTGAGTGATTTCATGGCAGGTGCAGCTGGGCCTGTTCTCACTGCCTTCACTCCCACTCTGGTCTTGTTGGCTTGACAGGAAGTGAGTGATTTCATGGCAGGTGCAGCTGGGCCTGTTCTCACTGCCTTCACTCCCACTCTGGTCCTGTTGGCTTGACAGTATGTGAGTGATTTCATGGCAGGTGCAGCTGGGCCTGTTCTCACTGCCTTCACTCCCACTCTGGTCCTGTTGGCTTGACAGCAAGTGAGTGATTTCATGGCAGGTGCAGCTGGGCCTGTTCTCACTGCCTTCACTCCCACTCTGGTCCTGTTGGCTTGACAGGATGTGAGTGATTTCATGGCAGGTGCAGCTGGGCCTGTTCTCACTGCATTCACTCCCACTCTGGTCCTGTTGGCTTGACAGTGGGTGAGTGATTTCATGGCAGGTGCAGCTGGGCCTGTTCTCACTGCCTTCACTCCCACTCTGGTCCTGTTGGCTTGACAGCAAGTGAGTGATTTCATGGCAGGTGCAGCTGGGCCTGTTCTCACTGCCTTCACTCCCACTCTGGTCCTGTTGGCTTGACAGTATGTGAGTGATTTCATGGCAGGTGCAGCTGGGCCTGTTCTCACTGCTTTCACTCCCACTCTGGTCCTGTTGGCTTGACAGCATGTGAGTGATTTCATGGCAGGTGCAGCTGGGCCTGTTCTCACTGCATTCACTCCCACTCTGGTCCTGTTGGCTTGACAGCAAGTGAGTGATTTCATGGCAGGTGCAGCTGGGCCTGTTCTCACTGCCTCCACTCCCACTCTGGTCCTGTTGGCTTGACAGTATGTGAGTGATTTCATGGCAGGTGCAGCTGGGCCTGTTCTCACTGCCTCCACTCCCACTCTGGTCCTGTTGGCTTGACAGTTGGTGAATGATTTCATGGCAGGTGCAGCTGGGCCTGTTCTCACTGCCTTCACTCCCACTCTGGTCCTGTTGGCTTGACAGAAAGTGAGTGATTTCATGGCAGGTGCAGCTGGGCCTGTTCTCACTGCATTCACTCCCACTCTGGTCCTGTTGGCTTGACAGTATGTGAGTGATTTCATGGCAGGTGCAGCTGGGCCTGTTCTCACTGCATTCCCTGTTGGCTTGACAGGAAGTGAGTGATTTCATGGCAAGTGCAGCTGAGCCTGTTCTCACTGCATTCACTCCCACTCTGGTCCTGTTGGCTTGACAGAAAGTGAGTGATTTCATGGCAGGTGCAGCTGGGCTTGTTCTCACTGCCTTCACTCCCACTCTGGTCCTGTTGGCTTGACAGAAAGTGAGTGATTTCATGGCAGGTGCAGCTGGGCTTGTTCTCACTGCCTTCACTCCCACTCTGGTCCTGTTGGCTTGACAGCAAGTGAGTGATTTCATGGCAGGTGCAGCTGGGACTGTTCTCACTGCCTTCACTGCCACTCTGGTCCTGTTGGCTTGACAGCAAGTGAGTGATTCCATGGCAGTTGCAGCTTGGTCTGTTCTCACTGTCTTCACTCCCACTTTGCTCTTGTTGACTCCACAGGCAGTCAGTTGTAATGTCCAATTCATATTCTCATCAGTTCTAACATCATACTTCTTTATTTTCTTATAGCAAGTAAGTTAATATCTATATGACATCATAGTGTGGTCTAATATGCCATTAGGATGTTGGTCGTGTCTTCTATTTTCTGGCATTCTGTCTCATTTACCTATTTTCAATCCATTAGATGGTTAGTTTTATTTTCATCAGTGGATGGTTTTTCTCATCTTGCCAATCAGGCATTGGTGTGTTATTAGCATTTTTCTTCTTCATACATTTCATCTTTTTTATAGCTTGTAAGATGAATTTCTTCATTTTTTCCCTGAATGTATCTCATCGTCACCAGAACCAACTTGATATTGGAAAATCTGTTCAATTTCCCTTGATGCTGCCTTCATCTATTATTTCCTCTATGCATCAGTGCATAATCCATGGTGTTGGTGAGCAAATTACATTCCCCTTCTACTTAATTTAATGATCAAAGGATGCCTTATTGTTTATGAGTACTCCTACTTCTGTTTACATGGAAGAGGCAATTCTCAGGATGTTATTGCACTTTCTGTGACACAGTATGAGGAATCTGGAACACAAGCCAATGTGTTTCAGGATCTTCAGCAGGTGCTTCAGGAACATGAGTACAGTGATAATGTTACAGTCAAAAAACTTATTTTGGATATCATTCTGAGGAATCGCATGTGTAAGTTGCTGGTTTTGGATTATATCTGACCTAACTTTTTTTTAGCTAATAAATTCAAATGAGCAACCATTCTAATGGGTAGTTGGAAAGTCCATTGGTGCCAGACCACTGCTAGACTAGCAAAATGTGCCCCCTAGATTTGAAATTTTAAAGATACCTTTTTGATCCTCAATGCCCACCATCTAGCCTCCTTATATCCAAGTAGTCCCATCTACATGATAAAATCCTCACCTGTCATGCTGTGCCAGCAATCACCACATGATATCTTAACAACTTGTAGAATATTCCTGTTTTAGGTACTGTACAAATGAGGAATATTCAACACTATTGAAGGTGGTTCTGGGGGTGAGTGGGAATAGCAAAAAGTTATGCAAGTTAGCATGTCATTCCCACACTGAGTGACATGATGATGTCCAGGTGCAACTCTGTATTCCCCCGTGAGACTTGAACTCTTGGTGACTCATCCATGTTATATTGTTGGAATCAGATTCCTGAAAGAGCCAGCATCACATGAAAATAGGGGATGTTGAACTCAGATGCACACATAACATTATATGACATTGTAGGATGGATACTAGAGGCATATAGGTAAAACCACTGGGGCACTTCAACTAGGTATATGTAGTACAAAAAGCATTCTGCAGAACGAGTCATCCATGGGAACATATCAATGTGCAATCCAGGTACGGAGAAAGATGTAGTGACCTGCACAAGAGGTATGAGAGCTCAAAAAGGTATGCGACGGATTATGCATATTATAATTGTTGCCATAACTAACGGGAAGACGACCCCGAAGCAAGTCGCAGGCTCTTCGGAGGAGGAGCGCCTTCCATCGCATCACTGACGTCTCGTGTGCGCTTGCTCCTCGGCTTCCTCGAAGGCGACGGGTCCCGGAAGTTCGGAGGCACAGTTGTGAACTGGTTATCCGAGAAACTCGGGGTACGGCCAACTGTACGGCCACGGGCTCCCCCGGGCGTGTATGATCTTGCCAACTGGCCAGCAGCTGCACGAAGCTCAGCCAGCGAGCCGAGGCTCGCGTTACGTGAGGACGAGCGGGGTGTACCTGGCGACTCCGTTCCAGTCCCCGGAGTCCATATCTTGATCATTAAATCGGGGTCTTCCTGTTCTGCTTCGTCATGCGGATGCTCGTCAGTCACATCGGACGGCTGGAGCATCTTGAGGATCTGCCGGTACGCGGCCTGTACCAGTCCGAAGAACTTGGACTCTTTGGTGTATATCCGGAGCCAGACCTCTGCAAATGACCTGGGCATAGAAAGGGAAATGACACTGTAGTCTGCCTTACGACCCACTGCGAGTGACCTGAATGCGTGGATAGGAAACACCCATTTGAAAGAGCTTACCATCTGGTTGTTGCTTTGAATAAAAAGTGACTTCGTCCAGAGGGTTATTGGCGCCCCTGCCATAGTGTAGGACGGACAGTCCTACCGCGATATGGTCTACGGTGAGCTGGGCGACCAGTTCTTCGTCGACTCCTTTTAAACATCCGGATTTCGCAACTTCAACAATTCGGGTAGGGGTCACATTCTGCTTGACCATGTCCTTATCATTGAAGGAAAACACCTTGAAGTCGACGACTCGGTAAAGGTCTCGGTTACGAAGGCGTTCGATGATGGCACGAGCAGGTTCAAGTTCCTGGGACACGACAATAAACATCCTGGCATGAAGCCGTGGAAACGGATGATTACCTTTTCCGTTGATTCCTCGATTTTGTTCAGAAGATTATCCGTGAGGAAAACATATCGGTCCGGTTTGTCGACAAGATTTGCAACTTTCAAGTAAGGTTCAGCAGCAAGCAGCGCATCCGTGATCATGTACTCGATAGCCTTTGCTATGAAAGCCGTCAGCATATCACCAACCCTGACACGGAAATGCCATCCTCACTGGTTTTGTGGTTGTATACGCGCTTGTGCAGAGAGAAGCGTGTATAGTACAGCTCGTAGATTTGATTGGCATCCTTGATGTCGTAGCATATCTCGTTATCTATGACACGTGCAGAGGAGATGAGTCTGCGGATGCGGCCATGGGAGCGGACTTTGTGAATGAGCTTCCAGCACGATGTGATCTGCGCTCACCTTGAAATGGAAATATTCCCCCTGTCTCCCACTGCGTGACAGTCCCTTAAGATGTAATCGAACCTGCTCAACGTCAACAATTGGGCGTGGAGCACACCAAACTTAACTTACTTATCTACATCCAATCCATTACGATTATTGGCCACAATCTCGAATAAGAACGGCTTCTCCGTCCCAAGACTATGGGCTGGTCAACGGATTTTCTGAGGTTGCCGTTGCACGTAATACTTACGGACAACGTGTCTTATCGCCTGCAATCAATGCTTTGACAATGGCAATCTCCTCCGGTGTAATGTCGAGGAGATAGGTATCCACCATATCGTCAAACATCATCTCGGATGCGTCTTCATGCTTCCACTTTTTACCTGGGCTGCAATATCTCTAGCTTTCAGACTTACAAACAAGTGTATGTGCTACTTACAATGCTTTTGGTATGAAAACGCCGTCCCAGAGGTGCGACCAGGGGCCGTGGCCAAGATCGTGACAAAGTCCGGCTAGTTCAACGCATTTAATGTCTTGTTCCGAGATACCTAATTGCGGCTGACTGTCTCGGAGATGCACCGCCATGAGTCTTGCCAGGTGGCCAACACCTGTGTGGATACAGGGCTCTTGTCAACACGTGTTACAAGAGGGATGAAGTAAAACGTACCAAGACAATGTTCGAAGCGATTGTGAGATGCGCCTGGGAATACGTAGTACGAAACCCCAAGCTGTTTAATGTATCTCAACCTTTGGAAGTGTTTTCTTCGATATGTGCGCGCCCGTCAGACCTAGTGGGGAGAATTCGGATCGAGCGCACTCACGTGTCGATGAAGGAGCAGATCCATGGCGAAAACAACACTTTTCACCAAGGTTAAATTCATTTTATCGCGCCTTGCAAGGTAAACAGATATACCGTAGTCGTGAACCCAGTCCTTGAATCTTCTTATACTAAGAAGTTGGTTCGGCACGGATGTCGCTGCAGGCCCAGTCTGGCTCATGATAGAACGGTCCCCGAAACCTAGGAAAAAGGAGTAGAAATCGTTATTGATTCAATGGGAGAGGGTGGTGTGAGAGAAGGTCGATTTGCCAGCCAGGAGGCTGGTTGTGGGAGTGGATGGTCGAGGCAAGCTTCGATTTGCCCCTGCTCGGTCCTCGCGTGTATATATGCATCACGTGAGGTGTCTAATTACGCCCAACCAATCTCTGAGTGTCCTTCGCGGCGACCACCATTTGCTCCGAAAATCCTTCAAAAAGTATACAAACACCCACAAGGTCATCCCATTTTTTGTCAACGACAGCGAACCTGCCAAAGGGAGATTATATCAAATCCTTTGTGACCGTCAACACCGTTAGAACTGTTTTATACACACCATTGAAGTACTGCGACCGTATGGCACTATTGCACCAGGATTCAATCGGGGAAAGCCATCGATATGTCTGCAGAATTCCGTTGAGCCAAAATGGATGATGCCAATAATCACGCATGCATGGTCTAATCGATACGATCATGAAGCCCGGATTGATATTTGACAGTTACTACCACCGTTCGTCAACGTCCACCCACACACTGCAAGGCTGTCACATACGCAGCCTACCTATCAACCATGACAGACGCAGATCTCATGACGACTGTCTACTACGGTCCAGTGATTAATCCCGAGTCACTGACGGCCTTTCAGGCGCTGCCTCGCTGTTTGATAGCTGTAGGCCCAGACGGAAACATAATCTGGATAGAGGAAGACGTTATCAGCTCTGAGTTGGACGCAGCCTTGGAGCTGCATGGCCTTTTCCAAGGAGACTACGTCTTGGTCGAGTTGAAGTCGGGCGAGTTCATCATGCCTGGTTTCATTGATACCCATATCGTACGCATTCCATTCCCTCATCATCGTCACAATCCGTCCAACTAATGTTCGACATAGCATGCTTGTCAAATACCAAATCTAGGGGTGTATGCATGACCGTGTGTTTTCGAGGGACAGAACATCTAGCTAACAACTATCTGTTTAGGGGCGGCGAAGATCAGCTCTTGGATTGGCTCAATAATTACACCTTCCCGACAGAAGCGAGATTCAAGGACACAGGATATGCTACTCGAGTGTACCCCGATATTGTGAATCGGGTCATCAACTCTGGCGTGAGTTGCTCCTCCCACCCACTCTAGCTATTTCTAAGCTTCTACAATCAGACAACTACATCGTGTTACTATGCCACCTTGCATCTCGAGGCAACCAAGATCCTAGCAGATGTAATCCATGAAAAAGGTCTTCGATTCCCGTCACTTACGGCTTACACCCACTGATCGTCTTCATAGGCCAAAGAGCATTTGTTGGTGTGCGTTCCATCTATATGGATGCGAAATCCTGCTCATCGCTCACAGAAATGCAACATGGACAGAAACTGCCCCGATTACTACGTAGAACCCTCGGCCGAGGAATCCTTGGAATCAACGGAAGCCCTCCTAGCCTATATCCAAACTCTCCCTTGCACGGCCTCTGGAGAAGCTCTAGTTCATCCGATCATCACCCCTCGCTTCGCGATCTCATGCACAGACGAACTCCTTACGAGACTTGGTGACTTGGCTGAGACAGTGCCTCACGTCCCAATACAGACACACATTTCAGAGAATCCAAAAGAAATAGAAGAAACCCTGGAGTTGTTCCCCAACGCTTCATCATATGCCGAAGTCTACGATCAATTCAAGCTCCTCCGGAACAACACGGTATTGGGACACGGTGTATATTTGACAGATGAAGAGTTGGAACTCATCGTGGCTCGGGGTGCAGGGGTAGCGCACTGCCCCGCAAGTAACTTCAACCTGAGTAGTGGCATGGCGAAGGTCGGCAAGATGTTAGATTATGGTGTCAAGGTACAGTTTCCCTCACATCGTCCAAGGAGTTGCTCATGCGCGTTATAGGTCGGACTTGGCACTGATGTCAGCGGCGGTAACAATCCCTCCATGCTCTACACTATACAGATGGCCAGCACCACGTCAAAGATGGTGGCCATCCAGTCATCGGGGGAAGAAGAGGAGGGTACGTTCACGAACAAGAGGCTGGACACGGCGACGCTTCTCTATCTTGCCACATTAGGCGGAGCGGACGTGTGTTGTCTGCAGCACCGCATTGGATCGTTCGGAGATGGCAAAGCCTTCGATGCTCTCCTTGTAAGCATCCGTGATGATACAGGTAACCCAGCTGTATGGGGCTACAATCAAGACCGCGATTCCATAGAAGAAGAAGAATCCCAGGCACAAAGCACGGACAAGGATTTGAAAGAGTGGTTACAGCGGTTCTTTTACTGCGGCGATGACAGGAACATCCGACGGGTCTTTGTTCAGGGTGTTCTCATTGGGGGACAAGAATTTTAGGGATAGTTTGTTGCACCATCCGTACCGTGACCTCTCACTCAATTGTACAACTAGGGTAGCATGTACGTTTGCCCCATGACCAATGGACGCATCAATACCCCAACTCGTGGCATCAGTTGTTCAGCGCCAAACTGCGCTTAAGATGGCAGAAACAGGTGAGCGCAAAGAAGCACACTGACATCCAAGCGCCCTGTCTACCAATAATATAGCTCTCTGACACGGAACGGAACAGATCACGTCCCGCACAAATCCAGAGCTGAAATCCATCTCGGATCTATTATTGTCTTCCGAGGCAGAGAGAACCTATATGCACAAGATGGCCACTGATCATCGAACCATCCTTCCCTGCACGTTCTGTAACGGAAGATGACCATCACTTACAATGATAGATTTTTCCAACAGATAGCACCAAGCGCCTGATCACTAATTCTATTGGTTTTCGTGTCGCTATGGGAGATGGTAATCTGGGGGCACCTTGATTCACTGGTTTTTGCAAGATATTCGGATAGGCAACGGGGATAAGATTCAACATATAAAAAGAGGCCGAAAACCAACCTCGAAAGCAAGGATTCTTGGGGGACAAGAATTTCAGGGATAGCTCGTTGCAAGTGACGCACCATCATGTGGACCATGACCTCACTCAAATGTACAACTAGAATAGCATGCACGTTTGACCAATGGATGCATCAATACCCCAACTCGTGGCATCAGTTGTTCAGCGCCATACCGCGCGTAAGATGGCAGAAACAGGTGAGCGCAAAGAAGCACGCTGACATCCAAGCGCTCTGTCTACCAATAACATAGCTCTGTGACATAGAACGGAACAGACCACATCCCAAAGTCCAGAGCTGAAATCCATCTCGGATCTATCATTGTCTTCCGAGGCAGAGAGAACACAAGATGGCCGTCACTTACTACGATAGATTGTTCCAACGGATAGCACCAAGCGCTGCTCACCAGTTCTATTGATATCCGTGTCGCTATGGGAGATCGTAATCTGAGGGCACCTTCAATGATTCACTGGCTTTTGGATATGCGACAGGGATAAGATTCAACGTATAAAAAGGGGGACTGAAACCAACCTCGAAAGCAAGAACTCTTTGGAGCTACTTTTGTGAGTCCTCCCTTATACCATACCGATTCAGTTGATCCTCATCTGCAACACTAGCCTTGTCGACGTGAACTACAACTATCACCTCTTCTGATAAACAATGTCAGTATATCCTAATACATGGGCTGTTTCCTGACTATTGGGAATAGGTCCACAGTGCTTGTCGTAAACACGACCAAGGCGAACGTCCGTATCCGCATATCAGCAGATGGCGATACAGGTTCCACGGATTTTTACATAGTCGAACCTCAAAAACGCTCTGCTTGGACAAGGGCCAAGCCTCAGGTCGCATTTGTTTATAGGGAAGATAAATCCACGACGGAGGTTCATTTCGTGGACGTGGACGCCACCCTCATCGTCAAGTAACTGTTAGGCAGATTGATGTAAATGAATTTAGTACACTCCCGTTTTACACTTTGCACACCATATGGGTACGATTTCTGCAGGTGGATAGCTCTGTAATGTCTGCATAAGCAATAGGTGACGATCGATGAAGTGAAATGTTTGTCAGCACATTGGGGAGTACACTGAACTTTTCACCTCGAACAAAGGCAGTCGGCGGGTTTTAGGGCCCAAGTCTTTTTACTTTGTCAAAGAGATGTAATCCAGAGCATGTCTGTGTCATGAATGAACTGGTCATGATGCATGCTATGTATAAACCCTAACCTGAATGTGTGGTTTGCTGTGTCGCCGTGGGAGAGTCATCGTGGCCAAATGAGATGGAAGTTGAACTCATACTGTAACAGGTGCATTCGGGACTCGTTTGACTCAAGCTTTGGACACGACATCGACAGTGGCCTTGCATGCGGTTCCCTTCAGTCGCCGGGCTTCTTCTGCTTCTCTCACCGGCAACCCTTGTCCACTCGTCGAGTTCGTCGGGATTGGCCAACCCAAACCTCCAACCCCTCATCGCCCGTGGAGATGCCTTACTTTCAGCAGGACAGTGGAGTGACGCGGCGCAAACTTACACGGATGCTATTTCTCTCTCTCCAGGAGATTACTTGCTCTTCTACAAACGTGCAACCGCATACCTGTCTCTGAATCGACATACCAACGCCCTGGATGACTTCTCCAAAGTTCTCGATCTCACCTCGGGTGAGTTCGATCGTGCCTTTCTCATGATATCCAAGATACATATGAAGGATGGCGACTGGACGCGCGCAAAGGATACTCTGGACTCCTATACAGTCAAATTCCCAAACGATCCTGAAGTGACTGAGCTTCGAGAGGATATCAAGGATGCTCAGGCTTCTGCGAAGAAGGCCAAAGACGCACGACGTGCTCAGCTGTGGACCGTATGTTCGGAAGCTGCTACCCACGCTCTACGTGTTGCCAGTCACAGCGTCGAGCTTCGCCAGACACGTGCGGAGTGCAGTCTAGCTGGTGGTGATCCTCAAGGTGCCGTAGTTGACTTGAGGTAAAGGACTCTCTTTTTGGACTTGGATTGCACTGATTGCACTGGGTCATTGGCAGCCGCCTCTCGTACTTGTCCCCACCTACAACCACTTCCCTGATGCGCATATTTCGCTTATCCTACTTTCTCCTTCCACCATCATCTCCTTCCTCACGCACGTCACACATGACTCCACTCAAACAGTGCCTGCATCTCGATCCCGATTCATCCAAATGCCTCCCTGCACACCGCCTCGCCAAGTCCCTCGATAAAGGCTTCGCCGCACTTTCGAAGTTCCTCCTGTCAAATGATTGGATGGGTGTTGTTAAACACGTTACCGGTTCCACTTCCATATATCCAGGCGACGGCTTTTTGTCGATGTTTGACCGTGCATTAGAGCAACAAGCGTCACGCGAGCAGCTCGCACCGCCTTCCGCATCGCCCAAGCTGTCTATACCAATACCAGATGCCCGTGTTGAGAGCCCGCGCCGCGCCCATATCCTTCGTTCTGTTTGTAGAGCTTATGTCAAGCTGAACTTGGCCAAGAAGGCTGAGCCGTGGTGTGATGCACTCCTGGCTATGTCTTCAGAAGCTCACAAATTGGCGAGTGAGATCTACACTGAGAGCAGTCCGGAGGTCGATGGTTGGATCGGAAAGGGAGAGGCATTACTTGCACGTGAAGAATGGGAGGAAGCTGTAAGAGCATTTGAACGAGCTGCAGAGGGAAGTGGGCGCAGTAATGGGGATGTAAGCCCTTCATGCTTAATGAACATGTAAATCCGTGTGCTCACCATGCGATAGGTACTCACTCGGTTGCAGAAGGCGCAGCGCCTCCTCAAGCAGTCAAAACGGAAAGACTATTACAAGGTGCTGGGCGTGTCACGCGATGCTGACTCGAAGACGATCAAGAAAGCCTTGTAAGTACCCTTATACCTAGTCTTTCACGATATTCTGAAGCAACTTTTGTAGCCGCAGAGCAGCCATGACAGCACATCCTGACAAAGGCGGATCTGAAGCCAAAATGGCAACAGTCAATGAAGCATATGAAGTTCTCAGCAACCCAGGTGCGACACCAATCCTAACCCCCATTTTAGTCACGGTCATAACCTCATTCTGCAGAGCTCCGCCAGCGCTTCGATAATGGCGACGATCCCAACGATACATCCTCGCAAGGTGGCAATCCATTCACAGGATTCGCTACGAACTTCGGAGGTTTTGGTCAAGGTGGTGAACATCCGTTTGCACAGTTCTTCCAGCAGGGCGGACACCGCGGCTTCTCATTTGGGCGAGGAGGGCATTGATGTTTCATCCTTAACGTATTCTTCGGACTGTTGTTTGTACAATAGCACCCATACACCATTGCGCCGTGTGGCTACCTACCGTCTTTGTAGCAAGCTTGAGTTAAGGCGCGAACTCTGACGTGCGTGTGGTTAACTTCATGCAAATCATGTGTTGCCATAAAGCCAAGATACACTACATCGACGGGTTTTCACTGCGTGTGTAGGCCAACACACCAACTGGCCTGGTAGGTCACTGGTAATCGTAACTGGCTCTCATGTTGGCACACCGCTCAGCAACACGCTATCCGGTGGCCCAAATACTCATCGGTCACACGTTCAGAGGTCGATGTGATAGTGTGCCTGAACTCCTGACTGGTCTGTGCCAGCAGTCAACGTACCACTGGCCCAGGGCTGTGGCTCGACGCTCATCTCAAACTTGATGTGTCCCCCCCGGACAATATCTGCGTGGGTAATAATGGGACCATCCATGTTTCGCCCGTGCACCCTGAGCGAACGCACGTATGGCTGCGACGGTGCTCCCGGTGCGGATATGTGCAGCTTCGTACTGACAGGTGTGTTCGCCCGCCCAGAACCCAACACCGGAAGTTCCAACGTGACACTATCAAAGAACGGACTGTTGGCCACAACGATCAGAAAGTGTGGGCGTACTTGGCAAGAACACGTGAACATGCCTTCCGACCACGTATTCTCCCGATACGGGATTGACTGGATAGAATCCAAGTGCGCTGAAAAGGTACCATGCGCTCATCTGTCCACAATCCTCGTTCTTGATGTGAGACGGGGTTAACTTGTGCAAAAGGAACAGCAGGATTGTGAAGAAAGCAGAAACGTACCCCTGAAAGGCCATCGACAGTCGCGTTGTAGTTGTCCATTGCGATCTGGCGTATGCGCGCTTGAGCCTTGGACGCTGCCCCTGCTAATGCATAAAGGTATGGAATGTGATGGGACGGCTGAATGCTTCAAGTGAGCAACACACACAAGCCTAATTATTCATTAAACACCAAAACCCACCTCATTGGTATGGTCGTTGTGACCTGCAGGTGTGCAGACACAAGCGCCAGGGCAGGCTCAGTAACTTCCAAAGAACCAGTCCACCGAGTCACCTACCGCCATCAAAGTGCTCGTCCAAGAACGCTACAAAGCTCGCATTGCCACCCCGACGCTCAATCAAGCCTGGTATATCATGCACGACATCAAATGTGTACGCCCAGTCGTCGCCCTCAGTCCAACCCACATCGGGCCCAGCCCACGCACCGCTGGCGTTCCGTGCCTCCATGAAGCCTGTCTGCACGTTGAAAATGGTGAACGGGCTCGTAAGCGAGCGGTTTCGGAAGAATGCTTCTTCTGTGGTCTTTCCGAGAAGCCCTGCGAGCACCGAAACTGCGTAATCGTCATCTGCACGTTTGAATGAATCCGAGGTACATGACTCATAAGCATGCGTAGAGATTAATTCGACATACATGCATAGGCAAGGGTGCGGGATGCTGCCTCAGAATGGACGTCGGCTGCGACGTAGCCATGTTCTGCATACAGGGAGGACAGACCAGCGCGGACTTCGTAGTCTACGTTCTAGAGAACGAAATTCGTTCAGTAGGTGTGGATAAGGTACCTAAGCTAGCCACACTAACCTCCTCTCGGTCATCATAACTGTGCAATGCATAAGCCAATTGTCCGTGTACCCAGTATATGAAACTCACATCGTCGTGCTGTCGTTTACGGGGGGTTGCACAGCGTCCTTGTACACAGCCTCCCAGGCGGTCTCGAGATCAAACCCGGACAGGCCTTTTAGGACGGCTTCTGCGATGAGCGAATCGGCATGTGTACTTATCTGTGCTATATTCGTCACAGCCTTGGGATAGAAAAACAGGTTAATACCATTATATTGGTCTCTGAGGAAGGTGTAAGTCCGGGGGATAAGCGGCATATACCTCGTACTCACCAATTATATTCTTCCACATGGGTAACCAGCCTCCCTAGGAATGTAAATGTTGTTAGAGCTACTGGACACTTGTTTTTGGACCTGCAGCTTGTATGCATACCTCAGTGTAGTCCTGCAACATGCTCTGTATCATTCCGGGAACACGTTCTGGAGCAAAAAGGAGAAGCCAAGCCCATTCTGCACGGTAAGTATCCTGGTAGTCAAATGAATACGCAATGGGTCACAGCTAATCGAGCATACCCAGTTTGAATATCCAGTGTAAGAAACGCCATCATGAACCGTGTCATCATAACCGGAATAGTATCTTCCATATTCATCTTGTTCATAAGGGTACTGCATCCGAGAGCGTCAGCACACTCACATGATAGACAGGCTATTCGTAGCATACTTGCAACGTGTGGAAGAAGCCAGTATAAAATACCTCTTTCTGATCCTTCGTGGCTCCTTTGATCTTGATCCTATCGAGTTTCTCCGCCCACGCCACGCGAGTTGTCTTCGCCGTCTCTTCTAATGACTGGCCATCGGGTATCTCGATTTCCAGGTTCCTCCGTGCTTGCTCGATGGAGATGAACGACACGCCAACTCTTACGTCGACTTGTCGGATATCGGGGCCGAATCTTGCATATCCAGACAACATGGTACCGCTGCCATTTGTGCTTCCTTCCGATAAGCTTCCATTCTGTGCGATACCCCACGATGCAAAGGGCTGATCGAACCGGGCGCAGAAGTAGCCACTCCAGTGGTTTGCTGGTGTGGACACAGGCCCGATAATGAAGTCCTGCCGTTCTGGATTCCGTCCGCATATTTCCTTACTTTCGGGGTTGATGACAACTGCGCCCTGAGGGTATGTAAAGTTATTCGGATCTGAATAACGAATCACGCTTGCGCGGGTTGCCTCAACAAGGATGTACGGCGTGCTGGTGCCGAAGAATGTAAAGCGTAAATGGCCAACACGAGATGCTAAACAGTAGCATATCAATACATCATCAAGGAAGTACCAAGTAAACCCGGATTAAGGATAAGACACTCAACTTGCACTTTGTTGCGCCATGATCTTGCCCCCTTCAATCGCGTCCATCTCGACGTTGTAATAGCTTGCTGACGCGACTTCGTCGTCGTGGCTGAACATCATGCCACGGTCTTCAAACCTTGGACGTACGTCTCCAGCCCCGGGTGAGACCACCACTTGTCCGCTCTCCCCCATCCAAATGGCGGGCTGATGGGTGCCCTGGAAGCCGTGTATGGATGTCGCTGTGTAGTTGTACGGTGTGACAGAGACGTAGTTCTCCCGCGTCTGAGCGACCCACCGCGTCATGGCAAACGGCGGTGCAGTAGAGGGTATCATGCCTCCGGAACCATTGGGAGAGTAGCCACCATTTCCAATAAGCCTAAATATGTAGTTGTAATGGCACCTGAGGGCATAAGTGTATCGACAAGCGCAACTTACGGATTGACGTGATCCACGGCGTCGCTCGGTGGGTCCAAGAACGTATGAGGGACTCGTTTCGATGCTGCGGAGGTGAAGAGGAACGATATCAGTGCTAAACTCAGCAGTGACTGGGTACTAGACATAGTCAGGAGCGATGCTTGAAAGCTTAAGCGCGGCAAACTTGCATGAGGAAATTGTTTTCCATTTGGCCCATCTCCCCTGATAACTTCGAATAAGACAAACTGTACACTGGGTTTCTCTCAACTCCTGCACGTGTGTAGTAGGCCAAGTATTTCGTATACTCAGACTTCTTGACAATTCGGACGACAGCGTCACGACACGAGGCACCGCCGTGCACAAAACTTTCGTAGCGCCCACAGTGCACACTCCAAGCCTCAAGATGAGCCTTCTGCAGATAACATGGAATAGCATTTGATCTCGCGATGTCTTACACATCATTCGCCGGAGCACAGAACAATCGGTGCGTGGATTGCCCAGGTCGGTTTCTTTGGTAGACTTCTCCATCGATAGCAACCGCCCCTATCAGCCAAAACGCCAGGTCGTACTCGTGGCGACGTGGCACTGCCCGGGACGGAAAACTTTTCCACCACTTGAATGGTCGAATATTGACATCGTCGACTGTGCCGACATACAAGCCATGACGGCAATCCTCCAAGAAAATAAATGTCGGTTCCCGTTTCCGTACTTCTTGGACTTGTAATCCTTGCTCATAAAGTCTTTGCCAACGCCACCAAGGGAACTGTAGTGAGACTATCGATAGAGAGGTGCAAAAAATGCACTTCTTTCAGAGAAAAAGCACTTTGCTGGTAGGTTTTTTCTTGCAGCAGGTGGTGTCCCTATATGCGCACTTTTGTACGTGGAGAATCCAAACACATTCTATGTAGGTGGCGGCTTCGTGGAGTTCTGGTTAACATGCGTAAATTTTATCTTATCGGACATAAGAGCCTCTCCGATTCTTTTTCGGCGATGGATGACCTTGCAGGTAAGCTTCGCTGCGAATTAGAGCTTTTCCCGGGTTTCACAGGTTTCATTGCCCATATTCTCACATCATTCACCCTATCGCCCTTGCATAATACTACTTTCGGACCCAAGGGAGCATACCACCCTTGAGTGCAGTTGATACTTCGTAAGAAGATAGTGTCCCCCTGTACCAGTCATGCACTTCGACAAACTTCGAACCGCAGACTTGGTTGACAATCAAGGAAGACCTTCGGGTATTAGGATACTAGTCAGGGTACAATGGAAGAAAGAGGAGTATTGGTACATCGAAATAGATAACCAACGTTGTATGAAGTTGTATCAGCTTTAGACCAATTTAATATAGATCCAACTTGCAATGCAGCTCGAGTTGTCCAATTCTTTAACTGTACATCATTGCAATCTGCATGGAAATGGGCCGAAGGTCGAAGGGAGCATGGTACTGCGGATTTCCATAGTAACGACAAGACAATAAATGTACTGGTACTTAGATAGTGGTAACAATACCTAGATGGCAGCAACAACGATGTACAGAGGGCCCCAGAGGGCTGGATGAATGACCTAAATATTCCTAAAAGGAACTGCCTGTCCCGACCTCACAGCATCTAAATCCTCCTTGGCATATTCCATGATGAGGATGGCGATCCCTACTTCAATATCAAGCCAAGCCTGCAGATCTGAGAGTTCAACAAATTCAGGCGTCAGCTGAGATAACCAATCGAAACGTTTCGCCTTCAAGATGTGTCCATATGGTGCGAAGATAATTCCATCTTTGTTTCGTACTTCGTGACGGTCAAGATAAGAGAACCAGGTGATAATGTCTGGGATGTAGGGAACAAAGTATGGCATATTGTAGCTTGATGACGATGAACCATGAAAATGGGGTCCGGAGGGCAGAATAGGTCGGTAACACTCTTCACATAACCGTACTCGCATGGGAGGATAACAGTAGCCATATCCTCCAGCGGGGACAGGTCCTGGATACACTGCCATACGAAGTCCATTAAGCGAGGTGGTTGATTGTTCATGGAGCAGCGAATTTGATCCACCTGGTCGGCAAATGGCACCTGGATTGATAAAGGCTAGATACCATAAATTTTGGTCAATACCATTGAATCGCCTCTGGGAACAGACATACGATATGTATGGGCACCGTAGGGATTTATTGGCTGTGGCTTAGGCTCAGCCAGCGCTGACTTTCCCTTGGCCCAGCCAGGTCCCCATTGCTGACTGATTAACGCCTGTGATACTGATGGTGGATGACGTTGTCGGTAGAAGAACGGCATGATGTCTTCTTCCGATTCTTCAGAGCTTAAATCCTCGTCATCTGTACTACCATCCGACGACTCCGAGGCATCAGTGTCAGTGTCTTCGTCGCTTCCACTTCCGTCCTCGTCCGCCTCTTCATCGTTGCTGCCCATCAGAACTCTGAGAATCTCAGCAATACGATCGAGTTTATCTTGTGGAAGATCAACGGCATCAGAGTCACAGTCGTCCTCTAATTCAAGGATTGGACCCAAAGGTACGTCGTTGTGTGCCGGCATGACACGGGTCTGAGAGTCTACCTCGCGTTCTCGAGATTTCGACTTCGACTGCTGTTGCCGTTTGGCTTGGCGATTGGTTGGATGCGTAGTAGTAGGTTGAGCAACACGAGCATCGTTCGTCCGACTCTGGCCGACTTCTTGATGGTGAGCAGGTGCGGTGCGCTTGCCACGAGCAGGACGAGCACGGGGTTCTTGAACAACGCATTCATCCGCACGTCCACCGTCTGTGCATCTTCGGCATGCACTGACTCCAGGAGAGAACTCGCAACGTAACTTGCGTGCTCGACAGTTAGTGCATGCTACGTGTTTCCGTACAGCACCTGATGGCATAGCCATGAGTGAGAGGCAAATCACGGTATGAGCTACAAAATTAATTACCTGCTGCGGGGTGACTTGGAGCAGGTACTCGAAGGTCACTTGTTGCAGTCGTATTAGAGCAACTCTTGCCCCGCGTTCTAGAGGACATGGACGTTCAAATCCAACGTTCAAGTCGCATTATAATCGCCGTGAATGTCGTTTATTTAGCCGTCAAATTTTCCGAGCCTCGTGTTGTTACGACGTAATCGAGAGTTTATCATGCCTTCATTCACGCCGAACAATGCCCATGGATGTGCTGTGACAAACGGGTAAGTGATCGAGTGAGCTTGGGAGTCCAGTGGATGAGGACTGGAAATGCTACATATGCTATGGTGTATAAAGGGTAGTAACTCGACAAGGGGGATAAAAATACATATCCGAGGGACGACAATGGATGACAGAGCCAGTGGGAGAGACCACGGACCTCAGATCCACCACCATATTACGACTTGCTTATGACTGGGCTTACAGTCAACCAGATCTTCCTCCAAGTCACGCGTACCTGCCATCTTCGAAGATGTCCTCGATCACCGCAAGCGCGGTCTTCTTGTCAAGCCTATAGACGAACGACGAGTGCCTCGATGCAGTTTCGGTTGGCGCTATTGTAGGCAAACTCTTCTGCATAGATGCCCAGCGGTGAAAGTATAAATGTGCACGCCAAAGATGCGAGGCCTGTGGCATATCGAGGCACCAACTGACTTTGAGGGCGGCATCAAGTGATTGGCACACAGACAAGCCCGATGATCGTAGCTAACATAGAAACAGCCGAAAGGGAGGACGCTTGAGGACGATGACCCACTAGATAGACTCCAGATAAAGCCGCCCAGGTCTATTAGTGGTTGACGAAAAAGCGTATGTATTAGGCAAAGCAATTTGCGACCAAATGTTGAGTCTGTGGCATAACGTCGAGTACGAAAACAGCTGGTTGTGGTGAGGGTGAATGAAATGGCCAAGCTCAACTCGAAGTTTCACTGGAGCAGTGTCGCGATATCCACGCCAATTTGTCACGATCTGCATGGGCGACAGAGGTCACCAACAAGACATAGGCGCCATGTAAACCGCCAGCGGATGAGCTGACATAAGCACATGGATAACCGAAATAAGAATGTGCAGCTTTGAATGGCATCGGCATATGGCGGTGTTCATGCACAATCAGGAAGCAGATGAGGCTCGTTCCGCACTAGTTGGTGAACCAAGTCGGTACTTCTAAGGTAACGAATTCAGCTGTTGCAAAATTCAAATCGATTTCCTGGTAAGTATCAGATAGAAGAGAACAGGCCGCTCGCAATACTACGGAACGGTTCTCGCATATCCTGATCTGTTCGACGTACATGCATGATTGTCCAGATAATCTTGAAAAGAACCACGCGAGACATTCCGCAAGATTTACCTCGTATCATGGATCATGCCACCTCAAGTAATACAGCAAAAGGAAGTCATAGCAGCGCTAGAAAAGAAGTGCATAGTACATACGTGAGGTAAAGTGCATACATGGGGGCATAGGTGGAATCATGTAGAGGTATAGGTACAGCATATGTGTGCGTAGGTATGTATCTATGTAATGTGAGGAGGTATGTATGTATGTACAGTACTACGTATGCAAATGAGTGTGACTCAAAATGCTTGCCCAATATACGCGAATGAACGTAGGGGGTATCCAAGAAGGATCCACATGCATGCATTTGAAAGGCCGTGCCTCACCCCGCTGGCACCACCCCGTCCTCCGTCCGATATAGCCAGCAGCAGCCCCTCACAGCAACAACGGCCCAATCGGCGGCGGCTGCTGCAAACTAACTCCCAGCGTCTGGCGCAACAACAGCTCAACCCGCTGACGCTCCTCCGCAATCCTCGTCATCTCGTCCTCCCACCGCGATACCCGCTGCTCATAGATGATCCTCAGAGAATCAAGGCTGCCCAGCGTCGTCTCCAGCGCGCGCTTGAGGTCCTCTTCGCGCGAGTCTGAGCCGGCATCGGAGCCTTCGCCCCCTCCTCCCGTCGATGTGCTCGTGTTGTTGAGGAGCCGCTCGACGATGGAGGTGCTTTGTGCGCGGGCGGCCGGTCGACGGCCTGCAATGCCCTTGAATGCGGTGCGGATGTTGGCCATGGCTGGAGACCGGTGAAGCTGTTCGCGCCGGACGAAACGCGACGTGAGCGAATGCAGTTTTGTAGAATGAGAGGGTGCAGCGAGGAGAACCATAGTCGTGTCCGTCTCAAAGTCGAGCGCCTGGAACTGTGCACATCGTCAGCGTTCAATCAGGCAAAAAGGCAAAGGGCACACTTACCGCCTGTTGCAGGGCTTCCCACCGCGCGTCCCATTTTCGCCGACGTTTATCAAGGTTGGAGATATAGTGAGGATGATACTCTAGATCGATCAGCTCTTTATTATCCTCACTTTCGTCCACCCACTCGTCGTCCCCATCGCCATCCCCATTCACCCACGCAGCCTCTTCGTGCACATCATATCGTTCCTCTCCCGCCGTCTCCTCGCCAGACGAGTACGGCTCAGGACTGGTGTCCCTTGGCTGAGTACTTTCCACGCGCTTTGGCGGCTGAACTTTATCTCGGCCACCCGTACCCGCACCAGGAACAGCTTTGCGCAAATTGCCCGATTTCTCGCGCCGCTTGACCCCGCGTGGCCCCGACGAAGGGAACGGGAGATGGACAGGCTGATGACTCGGACTCGACCGCATACTCATCGAATCGAAACGGGGCCGTGCGCCCGGGAACCCGCGGGTGGCTTGCAAGAATGCCCACGGGTTGTACCCCGGCCCCGGGAACGGCGTAGACGAAGGTGAAAATGTAGAGTCGGTGAGCACAGGCTGGTTGTTGAGCGCATACATCTGCATTTGGAGTGCGATTTGTTCCTCGATCGCGGCGGGATCATATGTCGACGATGGTGCTGTGGGAGGTGCGTAGGACATGTTCCTGCGAACGTGTGAGAAGGGGAATGGATATGGTGAACCGACCGGGGCGGGGCTGTGCTGCATGCTAGTGACTAGTGGGGACGGGGAGGGCGCAGCAGTCTGACTGTGTGGCGTCGGAGGGATGGGGGCGTTGGGTCGGGCGGACTGGAAGTACATCTGCAGATACGCAGCGGCAGGATCTTCGTAATTTTGGTCGTCTGCATGGACCTGAGCGAGAGGATGTAGTCTCTGATTTTGGTTTTGGTTCAGTTGCTGCTGCTCTGCGCTGCGCGGATCACGGTTATCGCGGACCTCGTTGAACGTGCGTCCCTGCTGGCGTAAAGGTGGTTCTGAGGGGGGGGGTCGTGGATACGTTCAGTGCTCACGTGTATACCATGTGTAAAACTCACGATTCTCCGCCGGTCTGAGAACAGGCTTTTGGCTAACGATGGCATCGAAGCTCTGCAAGCCCAGCTGGTCTGTCGAGCCAGCACGATGATGCTTGGTGAGACTGGTAACACGTTGGTTGATAGTCAGAGGAGGCCCATAATGGCGAGCGGCTGGGTATGATTCCGGCAGGGTAACACTCGGTGACCTCGGGGTATACGAGCCAGACCCGCCATCCTCGCCAGTGTCGCCGTGCCCGTATTCGTTGTCATTGTCATTTTCGATTAGAGTGTCGTCGTCGTCGTCCCGGTGAGGGCTGCTGCGGTGATCATACTGAGAATGAACGCTACTGTTCTTCAAGGCAATGTCGTCCTCCTGTTCCTCTTGAACAGGAAGAGACTTGTCAGGAGTGCGGGTCTTCATGGCCTGCAATGGTGGCGTCTGACTTGCCAGCTTGCTTGCTGCCGGTGGCGTCGTGCGTACATCAGTCATGTTCGGCTGTTTCCGGACAGTCGGCGGCGGCGTCGGAATGCGGGAGTGTGAAGGCTGGTACGATTCGCGTTTGAAGGAAATAAAATCTCCCGCAGGTGCATCTTCAGAAGTCTGAGCCGGAAGATACGGCGGTGACCCGCGCTCCGGCGACATTCCTCGTGACTGAGGATGACCTTGGGGGGACGATCCTGGGCTCGCGGGCAGTGGTCGTTCGCGCGCCCGGACGGTCTCGTTGTCCCTGTCCCTCTCTCGCTGTGGTTCAGCACGCACCGACGGACGCCTTCCGGTGTCTGCTTCTTTCGGGCTGTTGCGCCCGTTCGCTCTGACTCTGTCGATGACAGAGTCCTTGTGAGGGGACGGTGCCTCGCGTATGTAGACTGCACCGCTCTGTGCGCCACCGGCGTATGCAACGCCGGCTGTTCCGGGAGCAGGGGGTTGTTGGCCCAGGGCTTGCGCATAATCCGCACGCTCAATCTCTGCCATGAGCTCGTCCGTCATCTGCCAGTTTTCCTCCATTGCGTGGAACGAGTTGAGGAATTGGGGAGCGATCCTGTTGACGGGTCGCGGGTAGCCCATCTGTGGATTCATCTGTGGGTGGATATTGGGCTGGCTGAGGGAGTGCATGAGCGCTGGTGGTTGGGGAGGCTGGTGGATGTTGGGTTGGGTGTGGGCGTGAACGGGTGCGGGAGGAGGGTAGTGATCCTGCACGACGTCTTCGCGCAGAAGAGAGGGCTGGGCTGGCGGAGATGGAAGCTTGGACACGTTGCCTGGTGCTTGCGTCATGGGGGGAGGCGTCGCACGCTTGGACTGAACGGACGCAGGGCTGCCTTGCTGTGATTGCCGCTGGCTGGACTGTGAGCTCGAGGTGTTGATGACCTGCATGACGGAGGGGACGACAGGCATGGACTGGGCCTTGACTGCCCTTTCAAGTCGGTCGCGGGGTGACGGGGACATGTTCGTGGGCCTAGCGAGGATGAGTGCGCTGCTAAATAGACTGCGGATTTAATATGTACACAGAAAGATCCGTTGTCTGCTGCGATGGACGTCGAAGAACAGAGGGAAACAAATTCCATTCCATCAAAAGTACAATGGGGATTTACAATGACACGCTCTCACCATGAGGCACTTTTAATCTTATCTAATTCTTGTCTGACTCGACTAGTGAAGTGTAGGCATGACTACATAGATCTGACACTATCATAGCTTTTCAGGGGCCCTTGGCAGTGGTTAAAGCAAGACTGGAATAACCTTGCCTCCATATCGCCAAACGAGCGTGGCCCTAGTAGCCCTCCAGGCTCCCGCAACCTGAGAACGCCCGAATTAAGAACAACGCTCCGCATCCTCATCTCAGAATTTGGGCAATACGCTGCGAACGTACCATACAAGACCGAAACCACTCTCCCAAAGAGGTTCAATCACGATGGCAGAACAAAATCAACTACGGAATCACCCTGGATAGACAAATCGCGTCGACCATGAACCACAATTGAGCCTATCACCAGAAAAATCGACACCGACACCTGGGAACCAACTCTTCTCCAACACACCCCCTCCCTAGACCCAAGATGGGTCGCTCATGGGTATAACGCTTGCTCTGCCTAACGGGATTGCCAGTAAGCTTACGGAGTCCCCGCAACCCGCGGGTAGTGCGTAAGAGCGTTTTCCTCGGACCGGCGTCCCGGATGGGCCCCTGATATTCACAATATAACCACTTGTCCGAAAAAAAAAAAGAATAACCTTGCCTCAGCCAATATACATTTTTCTAAATCGAAGTTCAAATCAGCCTGAACCTACTCATCAGTAGTACTAATACGCTTCACCTATCCTACAAGTCGAGAACTTCTCTAATCGTCTTCCATCGATGTCCCTCCCATGCCTTGTTCCCACTATCTGCGTTCTCCGGTACGTCCTTACCAAGGTAGTAGTCCCAACCCGTACTTCCATGCCCTCGCGAAAACTTGTTCTGGGCCAGGGTCTGTCTCTCAGAACCCTCGGGGAGCTTGTCGACGTGTACAACCGGTATGGGAGGGTCACCTGCCTCGTAGTACAAAGCCCCAATTGCACTAAGGGAGGCACGTTCCCCTTGAATCCGAAACGTAGTATTATGCAGGGACGACGGGGGCAACGATGTGAGAACGTGTACGGTGAAACCTGCGAAACAACCCCTAGTTCGCAGCGACAACGCAAGGTAAAGGAGGGGCCGATAACTTACCCACAACGTCGTCCATCGCAGAGAAAGAAGCGGGAAGATTCTGGTCCCCAACAAGATGGAATTGGCCATATTTGACACGCGCCAACCACGGAATGGCTTCCATGAACAGGCCACACTACATGGAGCATGTCATTGTCACGTTCAAATTATCGGCAACCATGCTTGCCACATACGAAGACGCGCATCATGGGAACACCAATACCCTTAACGTAATCTAGTGAGACATATCGTCAGCGAGTGATATGATCTGCTGCAAAGACGAAAAACCTACCAGCGAAGTGCTCCTTCTCTGACAGGAATCCTTCTTTACACCCCTCCGTCGCCATCCCGAACTCCGAGGGTACCAGCAACTTCACTCCAGCTTCCTTGGCAGCATCAGCAAGCGGTTTCTGAGCCTGGATCCCTGGTAAGGAGATTGCACAAACGAGAACTTCGATCTTATTTTCGCGGAGGATATCCGACATAGCTTGAGTGTCCGCAAAGTCGACGGTAACAACCTTCGCTCCTCGGAGCATTGAATTCGAGATGGATGTACTATCTGGCCGGGCGAGGACGACTACGGAGACGTTTTGGCTGATAAGAGCCTGCGGCATGCCCGACGGGACTATGTAGTGGGTTGAGGATTCACCAGTTCAGATGTTTGCTATAACTGACCTGGACGATCCGTGCGCCCATCCTGGGTCCAGCGCCCGCTACGGCGAACGATGTGTATGACATAGTGGTAATAGTACTAAGACACACCGTATTAGATCAAATGCAACTGCATCGTGTTTTATGTACAGAGTTCTTCGGGACCGCGTATCTTATGTAAGTCACTACTACATTTGAAGCAAACTCAACCTAACTCAACCTATGATAATTTGAGCGCTTTTGTTCGGCTATGCAGTGTGCGTACACAAGTACTACTATATCGTGGCGAGGGAGCCGGCAATGGCGACGATGACAGCTCGGTTCAAGGCACGTCGCCCCTACTTTCCCCCAAGCCATGGGCAACTCTGTTTCGAAGTTCGTCCAAGAGAGAGCTGCTCGGGCCAAATCAGACGCTATCGACCGGGAACTCGATAAGCTATCCAAGAAATTGCAGAAAGAATGCAAAATATTGTTGCTGGGTAAGCTTTTTTGAGTTGTCTTTTTTCATCCAGACCGCTGCGCAGCGCTGACTCGTCTTTTGCATGTCACAGGGATAAGTGAAACCGGCAAGTCAACTATCCTCAAGCAGATGAAGATCATCCACCAGAACGGCTTCAGTACCGAAGAACTCATGAGTTACCGACCTATGATATACCAGAACACGCTGGATAGTGCACACGCTATCATACTGGCCATGCGCGAGATGAACGTCGACTGTATCCATCCGCTCAATCGGGTTTGTCATCATACCCCGCCCTTGTATGATCCGAATCCACAGACTCAACGATACTATCCAAGGAGAACGCGGTCAGGATTTTGGATTGGAAAATAGTCTCCCCTGATTTCGTCCTTACTCGTGAAATGGCACAAGCGATATACAACCTGTGGCAAGACCCGATCATACCCACCGTCCTTGACCACGCTGGCAGCCAGTTCCACCTCATGGATAGTGCAGCCTAGTAAGCCGGTGTTCACGATGGGACCTTTCCCCGCAATTGTAGATACTTAATGGTTTGCTTCACAGCTTTTTCACGGAGGTTCGGAGAATGGCAAGCGAGTACTATCTTCCGACTGTGGACGATGTCCTGCGAGTGCGTGCCAGGTCTACTGGGATCATGGAAATTCGGTTCAACATGGGCCAGTTGCCGTCCGTACTTTTACCTTGGCTTACATATACTTTTTTTTATAACCCTTGATCTCAGGATACACATGTTTGATGTTGGTGGTCAGCGATCGGAACGAAAGAAGTGGATCCAATGCTTCGAAGGTGTAACCTGCATTATCTTCTGTACTGCGCTGAGCGATTACGATCAAGTTTTGTTCGAGGCCAAGGAACAGGCATGTACTTTCATTTGGCTTATTTTACCCTGTTCTCATTGCTGATGGCCCTACTTTGAATTAGAACCGAATGAAGGAGTCACTCATCTTGTTCGAGTCTGTCATAAATTCACGATGGTTCCTCCGGACGTCGATCATCTTGCTCTTGAACAAGGTGGATGTTTTTAAAGTTAAACTCCCGAAGGTGATACCATCGTTTCTCGTTTTGAAACTGACATTCACCTGATACCTCTACAGGTCCCACTAGAGAAATATTTCCCAGAGTACACTGGTGGCGCAGACATCAATAAGGCAGGAAAATATATTCTCTGGCGATTTATGCAGGCAAACCGTGCAAGACTGAGCATTTTCCCTCAGTCAGTCTCTCGTTCCCTTTTCCGCACATGTCATGACTGACAACACGTCATTCAGTCTTACCCAGGCGACAGATACTTCAAATATCCTACCTGTATGCAGAATGATAAAAGAGGCCATTTTACAGAACTCCCTGAAGCTTTCCGGAATCCTTTGATGTTTTCCTTTTTGTCTTGTTATGCTTTTTGGGGGACATGTCACTGGTATATGCCACTGTCACTGTTGCCACCCAAGTGTACCAACATCTCCACTCTTGCTCTTGCTCTCACTCTCACTCTCACTCTTGCTCTTGCTCTCCTACGCTCTCCTTGTGTGTGGATATTCCTGTCATTCTTCAGCACGATACCTACCCTGCCATCTAGCAGGTCCCTAAAGCATTCATTCCCAGCTGCACTACGTTCCATCGCATATTAACTCGAGTAATTCAATCCAATTTGACATCTACATCTTTCACTGCTGCTTTGGCTTACACGTAGTTCATGAGAGATAGTGTACATTCCATAGGATCAAAGCCTAGGATAACCTATGTACTACAGCCTAGAATAATTTGTCCTGAATAGGATTGTGCACTCTGACGCTCGAGATCAGACAAAGCAGATCATACTCCTTTGAAACTTTATCGTGACACGGGCCAGCAATACATGAGCATGGCGACTGAATGAGATTTTCTGATTCACGGAAATTACATCACTGTTAAGGTGCAAAAAGTGACTTACTATTTACAAGCAAAATTAGGTGGGGAAGTGTGATATCGACAAAACTGTCGACTGCCGAATACAGGGAACAGTATAGTACAGGCATTCAATGCAGTGTAAATGGGACTTATGGGAGCTGGAGTTGTGGAACGGCCTCAGCGACAAAGAATCCGTGGACTACTATGCGAGTCAAAAAGCGTAATCATCTTCCTCATCATCACTGGCCCATTCGGTGGCATTGTCATACGAACTGTTCGAATCAATGTCACTTGTAGTGTCATGACTCGAGGACAGGGTGGAAAATAAATGGTGAGCGTCTGAGGTGCATCGGACTTGTCCTGTCGTAAACGGTTTGCTAATATAGTTCATGAAGTCAGGGGACATCCCAGGAACATCCTAAACAAACAGGATAAAAGATGCGCCAACGTGGTATAAAAAGTGGGCATACATACCAGCTGTAGTGAATCACTATTACCGAATATCTTCATCTTCATCTTGAACCGAACGCCTGCCCACTCCAGAATGCAAAGTTCATGTAACATTTCATGAAGATCCCAAATGGTGCTCCAATCTACAGTAGCATACACCGTGGAAAGCCTGACTCGTAATTTCGGTTGCCTCGTATGTTGTCGGTGTTTGAGCCACCTGACCAAATGGTAAGGAAAAGTTGACCAATCCCTACTAAACGGTTTCGGACCGTCCACAGTCAAGCTTTCGAGATGGCGCCAGGTGGGTTCGGAAGGAGAGTCATCCCCCGGCCGAAAGATTGGGATTGAGTCATGGGGTCTCAGTACCATGTGACGAACATTGGGGAACGTTGAATGGATGGCCTTGACTTCAAGCAAGGAGTCCGTACCGGAAAGGACAAGGCGAATGACACTGCTGAACTTGTCACCGAGTCCAGCGAACATGGCATCCGGCGAGGCATCCCAGACTGGTGGACAATACTCGAAATGGCTGAGCATCGGAGCTACAAGAGCCTGCATTAGTCCTCCCCCTGAGCGAATACTGCACACAAGCGTTTCGAGCAGTGGAAACTGAACACTGTTGGGAGGTAGTTGGTCGAAAGTCCAGCATGCGCCAGAGAGAGAAAGTGATGTTAAGTTACACGATAATAACTCAAGAAAGAATGGGGGAACTTCTCTGAGTCTAAAGGGATCATCAAGGACAAGGCGCAGATTTACTAAGCCGGAGGGTACCCGAAAAGGTATTATCGAAATAAACAATACTCCGAGCTCTAGAAATTTGAGACGAGGGGATCGTTCCGGTGCAAGAAAGTCGGCAGTGTATTGCGTGGAGGATCCATCTAAATTATCCAAGAATGGAGGGGCATTTAGCATTGAAACAGATGTGAGAGTCGGGAATGTCATGCGGTCGAGAAGTTCCAATACAAGAGATCTGTGGAGCTCGGTACTATCATCTCGGATGGCGAGGCTGCGCCAGCGATGCGCACAGGGGGTGACAATGTCAAGTAAGGCAACCAGCCTATCGCGGCTTTCCATTTCGGACCAAGAACAGATTTCGATGTCGAGGGGATATTGGCGACTGCTGGCCACATGATCCCTGACGAGTTGTTCGCGCCATGTTGGAGTGACCTTAATTGTAGACCAGAGACTAGGGCTATGGAGAATCAAATTTCTCCAACGACGTGACACTTTCATCAACTCTCTTTTCCATTCAAGATGTACATCGCAAGACTTGCATGGAACCAAAGCAGTTTGGATGGAGAGCTCGATAATTTGAAAAAGTAATTCGCTCGGAAGACGATCGACGGGGGGCGGCACTTGTTTAATTAGTCCTTCAACCTTGGTTCTCTGTGCCTGTGCAGCAAACCGGACAGCGAACAGCTGTTTAAGAAGTTCTTGTTCCTGCTTTTCTAGCTGGTTTAGCTCAGCTCGTGCAGCTGCTAGTTCATCCATAGTGATAGTGAGGCTATCGTATCTACCGGTTATAGCAGCTGGAATACCAAGAAGCTGAGAAATCTTACCGACGGCGGCTGCGTACCAGCTGGTTTGTGACTGAGCGCTGACACAGGCTGACAGGGTCCTTTGAAGGCTCCACCCCCACAATTGGGGGTTGCGTCCAACGGTGACCACACCAGCTTGACCATAAGTTTCAGATTGACACTATCCAGTTGTTTCGCGACCTATTTGGCCAGGTGGTTTCCGGAGTGCAAGGATAACTGGTACGCATCATCACATCAGTCGTGATACCAACCACATCACCACCCCTACCATCAGCCAACGGACGACAACAACCACTCGTCGACGCAGCCACCACTACCAGGACGATGTCGACTGGCTGGTGGTGGCAGCAGCTCCCATCACCCTACCATCAGCCGACGGATGACCAGCAACTGCCACCATGCTGTCATGAGCGACTCTCACCGGTGGCTGCAGCACAATCACCCTCTACCAATGTCGGCGGCGACGACCACTCGCCACCAACATCGATGACGGCGATGACCCTCCACCAACGATGATGTTGACTCACCACTGACAACGTCAACGACGATGAAGCAATGAAGACACTGGGTAGCCAGTGCTATGGCAGCAACAGATCTACGGCATTGATGGCAATTGCAATGACTTGATGTCAACAGCCACGAGGAGCACCACTCCGCACCGTCAGCCAACACAGCGACAAAATAATCCCTATGACAATATGGTGAACCCGTGGGTATACCCGTTGCGGGTACGGGTCAGTCACGGGTCGGGTACAGGTTAGCGATTGAGTACCCGCAGGTTTACTCGTGCAGTTCTCTATCCGCAACTGCCTCTACTCCCTCACTAGTAACCAGGCTGACCCCTCAATCTACGAGACCCTTGACTAGCATGTTATGCTGGGTATCCAGTGTCCACGCGATTGGTGAAGTGAGAGCAGAGATGCTCCGCATCGTACTCCACGCCTCATCAAGGACAGTTTTTCTGACACCCTCAAGTTCCCTCGCACTCCCGACGCTAAGGCCCGGCATATAACAACAAACTCTACTGTTCACAAGTACAATCACTATTCTTGCAGCTCGCATCCAAGACATGAAGTTACTCTCATTCTCGCCGTCATTCTTTAATGCGTGCAGTAGGCAGATACTAGGGATCTGACAAGTGGTAAAAACCCGTGTGAAAGACCATTCATAACATAGTTCTGACACAATTACAATTATGTATGAAATGATGGAATACATCAAGGTGTGGTGAAGAATGAGAAAGATGATGACCTTGTGACAACCCAAACCAGAAGCACAATAGAAAGAGCCATGAGTGCTGCCCCCAGTATTGTAGCCAAAATCCCACTGAAAATACATTTCATATTACTCCCTTCGATGGAAGATATGATCCCCACCACAGAACACAATACAGTTGAACTGCATGTGTGGCAGTGGTCAGAGACCTGCATTAGGTAGGGCATGGTTGTACACTCACATGACTTGAAATACAAATGGGGCAAGTTTGAGTATATATGCCCTCCAACTGCCTGCCTCCTGAAATAAAATCTGAGTATGACAAGAGGAGGGGAGAGGCAACATTTTGATGCTTACCAAAGTATCCTTACTTTCCAATAACATCAACAATATACATGACCAGTAAAAGGTGATGAATGAGGTGAACATCATGGACATAATCAGGTACTTGATACTGGTGTCAGAAAATACCTCGATGACAATCATTGCGATAGCTGTTCTGTAACATTCAGTTATTAAGATGGAAAATTGCGGGAACAGTGGGACTTACTCCATTATGATAATTGCCAACGAAGCACAAACAACAACACATCCCTGGAAATTTACTACAGTAATTCCAGAAAATGAAAAGACTGGTCCGCCACATTTACATGGCCACTGTCAATGGGGAGAGACAGAGGGATGGTAGATGACATACCATATGCGGAGGAAACTTCATCCTGGGCAGGCCACAGGTTTGTGTCAGGCGTGCCAGGTGCAGGTGGAGGAAAATCCTTAGGCCTTACCTTGGGAAGTAGGTCTACTGCTGCTGAGGTGGAGGTGGGTAGGTGTGTGTCCTGTGGATGGACACCATAGTAAGCTGGTGCCAGGTCCCCTTTGGTGTTGGACAGGGTCTGTCATACATATTCCATCAGCTGAATCACATACTAGTAGAATGACATACACTCTTCAAACTTGTTAGTTCATGTACACTGCCAGCTTTTGTGCACTCTGCTAGGGCCATGTCAGAGATTGCAAGTACTAGGAGGGAAAGAGTTAATGTAAAGGGGTGCTTCGCAATTTTGTAGTACTTATATATTTGGGGCATCTCCTAAAACTTTTCAAATCACTGCAGACCATGACTCATCGCAAAGTGCCGCACAGGTGGTTGGTTTCAATTGAAGGACTGTTCAAATTCAATTGCACAGAATCTGCGCGCAACGGTTCTTCCAGCCTTTTGGTCCCAGACATATTCGCCACAGAATAGTTGATCATCTCGGCATCTTCCCTCACTCCGTTGACACTGACGTCACGAGGTCAACGATGTATGCCCGCTCAGTAGCACGCGTATTCACCAGACCTGGTCTTCTCTTCTGTAGCCCGACACACCAGAGTCTTGGCACCGGAGGAGGCCCATCCGAGTCGGTAAGCGCTTAAGTCGTAAGTCTCTCCTCAAAATGGACTCACTCCTCAGCCTCTATGATATTCGCGGCGCACCCGGTGTCACAGCGGATGTCAGCCACGTCGGCATTCCGTCCGAGGTGCATTTGTTATGTTCTGCGCTCTTCGCAATTGAATTTCATTGCCCTACATAGGTAAATGGCTATGCGGTGGACAACCTCTACGAGGATGGTGTCAAGGTGGTCGTCATCCCCACAGGCATTCCACGAAAGGTGCGTCAAGCCATTTTCTAACTCACATCGACTTCTGTGGCCCGGTGTCACCTCTATCTTTCCTGTTCATGCTCACCTTACCCCAAGATGACCCGTGATGACCTCTTTATGTAACCACACAGGTACCGACGTCGCGTGTGCTGACTGTCCATAGACAAACGCCTCCATCATGTGCGACCTCGCGAACGCAATTGGCCGTGTGGCTCCGAAAGCACACATCCTCGTCATCTCCAACCCTTTCAATTCCACCGTCCCCATCGTCGCATCAACTCCCGTTAAGGCAAGCCCAAACGCGTCTTTGGTGTAACAACCCTTGACGTCGTGCGTGCTTCACTGCTGCCACAGCTTGACCATAAGTTTCAGATTGGCACTATCCAGTTGTTTCGGCGACGACCTATTTGGGTGGGCCAAAAATTATTTCTGGGGTACAAGGATAACTAGTGCATTCAGTTGTCCGCCATTATCACATACAACGTACATATAATTTACTAACTAGTACTATTGAAACTCGTGATCACCTTGATTGTAAGAAATTTATCCCCGCCAAATTACGCTCCTATTGACGAGATATCCATCTGGAGTGAACTCCACGCCTTCTTTTCCAAGCATATCGAATTTCATCTGACATCTGATCCCCCATTCGCCCAGGTATCCGCCTATATAGCAGCTGGAGGCCACGACTCGATGACACGGTACAATCGGTGCAAATGGGTTGTTCCTCAGAGCGGTTCCGACTGCAACCGGCACGGTAAACAAATAGATGTGGCATGTCGTTATAATACGCACCAGACCGAGGTGACCCTTGCCCAAGTGCTGTGCAAACATCTTTGTACGTGGTTACTCGACCACAAGGTATTTTTCTTGTAAAATCATACACCGCCCATTGAAACGCGGTTACTTTCTACAGTTATCGTTCCTTCGTTGTCGAATACAGTGTGCCACGAAACTACACTTACCTTGCCTTGCTCGGTCCTAAACAACGTTCTGCGTATATCATCTGTGGGATACTCTGATTCTACCGTCCATATGTTAAAACGCAGAAGCAAATTATGAACACCCACCGGTAGTATAGCCAAAATCCTGACTCGCCACTGACAAGCCTTCAAGTTTCCCAGAACTGGCTTGTGGAGTCGCTACGTTGCACACATTTTTGGTAACGGGCCGACTTTTTCTATTGTTTCCTCTGATTGCAGGCATCTTTTGTAGCTTTGTTATATATGAATTATTGTTTCGACCACATGAGGTGTTGCTTGGTCACCGGGGTTGTCTGCAGATGCGGCACAATAAATTGAATGCAGTTTGAAGAAAGATAGTGACATAATACATGCACGTGAGCAGGACACGGCTGTACTATCAACCCTCAGCGCCTCAGCACTAATACCAGAGTTACCGACCACCACCAAATGCAAAGGTCCCAAATCAAACTCTTTTCGACTGAAAAACAAAAAACACTCCCACCACGTGATTAGGAAGCCAGAATATAAAAAACAAAGTTCAGACATGTGTCAGGAAACTATAGGCTTGCAGATCTGAGGCGCATTAAGTTGTAAGCTTATCTGAGGCACATTAAGTGCTTCGAGGAGTTTCGACCAACGTGCTACTAGAAACAGGTGACACACATTTATCATAGATAGTGGCTCGGATCTTATCGCTGTCAGTACCTTTTTGTGCTCCTGCGAGTAATCGATATGAAACACGAACCAGGTCCCTGAAACGGTCCTGTTCCCGTCGTCGTCGAGCAATCTTCCATGACATTCTCACCATCACAACTGACCCTGTAAGTATTAAGTTTTTATCTTCCATGGTGGCTGCGTGGCTGTCGTAAATGTGCCTCGAAGGCAAAAGGCGAGGTTTGATTTACTTTGCACGGCAATCATCAAATAAGCAATAGTCCTCCAGTTAACGGTGATCCGCGGGGTAATAGAAAGAGATTACAAGCCTTGAACGATATATCGAGGTCCATGCTGCGTAAAAATATAGTTGAAGCTCCGAATAACTTCTGAGCTCGGCATTACTTGAAGAAGTTGGAGGACCCTGATGATGCCTAGGTAACCTAGATCAGTCCAACCAACTCATCTGTGCGGAGAAATTCTGGGATTGGGTTAGGGGCCAAAATGTGTCCGGATGGGTGTTGAATTCTTTTTCTACGGTCCCATGCGCAGTCCATTCGATCCACCACACCGATTTCATTTGCTCGTCAAGGGCTCCCTATTAGTAGGAGGTTTGTTTACGCGAGTGAACTTCTCACCTTTAATGGTTGGAACTGGTGGGAGCTGCACACCACTCCCAGTGGCGTTGGTTCCAAGCAAGGGTTCTGGGTTCTCCGCAGTCGCCCTGGATCCCACTGGGTAGTACCTGACCTTCCAACCAAGGATGCGGGCATGTGAACAGGTTGGATTCGTGGCCATTCAGAAGGCGCTTTTGTCAGAAGGCCGATCTACGGTCATACCAGTCAGGCGATCCAGATTGTAATTTGTCTGCACATCAGTGGAAATTAGCACACTTCAGCGCCACATCAAATCAAATCAGTGCTACATGCGGGGTCAATGATTATTCGGAGGCATTATCACCTTAAAATCCCTGCCTCACCGGTTAGCCGTTAAGTAGCATGGAGCTGAGGTGACTATAATTTCAGGGAAACTCGAAAGGTAACTAACCAACCGAGCAGACCACCTCGTCGCCAAGTTCCCTCAGTACTCCACCAGGGACTGGCTTTCCACGTCAGAGGATTTCAACGCAACATGGACCACGGAACCCCGTCGTGCCTGGCTTGGTGGAAGCACTGTTCCCACACAGATCAGACATATCAACAGGAAGGGTAGAAGGACTGAAATGGGTGCTCAGCTACTCTCACGTTCATTGGAGATGGGCCCGGTCAAATACAAGTCTACAAGAGGCTGAAGTATATATTAAAGGTCGTCATTGTGTGGGTAAGCAGAGTCCCCGCTACTAGCTGACTCGCGATAAAAAAATACATCAAGAACGCGGGTCGTTAGCGATGCCTTGCCCAGGTTCCAAACTCACTTTTCTTTGGCCTGCATTTGATCTATGGCCCATTCATGCCTCCTCGTCTCGTGCGCTGAACATGTTAGCTGGCTCGTCGAGAATCGTTTGGGGCGCAAGCTTGGGAGGTATCGTCCTTGCAGTCGTTGCTTGCTGCATGTTAATACTAAATAAACAGTCGAAGGTCAGTCAAGCCGCTGTGTATTCCCCACTTTTCTCTGATGACCCTTAGCGCTCTCTGCAGTCTTCTGGAAGGCACATCACGCCGAAGTTTCCACCATTAGTAAAGATACCGGTAAGTCTAGTGTGGTTCGGAAGATCAGGTGCTCAGGCGTCATGGTGCAACAGGCGCATGAAATGTTCACCCATTCCAAAGAAGCCTATGCGTCCGCTCTAAATCAACACGGCCCGGTAATCGGGGTGTGGCGGAAAGGAAGGGTTAGTCCATCCTTACCATCCTGCATGATGTCTGAAATGCAACACGCCTCTAGCTCGAATATATTGTCAATGAAGAATACACGAAAGATGTGTTCAGCAGGGACCACGAGTTCAGTTTTGAGAAGGGCGTTGCAACGGTGCGTCTTTGGTCTGATGTTGAAGCAGAGAGACGAACTTGTTCTCCTAGATCTTGAACGGGTCATTCCTTGTACCGTTAACCAATGGAAATTTTTTCAAGGACATGCACATGATAGTATCCGGAGGAGTAATCCCTAGAGTCGACCAAATCGTTGATCAAAGCACGTACCTGTAGCGAGTCATTCATTTCTTCAAGGCTAATGTTCCCGTGTTAGTTTTTCCTATCTTCAAGCGCCATGCGAAGAAACTCGTCGACGACTCACAGAAGTCGCGAACGGGTGTCGACTTGTTCACCCACACACGCCGCTGCATTGCGGAGGGAATGCTGGTCGTTGCTTTCGGCGAGGCATGTTTATTTGCCTGAAACGTTAGCCCCCCACTAACATAGCCGAAAAATAGTGCCACGTAAATGAGCACAACGTCAAGGTGGCAGAGGAGGTGGCGGACGCAGTTGCCACTCTGACGGGAATATATCAGAATACATCGTATTTTGCAAGAACCTTTCCACGGACTTGGAAAACCATTACTTGGTATGTCACGAAGGGGCCGGTCACTTGGCAAATGTTGAACGGGTGGCGCAGGGTAAACATAGTGTCTAAAATCATCATCTTCAAATATTTTCCTATGGCACTGCCAATCATATGGAAAGAAGTTAGGGGGCGTAAGCACCGACCCTTAAACTCAGCGACACTTGAACAAGACGACGAGGAGAATCATTTGGTGAGTTGGCTTACCTAGACTTTGACTGATTCCGATGGTCCACCAGGAAACACTGGTTCACTATGCTGCCAGAATGTGTGCAAACGCACAAGGGACTGTTTCAATACTGTCAAGAATATGGCTCTCTATCGCAATACTCATGTTCGTGGATGCAATATCACAAATACATCCGGGGTGTGCTTACTTTCTTCCACCTAGGTTTATCTTCGCCTCGGTGCACCAAACCGCTGCAGTTGCGGTATGGGTCATGTACGAGTTAGCAGTGCGAAGGGAATACATACCTGCTATACGGGAGGAGCTTTTAATCATTTCCGATAGTATCGACAGCAGTGGTGTGCACAGGTTATCCTACGAGGCTCTACGACGCGCGACAGTTCTGGATTCCTTTATCCGCGAGGTCTTGCGACTGAAAGGGGACACGATCGGCGTGATGAGGGGAACGACAGACGATGTTAAACTAGGCGATTATACCATCCCAAAAGGTCTAGGCAGAGTCTTGAAGCTTGCAGGACATGCCAATCTGACAATGTGTTATTTCTCAATCAGGGGTCCTCGTCTGTCCACTGTCTACACTTACCAATGAAAGCCGAGATATATACGGGGATGATGCGGCCGAATTCAATCCTGGTCGATGGGACGACGGCCCTGCTGCATCCACAATCACGCCAGGATACCTTGCATTCGGCTTTGGAAGATGGGCCTGTCCGGGACGCGTCCTTGCGATAGCTGGTATGTGTGGTATCTCATACCAAGGAGTGGGAGCCTCACAACGGGTACTGGTCCTTGCAGAAATCAAGATGATCGTGCTGACGTTGATTGCGATGTCCATGCCAGAGATGGAGGGCGGGAAGTACACTGTAATGGATCCGCTCAATGTCACGAGTGTTCCCCCGGTGGGACGGTTAATATTGCGTTCTTGGACAGAGTTTGGAAGGGAGGAGGCAAGAGGAGTGAAACAACAGAGACTAGATGCGGATCGATGAGTCCCGTTCGCTCGCTCGGTCGGTTAGCTTCTGCGTGTATTATTTAGCCGTATGTACAATAGTAGTTCCGTTCCCTCGCGAGGTCTGTGTCGACGATCACCGGAAGCTGTAATACGCTGCTAAAGATGTTTTTCTGGTCGATTTGAGGAATTCATCCATGCGAGTTGATTGGCCTCACCTCTCCAGTAGGATCCATGTCGACTGCTTTTATGTAACCTGGGGCATAAAGGACTGATATCCAAGCCTTCAGAAACCGTATATGATGGCATGATGGCAAAGCTCGAGATCGCTTGTTTGTTCACTACACAGTTTCGGGGTCCTTTCCGCCACCAACTTTGCTTCATCGTGAGGCTTACACTGGCAACAGTCGACTAGACAGCGTCCATGTCCAGGACACAGTGCTGGATGCCTTACCAGTTTCGATTAGCTGTCTCAGGTGGAATCCAAGCATTCAGTGGCTTGTTATCCTATAACCATGGAGAGACCTACTTGGCTGTCAATGACATGGCAACCCTGGAGGCTGACACCAAATGTGTCCGTCTTTTTCTTGGCTATTTGACATGATCCTGCCTTTCACCGCCATACACCTGAGTCTGACGCCGTATCTCATTCCCACCGACATCACCCATGACACACCCGTACCTACACCCACATCCACACCCGCACCCGCACGAGTTGTACCCGCCACTGGATACCTCGCTCGATACCCTCGAGAAGCTTCTCGGACATATCTCGGGTACATATGATCGTCCTTGTGCTGTGTTTTCTGAGCACGAACCTGACGCTGCACTTCGCATCGGCGTTGTTATGCCACACAAGCCTCGTATCGTGAGTTCGTTCAGATTTAGTGTGATGGTACGTTAGAAGTGCTTGGATAGAGCTGTTTATTCAAGGACGTGGCAGACCCTGTGAGGGCTGTTCCTTGTGACGAATCCCCTGTTTCGTCGCCGAATTCCTGCTGTGGACTCGATACACAGCCAGGACCCTCGACAAGCAGGACGTCACGACGAAACTCGACTGCGGAATTTCCGAGTAGCTTGGTATGCGCCAGTCTTGAGGTATGTGTTAGTAGACCTCCTTGAACATTTACATCTACTATCGTAACACCTCTAGCATACCCCTATGTTTGACCTCACAGAGCTGGTACGTTTGCCTTTATCAGGCATCGATTCATGACGCCCATCCAAAATAGCAGTTGACGTCCAAGAGCCCTTTGGAGCGGCTGGGATGTATCACCAAGAATGAGCTAAAGAAATTGTCCAAACGACGGTATATGCGCTCTTACCACATGCTCAGATATTTCTTCACTGATGCAATCGGCATTGCGTAGTCGTCAACGATCTGGTCATCCGAGATCAGTAGCTCCTCCAGCACGAGTGACGGAGCCTAAGCCGTCAGACGGTCTTGCGAAGACGGATAAACCACTCCCGCCACTTCCCCAAAAACATCCTGTTTCAGCACCTCATCGACCCTCCGAAGACTACTACAAAGAAGTTGACTCTATCTTGGCAAAGGCGAGACAGAAGAGGGATGAACGCGTACAAGGACAGCTGACTCAATGAGAACCGACCAAAATTGACCTCCCCATTGACTATGAATTACACCACCCACGCTCTTTGATACCAATATCCTTGCTCCCCAGTTGACATCTCAACGACACGTCCGATTCGGATGTGGTAGAGTTGGACAGCATCGTTATTGACGATACGTTGTCGCCGTGCGCCCACAAACTGGATGCAATATTCCTGGCTGCATCAAGCATTTAGAAGATTCCAAGACTATCGTGCTCTTACTTTTCACGCAAGGAATCGGAGAGGGGCAAGCATCGTGCTGTGTTACTGTACCTCCCCCGTCACCCTTCTGCGAGGGAACTGTACAAGGTGCAGAAGTTGTACGCTGCAGAAGTGGAAGTCGGAGTGTCACTTCGAAGGGCTTGGCTCGTCAGCGGCGGAGTGGGCTCTGTTAGTGGTGCTATCTGTTCGCTTTATGACTGCATATTCCGACTACAGTATTGTCAATTGGTTTGGAATCCCCTCTAATGCGACGGTGGCTAGTCAGCGTTCGACCAGACGAGTATACTTGACATGTCTGTTTGTCAGGAGCAAGCTCACAAGTTGGCCGAGTAAGCACATACATACATACGATCGCTGAGCGCTGGCACCGAGCGCCGACCGTTGAATTCAAGATTAGAGTTTAATTTTCGCTTTGCAGATTTGAAGGAACGCACTGATTTCACTGAGGAGTGCATGAGCATGAGCATGACTGTACATAGGTCGGGTACGACACTCGTTAGTGACCTCGATAGTTTATTAGTCCTCCTTAGGGGTTGTGGCACTAGTGCTGTTGGCAGAAGTCTGCCATTTTGCCAGTGGCAATTGCCAGGGCGGCAATTGCCGGCAACTGCCTTCTGGGTTCGGCAAAAGTTGGCAGAATAAAGTGTCAGATTGATGTTGGAATAACAT
>Ga0307518_10000265_pt1 | contig 39403 bp, 20 predicted proteins | sample 25_EM_MG_FD_203889 | JGI IMG/M metagenome (GOLD analysis project Ga0307518, IMG submission 203889) | Populus trichocarpa ectomycorrhiza microbial communities from riparian zone in the Pacific Northwest, United States - 25_EM | ecosystem: Host-associated > Plants > Roots > Unclassified | place... | reverse complement strand
ATTTATAATTAATTTATCTTGAATTTGAATTATGTTTGTTGAATATATATATATATGAACAGTACAACCCCGAAACGGCACGCCGAAACACTCCGAAACAGAAACATTCCATTCCAATTGAAAAACGAAACACCTATCGAAACGGAATTGACATCGCATCCATCTCCAAGAAAATCCAAGAACTAATCATTTCAATTACTATATGAAATGAAACAAAACCATAAATATCATATTGATGATGTTTAATATTCTTGCAGTGCTTTTTTTTATTTAATTTTGAGAATAAAATATTCTTGTTAACATAGCATCCATTATATTGTAGATAATATTGATAATGATTGAAAAAGAGGAAGAATTAAGAGAAGTACTATCAATGAGTTGATTAAATTTAAGAGGAAAAGGATAAAAAAAAATAGTTTAAATGAAGAAAAAGTTAATTGGAAAATTAACTTATGCGACCTAGAAATGTGATTTTTTTTCTTGAAAAATATCACCCCATCTATATCAACACTTTCTTCATTTAGATATTTTGTAGCTACGATCAAGGTCATCAAAAATACTTTTTTGATACGACACTGAAAATAGAATATAAACTCGAATCATAAAATTATTGGTAATTTTTTTTAACTAATTATATATTGAAAATTCTAGCTAAGAAATTATATTATTTTAAAAACTGATAAAGAAAGTCTACATCGTTATAATCAATGAGTGATCTAAATAAAATGAGAAAGATAAATAGTATGAATCAAGAAATTAATGACATGGATAAATAAAATGTCTTAGAACAAAACTTCCTAATATATGGGAGAATCACTGAATGGTAGGAAGTACATAAGAACCTGGTAAAAACTTGATTGTTCCCATCACAATAAGTTGTAATGGACCCGTTTTGGATTGCAAGCTAATAAACTTAAACTAATAATTAACTAACGTAAGTCCAATAATAAAATAAACTCTTAAACAATGTCTAATGTGTTAGAAGAAATCCAAGTTAAAAATAATTATTCAACCCAAAAGCTTAAGCTATTAGGTGAGGTTCCAAGATATGATTTATATTATTTTTTAACACACATCATCAAGTGAAAGATCTTTGGGCAGAAAACTTGCACATGTTCACATTACCTTATGCTTAATTTTTATCAAATAAATGGGATAGTGAGATTCGAACTCATGACCGTTTAGTCATCAAGGCTTTGATATCATATCAAAAAATCATCTCAAACTAATATCATAAATTTAGTAAACTCGTAAAATTAGATCGAGTTTACAGATTTAACCGATTTTACACGAGTCAAGTATAATTTTACTAGTTTTCAAGTTTTTAATTCGATTTTACATATTTGATATTTACCGATTTAACCGATTTTACATGAGTCAGGTATAATTTTACTAGGTTTCAAGTTTTTAGTTTAATTTTATATATTTGATACATATTGACACGTAAAATAATTAATATGATGTTACAAATGAAATTGCAAATTAGACAATATAAATATATCTTTCCCCCCTCAGTGGATATGTATGATGCCTATTTCTTATCCTAGTTGACGTACGAACGCACACATCGCTCACCACTCTTTTTCTTTGTTTATTCTTGGCAAGAATTGCTAATAGAAGTATGAATGAATCAAATCTTAAATCTCAATTGAGAATTTTTTTAAAGAATATTTGAGTTGCAAAGACTTAAGTTGGCTTACGATTTATCTCTTAGCAAAGAGAATGCACAATCACAATTACCTTTCTCACGATAAAGTTGTGCTTTGTTAGCGTTTAAATAAAAAAAAAAAGATATATACACAAGGGAAAAAAAACATGTTTGATTAAAAAACAAATATAAAAACATAAAAATAAATCTATTTAGAATGAATTTATATCTTGACGTGTCTTTTTTGTTCTAATTATCGATCATCGTCTTTTCTTTTAATAAATAATAACTAAATGCTTTGAATTATATAATTTTTTCGTCTTGCAAAAACAGGAATATTGGGCTTTTCAAACGCAGTGACAAATTTTATTTTTTGTTAAAAAAATAGGTTCAAATTTCAGACTTTCACACACAGACACACAGATAATGCGAAACTAACATCATTGGGCTTGTACTTTGAAAATGAAAATATATGGATTTTGAGACAGGAAAATAGGAAAAACAAGAAATTTTGTGTTACCTAAGGAGTAATATCCCACATTGTTGATAATTAAAGATATATATAAACAAACTACAGCAACCATTGAACCGGAAGACTCATAGATATGGTAAGAATTTAAGGTGGATATTTAGCACAGTACAAAATTTGGGTCACATTTATTAGACCCATAAACAACTGACATGGAAAGTATAAACCCTATAAATCTTATTTAGGGTCAAGTCAGTTCATCTTCTCCGGTTAAAACCGTAGCTACATTTCCTAAAAAAGAGCAGTTATACCATTAACAAAATTAAAAGAAAGCTTTCAACTTATCAAGGAAGGCCCTAGCTAGCTAGCTACGTGCCTCTTTAGGGTTTTTCTTTAAAAATCAACTCCTAGGGCTTTATGAAACATAAAGAAAGCATAGTAAATATGTAGTCCCCATCATGCATGCATGCATGCATGGTCCTTTTACCTCCATGTATCTCTTGATCATAGACATTTTTGGTTCCATTTCCAAGATCTGATGATCACTCATTCCACATAGTGAAAACACCTGGATTGGATCCCTGGACTGAGTCCCCAGACCAGCTTCCATAGCCACTAGAAGGCATATCATAATCAACTTTGACAAGTGCAAGTTCCTCGGCTGATCCTACTGCATTAGACCCTGTTGAATTGGAAGCCATTCCCAGCCCATTTCCCAGATAACCTCCAGTACTATAGCTCCCACTAGAACTTCCATTATTCTCCATTACAGATGATGAAGAACCCATGTTCCACAATCCATGAAGTAAAGCTGGATTGTTTTGGATATAACTATTGTAATATTGAGGGTTTTGGTTTGATTGGTTATGCAGGAAATTAGACCCTGTAGATTGCTGGTGCAAATGAAGCTGTGTTTGAAGGAAATTTTGGTGGAATGATGAGGAATCCTGAGTGTACTGAGAAATGTCTTGATTTTGTAGAGTAAGTAAAGGTTGAGGTTGCTCAAATGGTGTCTGCATTAGAGGGTAAGCTTGTAGCCTGCTAGAGCTTGAAGTTGATCCATATGGAAAACTTGAGCCAAGAGCAATCATTTCTTCTCTTTTTCGTGATGATTCAATTGCTTGAGCCTCCTTTAGCCGTTTGGCTGCCCCTCCTCCAATTGGCAAAGTATTGCTTTCAAGAATGCTCTTCACATCATATCGATTCATGTCAAAGTTAGTCACTGCATTAAGCCCTCTAAACTTTATTGCTGCTATGTCATAAGCTTCTGCAGCCTCCTCCTCAGTGCCTGCATATCAAATTAAAATCATGATTTGTTTCACTTCTTAATTTATTTAGTAAAAAAAATGTTTGAAAAAAAAAATCTTATTGCAAAAGTTACTAAAAAAATATAGTAAATTTACCATAAGAAGTAGAAAGTAATAGAATGTTCTGCATGGAGAGCAAAATAACTTACTAAAAGTTCCCAAGTAGAGATCTTTGTTTCCTGCAACTCTGCCTATCCTTGCTTGCCATCTACCATGCTGGTGATGCCTAATCAATGATATTCATATGAGAGAGATCAGGATCGGAAAGAGGGAAGAGGGTACTGAAAGGGAGAGACAGATGTTAAATGCGGTACCTTGTAACTCCACGATACATGGATGCACCCCTAGAGAAGCCACTACTCTTCCTGTGATTAATTTATCAGTAAGTAAACAATTAATTATGTATAGTAATGCTGTTTCAAACTTTTAATCATACGCATAAGAACAATTTTTTGGTGTAAATGTAATCATTCTGGTGCAAATTTGCAGTGGCTAGTACCTTGCTTGGCTATTAGCTAAATTATAACTATTAATTTATATCCTAATTACCTTCTAATGGAGGCCACAAATTCTTGCCTGGTCATGTGCTTCATTTCCTCTATTTCTTTCTCGTAGTTGCTGATCTGCAAGAAGAAAATCAAGGAACAAGTTGGCATGCATTCATGATCTTGTCATGGTTTCAAACTATCAAAAACTTACTGGAAAATTGGTAGTGGTGGATGTTCCCCAGTACTTAAGTGCAGCAAGATCATAAGCCCTAGCTGCCTTTTCTTCTTTGTCATAGCCACCTGCCATTGACAATAATTAACAGAAGATAGGCTTAACGAACATATGTAAGAGTTCTCAACAAAAAATAATCAAAGAGAAGTGAACTTTACTCACCTAAATAGACTGCAATAAGAATGGAACCAAAGACAGCCATCATGAAAATAAAGAGAGAAAGTTAGTAACATTGGAATTAGGATACAAGTAAAAATTTATAAACCCTAGCTAGAAGGTCGATATTGAATGTTGTGTACCCTGTCTTCCTTTCCTAGATTGACCTTCTCTTCTGCAACTATTATCCCATAAATGAGCTTCATACCTTCCTGTCCATCGATGCCTAAATATATATGTGCAGACCAACCCAATTCAAAATCCAAAACTATGAGCACAAGATTGAAAGAAAAGAGAAACAAATAAGAAAAAATCATTTTAGGACTATGATTATGTCCACCTTGTTACACCACGATATATGGATGTTCTTTGCCCAAATGTATCCAAAGTTCTTCTTGGTGCAGCAGCTTCAACAGTATTAGTGCTATTATCACCACTGGGTTCACATGTAGAACCTTTACCACTAGCACTGCCCATAGACAATGTTAATGACTGCAAATTGCTAGCATTTTCTTGAAACTCAAAGGTATTATTGGCGCCTACAACAGCATTTTGGACTGGTACTAGACTATTGTTTGAAAAGAGATAGTCAGATTCATTAGCTTGAATTTCATTGAAGGCTACAAGATCTGATTGATTCTCAGATTTGCTCACACCAAGAAAGTCTGCAACCTTTGGCACTTCATTGTTGCCTTGATGAGTGTTAAGAAGACTCCACTCTAAAAGGAAGCAAACAGAGAAAAAGTGAATAGGGAATTCTATATTTATAATTATCCCAGAAGAAAAAAAAGGAGGAAATTATAAGAGATGTACCTTGAGTTTGAAATGGGTTTTCCATATTATCATTGACTAACCCTAGAGAGAATTGATGAGGGTGGGATGCATGTAGATGAGCAGGCAAGGAAGGATGAGTAGGAGAAAGAGGAAATGAAAGCCAGTTGTTAGAATTCATGGATCCCGTAATTCTTTGAAAATAATTTCAAAGGTTAAACTTGCTTGCACTTCAAAGATCAAAGGTTAAACCTCCTGCATGTAAGACATGATATAACATAAAGAAAGCTTCAAAAACAAAACTTTTGAGAAGAAAACAAAATAAAGACAGCGTGAGAGAAGACATCAAATCTATGTAGCAACATATATGTTTACCTATATAAGTAGCTAGGGTTTGCAATTGTGCTCTCTCTCACACTCACTCACTCTCTCTCTCTCTCTCTTAAGCTTTTGACCTAAAAGAAGGAAGTATTTTAGGGAACATGAGAGAAGAGAAGGGAGGAGGAGAGGCTGAAAAGAAAGAATTTTGAGAAAGATACAAAGTACTTAAAGTGCGAGAGTCTTTCTTACCTTCTCTCTCTGCATGTCTCTCTCTCTCTCTCAGAGACACACACAAACCAACCAAGTAGTTCCTTTCTCACCCCTTTTGCAATGGTCATTTTAAGCGGTCTGACTCTCAGCACCATTTTCCAACACTTCAAAACCAAGTCATTATCACACTATAATAATACAAAATCGATCTACAATTAGGACACGAGTGCCAAATTAAACTATCACTATAAGTTCTTTATTTTAATTTTCTTGGTTCTAAATATTAAAATATAAATTTGAGGTAGCTAGAGCTTCTTTGATCAGTCTTTGTATTGAGACAAACCCACAAATCCAACTGGAAAAATCCAATCAATACCACCCTCAACTCTTTATAAAAATTCTCTCTCACACCCACTTGGTTAATTTATTGGAACTCTCTTCCTCGTTCAATGCAATGTATGACTCCCCATAGCCCAGCATTCCCACACTATGCAAATCATCTCTCACTCTAAATATCGACCACTCTACGCAAAGTTACTTCCCTCTCTCTCTCTCTCTCTCTCCTCTTCAAGAGACTATGATTATATATATGGGATGATCAAACCCATTAACCATATAAGATCTTACATCTCTCTCACAATTGGGTATCACCAAAAACCAAATTTGTGGATCCCCGAGTCCCTGCATGTGTTAAAGATGCATGTGTACGGACATGTAATATTTTAGGGTTAAAATCCGACATATTAAATATTAAAAGTACTTGAGAAAGGGGTAAGGGTTACCCTTAGTTCAAAATTTGGACCACTAAAAAAATAATTTGGTTCAAATGAAATTAAGAATTCTTTTTTTCTTTTTTTGAAGGATTTCGTTTTGGTTTCCCCGAGTAGAAATCTGTTGACCACCGAATTGATCTTCGTGCCCCGTCAAAAGATAGAATTTAAAGATTAAATTAAGTTCCTGTTCATGTCCTTTACACATTAAGAAAAATTGTATTATATGGTATGTGCTCAAAAGTTGTTCGTCTATGTGCCTTGTTTAGCATCAACTGAAGCCATGACTGATGATGATATCCATCGAACTATTGATGGTCAGTTAGGCAATATGTTATGTAGATGAAAATTCAAGGCCTATATATATATAGGAGTTATACAAAAACAATTGGATTCCAATTAATTTGTTTTTAATATATATATGGGTACTTTAATTTTTTCACTACCACAACCAACTTTTTATTTTTTATGTTTTTAGACAAAAATACATAAATTGAGCTACAAATTCAATAGCTGAGTTGACTACATCACAAATATATTCATATCGTGGTTTCAAACTTAAAATTATGAGCATGAATGAGAGCAAACTAAAGTTCATGTTACAAGATTAGCATGTATGAACAAGCAAATTTACATGAGTTTCGTTATTAAACTTGATATGCCTTACTTCTAATAATCTAGTTCAAGTTTATTTAAACAAAAGTAAAAATTAAATCATTTAAATTCGATCGACTTAACTATTCAACTCATAACCCGAATCTGAAGTTTGGTCATGGGCCAAGTAGGGTTAGATTTAATAACTTTGGTTTCATTCATCTATTTTCACATGCATTTATAAATACATACAAAAGATCATTCATGCATATTTTATAATTACATCTATCACGTGTGTATTGTAAAATATTTAAAACTGAGAAATGTAAGAACTATTATAAATAAAAATAAAAAATGTAAGAACTAATTCTATTTTATTTTTTGAAGCTTCAAGATATGCACATGAAGTTAGGCTTACTCTTGGCCAGAAAAGTGTGAAAATTCCTTATACATCATTTACAAACTGTAACTTTTCATAGTTTCAGGGTTCGGATCATGATAATATTCTAGTAGACTGTAGTACTACTTTCTATGAACTAAATTAACCTATCATCCAAGTAATAATAAATAAGACAACGTTCTACAACATCAAGCTGTAAAGATCAGAGATCATCAAAAAAGAAAACAAAATCACCTGCCATTGTTGATGACACAGTTCCCCTCAAATTCTTGAGCATAAATATATAAGACTACGTTGACTGAATTGCACCACAATAAGGGAGCAGAACCCACGTCTCTCGCTTTCTCTCTTTCTTCTTCTCTAATTATCTCTTCAAGTTTTCTCAACCCTAAAGCCCTACAAAATATATAAACCAGATTGCATGTACCCTTCACCCAAATCTTGTAGAAAAACACAAAAATATAATTAACCCTTTGAGCCTTCTCTCCAAATACATCCAGCAACCATTTTAAAATACACAAAAATAAATAAATAAATGTTCTTTATTTATTATATATATACACACACACAAATGGTAATTTAATAGAAAAGAAAGAAGAAAAAACATTTACTTACATTCAAAGCCTGTAATCAAACAAGAATCTCTTCATCTCTCTCTCTCTTCTCTATCTCTCTATGTTTTGGAAAATGTGAAGAGAGAAGGCACCGGCCATTAAATCAAAGAGAGGGCTCACGTCGTTTCAGATATTGCGGCCAAATGCAGAGGAATGTGACTGACACGTGCTAGTTGTTGTTTTCTTGGACTTTTGAAAGATGGCAGAGATAGGAGGAGGAAGGAGGAGGGCCAATTATCCGGTTTGCATGCTTTGCACAAAAAAACACAAAATAGAAGCACTACTTTGACCATTCTATGACCAGATAACTTAAGTTTGTTACTATATTACCCTTCAATCTGCCTCTTGTCTAAGTTTCAAATAGGAAACCAAAGAGTTCATTAAATTAATTACTCTTGATTAAGTTCTATAATAAAAGAAAAAAAAGTTGTTTTTGATTGGATGAATTTAAAGATAAGTATAAGAACTTGATTGCATATTGTATTTGATCATCGATGAGTTAGAATATGGAATTTTAAAATATATTTTTTTACAAAGAAGATGTTTGAGCTAAAAAATATTTAGAAGGAAAGATGTGTTAGTGTCAATTAAACTATAGCTCATTGGCTAAAGATTATTTTTATTATTATTTTGTTAAAGTTCGTATCAAACATGAATGGGTGTGATTTTGTTAGATAAAGTATTAGTAAAAAAATAAAATAAAAGAAAAACAAGAGGAGAAAGGGAATCTTGTGTGACTCATCCCCATTTTTTTTTTCCTTTACAATGTACGATTTTTTTGTGGGATGTAATGTCTTGGTTCTAAATTATATGCAAGATGTACATAATTTGTCGACCGAAAGTCTTAGGAGTGATTCAACATGTCTTTTAAAATTTCAATTTGCAGAGCTAATTCCTAACGTTTGATGGATGTGATAAAATCTATGCTTCAATTGGTGTGCAAGCAATACTTACATCATTGATTCGTGTACACATATAAATGATGTTACAAGAACATGTACTAAGCTAGGAGGAGGAGGAGGAGAAAGTGAGGCCTAAATGGGCATGCAATGTAAATGTAATGGTGGAATAGGGGCAATTCGGGGCAAAGATGCTCACGAGAATCAAGAGAAAAGTTTTGAGAATTTCCAAGACGTGAGAGGAAACGCCGGGAAAGTGCTCGTGTCGCCTCGAAATGAAGAGCTTAGAAAGGCAAATGAATTTCTAGGAACCCTTGTTTTCTTCCTACATACAAACCCTAATGGGGTTTAGGGTTTAGACTAGTGTTAGGGCTGTTTTGTAACAACTAGTGCCAACCTTATAATAGTAGTGCAAAAGACAAAGAAGAAATGAAATTCATATATAAGCTTTAACACATAGCAGTTTACAACCAAACATGAACTGTAAACGGTGGACGCATGGTAATTAATTAGGGGAAACATGCTGGAATGAATTAAGGAAAGTTCATCAGTAATTTGGGGCCAGATATCATCCAAATTTAATGGTTCATCACCTTTTTCCATATATAGATCTGTACCTCAATTCACATATAGATCTTGTCATAAGGAGTATTGCTGTTAATTTATCATAAGAAGTTAAAATTAAAAGTTTTCTCCTTTTCAAGAATAAAAATTAATTGAATTTTATTTTAGAAAGTGTTTAGTTATTATTTCGGCACAAGAAAAAAAAAATGAAGATAATAAAGATAAAAATAACATGTCTTTATATGCTTCTTCTTATAAAAATATATAAATTCACTCTAAAATTATCTCAATATAAATTTATTTGTGTTTCTATCTCTTCAATCAAACATTTTTTTTTAATCATAGAACACTAACTAAGCACAAGCTTTAAAGTATTGCTACAAATTAATTTGAACCTAAAATATACTCTCATATTGTCTATCTAGGTAGCTCTTTTTGTTTGCCGAATTTGGTATACCAAGATCAATCACTAGGTTACTCCAAGCTACATCAGAGTGATCAAAGCACTATACAATAAGAATATTACAGTTTGGGGATAGTTGCATGTTTTGCAATTATCTAGGCTTCTAATGTTTTTGAAAGCAATCTAAACTAAGCCCTAATAAGTTGTAATGTCAGCATCATTTACGTTCCATAAAAGTTAGAACTATTTCAGTGGCCAATGTAGGTCGTAGCATTACCCAATAACTTGTGCATATATTTACTCTCTAGACATTCTCATTTTGATCCAAAAAGAGATCAACAGTAACGCAAGTTAAGGAATGATATTTGTGCAGAAACAATATCTGCAGAAAAACATCTTCTATGTGTATTATTATTTACTCCAGCATTGACTGGATTGATTTAAATTCCATTTGCTATTTTCTTGTACAAGAGGTTACAATGTTATTAAAATTAAAGTGACTTCGCCCATGATTTTACAAAATAAAAAAGGTAAATCAAAAAAGGGTTTTTTTTTAATAGTTTCAATTTTCCACTTTATATTATTCCTTCTCTTTCTATATTGTCCTTAAATTTTGAAATTAGTCATTTAAATCTTTGAACATGCACATGTTTTTTAATAGGTTCATGTCATATGTTTATGAAGAAACTAATATTTTTATCGGTATAAAAATATAATATGAAGAAAATGTATGTGTAAAGTATGTATAACACGTTGTAATTTATGAAAAATATAGGGTGTCAATTGGTACTACCATCAAACTACATGATATTAATATATGTTAATTGTGTATTTGATATTGTAGTGCATGATGCTTTTTAAAAATATTTTTTACTTGAAAATATATCAAAATAAATTTTTATTTTTTTTTAATTTTTGACATCACCAAAAAAAAGAAGAGAGAAGGAAAACAAAAACAAGAAGAAACAATAGAGAAAAAGGAAGAAGAAAAAAAATAGAGGAGGAGTTGCCACCAACACTGCCACCGCCTGGAACCACCGCCACCGCTGGCCATCACTGACGATCGAGGCTTCTCTAGGTAAACCCTCCACCCCTCTTGCTTTCGTTTCTTCCCTTGCCATGCAGGACGTGCACAGTGCACGTCTCTGCAGGCTAGGTGAAGCTGGTTACTGTGCTCATGCACAGTAACCAGTTGATGTGGGTCTGGCTGGATCTTGGGCTTAGTCCAGTCCAGCCCAACAATGGTGGACCGGGTCCGGCCCAGCAAAAAAATATATTTACGCTATTTTGTTTAAATATCGGTCTGTATTTTATGTCGTAAAAAATATAAATCCGGTATTAAAATACCCGGTTTTTGTCAACTTAAAAAAAAATTGAAAAAATATTTTTGTGCAGACGGCCAAGTGTCTCAAAGCTAAAAAATCATATTGTGTTTTTCATACACCAAAAAAACAATGTTTTAACATGCATTTTGGCTTTAATAATCAGATTATTAAAGTCAAGAGAACATTGGTCAAATCAAAAACAAAAAAAAATTATTTTGTGTTGTTTTAGTATCAGGGATTACGAATTTATACGTAAAACGTATTCTCGATATTGAAAAGGTATTTTCTTTTGACAACATAGAACAATTAGGTTTTTACCCGATAAGATAAGGATCTCCTTATAGAGGAGGACTTTTTTTAAACCGTAGACAGATCGACATTTAGAAACCACATCAAGACTTTAGATTTTATTAGACAACAAAAAAATGCAGCTTATCTTAGGTAGGACGTAGTTGGGATGCTAATACCTTCTTTTTACGCAACCAGTCTCCATACCCGATCTCTAAGACCAGTTAGGGTTCTTAGTGACTAGAATACTAGGTGGCGACTCTCATTCAAATTTTCTACTAATAAGAGACAAGAATTTCTTGTCTCCTCACTTTTGCTAGATAGACCTATACATTTTCCTTGAGTGGTGGGCGATTGACGCAACGCCGCATACGTGCGACAATAAGCCATATATTCCAACTAACACAACAAGTCAAATGCACTTTTAAAACACACCCAAATACAATTTGAAATGCAAAAACAAACAACCTCTAAATGGGCATACCATTTCACCATAACAATGAATATTTTAGCCCAAGATAACCGTGTTGACTCAGGTCATTTGTTTTTATTATTTTTTTTAATTTTTTTTTTCAATTGTGTCATTCAACATTGAGTTAATTGAGAATTGAGTTTTATTATTGTTTTTTGATATGATTTTTATGAGGTTATCATATTCTCATAACTTGAGTCACAAGTTTTGCGGGTTAACTAAATTTAATTAGATAATACACCCCACCTATTTTTTTTACACTAGGTGCATGCAGGGGCGGAACCAGGGGGAGGAAAGCAGGGGTCTGGGCCCTGCAAAACATTTTAAAATTTTCTATTATTTAATATTTTTTAATTTAAATAAATAATTTTTTTAATAATATATATTATTATATTAATTTTGGCCTCCCCTGTAAAATGCACACCTAGCTCCGCCCCTGGGTGCATGGAATTGATTACAAAGTAGTGTAAACAAATAAATCTATATTCCATGTTCATTAAAACAAATATATACTCATGATAAATTGAAAATGGCAAGACATTAAATGTAAATAAAATAAATTATGCATATAAATATATGCGAGCATGGAGACTAAATGGATTAAAGGTTATTGTATCAGCCTCTTAGTTATTTGGTACATGGCTCTGCCTCTTAACTCGAGGAGAGAAAAATCTTCCTCGGTATGTGATGGGTCTGCCGAAGGTCCTGCATCATCAGTGGACCTACATGGATCCATTAGTGGGCCCATTTGAACTAAAGTTAATAAACTTGTCCTAGGCCGGTCATGAGTGGGTTAATTTAAATTCATCCTGGTAAATTAAAATAGCATTATTTCACTCAGTTTTAAGTTAAAATAATATTGTTTTATAGTTGACTTGAATCGAGTTTTGAGTTAATTTGTTAAACCGGCCTGGGCCAAATCAAGTTTTGTATTTGAACTTGAGACCCATTTCCAGTTAATTCTGGATGTTCATGCATTAGCCCAGAATTTATTTGGATTGTTATTTCTAGTTTCTTTGTTAAATAGGCCCAGCTGAAAGGAGTTTGTTGGGCTACATTTGGGAAGCCTGGTTCGGGGCTTATGAAGATGCAGGCCTTTAGTTCATTAGCGTATTAATTAGGGTAAATTGTGTAGTGTTATTAAGTATTAACCCAGAGTTGAAAGATCATCTAGGTTTATTAATCAATAGATTGAAGAGGAGAAAACTGCCATCATCTAGGGTTATTGCTCAGTAGATTGAAGAGGAGAAATCTGCGTTGGAGACTGGCTGAAAGAGTATGTTTTCTATGTTCTTTTAATATGTTTTTATTAAATTTCGTTTTCTTTTATTTGGGTTATAATATCGCTTGATTATGCTCTTAATTTCTCATGCTTAATTATTCGAGCTTCTTGCTTATTATTCATCATCTGGAGCCATACTCAAACGAACATTAAGGTCAAAATCAAGACTGATCAAGCATGAAAAAATTAAACTGTTTCGTAGATTGCTTCGAGGGCCTATAAAATATGTTTTATTAGAAATATATTGCTGACAACATTTTCATAAAAAATAGATATTAGAAAAAAATACTTGGTTAAAATTATAATAACAATGTTTAATGTTGATTAAAATGAAGAAATAAGTACGTACATAGCCAACCTCATCATGTATAATAATACACATATATATATATATATGAGATCATTATTACGTTAACAATTGGAAATCCATGTAATTGCTAGCAATGATAGTATACTTGAAATCCTTGGTGTCATCAATGACAGCAACAATCATTTTAATAATTAAAATACTTGAAAAATGTTAAAATGATGGAAACACAGGAGGGAAAAAAGCAAAAATTGCAGTGCCTCTTTTTCTCCACTGTAGCTAAAGCTATAGCTACAAAAAAGTTGTCTTCTACACGCTCCATTATGCAGTTGCAGAGGCTAGTGGATACTAGCTACCATCACAGAACAGATATGCCATAGCTCTGCAAAAGTTCTCCCTCGTGGAAAATTAACTGTAAAGATCAGTTTGGGTGATGCTCGATCTAGCTAGCTAGACCCACAATTAGACCCCAAGTATTAAGAGTTAAATCAAACGGCTATCAAAGATCTCACAATCATACAACACTTGAAACAAAAATTTGAAAAAAGGTTTTAATCAGATCGCAGATTAAAAAAATTTCATCTAATTTAAGTTAGATCCGAATTCAGAAAATCATCGAGTTAGCATACTCGACCGGCAGATTGAATATCATACCTTATTTGTAAATTGCCTTGGTGGGTCCATATAGCAACCACATGTATACAAGGTGCATCCAATTTTTAGCACAACAAAAAAGTAATATCAAAATGCTTAGCTTGTTTCCCACTTTAACCATTGTCGAAGAAAGTCTTCAAGTAAATCCAAAGGATTTATTATACAATAATTATTTCTTTCTATGATGGATTGAATACACCATACAATTTCTTCATTTTGATCATACAATATATATATAGGTGTATGTACTTGCTTACAGCTTTGGCTTGCTTGTGAGCATGCGTGCAAAAGCAGCTAGCATATGTTGGATTCCACCACTTATATACCTTGTTTGGCTAGTGCTCAATCACTTAATCATAATAATTAATGTATATGATATTAACAATAATATTACTAATTATATATTGATAACAATTTGATCGTTATAATTGTTCAATCAAAATGCTTCTTCTTCCTTATGTACTTCAAATCATTGTGTGAGTGTTACATAATCTTTCTATTTCCTTGTGACTCTTTGAGATGAGAATTTTTTTTCTTATACTACACTCTTTTATATAGACGAATTAATTTATGTTATTGTATACATTATCTAATCAATGTCCATTCAACAAAAAATAAATTCTTATTAAAGCATTCTTCCTCCTTTTTCAAAGACTATATATATATATATAATACTTGGAAATTAAATCAAGGAAGATGTGTAGAAGTGACTAGACAACCTTTTAAAATCAATCTTGAAATTCAGTGTAAATATCTTATAATTTTTGTTTTAGTGCTGAGAGTACTTTCTTTGCCAACTTGAATTCAAGATAAACCAGTTAAAAGAGTCTAATCAGTATCTTAAAATTTATATATTAATTTTTCCTCCTTTTTTATGCAAGAGAGAAAAGAATTAACAATTTTCAAATCTTAAAACGAATTAAGCATTCTTTGCGATGGTGAAATCATGGCCGACAATGGCATAATCAAAGTATATGTACCTTTTCCTTTAAAGTACATGTGTTCCTAACTTTGACATGGGTGGAGGAATTTTTTTTTCACTTTCCTTTTGCTTTGAACTTAGGTGGAAGCTTACATTTTCAACCACCAAAATGATGGCAGACAGGAACACATTTTATGAAACTTCAAATTAAGAATTTATGGGTTTTAAAAATTTCCTGGTGGGGTTATTATGTCTCCAACATAGGCTCAAAAGATAGCCAAAAAGAAAACAGTGTGCAAGATATTGTGTTACCTAAAGCTAGAATGTATGGGGTTTTAGATGTGTGGATCCTTTTCCAAAGAATTACTTCTCTATGGTAGGAGATGCTAAAGTCTTGAAGACCCGTCGACCTTGATTTGTCATTTTTACCTACCTACCTAATTCCATTTTTAACCTTAAGATTTTCAAAGACAATAAAATGAGTAGCCCAAGTTGTCCATGGCATGTTCAACATCATCACATGCAATGTTAATGTTGTTAAATCTTCTCTGGTTTAATGTTAAATTCCACAAAAATTGATTTAGCTAACTCAACTAGTTAATTCACGATTTGATTGATCTATACGTACATAATCTCTGATAAATTAAAACTTGATTTTTTTTCAAAATAATATTGTTACAACTTTGTTAAAATAACAAATTAAATACTATATAAATTATATCATCGATTGATGTTAGATATACATTTCTTAATTGGATCCTTTTTTCATATCCACTAATTTTTTCAATAAGTTCCATTTTATTGCACAAGAGATAATTAATAATGGATATTGATAGAATGATCTAGTTGAAAAATGTATGAAACATTATGTTATGGACTTGATTCTTGATGAACCAGCATTAATATAAATAAATCCAGCTGCTCAGATATATTTGCTTGTTGAGAGAATTTGATGAAGCATATACATTATACACCGACAAAAATAGGTTTGTAAATTGAATCATTTATAAAATTTGGTAATTTCTTTATCAAGTACTTTAGTCAGGTCTTGTTATATACATGTCTTTTTTTTTTTATTGTTGGCATGATGTCTTGCAAAATGTACGTTGTACAATGTTTTGTCAATTCCTAAAATTATATAGAACACATGTACACATCTCCCACCTAAAATGGGGACATCATGTAGAATCAACAATGAACTAAATATTCTGTCAAAATTATTGAAGAAGGAAGAGGGGTGAATTGATTGTTAGAGGCCTTTTAGGCTATGAAATATAAGGATCCACCTCGCCAGAAATTAAAGATGGGGGAATTGATTTTATATTAATCATATTTGAAATCATGATCTTCGTGTGATGAAATTGGATTATCTTGCTTTCATTTCATAATTTAAGTAATTTTTTTGTATAAGCAATTTTTTAATCTCAAATTTGCTAAGACTACATTGAAACAATATGCGAAATTTTCTAAAATTAAATAACAATTAATCTTAATTGTCTTGAAATTTATAATTATACAATGATTATTTCTTTAAGCATTCATTTTCTGAAATAAATTTATTTTCAAGCAGTCTTATCATCAGCACAAGAACTCATGTAATGACTATTAAATTAATGTAAAAAATTATAATCTAGCTAGAAACATAGCGCAATAGCTCTAGGGACAAAGGACCATGTAATTTCTCTCTCATTTTTCTCTACTTTGGACGAAGCTTTTTATAAATGGACAAGAAATAGCCATGGATAGCTAGAGATTGATCATAGGAATAGGCCGGCAGGCTTAATTTGAAATAAAGCTAAAAGACAAGCATTAATCTTAACCCTTCTCACCCTTTTTCATTTCCCTTTCCCTCTCTAACTTTATGTGCGTGTGCATCTTTTTACCCTTTTGTCTCCATTAATTTGCAAAGATTTCAAGAAATTCTCCTCCTCGGCAAACAATTGTCTATAGGAAAGTCTTGCTTATCATCTCAATGCTTAATTTCTATTAGACACTATTCACCACGCACGCACACATAGTTAATCAATTCTGATCGAGAGGCATATATATCATTATCATTACTTTTTCTTTTTGAGATTTGAGAAGATTTTATTGCTAGATGGGAAGAAATTGTTCCGAGAAATATATGAAGCAATAGTGTTGTAGATATGGTTATCTTGACAAAGAATATCATGGAATATTGTTGGTATTTTTATATAGATATACTTGAATTTTTACAAAAAATTATTTACTAAATGATGTGAGACCTTGTGCTTGGTGATTTATCAATCATTAATATTCCATTTCATAATTATTTTTTATCATTAAATTTGCTAAAATTCACATTTCATGATTTGAATTACTTTCTTGTATAATAAATACCATACTCATTTAGTAATGGTGAATAAAATCTCAACAAAAAGTTCAATATTCTTAGCATTATTACTAAATATATCATCACGCGCGCAATCACTTATTGCCAACAAAAGCTGTATTTCAAAAAAAATATTATTTTTTATCTCTCTTCTCTAGTATTCGTCGATGTGATAACCATTAGCAATAACAGGAATGAGAGCAACGCTCCCATGTATATATATTGTGATGAATAATTGCTATATTCAATGGCGCCAATGCAACCAAAATAAAACTAAGAGATAGGTTTATATATGATGATAAGACTTAATTAGGGGCCAGCTTATGACAGGTCTGGGATAGGTAAATTTTTGTTTTCCAACTAGTTTGTAGGCACTCTTTCTAGCTTATAAATATTGACAAAAATCTTATCACAATATGGCTTTTATATGTCATCCAAAATTTTTCTTTAATTTAATTAATTTGACATATCATAGATGGACCCATTGATTCATCTAGTCCTTTGATAATTAACTGTTGCTGTTCAGGCATTTGATAATAGCAATGCAATTGTAGGACCACAACATTTAAAACCATGCCTGTGAATTGTAGCAATCAACACTAAAAGCATAGCATGTGATTGATCAATCTTTCTTGATCCCAGGTATGAACAGAACCTCTCGATTTAGCTGTATTGTTCACTCTAGCAAGCAGCGAACTAGTTAATGCATGCTCCATGCATCATGACTATACATAACCTTTTCCTGCAAATTTAACAGCACATATGCATGAACAAGCGTGAAAAAAGGAATACCGGCTCATATGCTCCATCATGGATGTATGTATGCATTGGGAATGGTGGTTCTTGCACCATTTTATATATGCAATTAATTAAAAATTGAACAACTATGGAATTGATATTTCAAATCTATGTACTTTACAAGCTAGCAACAAGAGCATGTTGAACTTTGCTTACCTGGGATGAAGATTGGTTTGCAGCTTTGTTATTAAACCAGCCTAGTTTAAGCTAAGTTTTAAATTAAACTAGATGAGAGTTGATCTAATAAGATTTAATTAACTTAGTAAGTCAACTAGCGACTCGGTACGTAAAAATTTGATTTAATTTTTTTTAAAAGTAATAACATTTTATTTTAAAAAAAAATCTTAAAATAATATTGTTTTGAATTAACCCGAGTCATTCAGAATTAATTTGCTCAACTCTTAACTTAGATTTTAACTTAAATTATAAGTTGGGATGAGTTTAATAACTTAGTTTGAAAGATAATTTTACTATTGAAAGAGAAAAGTAGAAGAAAAGACAAGTTTTGTTAATGAAGCTTGAAGTTTTGTGTCTAAGCTTTTTGTTATTTGTGTTTGTAGGGTTGTATTAAAAGGAAAACACAATTTTGGTTAGAATAGGTTGAAAAATGAAATTGATGTGATATATCTTCTAAAATATTTAGGGAGCATCTAAACATGTAGTAATAAGAAAGATTTGATGGCCATTAAAGGATTCAATGAGAATCAAAGAAAATCAAAATGACTAGGAAATGAAAGCAACTTATGCAATTGTTTTTTGGATAGGTGAAATCAGCTAGCTTAGTTGAGTTCAAGCGTCAATATTAATTTCCTTATCTATATATATAGTATAATTAATAGCTTTTGGTAGGTAATGTTATTAAGGGTTCGATCTACCAGCAATACCTAACATATGATCATCAATTAACATAATTAATTAGCTTTAATGATACAACTAAATCTAATTTAATTTGAAACTAATCCCCACTTTAATTACTCATCTCGAAGTAACAGCCTTGCCACTTTAAATATCATTATTTATGATCAGGTAGTAGATTTGCAAATAAACACTTAATTGTTTTTAATTGATGTTTGCTAAAAAGTGGTTATAATTATGTCTGCCAACACACGTATTAGCTAGATTTTCAGATTGTTTTTCTTTTATGATCGAGTTCATAGAATAAACATTGGACCGCAAACGCGATGCATGATAGCCAGGTCTAGCTACTAGCCCTTAATTTTAGTTACTTTTTCCTTTTCTTTTTCTTTTTTATAGAACTCTATTAATTAAGCAGTATTTAATTACTGTTTTGGAATAAAAAAAATAAAGATAAGAATTGAGAAAATTTATTTTCCTGTAACAAAAATAAGTAATTTTCATAAATAAATTTATTTTATATTACCATTTCATAAATCATTCTACAAGTTGGGATGTCCAACTTAAAATCCCTTCCACTCCCAAATACCAAAAAAAAAAAAACCTTAACTGAATTCAATGAAGATTTAAATATTATATGCTGATTGCAACATCAAAGAATTATTTTAACCTGTTATATCTCAAGTTATGGCTCTCAGTGATGCTTCCCATGTTTGGAAGCAGCAATGAACTTGCCTCGAATATTAATTTGACCTCTCAATTATTTGCTATCCTAAATAATCCTTGAGACAAACCCTAATCTTGATATAGACACAATCCTAAATTTCTGCAATTTATCTGGAGAATAATTTGGTGTTGGCCTGTACAAAAGTCAATATATAATTTAATATAGAGCAACCCACATGCATGTATTAATATTCCAAACATATTTTTTAAAAACAAACAATTCTAATTAATTAAATTAAGAAGTAATCTGGTTTGAACCTGATTTTGCGATCAACTAACTCAAGGCTCGGGTCATATATATATCAAACAAGCTAACCTTAATCAATCTAGAAAATTTTGTTTTTAAAATTTTAAAAAAATTACATTGTTTTATTTTTATAAAATCAAATAAGGTTTTGACCACGTCAATCAAGTTACGAGCTAATTTCCACTAATTTAATTTGAAATTTGATTCAAATGAATTCCCGAACATATAATTAGTCGCAGGTTGAACAACAAGTTGTATCCTATTTAATAACATTGGCTTGAACAATAATTGTAGATAAATCTTTCTTGAAAAGAAAAAAAGAATGAACAAGGTGACAACATTCCATCAACAACCCTAAGTCCATACCTAAGGTGCACGATCACATACTTCCCTTAGATTATGGAAGCCACCATGTGATAACCATGAAAAGAAAATCTTTTCTTGTCTTTTGTTTGGCTCTATGCAATATGCATTGCATCTTCTCTCGACTCCTTACACGTGTGTCTCCCATTCCCCTTGCTATATTTTTTGCTTTTAGGAAAATAAAGACCCATACTTTAACGAACAACTCATTACACTTAAGAACATATGGCTGCCATTAAGTACTGCTAATAATTCTGTTGTTAAAATGATACATTATTATCATAAATAGTACAAGCAACAAGGACACTTTTAGGACTGTGTTACAACCCAACTAGGTTGGTTGCGACAGCTTCCTAGTTGGCCTAGCTGTTTCAGAGGTTGTAATGAGGTAGAAAAGTGTTCTTCGTGGGATATCATTGATAAATGTTTATTAAACTCAAGTAGATCTAGTTGGTCGATTGGAGACTCGTTCAATCTAGCTCGATTATAAATTAGGTCTTTTTTAAAAAAAGAGTGAGGATTGATTTTGTCAAATTCAAACAACACAATAAGTTTATCCGTAACCGGTTAATACGATGAAAATTAAATTTAATGTTTTTTTAAAATAATTTTGTTTTATTTAAAAAAATATAATGATATTATTTTAAATGATTCGAGTCAATCAAATCAACCCGTTATTTAAATCTTGAGTTAAGTCATGAACTGGGTTGAAATTAATAGCTTTAATTGGTATTTATTTTGATTAAATTTATATAATTGAATATGAAATTAAATATAACACATAGTACAATTTGGCTTCTTTTCATAATTACTTACTTATATTTTTAACAATTGAAAATGAAATTCATAAAATCTGAACTAGTTAATATATCAAACTATTTTACCAAGCGTGTTGCTTCCACTGCCTTTGAATTTTTTTTACATGCACCAAACCAAAACATCAATGTTATATTTTTTTTTTAAAAAAAAACGATATATTTTTGGTAAGGAAAAAATGATATATTCAAGCTAACATGACCATCAATAACCTGAATTTTATATCGAATTACAATCCAAATTTAATTTTATAACTATGTTTTAAACATTATAATCTTTCTCATCGACAAACTTGTAGTTTTCTATATTTCTCCACAAGCTTGAATAAAAAAAAAGGATATATGTTGGTATGAGTATCAATTAATCTTAATTTCTCCAAAACCATAAAATTAAGAAATTCTACCATTAAGGTAGCAATTTTCACCACGAGAACAGCAAGCTTCAACTTAAAAGCTCGTTTAGAAATGCAGGGTAATCTATATTTTTAAAAATTTGTTTTTTATTAAAAATTAATTTTATTTATGTGTTTTGAATCGTTTTAATGAGCTGATCTCAAAAATAATTTAAAAAAATTAAAAAAACATTATTTTAATATATTTTAATATAAAAAATACTTTAAAAAAACAATTATAATTACGTTACCAAATATGCCCATAACCCAAAGCATTGCTGTAGCATTACATAGCAAAGAGAATGCCAGCTATAAAGTAAACAGCCAACAAAGATGGTACAGAAGCTGCAGCAGAACCCAATAAATCTACTTCTGTTTCCTTCTTTCCCAAATTAGCCTGGACAATCAGCAAGTTAATCCATACCCATGGTGTACAAAATAGTAAATATACTCTCATAAATCCCTATCACTTAAAAAAAGGTAAAACAGCCAAAACCCAAATATATAAAAACAAAAAAAACTAACTATAAAACCCAAATTTTAGCTCTCCATTGCACCCTCAAAATCCTCTCTCCCTCTCTAAACATGGAGCTACCACTATCTGCACCACCTCTATCGTCATCACAAAAACCACTGCTTCTTCCTCCACCACCACCGCCGGAAGACCAACAACACCAAAAAGACTTAGTCTTTGACAGCATTAGAGCTATCAAAGTCCTAGGCAAAGGAGCCATGGGGACAGTTTTTCTTGTCCATAATCAAGAAACCGACCCAACAGCCAAGAACCCCTTTGCCCTCAAAGTAGTGGAAAAATCCACACTCCACACCAAGTTTGACGCCGAGCGCCGTGCACGGTGGGAGATCCAAGTTCTGAACCAATTATCCACCCCAAAAACAGCCCACCCATTTCTCCCTCACCTCATTTCCTCCGTTGAAACTCAAGAATTCCTTGCATGGGCTGTCCCCTTTTGTCCTGGTGGTGACCTTAATGTCCTCCGCCACCGCCAAAACGACCACGTTTTCTCCCCTGCTGTAATCCGCTTTTATTTAGCTGAAATCGTCTGTGCCCTTGATCACCTCCACGAAATGGGCATTGTTTTCCGGGACTTAAAGCCTGAAAACATCCTGATACAACATTCTGGTCATGTGACTCTGACAGACTTTGATCTTTCTCGTACGTTAACGAGGAAAACGGTAAGAAATCTTATCTGTAACGCCGCCGCGTCCGGCTGTCATTTAATCACCGGCAACAGAATTGAACAACCTCAAAAGAAGCAGCAACAACAGCATAGGAGGAACTTGACGAGGTGGTGGTTTGTCAATGATAATCAACAAAAGAAGAACGGGTTAAAGAAGGCAAAATCGGCACGAGTTAGTCCAGTGAGTCGGAGAAAACTGAGTTTCAACAACGGAGAACGATCCAATTCTTTCGTAGGCACAGAGGAATATGTCTCGCCGGAGGTTGTAAGAGGGGATGGACACGAGTTCGCCGTTGATTGGTGGGCTCTTGGGATTTTGAGCTACGAGATGTTGTACGGGACGACGCCGTTCAAGGGGAAGAACAGAAAGGAAACGTTTCGAAACGTTTTGTTGAAGAAGCCTGAGTTTGTTGGGAAACGAAACGATTTAACGGACTTGATTGAGCGGCTGTTAGAGAAGGACCCCACACAGAGGTTGGGGTATCAACGTGGCGCTTGTGAGATTAAAGAGCATGGGTTTTTTAAAGGTGTTAGGTGGGACCTATTAACAGAAGTATTAAGACCGCCGTTTATTCCGTCAAGAGAGGACGGGGAGTTGACGGTAACGACAGGTGGGGTTGATATTAGGAAGTATTTTGAAGATTTAAGGGCGCCCCCTCCGTCAATGCCTCCGTCACCATCTTCGGATTGTCATAGGAAGTTGTCCGAGTTCTAACCCACACGTGTGGCAGGTGGCATGTGAAAAAAATTAGCATAGTTAATTTTTTTTCTTTTTAATTTCTGTATTTGTGTACATAAAATAAATGGGTTAGAACTTGAAAAACACTAGTCTTAGTGAAGAAGAAGAAGAAGATTACTTGTTACAAGCTATAAATAATAATTTTATACATTTATTTATAGTTTATAATTATAAAATCAATTTTATATGCTTGGTTACTTTAATATTTATATATGCACTAATGAGAATTAATTTAGTCCAACAATACTTTATTATAAAGAAAATATATAGAGTAAGATAGATTCAAATATTTATGGCTCTATGATTGATATCCAAGTATAAAAAAACTAGAAAAACATGGTGGCTTGTTACACCTATATTATTGGAGAAAATAATGCATAAAATTAAATGGGTCTTGGGTGGGGATTGCTTATGGGAAAAATTATGCTTCTTGTAAAAGAAAATAATATATATCTTGCATTTCTTGGAAGAAATTTCTTGAGGATGAGTGCTCATCGTTGCAAGCAATACAATATATTTTTTCTTGAGAAGGAAGGAACAAAAGTGATTGAGTTTTGTTTTATGAATATGGAAAGAAGTATATATTAAGAAATTAAATTATATTCAATTAATTAATGTCTACTTTTTATTACTTTGATCATGTTAGCTAGTGGGTCTTGATGGCTTTGGTTTTATAATTAATTACAGTGGTAATGAGAGGGATTAATAGGCGAGTGGGGTCGTGAATTTTTAAAATTGACATCATTTTGTTTACCGAAAGATGATAATAATGCTACTGTTCGTTCCGTGAAGAGTGGTGTGAAAAGATCGATGAAAAATGTTGCTGCAATTTATTGGAAGCTAAGATTTAGATTCTTTCATGTTCACGTGCAAAGATCAGATCTTTCATCACTGATGTTTGCCTAATTATTCTAGAACTTCATGATTCTTAATTAGATCACTGCCCTTGATTAATATGAGATATTAATTAGCGTGTTGATTTCATAATTTTAGGTATAGCTGGTAGATTCGGCTTTGCCGCAAGTAAGGTTTCAAAAACCTCAAATCTAGAATATTCTAGAATATAACTTTAATTAAGTTTCTGAATAAGATAATACCATAACAAAACTCAATCAATTTAATTAAAATAAGATATTTTTGTTTTGTTTGGGAATTATTCTTAAAACATATGGATATTCTAGCTAATATGCTAAATCTAAGATGCTTAAACTTGATGACTAATCAAGTATAAAATAATATAGGTCTGATATATTTGTCAAATCCAAACATTATAAGTTTGATATGTTCTTTTTTGTTTTTTATCTATATAATATATAAATTTTGATGTGAATTAATATGAATACACATACCGATGCCTGCCCTGTAATTATGAAAAAACTATTTATCGATGGATTAATCATTTGAAAAAAGAAAAAGAAAAATTAACCGATGATGAGTCTGAAGGAGTCAATAGAGGAAGAAAAAGGAATTAACTTACTGAAATTTAATCTAAGAAGACTGGGAAGCTCGATTTAATTTGTATTTCACAACGCCTATAGGAACTTTCCTTCCAACTTGCAAGTAAAAATTAAGGGTTGCTTGTTGGGAGATGACCACTTTGTAAAAAAGTTTAATTATTTTTTGGTTAGTTTACAAATTTCAATATGAAAAGTGAAGCTTCAAATGATTACCAGACAAAATGTTCTCAGATTACGGGGCTTGCTGGAGGGCTATTGCTTAATTGGCCTCTCAACTTTATTACACAATTCCTGACTTCTAAGGTTTGGCGTCCATTGTAATAATTACACCTTCCCTCAATCTTAGACTTGAAAAAATTTGCTAACATGTATCTTTTGGGTAGTGTCCCGTTAGGTAGTGATTGAATACTGTTTTCGAGGAAAGAAGATTGCGAGACTATGAATAATAAAAAAAAACCTTTTTTTTATACTAATCCGGTATTTATTTATTGATGGAACTAGTTTATTATTAAGGTTATGGTAAGTTGGATTTATTACATGGATTAATATTGGAAGTATTTTAAAAATAAAATTATTTTATGTTTTTATCTTTATTTTTTTAACTAAACATCTTTTTATTTATTTGTATTTATTTTTACTGTTCATTGTAGAAGAAACAATGATAGCAAGGTGAAAGGAAATACATTTATGTTATATATTCATTTTTATTTATTCAATCAAATATATATTTTTTCATTTTATATTTGTTCATTTTATCTTAAATTACTAACGACTTTATATTAACATTCAAATGAAGAAAAAATCAGGTGAGAAATAGGTGAAATAACCTACTTATTCAATCTTATTCGAATATAAAAATCCTCGACTTCATACATCCTTTGAAGAGTTTTTTTTATGCCAATTCTTGAATTATAGAGTTATAAAATGTTTTGATTTGGACATCTTTTATTAGTTTCTCTCAATCGAAACCGTTGAATAATAAGTGGGAGTCATCACATGTTTTGATGGTGCTTTAGTTTATCAATGATAATTAAAACAGAAAAAAATCAAGAAAATGAGGACTAAATTCAAAAAAAAAAAACCAAGATTATGGATCCAATGATAAAATTAAAAACAAAATAAAATTTGATAAAAGAACTAAAAATCAAAATTTAAAATAAAAATATTGAGGGTCTAACCTTAAATATTATCAAACTTTGAATCGAATGATAAAATTAAAAAGAAAAATTAAATTAACAAAAGAATCCAAAACAAAAAAAAATATCAGGAGAATGAGGATCAAATTTGAAAAAAAATAAAAAACCAAGATTATGGATCCCAAGATGAAATTGAAAACAACTTAAAATTTGATAAAATGAATAAAAATCAAAATCTGAAATCAAAACATTGAGGGTCTGACTTTAAATATCATCAAACTTTGAATTGAAGGGTAAAATTAAAAACCAAAATTAATTCACAAAAGAATCCAAAATAAAAAATAAAAACCAAGAGAATAAGGACCAAAATTGAAGAAATTAAAAATCATGATTATAGATTCAAGGATGAAATTTAAAACAAATTAAGAATTGATAAAAATACTAAGAATCAAACTTAGATATCAAAACATTAAGAATCAAATATGAAATGTCATAAAATAAGATGACAAAGTTAATTTTTTAATGGCCAACACGAAATTTGATGGGAGAGAGGGAAAAGAGGAAAATAAAAAGAAGAGGCGGTCGACGACAAACCATCATTGCAAACACCACATGCGTCCCCCCACGTGGAAGCTGGTGTCGTGAAGCTTCAAAGACTGTAGCAGAAGCTGGTGTTTCTATCGGACGACAACTTAGGTGTTGGTCAAAGAGCGCGAAGTAGCCTCACATGCTAGCACGTGTGTAATAATTTTTTTTTAATAATTGTTAAAAATGGAGAAAGATGATTGAATCCCCCTAACCCAACTTAATAATAATAAAACAACTTATATGAAATGACAAAAATATCTATGGATGCCAAACTTAGAAAAATTGATTTTAGAAGTAATTTAGTCATTTTAATTAAAAAAAAAACCTATTAGGAACCAAAAATGCCCTTTAAAATAATTAAATGAAAATAACTTTTAAAAATATGAGATGATTATGATAATCCTCGTGAATTTGACAGTGATATTTGAACTCTTATAAAAAGACTGAGTTACCGTCCTAGCTAACCAAGTTGTTCACCAAGTTGTTCATGTAAGGAAAGGGTAAAATGATAAATTTATTACGCTAAACACTGTAAATTAAGAGTGTATGTACAGTAAAAAACCGATCGCCTTTTAATTTTTTTTTTAACCTTTTGATATAATAATTGTCTCAATTTTCCTGCATCTGTGAAGACACCTGAACAATGGTAACCCTTTATTAAATGCCAGAGTTGCAAACTAGCCCTTGACTCCAAACAACTAAACTGTGACCATCCAATTATACCAAAAAAGTAGGTTCAAATTTGTGTACGTTAAAGCTTATAGTTAGTACTACTAGAATCATATAGAATTTGCTAGACCACTAGCAGATGGCACCAGGTGCTTAGATCACTAAAATTTGGAACTGGTTCCCTAGGAGGCACTGAAATGGTCTAAATTTGTTCTATCAGTCGCGGAATTCAAGGCTTAACGTGACAAAATGTTTATAGCAAATGTGAGGTTAGGTCCACTCATGCTAGAGACCAAATTGACCCTTTGTCGTCTACTTGTGGATCTTGGCATATTGCAATTTAATGAGAGTCGGCCCTCCACTCATCAACACAACTTGTTATGTTACGTTTGCCGTAATGGACAGGGAGAGGGTCGCAGAGGTGGGTGGCCCTTACTTTCCTCTTATAATCGACAAACATCAGTAGGTTACTTTAGTGTTTTGTTTTTCTAAGCCCAGCTAGGTGGAAAGACATATCATTTCAGTTCTTGGACAAGAAATCGATCAAATGTGAGCTTCAATTGTAGTTATCACATTATCTATCCCCATAAATTTCCAGTGAAAGCTAGAACATAGAACTAAAATTGTGCCCTATGGCAATTTGGTGTGTGGCGGGGCAATTCTATTCTCATCCCTCATAATATATTCTATTACTTCAAGAAAAAATTATCAAAAGTTAGGTCACGTGCAATGTTGAGTGTACGATTTGCATGGAACTTGGCATCATATTGTAAGGTCATGGACACGCTTTTGAATTTTGAGCCATATCCAGTCCATTTTGTCAAAAGCTTGATGGATACAAACCATGAAACAAAATGGAGTTGGTGCCAAGCTCTCAAGCTTCTCTAGTGTCATGATCATCTCAAGTAAAACAAGAAGAAAGGAGGCCTTGATTATGAGTTTGTCCCCCTTTTACTAGTTTTGACCATGACTAAACTTTGGAACCCTCTTTCCAATGTCAGGCCAGTACTGTTTGGTTAATTTTACTTTGATGTTTTCAACATGCATGGCATCTATGTTTACCGATGAAGAATAGGATCTTCATGACCATGATACTTTAACATTTTTATGGTGCTATAAAGGCTATTCTTTAAGTTGTCAAGAGAGTCAAAGCAGACATTTAGTTTTGAATCTTTTGATGAATGAGATCTCTAGGATCCTTTAGTAATATCATAATATGTTTGGATTGAAAGTAATTAATTAAGTTCAAGGAAATTATCAACTTCTATTGCCCGTTAAAATGATTTCTAAGTTAGGTAATTAACAAGATTTCCTTTTCAAAGTTGGGACTTCCAACCTTTCGAAGTAAGGACTTGAAACCTTTTGTAGGTGGTTGTAAAAGCATATAAGGCTAAATGTTCATTTACATATTTGATGATGGGTGCTGGTGCCTGGATTTTGCTACTCGGCCTCTTATGCAACTACAAGACTTTCATTTTCTGGGCTCGAGTATTGGACTGTTTGTACTTTTTTCATGTTGTCGGCTCTTGTTTCTTCTTCTTCACTTATCTTTTTGCCCTTTGTTACACTAGGATAGAGACTCATTGGGCTTTAGCTACAGTATTATAGCCTATAGGAGGAGTAGCTCTTTCTTTCCATGAAATCTCTTTCCCTAGCTTTTCTAACCTAGTAAAAAAACAATTGGTTTGTTGACTAAGGAGGTATGTTCACTTCCTTAACTTTAGGAATTCAAACCTTGAAACAGGAAAATTTATTAATTTTTTTAAATATATCACATCAATACTGAAAGTATTTTTTTTTAAATTATGAAACTTAGTCTTAATTGATACATAAATTGATTCAATTATACCCCTTATCATTAAACAAAATTTTATTTTTCTAACATTGATGATTAAAGTATTTTTAGACTAGCTTTCATTTATCAAACACTAAATTCTAATGGATACAGAAAATTCATTAAATTCAAACTCAATATGATTGTAGAACAAATCTACTTACCAAAGTATTATTATTAAACGAGCTAGTCAAGATAGCTTCCTATTTCTCCTTTATCAAATAAGTAGTCAACATGGCTAAATTACTATAGTGTCTTTAGACCAACTGCATACACCCTTTTAGCAATTAAACTTCTTCAAGGTTGAAATGATTTCTACTCTGGTAAATAAGTTACTTTTTCAAAGGCAGAAAGTAGTTTTAATGGTCAGTTATGTGACTTTAAGGTTGAATACATCATATCTATGTTGTTGAACTTGAAACCGGCAGCTTCAGTCGAATGTTTCCTCTTTCAAACACATAATCAATTGTTCTTAAGTCAAGACATATAAGATCATAGGACCATTCTATAAGTAGGCAATAATTTCCAGTTGAACAAGGATCCGATAAGGAAATGTAGGAAATATCTCGACACCCATAAATTAGTTGACCTGGTTTATTTCTCTTTTTCGGTAGAGAATAATAGTACCATAGAGTAAATGCAGAGAAAAAGTACCCTAGTGGAAATGTAGGAAATAGAGGCTAGCACACATAATTATGTCTAGAATCACTGGTAAAAATTTGCGATTACGTACTGGTAACACTTGATTTTTACATGACAAAGAACAATTGTCCTTGAAAGTGGAGAAAATTCGTACGTAAAAATGATAAAGTGATCAATCATGTTCATTAAGCTTGGATATAGAAGGTTACTTAAATATTTCTTGAACAATTTAACATGCTCCCTCTTCGTAGTTTCATGAGGATATCAAAAACTTAACACACACATATCTTTTCTTTCATCTTTTAAAATCTTTGTAATCTCTCTCTTGATTGAGAGAGAGAGAGAGAGAGAGAGAGAGAGTATTCAAAGTTAATTACATGATCTAAAAGTAACTTTGAAGTGCAATTTTACTTCCATTCTAAAAGAAGTGTCGAGTACTCTAAGGTTATGTGGTATTTTTTCTCAGTTATTATACAGAAACTAAAGATTTGAGTTCATAATTTTATAACATTATCAAGGTTTAGCGTGTGATTGGAATTAATATTGCGATTGGAATTATTATTTTAGAACATGTGGTATAAGAAAGGGAGAAATCATAAAGGAAATGAATGTAGATCCAGGAGTAAGTGGATGAGAAAGTAACATTCAATGAAAAAGGTAAAGCACATGCTTCCGATAAGAGAATATGGACCTTGTACCAGGTGAAAGATAGAGCAAGTCCAAGATAGATTAGGTGCAAGATGATAAGCCCACAATAAGGATAATTTTTTATTTATTTATAATAGCCCACAATAAGGAGATGAGTCCTTGTATGAGAGATGATGTGATATAAGAGGCGACAACACATGAAGAATGAGAAAGAGTGAGAGATATTAATTCTTAAAGAATGAGATGAAACAGAGTCATATAAAAGAGCCATATAAAAGAGCCATTTAGAGAGGAAAATCATGGAAGAAAGATTTTTGGCCAAAAATATGTGAAATGGTTAAGAGAATCCATGTTCAAGCAAATAAATTTATTGAAGAAAATACAAATAATGAGATGGCAATTTGATGCCGCAAACTAGCCATGGTGAGAAGAGAATGACTAAGACAATGATACAGGAACTAAAATTTGAACACTAAAAAAAATACGAATGTGAGTTTATGTTAAAGAACCATCTTAACGATTTCAATTCAATAGCTTAAGCTGTTAGATGAGATCATAGGATATGAATTTATATTATTCTCTAACACATCTCCTCAAGTAAAAGTCCTTTGACCTTGAAACTTGCACATGCTCATTTTACCTTGTGCTTAATTTTTATCAAATAAATGGGGATGATGAGATTCGAACTCGTGACCACTTGGTCATTAAGGCTCTGATACCATGTCAAAGAATCATCTCAACCCAATAGCTGAAGCTGTTAAGTGAGGTCTCAGGATATGGTTTATATTATTCTCTAACAGTTTATTCAGAAAATCCTTTTAGTTCTTGCAGGTTTATATACTTAAAGCATTAATGGTTTGATTATCCTTAAATTAATAAATGTATATGTTGCAAGTATTATATTTCAAGTCCAAGTTCACATCCCTTTCTCTCTTATAAAAATAATATAATATGATAATGGGAGATGTGTTTCTATCAAGCTTCCTCCTCCTCCTTCCCCCAATTTTTTTTTTTCTAACAGCGTGATAGGAATAGCATTGTGAAGGGACACATAAGGCCATAATTATACCCAATATAAGAAGTTGAAAGCAGTTGATTGTTAGGTGTGATATAAAAGTTGCAGCTCTCGATTGCATATTTGTGGACAAAATAAAATTTCCACCTCTAGAGAGTTCAGCTCCCTAGCCTGATTTTTCTTTAGCTAGTTTAATTGTTGCGTTTTGTCTAGTTTTTGATGTTTGAGCTTCTACCCTTTTGTATTTGTTTGTTGCGTTGGCTAATATTCTTAACCTTTTATAAATTTTTTTTTCTTCATCACATTCAAAAAAATAAAATAAAAATGAAAGTATGCTTCATTACCATGAAAAAAGGAGAGCAAAAGATTCTATTTTCTTGGATTTATTAAGTGAAGTTATTGATGGAGCTAAATTGTTATGAATTAAACTGAATTAATTTTATGTTTTGACCGTTTAATTTATACACCCTTTCTGCATACTTGCAAGGTAAATAAGTTTCTTTTTCTAAGGTAGAGAGTAGGTTCAAAGGTCGGTTATGCGGCTTTAAGAGTTGAATACATCATATTTATGTGTTGGGACCAGCAAGACAAGATGACAGTGTCCTTCTCTTTCAAGTTTCAATTTCACAACAATGGAAAGGGAAAAAAACATAAAAGAAAAAGTTGGAAGTGAATTAAATGAGGATATATAGAGAGGAGCGCTTCTATAAGTCGGCAATAATTCCAGTTCAACAAGATCGTTCAAGGATCCAATGAAGAACTAACTATTTCAGAATCACCGAGGCAGTGTAATAGTAATAGACAGCACAAGAAACAGTTTTATGTGTTCTTTGTAAATCAAAATTTGCCAGAGTATTATTTAATTTGATCAAATTAACCTCTTCAACATCTATTGACAATATAAATTCTTGTATAAATCGATCAAGTTTGAAGCACATATTGAGGGTAAGACGATCAATACCTCCAGATATAAGGGTTTAATAGGTGATCTTTAATTAAAAATTACGTATTTTTATCGCATTAGTCTCTAATTAGTGATCAATTTTTATCTCATAGATTTCATTTTGCTGAGAAAATTCCAAAAACATGTTGGTTAGATAGTGTAAAAACTTGTAACGTTTTTTTTTTCTTTGTGAATTAAAACATTGTTTTCTCGAGTGAAAAAGGAAATTGAAAATGATTGATGAAGACAATATGGAAGGAAATTAAAGAAGAAAAAAAAGGAGGATTTTTCACGAGATAAATTTGGTGATCTACAAACCACAAATTAACATTTTGCTTATCTTCAACGATCTTTCCGTTTCTTTAAGAAGTGTGACCTGCGCGCACTCATGTTTTAGCAACTCTATCGATCCCTCCTCCTGTGTCCTAAGAAATGATAAAGCAATTTAATCGTACCACTGGCCAAGAATGGGTCATACACATTAAACGAACCCTTGATGAAGGTATAGATGATGAAGATGTAGGCGTTCCTGTCTGCATCTTCAGTGTATCCAAAGCCATAGTTTCAACCAAACAAGAAGCATACATCCCTCAACTAGTTGCAATAGGCCCTTATCATCATCGACGCGTAGAGCTCTTCGAAATGGAGCGTTACAAGCTCATTGAAGCGGAAAGAGTCCAGAAGAAGTATCAAAACATTAGGTTCAGTGACATAGTTGAGCATTTGGAGGAAAATGATGCCACTGTCCGAGCTTGTTATCATGCCTACTTGGATTTTGATCGAGAAGAACTGGCCTGGACTTTTGCCATTGATGCTTCCTTCTTGCTTGGGTACCTCCGAACCTTCACAATTAGAACTGAAGAGCCATCAAGGAATCGTTCATCTTCTAGTCTAGCAGATATGGTCAACCACCTCGCCAAGAAGAAAACCATTCGCCAAGCAATCCTCGGGGATATGCTGATGCTGGAAAACCAAATCCCTTTTTTCGTGCTAAGAAAAGTCAATAGGTATTTTCAGTATGAAAATCCTGATGAAGCGTTGGCCATGATGTTAATGAAATTTTGTAAGCATGCGTCTCCGATTAAAATCGTGGATGGACAGCAACGTGTCAGCGAAGAATGTCTCCAAAAGAACCATCTACTTGATCTTATCTATTGCACGGTTGCACCAAAATCCGAAGATATTGAAAGGGAAATCGAAGAGTCGAACGAGGGCAACGAAGAGCATGAGGAGAATGGTTGCTTTAAGAAAACTTGGAAGTCAATATGGAGCTTTTTATGTTTCATTATTGTAGTTCCTCTTCGGTTTCTTATACGAATACTCAAATCAAAAGCTGTCAAGGCTGCAGTAACCTTACCATGGAAACTCATAAAGAGTGTTTGCCATCTTAAACCCACAAGTGAAATAACCAATCTTGTATCAACAGCAGAAACTGTAGCTGCAGAGATCGAAAGTGTGTCTGCATTGAACGATGCGAGTCTATTGATCGAAGAGCTATCGATTCCATCTGCGACAAAACTTTTTGGGATTGGTGTCAAATTCATTCCCACAAAGGGAGGCTTGAAGACTATCAGCTTTGACAAACCTCGTGGAGCATTTTATCTTCCGGTGGTGAACTTGGACGATGACTCAGAGGTGTTACTGAGGAATCTTGTAGCTTATGAGGCTTCTTTAGCACCAGAATGCACGGTGTTAGCACGCTATGTTGAATTGATGAGTGGAATTCTGGACACAAAAGAGGATGTGAAGATTTTGAGGGATTCAGGGATTGTCTTGAATCGACTCAAGAGCGACGAGGAAGCAGCAAATCTTTGGCATGGAATTACTAAATTCATGAAGCTAACCAAAGTTCCAATTCTTGACAACGCAATAGAGGAAGCAAATTCTTATTACTCAAATAACTGGAAAGTTCGGATGTCAACGTCTTTCAAGAAGTATGTTTATAGCTCATGGCCTGTTCTCACATTCTTAGCAGCTAATCTTCTCATCTTGCTGTCTGCTTTGGAGGCCTTCTGTTCTGTGTATGGCTGCTCTAAATGGTCAGCTTCTCTATGATAAATTTGTAGTACTGTATTTTAACATTTCTATTGCCAATGTCATTGTAACACACTTCTAAGAAGTTTCAAACAAGTGATCATTTTCATCCATACTATTACAGGGAGGCAAACCATGCAGCGGATAACCTGGCAAAATTATGGAGGACTTCATAGAACAAAAGACCTCATTGCTTGGCTTTAATTTCTGTAACAGATTTGATTAGTTTGGATTTTTTTATTTCTGTTTTTGACCTTTTAAGAGCTTTCTTATGTAATCTATGAATCTTGTTGGCTTCAAATTATGGGACACAACATCCTTGTGTTCCTCGTTTCCTTAATGAAAATCGACTTAAGTTCATCAAACAATGGGTATATATTGTAGTGAAGAGTTTTTTTAGTCTTGTCACTAGAGAGAGACATCTCGATGATTTATGATTAGGATTGATAGAGTAAAATTGAAAATAAAAATCATCACCTAGTTTTATAATATTTATAATAATTAGAAACTTTAATTGACGTTTAAAATTCTAGGTATGAAGCTAATTATACTAAAGATAAGATTTAATATTTTGCTCCTTTAAAGATATATCTTAATTTTTGGCTGACTATATATTTTAATTAAGACATGATCATAGGTGCTAAATGACAAGCCCACAATAAAGAGACGAGTCATTGTATGATAGATGATGGTGTCAGAGGAGATCACACATGCAGAAGAAAGAATTCACGACTAAATATATATGAGAGTAATATATATAACATGATATCGATAGAATGTGTTTCTGCCATGTTTGCTGCTCTTCCTTCATAAAGATATCTAGAGAGGACCACTTCTGTAAGTAGGCAATGATGCCAGGTCCATAAGTTCACAAGAATCCAATGAAGAACTGACTCTGAAATTAGACAACACTTAATTAAACAGCTTTATGTCTCTATACTTTGTAAATCAAAATTTGTTGTGCAAATTGAGCCAAAGTATAATTTAATTTGATCAAATTAATTACGTTTTCAACATCTTGAAAATATAAATTACAAATTCTTGTGTCAATTTCATAATCTCTTTGATCATGGGATTTTTTTTGGGATAAATTTGATAAAATAACATTATTGAATAGATGTATAAAATAGTCCAAGAGATCATAAATTAAAAAAATAGTTGGTAAAAAATCAACAAAAATATTAGAGGATAATATAAATTAATTATTAAATTTTATATAAAATTTAAATTTAAATACTTTTTTTTTCTATGAAAAAATTAAAAAACAGAATTGATTATTCAAAATAACGGTAAACGTACTTCAACGTCTCATTTTTCATTTCAAGTTATCATCATTATTATTATTGGAGCTTTAATGTAATTTTCATTTCAAGTTTTTCTCTCTCTCCTCGCTGGTAAGTTTGGTGGTCTTCTGTTTTATTTTTCTTCTCTCCAGCTGTCCTGACCTTTTCTTCTCCTTCTGGCCCATAACCTGGTAAAGCTATGGAGGACTTCAAAGACCAAAAGACCTCATTGCTTGGCTTTAATTTCTGTAACAAATTTGATTAGTTTGAATTTTTTTTTTTTTTATTTCTGTTTTGGGCCTTCTTAGAGGTTTCTTTTGTAATCTACGAATCTAGTTGGCTTCAAATCATGGGACACAACATCCCCTTGTTCGTCTTTTTCCTTAATGCAAATCAACTTAAGTTCATCAAAATATTATGGGCATTGTAAGAAGAGTTTTTGAGTCTGTTAACATCAAATTGGATTTAGAGCTTCGAAAGTGTGCTTGTAGTTGCTTTTTAAAATATTTTCCACTTGAAAATACATTAAAATAATTTTTTTTTAATTTTTAAAAAATTATTTTTGATATCAGCGCATCAAAATAATCTGAAAATAGCAAAAATAAAAAAATAATTTGAAAGGAAAAAATAAAAAAATTCAATGCTTTTTTAAAAGTACTTTTGAATCGCAAAATAAACAAAAAACTTAATGTTTTACAATCATTGATCAGAAAATGAGGACAAAAATAAAAAATCAAAAGTGTAAGAAAGTATTATAAAATTATTCTTGGAACCTCACTTTACACCTTAAACTTTTTAAAAAGTTAATTTTTTAATATAATATCAGATTTTTGTTGACCAAGTGATCACAAGTTCAAACCTCACCACCCCATTTTAGTCAATAAAAATTAAGCACAAGATAGTGTGAGGCTGTACAAGTTTTAAGTTCAATGAACTTTTTATTTAAGAAATGTGTTAGAAAATAAGTATATATCTCTGTAAGTTTCAAATTCAAAAATTTTTACTTGAAGAATCTTAAAAAAAAAACACTTAAATTTTTAATTGAGATGATTCTTTAATAAAATAATAATAATAATAATTGCATTCATTTTTTTTTCATTCCCTCGTTTGATTTTTTTATTATGAAATGACTAAAACAAAAGTTATTAAACTCAAATTTGATTAGTAATTAAAAATTAATTTTGAATAATTTTTCTAAACCAAGTTTTTAATGGATCGACAAAGGTGTTGAATATTTAAACTTTGGATCAAAATGAGTAAATTTCTTGTTGATTTGTTTTTTTTAAAAAACCAGTTAAGATTAGTTTATTTAGCATGCCTAGCTATCATTTGACTCTGAAGGAGTTGGCCTAGTAATTAAGATGATTTACTTCCATTTACTCATTTGATTTCGTGAATCGTGAGTCTAAAACTAGAGGTAAATGGAAGTAAATCATCTTAATTACTTCCATTTACTTATTTAAATCGTGGGTTTAAGAAAAATAAGCCTTGCCCATCCTGCAATGGTGGTGGGTTGGGTTGGGGTACAGAACTCTCGGTTCGACATGGACATTAATTGTGGTTATTGGGTCTAGGCTTTAGATCTCTTTAGCTGGACCAGATAAATTTTAAACCCATCTAAAACTAGAAATAAATAATATTTTAGCTTATATTTCCACCTTCTTCGACTGTATACCCAGCATTAATTTTGCACTACTTTTTCTTTAGCTCGACATGGACGTTTTTAATTGATAGATTTGTTTTACAATATGTTGTTTTCCAAATCGTAATGTTGCCTTCGTATATGTAATTGGCTGTCTATAGATAAGGTTTATACGCATGTGGTTGTTGTTAGCTTATTGCTAATACATTGATTAATGGAGGAGGATGGAGCAAAAATGAATTTAAAATACTTAAACTTGAATTATTTGTGTATTTTATTGATGTCCAAGTACTATAAGCCTCTAGGAAGCATGCCACGATTAATTTATTGAAATATGCAATGATTGATTTAATGAAATATAGATTTTTTTTTGTCTTTTTAAAACAATTTAATATTCTAAATTATATGGGGGATATTGAGTATGTCGAGGTGTTTGTTAACAAAAGTATACACCAACTAATACCAGTCCAATACATAAAACGCTGCCAGATCTTCCATGATTCAAAACAATGCATAAAAAGGTGATTAACATACTCAGTTACCTTGGTATAGAAAGGATATACTGCTTTATTTGCTCCAATTGATTAAATTTCTTCAACTAAAAATTCCCTTGTACTATCTCTATCTTGATCAAGAAGCAGCCACAAGAACATTTCAACCTTTGTTGGCGCAATTGATGCAATATATATATATACACTCCAAGAAATTCAATTCGATCCAATATATTGGTGCTAGACTTGACTGTATATATACCTTGACTTTCTGCTATCCTCTTAATTTGGACTCAAACTAACATCATTTAACAATTGTAGGAGTTGTTGACAGTGAGAGTTCTGATGGTCTTAATGAAGCTTCTTTTCCAGTTTAACTTCCAATGCCAAGTTTCCTTCACATACTCTCCCATGTCAGCCAAACAACAAGCCGGTGCAGCAGACAAAGCATAAAGGCCTGGAAATTTGTCCCTTAAAATCCCACTTTGTAACCATTTATCTGTTCAAAAATAAATTGTTCCTCCATTGCCAGCCTTGAAATAGCACTCACTCTTCAAAACTGATGAAGTTTCAGAATTGGAGTCTATAAATACTCTTTCCATGTTTCTGAAAGTGGGACTTTAATTAAAATATGGAAGACCATTAACATCTTACTATGCAAAAGAGTATTTTGGAATAACCTTAAACTCACCTTGTTTTCTTGGATCAATTTAGCAACCAAATTTAATGGTTCCCGAGATTAATTTTGGAAGAGAAGATAAGCTTTATTTTCATCAATAGTTTATCTTTTCATGTCCCCGTAGAATCAATCATATATTTACTTTTCTTGTCGAATGATGCGAGTCGGATGATATTTCAATATTAAATTAGTAATTTGATAGAAACAACCTCGCAGATCCTCCATAATTTGAACTCGTACGATAACCTCCAATCAGAGAGGAAAGAAGGGCTAGAAATTTTTGTTTGATCTACCAAGTTTCCTGCCCCACTAATGTATTATTACAAAGCCAGCTGAGATGAAAGAGACGTACGAGACATTTTTTTGAGCAACTTGTCCAATTCTCTAACCTACATATTTGGAAGCAACATCAGCCAACTAGGAGAGGTTTCTTTTCAGCTGTGGAGACTTGAAGAAAGATATTTAACACAAATGTCCCATCACAGGAGAGCTTTGCGTAACAAGAAGGTATTCTTAGCAGTTACAGGACATTTATGACCATACACTCTCTTATAAAACTTGGCTGGACACTGTGCTTGAGACATGGAACTAGGATTATTTTAAAAAATAATATTATTTTAAATTTTATTTTAAAAAATGTTAAACTAAGATCCTTGAACAATTTTTTATTTGGTTTGATATAAAACCCGGCTCGAACTAAGTTTTGGGTTATTATATTAGGTTAAATTTGTTTTTCATAATAAGAACTCGAAAACCAAC
>Ga0307518_10000264_pt1 | contig 39419 bp, 21 predicted proteins | sample 25_EM_MG_FD_203889 | JGI IMG/M metagenome (GOLD analysis project Ga0307518, IMG submission 203889) | Populus trichocarpa ectomycorrhiza microbial communities from riparian zone in the Pacific Northwest, United States - 25_EM | ecosystem: Host-associated > Plants > Roots > Unclassified | place... | reverse complement strand
TCATGGGAGAAGTTATGTGCAAGATTATTTTTCATTGCTGCATAATTTCTCTGCTATATATACATGTTTGCAGCCGAAGAATGAATCAAGAATTCTGTTTTCGCAAATAGCTATATCTCAAAAAATTTAATGGTATTAGAGCATTGGTCTCTAAATTCTTAAACTGTAGGCAGAATCAATTGTGCTAACATAGAAGATCACTTGAAGGATGTCATTGATATTTGCTCAAAGATCTCCATACTAGCAAATTGTTCTGATGATACAAACACCTCTCAAAGATTAAGCTATGTGTTATTGAATGAATTCAATTATCTTTCTTGGTCAAAGGTTGTCATTATTTCTCTTGGTGGAAGATCTAAGTTGGGATTTATAAATGGTTCTACCATTTCCCTAGAAGTTAATGATCGAGAATATGAAGCATGGTTGTCCAAAGACCAACTGGTTGTGTCCTAAATTCTCAACTCCGTGGAGAGGAACCTTGCTGAGAATTTTAGTTTCTTATAATCATCATTGGACCTATGGGATGCCATTCGTGACATGTATGAAAAAAAAAAAAACTCTACCATAATTTTCTAGATTCATCGCGAGGTTGCCAACCTCACTAGGAAGGAAAACCTTGTGTTCAGCTATTGGGAAGCTTTAAAAGCTTGTGGAATGAATTGGAAAAGTATCGCCCTCACACTATAGATGCTACCACATTATGGAAAAGAATTGAGGAGGATAAAATTTTTCAATTGTTGACAAGTCTCAGCCTAGATTTTGAAGACCTACGAAGCCACATTCTGATGAATCCAGAATTGTCATCCTTGAAATTAGTTTGCGCTACCATTTAACGTGAAGAAATACGCAGAAAAGTAATGACACGTGAAGTTGGGGCATCTAATACTTGTGCTTATCAAACCAAATTGATGTTCCAGAACATGAATTTTAGATTCTCTGATCATGGTCAGTACAGACCACTATCTAATTCTAAATCCTACAAAGGAAAACATATTGATTTGAAGTGTCAATACTGTCACAATCTTGGTCATAATGCAGATTGTTGTTGGCTTCTTCATCCCAAAATTTACAAAGGATATGAGAAGATAGCCAAAACATGCAAATAATCATAAGTTATATCTTGCAAATAACGATGCAAATTCTACCGAGAGCTTCTCTGTCAATTATGCAACTTTGATATCTGATTTTGTAAATTATTTGCAAGACAAACATGGCCAAGAAAAGTCATATGATGAATTAACAAGTCAAGGCCAGAAGCAACTAACTGCTCTTCTCAGATATTTTATTGATTTTTTAGCAGAAACAAGCCCAAAAATAGCCAAGGTAATTTGATTGCTTTCATGACTACATTAGAACTTGTAAATTTACATGATCTTTGGATAATTGATTATGGTGCCACCGATCACATGTCAAACAAATTAAATAACATTCATGACTTTAAGTCATTTGTCCATCCCACGTTTGTGTCTGTAGTTGATGGGAAAAGTGCTTATGTTAATGGGAAGGGAAAAATCAACCTACTCTGTAATAAGATAGTGTCAGATGTTCTTTTTGTACCATCATTTCCATTTCAGTTGCTTTTTATCAGTAAGATTGCATCTACTCTAAATTATGAAGTTCCAAAGTTATGTTTCAGGATCTTGTCTCCAAGGAGATGATTGGCGAAGGATTTTTCCTACATGGTATCTATTATATCTCTCATAAATCTTAAGTCTCCAGGGATTTTCAAGCAACAGCTAATCCTTCACATGAGCTCCTCTTATGGCATCATTGTCTAGCTCACCCTTCAGAGTTGTTCTTAGTAAAATAAAATCGGTTCAAATACATGAACAAGACTTCCTTTTACTTCTTCAGTGTCAAAAACCACTCATGCATTTGAACTTGTTCATTCAAATTTATGAGGACCCTTCTATACTTCCATTGATGGTTTTAAATATTTTGTTATATTTATTGATGATTTCTTTAAAGTTACTTGGGTGTATTTGCTGAAAGCTAAGCATGACGTATTTGATTATTTTAAGGATTTTTATTTATTAGCTATTAATCAGTTTTTAGCTCACATTAAAATCTTTTGATCTGACAATGGCACCGAATATATGTCCAAAGACATGTCAAAATGTTTATGTTCTAATGGAATTATGTATCAGACTAATTGTATTGGCACACCTCAACAAAACAGGAAATCTGAACGCAAAAATCATGATCTGCTTAAAAAGAGTGTGCCATCATGCTTCAAATGAATGTTCCCAAAGGTTTTTGGTCATATGGAGTCCTTACAACTACTTATCTTTTAAATCGCTTACCCAGTCGAGTGCTGGATTTTAAATTTTCTCTTGAAGTTTTGCAGGATAAAATTCCAGATGTATCTCATATTAAAGTATTTGGCTGCACTTGTTTTATGCACTTACCAGCTACACATCGTGACAAGCTGGATCTTAGAGCTATTAAGTGCATATTTTTGGATTACTCCACAACTTAAAAAGGATGCAAATGTTATAACCCCTTGTTGAAGAAATTATATGTTTTCAGGGATGTTTGATTTCTTGAAGACACCATATTTTGCTGCAGGAAATCGGGGGAGACCTTATCCGATTTCTTTCCTTTGCCTAGTATTGAAAATACTAACCAACTTCCATCTGTTATCCCTAGTTTTGATCCTGCTCTTCTCATTCCTAACCAACAGACTCAGTTTCACATTGCATCTGATCCTAGAAATATTGTTACTGGCCGACAAAATCAGCTTCAGATTGCATCTGTTTTTAGTGATGTTGTTGTTCCTATCCCTGATTCTAGCAATCCCCAACCTGATAATACCAACATACACGAATTGCCATGTTCTCTTAATGTTCTGCCAGCTACTATAAGAGTTTCTCTTCAAACACGTCAACCGTTATCTCGAATATAAGATTATGTCAACTACAATGTGAAGTATCCTATTTCCAGGTTCATGTCTTATCATCGACTTTCTCGAGCACATAATGCATTTCTTACTTCTATATCAAATGTTCATGAACCAAAGACATTCACAGAAGCTCAATCATAAAAAGTATGGCAGCAAGCCATGAATGAAAAATTGAAAGCTCTTACTGAAAATCACACATGAAGTATAATACCACTACTTATTGGAAAACGGGTTATAGGCTGTCATTGGATATTTAAGACAAAATTTAAGTCAAATGGGCAAATTGATCGGCACAAAGCTCATCTCGTGGCTCAAGGTTTCACTTAGAAATTTGGTATTGACTACAAAGAGACATTTGCTCCCGTGGCTAAGATGACTATTGTCAGAGTTCTTCTATCTGTTGCTATCAACCAGGGGTTGTTTCTCTGCCAAATGGATGTAAGAAATGCATTCTGACATGGAGATCTTGAAGAAGAAGTGTTCCTGAAACTTCCTCTCGAACATCCTCAGAATGGAAGCTCTACACTAGTTTGCAAACTTCACAAATCTATATATGGACTAAAGCAAAGTTCTCGAGCCTGGCATGCTAAATTAAGTGTTGCTCCTGAAGATTTTGGTTCTACAAGAAGCACTACAAACTCTTCCTTGTTTATTCAGCTTGATTCCACTCATAAACTAGTTGTGTTAATATATGTGGATGATCTCATTATAACAGGGAGTAATGGTGATTCCATAACTCAGCTTAAAAGATCTCTTCAACAACAATTTTCAATTAAAAACCTTGGCTCCTTGAAGTATTTTCTAGGCATTGAAATGGCAACCTCCCGTAAAGGATTTTTCCTTAATCAGTGTAAGTACATTATTGATCTGTTGAAGGATGTCGATATGTTGCATACTAAGCCTGTTGCAAACCCTTTAAACAACAAACTAACATTGGACTCTTCAAGTGAACCTCTTGCTTCCTACACTCACTAACAGAAGATTATTGGTAAACTAATTTACTTAACAATCACTCGACCGAATATTACATTTTCTGTTAACCTTGGCAGTGGATAAATGCATGCTCTAATGGTTCAGCATCTTGGTATGGTAAAACGTATCTTACGGTATCTGAAAGAGACCATTAGCCGTGGCATTGTTATGACTCACAATGGTCATAATAACATCATGGGCTACACTGATTATGACTGGGCATGAAATTCTTTTGATCGTCGATCTACCACTGGATATTGTATGTTTGTTGATGGGAATTTGATGTCTTGGAAAAGCAAGAAAAATCCATCATAGCTCGCTCATGTGCTAAAGTAGAGTATCGTGTTATTTCCTCTGCTGCTTGTGAACTGATATGGCTTAAACACCTTCTTGCATATTTTGGATTTCTTGGTGTTACTATAATGATATTGTTTTGTGATAATCAAGCTGTTATACATATTGCGTCCAACTTGGTGTTTCATGAACACACCAAGCACATCGAAGTAGATTATTATTATATACGTCAGCAAGTTCAAGCAAAACTTATCCAACCTCAATATGTACGTTCTCATGATAAACTAGTTGATGTGATCACCAAAGCTTTGCTTTCTACTCAATTTCACCGGTTATTGAGCAAGTTAGGATCCACCAATCCGCTTGATCCAGCTTGAGGGGGAGTATTGAAAATACTATAGATATTCTACCATTATGTCATTGGCTAATATAACTTATGTTTTACCTAGTTCAGATATGATTGTGTTTTTATTATTAGTATATAATTTTAGCAATAATCTTAAGAGAAATTATATGTAAGAATGTCTTTCGTTGCTGCATAATTTCCTTGCTATATATATACATGTGTATAGTTGAAGAATGAATCAAGAATTCTATTATGCAAATAGCTCTGTGTCAAAATTCTTCAATATTGCTTTTTTATATTTTATATTTTATCATATATTTATTTCTTACAAAATTAAAATTTTAAAATAAATTTATTATTGAATTTATATATATATATTTAACTATGTATGAGAAATATGTAAAATTCAAGATTTATATGGATTTGATATTTATTTTTTAATTAGTTATTAACTATCAAATGATATATACACACACTATTTTTCAGGAATTTCCAAACCCACAACCCAAAAATGATTAATATGACATGGAGACGTGAAAGTATAACTGCCCCCATTGCTATTCCTATTTGTTTAATATTAATATAATTCTTTTTAAGAAAAAATCATTTAGAGGAGGCTTTATTTGGATAATAAAAACTTAAAAAATAATTTTCTTTGATAAAGAATCATATTATATAGGCTTTAGAAGTAAAAAAAAAAAGAAATAATAAATTCTTTCTATTCCTGAAAACGTCATGAGCCCATTGATATAAAAATTGTTTAATAACAACTACCAATTAATTTTCCGGTTAAATCTCATCTTAAAATCCAAGTAAAAGTCATGATTGACACAAAGGATTCATTTAAATTTTACCAGCAAAGTTTGGATTGAATCTAATTTCTTGTATTGAGGTTTTGATTTATTGATGTTCCATTTAAAGTCTCAATTAAGAATAGATTAATGGATTTTTTTTTTAATTTCTGATTTAGATTTGATCAAATAAATACCTTACTGATCTGGCCGGTTGATCCAGTGAACCAGAAATAATTAGGTTAAAAACTCGATTGTAACCTGTTGATTATTTTATTTTATTTTATTTTTACCAAAACGATGTTATTTTAATTTAAAAAATATGATTGATCCGGGTGATCCAGGCAAAACTTGTGACCCGAATCTTAAACCGGGTTGATTAACAGGCTGGATTTCAAAACTCTGTATATACAAAACAAAGAATATTTAAATTAGAGAGATCGTTAAGAAATAAAGATAAAATAAAACTAAATCGTTATTTCTATTTTTTTTTTCTTCTTCCAAAATAAGATTAGTAAAAGTGTGAATCCCTCGTAATGCCTATTTTAATTCTATAATTATTAACTACCATAATCTCTTAGCTTGACCTTATTTTCAACATTAATTGGATATATCAAATATTCTATTTGATGCCTCCAATCCACGTCCACCTTCTCTTTCGATTCCCAGTAAGTTCTTCTCTCCTTTTTCCTCCGCTCAACTCCGCAATTTTTTCGATTGCATTAATTTTTTGAACAGCATGGTTTTTTTTTTTTTTTAATTAAGGTAATTGGAACAGGAAAGAATTAATGATGGCATGTTTTAATGACTGTATCAGTGGATTTGGACAAGGGTGTCGTTGACACTTCTACTTGTTGTGTCGAAGAAGAAGAAACTGTTGGAGATGGAATTGCAGAACCGGATGTTGGTATGGAATTTGAATCTGAAGATGCTGCCAGGAGATTCTACACAGAGTATGCCAGACGGGTAGGATTTGCTGTGCGTGTTATGCAACGTCGACGTTCGGGGATTGATGGAAGAACTCTTGCTCGTCGTCTTGGATGTAACAAACAGGGTTTTTCTCCTAATCACAGGACTGATGTTGGCCCGGACAAGAAGCCTAGGCCCGGTGCACGAGATGGTTGCAAAGCTACAATCTTGGTTAAAATGGAAAAGTCTGGAAAATGGGTGGTTACTAGATTTGAAAAGGATCATAATCATCCTTTAGTTGTCACCACCTCTGGATTCAGTTCATCAGTTAGTATCTCAACTCTCAACTCCTTGCTTCTTTGTTTGTTCATAGAATTAGAATCTATTCAACAATCATTTTCACCAGCCGGGCTAGGTTTTTTTTTTTTAATCTTTCTGGGGAAATATATTTTGTGTATTTCTCTTTCTCTCTCGGTGCCAAATGCCAATGCATGATTACTTGGTGTCATTACCTTTTGTTATACGTATTTAGAACAGGTTTAGTTGTTTCCCCAACTCTTAGGTGGGTGAAGCAGCCCAAAGTTTTCCACCAATGTTGCCTTTCTGAAACTACAATCGCCAGTATTAGTGGTATGTATATTCTGCAGTATAAAACCTGGGATGGGTTTCGCTGTGCTGACATCTTTTGTTTTTCTCTCGCATATGAATTTAGCTCCTCATCAAAATCTTAAAGTGGGAGGGAATTTCTGTGGCTTATATATATGGTGATGATTAGCCTGGTCAAATAGGCGTTTCCTGATTTGCATTTATCTAGCTTTCTCAATGCTTAAAGAAACCGGACAACTACATGCATGTGTAAAAAGACTGTTTCTTTGTGAATCAATCAAGTGCTATTTCAAAGATTGCAATAGTTCTTGAATAGAGAAGGGTGGCTTTTTTTTCAACACTTTCAACCGGTGTATGTGGCCTTAGGCTTACCATATCTCAGCAAGCATGACAGGATGTTCTACTTATGGTCCTTGCTCGGATATGCATGACACCATGTCATCATATCACATTTTACTCTTAGCCCTGCCATTAACTACATCTAAACCTCTTGTTTGCTGTTCTTACATCACGTTAATTACCAGTCACGTTGTTGAATGTGGCTCTTAATTGGACTGCTCCTATTACCTTTCTTGGGCGTTTCCGCAGCTGTATGCATTTATTGTATGCTCTGTGTTTTAATTGAATTAAATAATTGCATCAGGATAAACAGTTTGCAGAGTTTTAACCATTTTTTCTGTATGAGTACGATATTTGCTGGCATGTCTCCAATGGCATCCATATTTGCAATATGGCTGGACGGACAGTCCAGTGAACCTTTTTCTGGTGGCTCCTTGAGTTATGCAGAATCAGCAGGCACAAAACATCTATGCAATCTAGCTTCACATATTTACTGTGATTTGATTTAGTTACCTTAGCAAATTGTTTGCTTTTTTGAGCATGTAGGGTGGCAAGGATAAGAAAATTGAAGAGCTTACTCAAGAGTTAGAGCATCAGGAGCAATTATGTGCAACTTATCGTGAAAAATTACTCAGTTTTATGAACAACGTTGTGGAGGAAGCAGAAGAACTGGCTTCAAAAATTCAAGTTATTGTGGACAGTGTCAGGAAAGTTGAATCGGAAGTGCAAAAGTTTTCCCGTCATGGATAGCCTTGGCATTTAACGTAAGTATTTACTTTTGGTCATGAAAGCTTTTGATCGTTCTTAGTGTCTTATAATCATTTTATTTTGCTCAAGATGTTTTAGGATTCGATTTGGTAACATTATTCATTAAATGCAAAGTAAAATATATGTTTTCTATGGTCCTGAAGTCTAAAAAAATATTTTTTTACCTGCTTATACGGTCAGATAATGTACTACTTTCTGATATATACTTGCTGCAATGCGTCTCAGGTTCACCAACACAGGAACTATCTGCCGATACACTGCAGACAAACACGTCAGGCATATGTTAATGAGCTTGTAACTCAACTAACATCCATTTCCCTCTCTTCCAAGAGGTCTCAGGTTTTAGTCTCTCTTTCGCAACAAGTGAGGCTTACACAGGCCAACTGCAATTTCAGATGAAACGGCATGCCACTCAAGTTTTGTTTATCATTGTCTATGTTTCTTTCCTTTATTCATAATGTTCAGGAACAAGTTTGCTTCTTCCTTTCAGTCCATAAAGGGCATTGGTCAAAGCTGGACATTCATCTAATGAGCTGCGAATATGCTTTGGATGAATGACAGGGAAAAAAAATAATCTTTTGGCATTGCCTTGGCACTGCACAAGAACTGAAAACCCTTTAGAAGCATAAAAGTAAGCAATTTACGAAATTGAAGTTGGAATACTGTAGTAAGACGGAAAGGCAGTGTCTTGCTGGCATTAATTTTTAATGTTGTGACAGTTCCAGATTGCAAGTTGGTTGGATGATATTCTTCACTGTCAAGTAACAGGAAAAAAATTAATTTAAGGTAATGGAAGTGATATTGAAATATTTCCTTTTCTTTTTGGATGGGGTGGGCCAAGGCCAGTGAAATTAAAACTGAAGGTGATATCGGGCCCAATAAGCCGAGCCCAGTAAATAATAAAGAAAAAAGGGAAACACTCTGCAGTCGGGACTCGGGTTGTTAGTAAAAACATTTTACTATTTATGATGGTTATAGTTATAAGAGGTTCGACGATGCCCAACGTGGATTTGCCAAGTATATTCACGAATAAGCAGGTTACTCTAGTTTTATTTTTAAAAGAAAAAATTTAAATGATATTGTTTTGAATAATTTTTTAAAAAAATCTCGTTTAAATCGGGATTAATTAGATAATAAATTGACTAAATTTAAATCATCTAAATTTAAACGAAATACTTTTTAAAACAATTTAAAAGAAACTCATTGAACTAGCAAGATTTAATAATAGGTTTATCGAGACCTTTATTTTTATCTTTTAAAAGAACCTTTTTAAAAACTCTTTTTATTTTTTCAAACAAAAAAAAAAGAGAAATTTCTAGATGAAATAATCAGGTTAGATTGTAATAATAGATTGTGTTACTCTAGAGGAAATGAAATAATTTTATTTTGCTTTCATATATAGTTGATGGATGGATAAATGACTAGCTTGTCTAAATTTTTAGAGTCCAATGAACAATATTTGTAATCAAACGAAACAGAGGTGTTTTCAAGATAAAAATTATGATGAACATTATGAGCTAGCAGATGATGAGCTCTCAGCTCTCAGAAAATATTGAATTATGTCTGGATAAGGTTGACAAGATTATAGAACAGTCTAGTAAAACTTTACCTTGTATAATAACCCTACATTGGCATAGAATTCAAAGTCAAGAGAAAATGATGCATGATTGATGAATCTAAATTTAACAGATCTAAAAACTTTTAAAATTCCCATAAAACCTTAAAAAAATCCAAAAACATCCCCATGGGCTTAGGATGCCATGCCCGAACCCAAATACTACCAAGGTGCATGGGCTCGAGCATGGAAGCCTGAGCCCATACTAGGCGTACGCCTGAGCTCGGACATGGAAACCCAAGCCCACCATTTTGGCGTACGCCCAGCATGCTGGGCATGACATGTCTGGCCTTACTAGGCATGCTGCCCCCTTGGTAGTAGGCTTGACATGCCCAATTGATGTTGGGCGTGATGCCCAGCACCAAGGTGCTGGGCATGCACCCTAACATTCATGTGGGCTTAGGCTACTACTCCCGAGCTCAACTTGCTTGGGTTCAAACAGTGCATCTGGACTTATTTTTCACCTCTAATAGGTTTAGGCACCTTATCCGAGCCCAACACTCTATTGAGAATTTTTTTAGAATTCCACGTGGATCTCACAGTATTTTATATTGATCCAATACATATTAATTTGAGTAAAGTACAACTCAAAATATCATAATAGTGAAATTACACTTCAGCCCCTCTTCACAAAATGACAAAACTCATAAGTTATAAATACAACATAAATCTTTCAAACTTAAGGTTCACAATCTCTTCATTTTTAACACTTTCAACATATATATTTTCAAAGTTTATCTCTTTAAAATATCATTGCACTTTCTCTCTCTACAAAGTTCTTGACTTAAGCATATGAGAGTCTCAACATCCATCAAATGGGACCTTTTGTAGGTACCAGCTATCAACCACATTGGCTTACTAGGCACCACTAGCCATCACTCACTTGAGCTTTTCATATCAAGCTACTAGATACCTTGGCTAGGGAGAATGAATTAGATTGTTTGAACTAAAAGATTAATTGATTATCTAATACATCAACCTTATTCTTAAGCATCTTGGATTTTGGAAATCATGAACAAGAATTTTATATTGTTTATGGATGACATACAGGTTTTACTACGTGTATCCATCATAACCAGCGTTTTCAAATAAATATATTATTGGTCAGGATTTTGTTTGTTTGAAAGAAGGCTTTCCTAGAAAGAAATATGTATATAGGAAAGATAGAGTTCTTCCTCACCTACCCTACCTGTGACTTAAGAAGGTTGTTATGCAATGTTAAGACTTGCTTCAAAAGATGGCTAGGGTAGGGTGTGTTGTCACCAAATTCATTAGAGAGCACAATCCTGCATTGATATCTACGACACTTTTCATATAACACTCTCTGCTTATTTGTCTCATCTACGACATCAAATCACCATATCTCCAGTTTTACTTAACCTCAATGGACTACTTGAAAATACTTTGTATTCAATCACAATAATGAATGCACACGTCTCAATTAGAACCTCTATAGCTATCATTGCAAGTGCAAAGACCTCATAAGATGTTTAAACTATAGAGTAAAGTTGTGTGTGTGTGTCTATATATGTGTGTGTGTGTGTGTGTGTGTGTGTGAATATGATTGAGCTATTTATTGACCTTTGGGTCACATATTAATATTGTATGTATTATAATGATAATAATTAAATATAAATGAACTAATGATATGCTTGTATAAGATTAAGTTTAAACAAGTTTATATGAAAATCACATCAACAAGCATGAGGTATTGAATGAAGACGTCAATCAACAAGTCTAAGATGCAAAGCAAGTGAAGACTTAGTTTTTAAGTGTTTATTTTAGTGTTTAAATGTAAATATTTATATCTTACTTAATAGCACAAATTAAAATAAATGCACACACTTCACTTTGCATTAATTTAAAAAGGATTGATAAAACGGTTATAAGAATTCACTAGGATTAAAACTGATCAATCTAGAATTCTATATGAACCGGTCGACCATTTAATGATACCAATTTAACAGGTCGACCATTTGTTCATACGTGATGAAGACCTGGAAATTTACAGGAACCGGTCGATTGATTGGCTTGACCAATTTGAACCAGTCAACCGTTTGAGTTGTCAAATGAACAATAATGGCTATAAACAACTACTCTTTGCTAGAATCAATTATATAGCTTGCTAATTGAATAATGTAATATAAAATTTAACTATATATATATATACATACAAGCTATTTAAAGAGAAAAAATAAATTCAAACCATTAATCCTAAATCATACTCATATTTGTGCATTAGAACCTTCATATTTTTACACAAAAGTATAAATTCTCATACTTACTACACTTAAACACCTTCATACATTCTAAGTGCTATTGAGTGAGATATAGAGATAGAAGCTTCAATTATATTATCTACTATTTGAGAGAGTGTTGTTATATTTCAAACAATTATAATCCTTCAATAGTTTAAGTAAAAAACTCTTGGTCTTTGGTGAGGTTCCTCACCAACGTGAAAAATCTTGAAGATGGTATTTCTTCAAGTGGTGAAAAAGGGCTTGGGTGAGGATTCATCAAGGACATTGTAATATTTGGTTGGGACTAGTAAAGAATACAATAATTAAGACCGGTTTGGTGTTTGAGGTGTGGATGTAGGCTTGTCGAACCACGTTAAAAACCGAGTTTGCAATTTCTATCCTTATACTCTTTACTTTAAGCACTTTAATTAAATTGTTGGTTAATTATGTTTATTATGTTTAATTAAGTTAATTGCAATGTGAAACACCTAATTCACTCTCCTTAGGTGTTATTATTGCCTTAATCCTAGAACAACAATTGGTATTAAAGCCTAGTTCTTATTTATATAAGTTTGCTTAGACTTTGAGTAGAATAATAATTAGTAGTTTTAATATTTTAAAATGAAGGATCATCAACATCTAGGACACATTTCTTTAATGGTAATGATTATGTCTATTGGAAAGCTAGGATAATTATATATCTTCATTATATTGATTATGATTTATGTCAATTTATTGAAAATGGACCTCACAAGCCTACTAAGATTGAAAATGATATAATGATTCCTACACCTAGAAGTGAGTATACCGACGGTGATAAGAAGTTTTTTTTTCTATGGATGATAAAGCTATGAACACTTTGTATTGTGCCTTGAATAAAAGTGAGTTTAATAGAATATCATCTTGTAAAAAAGCTAGGGATATATGGCATACTTTAAAATTAACTCATGAAGGTAATAATCAAGTTAAATAATTCAAAACTGATATGCATGTACATCAATATGAGTTATTCAAAATGTTTCCAAAAGAATCCATAAGTAGTTTGTTTACAAGAATGACAATTATCACTAATAATTTGGATGCTTTTGGTAGGACTTATACTAGTGTCGATATTGTGAGCAAAATTCTTAGGTCCTTGCCAAAGACTTGGGAAGCAAAGGTGACGGAAATCCGAGAAGCTAACAATCTTACCAAACTTTCATTGAAAAAGCTCATCGGTTTACTAATGACTCATGAAATCATAATGGAAAAGCAAGAACTAGAAGAGATGCCAAAGAAGAATTTGGCATTCAAAACCATACACCATGTTGATAGTGATGATGATGATGATGAAAAAGAAATGGATGAGGACATCGCACTAATCATAGACAATTCTAAAACTTCCTAAGAAAGAAGCAAAGAAATAGAAAATTCTCAAACTTTAAAAAGGATGGAAATAAAAAAGAATCTAGTAAAAAGACACTTGGATGTTACAAGTGCAATAAAACGGGACATATAAAAGTTGATTGTTCTCTCTTTCAAAAGAAGAAGAAGAAACATAATCACAAGGAAGAAATGAAAGCAACATAGAGTGACGATTCAGATTCTAGTTCAAGTGATGAAGATAGCATGTTGCAAACGTTGTTTCATGGCAATTGAAAGCGATAATTAGATACTTTCTTCGGATGATGAATCTGACCTCTCTTATAATAAATTGCATATTGCATTTGGGACATTGTATGATGAATACAAAAAGTTAGGTTCTAAGTATAGTTTATTAAAAAAAAAACCATGCATGTTTACTTGTTGAGAAAAATACATTAGAAAAAAAAAAGCATGCATTGTAGTTGAAGATTGTGATAAGATGAACCAACTTGAAGAGGAAAATAAAGCTTTAAAGAAAAAGGTTAATAGGTTAAAGACTAGAGTAACTAAATTTACTCAAGGTTCTAAGATCTTAGAAACCATTCTAGCTAGTCAGAGATGTGTCTTCAATATAAAATGATTAGGCTATCAACCTAAGAAGAATAAAATATATTTCAATAACTATTTTTTAAAAGTCAAACAATCACATGACCCAAATCAAACATGCAATTATTGTAGAAGCATTGGTCACTTGATTTATGCATGTCCTATGAAAAAGGGCAAAGTTATTTATATGACTTGGGTTCCAAAATGAATCACCACTAACCACAAAAGACCCAAGAAGGTATGAGTACCAAAAAACTCATCTTGATTTTGTGTGTGTAGGAATTAAAGGAATATAAGGACTAGTTCTTGAATAGTGCTTGTTCAAGAAATATAACCGCATATGATTTATTATTTTAAAGCATAACAAAGATTAATGGTGAAAAAATCACTTTTAGAGACAACTCAAAAGGAAATATCATTGGAGTTGGCAATATTGAAGGTAAGTCCTCTCCTTCAATAGAAAATGTGTTTCTTGTAAATGGTCTAAAACATAATTTGCTAAGTATTAGTCAATTGTGTGATAAAGGCTACAAAATCATATTTAACCATGCATGTTACTTAATCCTTGAAATGATAAAGTTTTATTTGTTGGTAATAGAAAAGAAAATGTTTATAAGATTAAAATTGATGCATGCATAAGGATAGAAAGTTGTCTTATTGCTAGCATTAATGATAATTTTCTTTGGCATATAAAATTAGCTCATATAAGCCTGGATATTTTTTTTCTAAACTTGTAAAAAATGAGCCTATTAAAGGACTCCCTCATATTGCATTTAAAAATGAAAAGTTATGTGATGTTTACCAAATAGGTAAACAAGTGAAAACATCTTTTAAGAGTAAGCACCATATTTCTATTGAAAGACCTTTAGAATGGCTACACGTAGATCTATTTAGACCAACTAGAGCTAGAAGCATAAACGGTTATAGATATATGTTTGTGATTATAGATGACTTTACAAGATATATATGGGTTTTGCTTTTAAAATTAAAAGATGAAACTATTTTTGAATTTGTTAAGTTTTCAAAGAATAAACATAAGGAGTGATTATGATGGTGAATTTATAAGTGATTTTTTGAAATGTTTTGTGAAGAAAAAGGATATCACCATAACTTTTCAACTCGTAGAACTCCTTAACTAAATGAGGTTATGGAAAGGAAAAATCGGTCTCTTCAAGAAATGATAAGACCAATGTTAAATGAATTTAATACCCCTAGATGTTTTTGGGCGGAAGTCATAAGCACCTCTTGCTATGTTTTAAATCGTTACCTTTAGACTGGAGTTGAAAAAGACTCCTTATGAGCTTTAAAGAGAAAGAAAACCCAACATCTCATATTTTAACGTTTTTTGTTCAAAATGCTTTATTCTTAACACCAAGGATAACTTGGACAAGTTTGATTCAAAATCCAATGTTGGTATTATTTTTGTTTTTGGATATTCCTCTTCTAGTAAAGCTTATAGAGTTTATAATAATGGAATACTTTGTCATGAAGAATCTATGCATGTTGCCTTTAAGGAAACTCAAAATGATAAAATTGATGAGATTCTAGATGACATAAATGAAAGTGTTCAACATTTAAATCTTAATGATAAGACACCTATAGAGAACAACAATAAAGAAATGAACAAGGATCAACCAAGCATAAGTCATCAATAAGAAATGGTAAGTAACTCTTTTGTACCACTAAAAGAACTAAGGTATGTAAACTCTCATCCTTCTGACTTAATTATTGGTTATCTATTTAAAGGAACCAAGACTAGGGTATCTTTTAGGAACATCAATGAGCATTGTATATTTGTTTCGTATATAGAGCCTAAATCTTTCCTAGAAGCTAAGAAGGAAGCTAAATGGATTTTAACCATGCAATATGAGCTAAACCAATTTGAAATGAATGATGTTTGGGAACTAGTTCCTAGACCTAAAAATCAATCCATTATAAGAACAAAATGGGTTTTTAGGAACAAAGTTGGTGAACATGGGACAATAATGAGAAACAAAGCTAGACTAGTTGTCAAAGGTTATAATCAAGAAGAAGATATTGATTATGAAGAAACCTTTGCACTCATGGTTAGACTAGATACCATAAGAATGCTTTTAGCTTTTGCATGTCATGCCAATTTTACACCTTTTCAAATGGATGTAAAAAATGTATTTTTAAATGGTTTTATCATGGAAGATATATATTTTGAACAACCTCAAGGTTTAGAAAACTTTTATTTTTCCAATCATGTTTTTAAACTCAAAAAGGTTTTATATGGCTTAAAACAAGCACCAAGAGCATGATATGATAGATTAAAGACTTTTCTTATTGAAAATGATTTCAACGTTGATAAAATTGACACCACCCTCGTTATAAAGAGAAAAGGTAAAGATATATTGCTTGTACAAATATATGTTGATCATATTATATTCGATGCTATTAACAAATCTGTTTGTAAGAAATTTGTAAAATGCATGCAAGATGAATTCGTAATGAGCATAATGAGAGAATTGAACTTTTTCTTTGGATTGCAAATCAAGCAAGCAAGAGATGAAATTTTTATCAACCAAAGCAAGTGCATTAAGGATCTAATAAAAACATTTGGGATGGAGCATGCCAAAAAAGTTGACACGTCTATGGAAACATCAACCAAGCTTACTATGGATGGAAATGGTAAGAACATAGACATCACCAAATATCAAGGTATGATTGGCTCACTCTTATATTTAACTACAAGTAGACCCGATATTATGTTTTGTGTTTGTCTATGCGCACATTTTCAAGCATGTCCTCAAAAATCCCATGTAGTTATTGTTAAATTCATTTTTAGATATTTGCATGGTACAATTGACTTAAGGATGTGGTATTCGAAAAGAAGCGAGTTGAATTTGATTAACTATTTGGATGCAGATTTTGCTGGGTATAAAGTTGATAGAAAAAATACTAGTGGAATATTTCACTTTTTAGGATCATCCCTAGTATCTTGAGCTAGCAATAAGCAAAACTCAATAGCTCTATCAACAACAAAAGCGGAATATATTATGGCGGGTAGTTGTTGTGCTAAGATTTTATGGATAAAACAAACTTTAAAAGACTTTGGACTAAATTTTGATCATGTTATTGTCATGTGTGATAGCACAAGTACTATAAGTCTACCTAAGAACCCTATATAACACTCATGTACAAAACATATTCAAGTGAGACATCACTTCTTAAGAGATCATATGTTGAAAGGTGACATTATACTTGATTTTGTTAGCACAAAACATCAACTTGTAGATGTTTTTACGTAGCGTTTAGGTAAGGATTTCTTTTATGAAATTATAAGGAATCTGGGCTTTATACATGCTAATGACATTCGAGGTTTTATGCTTGTGTGAATACATTATTAGAAATAAGTTGGATATGTTTAAACGATAAAAAATAGTATACCCTTTTTAGCATGAAAAATCTATTATGCTGTAAAATTCTTTGACAATGCAGATTTAGGATGGACCGGTCAACCGGTTTGTCATACCAATTCAATTGGTTGATCGGTTGAAACAAAGAAACAGAGGGTTAGCTACTGGATGAACAATAACATTTTGAAATTTCATTTGGTTTAGATTTTGAGACAACAAGTTGGATAAAAATGGTACATGTTAATCTATTTAGAGTTGTCGAAAGAGGTTTAGGAAGCATGTTAAGTGATTTTGGGATAGATACAGTATTTGATTATATGGGTTGGCAAAATCTTTTTCATTTGAATAAACTCACCTATTTTAAGCTTATCAGAATGTTTTTTTTGTAAATATGCGAATCAATGTGAAGCCTAGAATAGTAAGTCATTTGCAAAATAAGCAGAATGAATTTGACTGTGATACTTTAGACAATATTTTGGGCAATAAAATCATTGGAGATTTTGTGTATGAAGTTTAACTTCATATATTTCCTAGAAGGTCCTACAGTTTATGAAGTTAAAATCATATCAATCATTGGAGATTTTGTGTATGACAAAGTCATAGCACAACATACTGATCAATTGAATTTCGCTCCAGGTGTTAAGATTAAGAGTTAGGATTTGCTTTTACATCCTAGAATTCTTCACTGCATAATAGCATATATATTTTGTCCAAAGAGAGGTATTATGATGAGGTCACTTTTATGAATATGTGTTTGATAGATTGTATGATTAGAGGACGTCGCATTAATCTCCCCTATATTATGATGAATATTATCATTACGGTCCATAATCAGAAACAAAAATCTTTACCATATGGTCAATGTTTAACTATTGTTTTTGAGTATTTTGATATCTTGCTCACCAATACAGATAAGAATCCATACTCAAAAGCAATGGAAATAGACACCATGACACTTAACAAAATGGGGTATGTCTTGACTAATGACGGTGCTTGGATGTCTAAAGACCAGATTGGTGCTCATGTTGAAGAAGAGCATGTTGAGGAAGAAAAGCAGAATATTGGTGGTGATGCTGAGTTTGTTGATATGTTTGAGACGCCACCTAGAGCTTCCTCTTCAAAAGATGTTGGTACAAGCTCTTGGCAATCAAGGATGGAAGTTCGATTAGAGCATATTGAAGGTGGGATGCATCATATTCGAGAGGGTGTGCACGATATGAAGGATATGATGGCTAGTTTTCTCACCACCCTAAACGATTATACCACAATCATTTAATGTTTTCATTTTTTTTTTGTTTTTATTGCTTTTCATTTTTGAACATTATGCAATGGTTTTATGTCTTATTTCTCTATAATTGTTATACTTTCCCAATTTTCTTTTCGTTGATGACAAAATGGGAGAGAATTGGGGAGATTGAGGAAAGAATTAAAGAATAGATATAAAACATGATTTATGATTAAGGGGGAGAGAAATATATATATATATATACAAAATAAAAAATAGAGATTGTTGACCTTTGGGTCACATATTAATATTTGATGTATTTTGATGATAACAATTAAATAGAAATGGACTAATGATATACTTGGATGATATTAAGTTTAAACATGTTTATATAAAGATCATATGAATGAAAAAATCAATCAACAAGTCCAAGATGCAAAACAAGTGAAGACTTGGTTTTTAAGTGTTCATTTTAGTGCTTAAATGTAAATTTTTATATCATACTTGATAGTACAAATTAAAATGAATACACACACTTTACTTTGCATGCATTTAAAAAGGATTGATAAAACGGTTCTAAGAATTCACTAGGATTAAAATTGATAAATCTAGAATTCTACATGAACCGGTCGATTATTTGTTGATACCAATTTAATCGATCGATCGTTTATTCATACGTCATGAACAACTGGGAATTTGAAGGAACCAGTCGAACGATTGAGCTGTTAGAGGAACAGTAATGGCTATAAATGACTATTTTTTGCTAGAATCATATATATAGCTTGCTAATTGAAAACTTTAGTACAAAATTTAACTATACACACACACAAGCTATTTCAAGAGCAAAAACAACTTCAAATCATCAATCCTAAATCATACTCATATTTGTGCATTAAAACCTTCATATTCTTGCACAAGAGTATAAATTCTCATACTCACTACACTTAAATACTTTCATACATTCTAAACGCTAGGGGTGTTCGAAATAACCGATTAACCGAGAAAACCGATAAAACCGAAGAAAAATTAACCGAAAAAACCGAACCGAAATGAAAAACCGATTAAACCGATTGTCAAAACCATAAATTTTAACAGGTCCGGTTCGGTTTTGGTTTTGAACCAAAAACCGGAACAAACCGAACCGGACCCATTAAAAACCAAAAGTTACACAAATCTCTGAGGTATAATAGTTAAATTGTAACCTAACCCTAATAGTTAATATAACCTTCCTGTCTCTCACAAAAAGTCGTCGCCCCACCCCCCCAATTAATTTCTAATCTTCCTTTCCTAGTTTCCCAATCTTCCTCTCAATTAATTTCTAATCTTCCTTTCCCGTTTCCCAATCTTCCTTCCAGTGGGTTTGTTGAATGAGCTTTCAGTGCAAAGGTCACATTTTTCAACTTCACATACGAAAATTGATGTCCAGTGATTTTCAGCGAAAACATAGTAAAGAAAATAGGAGTTAACAATTGTTTCTCTCCCTTGCTTCTGTATATTTATAAGCCTCTGTAACTTGAAAATTTATAGTAGCTTGTACTTGCTATGTATACTCCATAGAAGAAGAACAAAGCTACCATATAGACAATATCTTTGCGCATCTTTGTCACTTCTTGTATCTTTTTCTTGTTTTTATCTTTCCTCCCTTTTCATTCTTAGCTGTCTTTCTTGTGGTAAGTATTTGTGGTAATGGTTGAGATCGATGGGATTAATGGCAATGGAAACCATGGAGGAGTTGTTTTGGATATTAAAGATAATTATCCTTCATCTAGCTCCATCAAGAAAGTTTATGTCTTGAATTTCTGTGCATTTCATGCAAAAGGTGCTGCAAAATCCATCTTCTTTCTGTGCCTGTGTTTTCTCCTTGCCATATGAAAAATCTAGATGATGGGATTAGGTTTCCCGGTTTTTTGCCAAAAAAACCGGATTTAACCGAACCGGACCGGTTCGGTTTGAACCGGTTTTCGGTCCGGTTCGGTTAATATTTCACAAAATTAATGTAATTCGATTCGGTTGGTTTTTTTAGTCTAAACCAAACCGAACTGAACCGTGAATACCTCTACTAAACGCTATTAAATGAGCTATAGAGATATAAGCTTCAATTGTATTATCTACTCCGTAAGAGAGTGTTGTTATATTTCAAACAATTATAATCCTTCAATAATTTAAGTGAAAAACTCTTAGTCATTGGTGAGGTTCCTCACTAAGATGAAAAATCTTGAAGATGGTATTTCTTCAAGTGGTAAAAAGGAGCTTGCTGAGGATTCATCAAAGACATTGTAATATTTAGCTTGTACTAGTAAAGAATACAATACTCAAGACCGGTTTGGTGCTTGAGGTTTGGATGCAGGCTTGCTGAACAACGTTAAAAACCAAGTTTACAATTTATATTCCTATACTCTTTACTTTAAGCACTTTAATTAAATTGTTGTTTAATTGTATTTATTGTGTTTAATTGATTTAATTGCAATATTTGTTATTAATAATAGAACACCTAATTCACTCCCTCATGGGTATTATTATTATCTTAATCTTAGAATAACACTATTCATTGCCATTTGTTATATGCAATTTGATATAGTTCCTAGTCCTAAAATTATTCGCTTCATTGGTGATTAAACTTGTGAACTCAATGTCCAGTTGTCCAACAGACTTGTGTAGATTAGGTTTAGCTCAGTGTTTGGGCTGACAGCACCAAGAGTCCAAGAAGCAAACATTATCTAGAAATTGATGGACTTTAATCTCTATGTTTAAGGCATGATAGAAAACCAAGCGAATGATAATCTTAGAACCATGTTGGGAAGATGTAATTATATTAAGTCCTTGTTTATTTATGGAAAATAAATTCTTTAAAAATAAATTATTTTTTAAAGTTTGACAATATTATGAAAAGTAAATTAAAAAATATTTTTTTTCAATGTTCGACTACATCTTGAAAAATAAACTGCAAGTAACACTTTTTCAAAAAAAAAATTAATTAATTTTTTCAAGTTTATTAAAAAATAAAAACTAAATTTAAAAAAAAATCTAATTTCATAAATTATTTCACATAGAACAAATAGCAATAAAAAAATAAAGATTAAATTTAACAAATAAAAAAGTTGAAAGTAAATTAAATTGAAAGAAAAATTCAATTTCATAAATTATTTCAAATAAAAAAAATAGCAATAAAAAAACAAAAACAAAATTTGAATGATAAAAAAATTAAAGAACGATGAAATTAAAAAATATATAATTTTATAAATTATTTTAAATAAAATAAATAGTAATAAAAAAATAAAAATCAAATCTAATAGATAGATAAAAAAATTTCAATTAAAAAAAAATAAGAGAAATAAATAACAATAAAAAAAATCATAATTAATATAAAAATAAAATTAATTTAAATTATAAAATAAAAAATTTAAAAGAAAAAAAATCAAAACAAATTATATACCAATAAAAAAATTAAAATTAAATTTGATACAATCAAAAATAAAAAGATATTTTTTTTATAATTTTTAGAAAGTATATTCCTTCTAAAATAAAATAAAAAACTTTTTTAAAAAGCTAAATTTTTTATAAAAAAAATTTTTATTATTATTAATTAATTTTTTTAATAATAAATAAACATAGAAAAATCTAAAAAATGATTAGTTGCCATGAAACATAAAATAGGACCTAAGTAATCACCATAACTACGTTTCTGAAGTTCCAAGTTATGTTTACAATAAAATACGAAAAGCTACAACATCATATTCTAACACATTTTGCAAACATTTCTATCAAAATGGTTTTAAATCAGAAAAAAAAAATGCAACGCCCATCAAATATTGCTAGGCTTCACGTATGAACTAGTAAAGAAACCCATCGTCCGGAATGATGACCGCTATCATAAGTCAGTCGTCTCCTATCTCTTCTTTCTCTTTAAAAGAGAAGCAGCACGGAGAAACATGCGATCAACCTCGTCAAAGGATGGTGAATCGACATCTACCCCCGTGGGGATATCCACATCTTTCCCCGATGTCACTCCCTTTTTTGAGCCCAGAGATATTTGGCGCAAGTGCTCCTCAAAATCTTCAGGCTCTCCGTCTGCTTCAACTGAGAACTTTTCAAACTCTTCCAAATAAAGTGGACGTTTTGATGTCTCCTCCGTGTCTGCGTCAGAGTCAGTCTCAAAAATGTCTGATAGATCTTCCGAGTCTGATGCAATCCCTAAGTCAGTATCAGGACCATCCTCAGAGCCTTCATCTTGCCTATCAATGATTTCTTTCAGCTTTTCTGAATTCTCCAATTGCTTGCTTGAAATGCTCCTAGATTCTGCACCATCAATGTCAGTCTCAGGGGTTTCTTCAGTAGGTTCAGTTCCTTTTCCAACTTTTCCTCCAGCCCGTGCATGAAGCAACTCAAGGTCCTGTTGTAGTCTTGGTATGTACCTCCTGAGAGCCCTTAGACCATCCCTGCATTTTGACTTATCCAAAGCCTGCACGAGGTTTAGAGGAGAGAAGAAATCAGCTCATGGAAGGCAAGATCTACGGCTTTAAGATCTCTCTTATCAAATAACAAGATAAAAAGTGAAACTTTGTGCATGCATTGCATGCTTCTACATGACGACCTAAAAGAATGATGATGGATATTCATCCAAACCCAATTTCATAATCAGTCATCAAGACCTCAGAAAATAAAAAGGGAAAGGGAAAAAAGAACCTTCTTTCTGGAGAGAGTGACCCTGGGTGACATAATCTCTGTTGGTGGTTGGGAATAGTTCTTCCCTCTGTACATGATTATTGTGTTCTCTTCATGAATATCCAGCACAATCCCTCCAGTGAATCGTGCCAGTTCAGCAGCAATCTCCTTCACTTCCTCTGGAGTGAATGTCTTTACCACCACTTTCAGAGTCTGATGTTTCTTCCAGTGCAGGTGCATGTTAAGAATCACACCCTGGTATATTCCCCTTCTGCCGACGGGCACATAATTCTTGCACTTAAGGCCCATCTTTAAAAAGAAGAAGTGCTCTTCTGGAGTCAATATCTCTGGATCATGAGTTGCTTCCGATGATTCTTTTGGTTCAATCTTTTTCAAAGCTTGAACAAACCTCTCTTCTTTCCTTTGAGCCTGCAGAAAAAACAAGCTAAGCCACAAGATACATTGAAGCAGATCACAAGAGCTATACAGTAAACATTTTGAAACAAAATAAAAAACTCAACTACACAGTAAACCTCCGCAGCACCCCACCTCAATCCCCCAACCAAAACGTACGAAGAAAACAAAACATAACATTCAACAAAAGAATATTATGAAGCTACTAAACCAGAATACATCAATCTCAAGGTGTCTATAAATATGGTAAACTAGAATACATCAATCTCAAGGTGTCTATCAATATGGTTGAAGCAGCTCAAATTAGAGAGAATAACAATGGGCTTGGATTTTCCTAATCTATTATACTCACTATATTTCACATTAAATCAACAAAACCAAAACTCACCTTTCTCAACTTGTATAAGATTTTCTCTTCAGCTGTCATTCTCTCGTACTCTTTCTTCTTCTTCCACCTGAAGAACTTTAACCACCTCACCACCGCTCGTTTTCCTTTGAGCTTTGGTCTCTTCACTTTAACATCACTACCACTAAAGACCGCCGCGGTTTTCTCAAAATTTTCGGTTGGCTCCACAACTTTGTCAACATTGTTTAGAGATGGACAAGAGTGAATCCATAAATGACCCACCAAAGGAACAAGATGCCCTTTAACGTTATACACTGGTCTCTGACCAAGAACCTTGCACATCACATCAACCAAACTACTAAACCATGAGTTTAATTAATCTTCACTAAAATTTGAAGTTTACTGAAAAATGAAAAATTCAAACCTAATTAAGAAACACTGCAGGTAAAATTTATGTTTCTTTTTTCTTTTTCCAGAATTCAAGAAAAAAGAAAAAGAAAATGACAGAAGCTGAAGTGAAATGCACACTTCACAGGCAAAAAATCATTTACCTAAAAAAAACAGGAAAAAAAAAAAACAAGGGAAGGGAGAGAGTTACCTGGTTCTATAATGAAATGAATTGGAAGAGATTGTGAAATGATTTGGGTGGAAATTCTTAAGTTGGTGAGATATGCAGAGACCAAGAGATTCTAAAGTTATAAACCTCTTCACCGCCATTTTTCTCTTCTCCACGCTCCCCTATGGCAGCCACAGTCCGTTCTGCCTTCTGAACGAGCGAGATTGTTTTTAGGATTGAGTATGGGCTAATTTAGCCAAGAATACGCGATGGGCTCCAAGTACGTAAATAGCTAGCCCTACGGCAAAAGGTATCAGGCACAGAACATTAGTTAACGTTATGGTTTAAAATATTTTTAAAAAAAATATTTTAAATTAAAATAATTTAAAAAGATAAAAAATTAAATTTAAATAAAAAAATTAAATTTTTTAAAAATACAATTTTAACCTTGCTACAATCACTTTTTTTATTTAATTCTTGAATCGCAACTATTAGACTTCAATCCGTTATAGAACAACTATTTATAATCAATTTTAAAATCAAAATTATTATTTATATCTGATTCAAAATCCGAATAAAGATTAAACCGAATTGGGCTTCAGATCTCCATCATGTAATGGAAGATACCCGACTTTGTAGAAGTTAAGGGAGGAAAAAAAAGCTTAAGAGCAAATGGCTTCATCAACCAGTGTCACTTGCATTTTTTATTTTATTTTTTATTCACGTGAGATATCTGGGTTAGCTTACGCACACCTTAATTAATCCTTACAGACCCTGAAATTAACGACCAGATAAACCTTCAATGACCATCAATATTGATAATCACATGGTTCGAACCTGAGATCACAATAAAAATAAATATCTACATCACTTGCATTGTTGCATGGCTAAGAACAGAGCTAGAAGGCTACTGCGACCAACAAAGGAGAAAGTGGGATGTCCTCTTTTGACTAATTTATACACTCAAACAAAAAGAAATTCTTCAATATTTGTCATATATATATATATATAATACTTTGAGGTTATTAATGCATTTTGGATCAAGTTCAAGCAAGATTGAAGAGTATTTATACCCAACTCAAAAAACTAGTTTTTTTTCTCAAGTTCTACTCGAATCCATTCACATAAAAAGAATTCTTATCTATTTATATTGGGTAAATAGAGTTCTACCCTTGGGCGTGCCCCAAGTGGGATGATTATCCCTTTGGGCATGGTAATGAAGGATGGTTATTTCCCTGGACGCGCCCAACAAAGGATGGTCATTCCCTTAAATGTGTCAAAGAAGGATATGTGCATTCCCTTAGTATGCCAAGAGAAGATGGTCGTTACCTTGGACTTGGCTATTTGCCAAGTCTAAGTACTTTGAACTTGTCGGACTGCAAAGTTTCAATGTCTTAGGTCTGCCATGTTTGCTAGACTCACATTATCTTTGACTTGGTTAACTGAAGTTTAAGTACCCTAGACTTGGAGGAGGGCTAAGTTGAAGTACTTTAGGTCTGGCATTTTCATCAGACCTACATTACCTTAGACTCGGCGGATGGACAAGTCCAACTACTTTGGTTCTGGCATGATTGCCAAACTCACATTTTCTTGGACTTGACTGACTGACAAGTCCAAGTGCAATGGACTTGGTTGACTACCAAGTCCAAGTGTCTTGGATCTGACATGTTTGCCAGACCTATGTTACCTTAGATTTGATTATATGTTAAGTCCAAGTACCTTGTGTCTAGCATGTTTACCAGACTCACATTACCTCATTTCTTTAGGGGTGTCCAAGGAAGGATGCGCATTCCCTTGGGTGTGCCAAGGAAGAATGATCTTTCCTTTTGGCGTGATAAGAGATTATAGTAATTTTCTTGAGCATGCCAGGGAGGATGATTATTATTGTCATAACCTATTTTTTACAACACAAATTCACAAAAAAAAAAAAAGAGAAAGAAATGAAAATAAACGAAGAATAAATTGAAGTTGGGGTCAAGACAACATAAACTGAGAGTTTTAAGGACTAATCAGGGTGGAATTATAAATTTAGGGAGTCATTTTTGGTAGAAATTAAAAGAATTGATAAATTTAGGGACTTAATTAAACTTTGATTTAGTTTAAGTAATGGAATTGGGAGCTTAATTGAAGAAATATTAAAATTCAAGGTTGATTAGGGTTAAAATTGCAAAAAATTAAAGTCCAAGAACTAAAGTGAAAAGGCGGGGATATAGGGAGTTTAATTGATTTTTTCATGGGTAATTTTGAAAAAAAAATAAAAGTTAAAGAGTCAATTAAGGACTAAATTGATTAAATTAGAAACCAAGGATTGTTTTGTAAATGACGCCGAAATGCAGGGGTTCAATTGCAATTGATCCAAGAAAAAAAGAAGAAAAGGAACAAAAATAAAAAGGACAGAGGGAAAAAAGAGAGGAAAAAAGAACAGAGGAGAGAGAACGAGAGAGAGAAAGAGAACAAAAGAAAAAAAAACATATATATATATATATATATATATAGAGAGAGAGAGAGAGAGAGAGAGAGAGAGAGAGAGCATAAGAAATGAGGAGATAAAGAGTAACAAAGGAGAGGACGCTGTTTGGCCAGATCGTCACCAACCTCTTCATCTTCGGTCTTCAAGCTCTAAGTCAGTACTTTTTTTTTCTTTCCTCGCGTTGCATTTTTAATTACGTTGGCACTATTGCCAAGCGATAGTGCCCGGGTTGGTCACTAGCTCAAGCCAGTGACCAGGCCAGGCCCGCTGGGTCTAGCCCAGCTAGTACGGCTGGGCTAGATCCAGCCCAAAAAAAGAATAGAGAAAAACCTTGTTTTGATGTCGAGCCGGGTCTGGGCCTAAGGCTCAGCCAACCCGAATAGCTTTGGGCTAAGGATGTGTTTGACAAAATACACCTTTATGCCTTTCCCATTTATTTTATTCTCATTTGTTTTGATATCTAGTCAAATAAGTTTCTTTTTTATATCAGAAAATTCTAGAAAAAAATTAGGGATCTTCATTGATTTATTTATGGGTTCCTCGTATTTTGTTTGTATTTTGTGTCGTTTTGTTTTTTGATGTATATTCAATCTGTTAATTTTTACTGCAAATATAAATCTTTATATAAAACAAATATGTTAGAAATGCTCATGCATTCATTTATTGTGTTAAAAGACTTCTAATTTGATTTGTGGTTAAATGTGGTTCAACTAAGTAAATATTCTTTTATTTAATACTATTAAATTTTTATTGTGTTTTTTTGTAAGATTATAGAGACTTTTTATTATTATTAGCGAGCTTTCTTTTTTATACAACATCATTCTTTTTATATTTCATTTGGTTGTTTTACTATGATTGTCTATTTTTTTATCATATAATTAAATAAAAATAGTTTTTACAAAATAAAGTTATTAAACCCAGTTGGATCCATGATCAAGGTCATAGGCACGGTAAGTTAATCTAGGTTGATCCATATTGATCTATGATATCATCGCCTAAATATTAAAAAAATATGAAAAGTTCAAGTTTTGTTTTAGATTGAATCGAGCTTTGACCGGTCATCCACCCCCACATTTAGATTAAGCATCTTTATCTATTTAGGTCTTTCAACTTCACAACTTAATTTTAGTTAGAGTTAAAATCTTTTAATCTTTACTTGACATTAGAATCTCTGTTTACATTTATTTGCATAAAAAGACTTTAAATTTTGTTTTAGATCAAATCGAGATTTTCTCAGTCATCTAACTCGTCTTTAGATTAGTAATTTTTAATTATACATGTCTCTCAACTTCACGACTTAAATATTTAGTTAGCATTGTAATCTCTTTTTATACTTATCTATATATTGTCTTAATTAAAGTTAGAATCTCTTCTTACATTTATTTGCTCATTGAAAAATCTAAAAGGGATAGTATAATTACTATAGCGTTTTTTATTATTGCTCTAGATTCATTAGCATTGCATATTGGAATAATAAAATTATGATGTTGGCTTTTACAACAAAACACAACTAGCTTTGAAAACGAGGGTAAAGTGGTTTTTTTTATCGTTTTGTGTACGGTAAAATAACTTATATATCTTTAGAGAAAAAAATTAGCAAGCTGGCAGGCAAGCGTATTTTCCAATTTTTCATTCCAATTGTACATTAAAATTACTGCAATTAAATGTTTTTGCGGGGTCAAGGGGTTTTTATGTCTTTTCTATTTGGTTTTTTTTTTTTAATTATCAAGTCTGATCAATAATAACTAATTTAGTATTTAGACATGTATAAAATAATAATTAATTCAAAAATGTAGGTTATGCGTGACGTTCACGCAAACACACATGAGTCTCCAGCTATCTTTTTCCAGCATGTACATCATCTTAGTGTGGACAAAATCAGGCTTCTAGATGACATTTTATTCTTCACAGCATCACCTCTATTAATGAGGTGAGCATACACCATAAAAAACTTCAGTTTTGCTCTTCTTTTCTCTATTTTTAGATTGTGTTTGGCAGTGTGATTACGGATGTTTTTTAAATAACTTTTTCATATCAAAATACATGCTAATAATATTTTTATTATTTTTTAAAAATCATTTTTGATATCAGCACATCAAAACGATCTAAAACGTATAAACCATATTAAATTTTAACAAAAACAAAAATTTCAAATTTTTTAGAAACGCGGGTTGAACCACGTTCCCAAACGCTTTCTTAGTATCAAAGCTTTCCCTTGTAAATTTTCAAAACAATCCTTTAATTTTTCTTTATATTTATCAAAATTTTATTAACCTTTCAAATCAAGTTTAAAAACTTAGACCAAATTTGTTTAGATCTTTTCTTCGAGATTCTTTTTTATAATTGAATTTTTTATATCCTTTTGTATACTGATTTGATTTTGTATATGAAGGGTTTCATATATTAATCCAGCTTCATTAGGCTGATATTTTTTTATTTTTTATTTTTATCATTATTGTCGATTTGTAATCATATTATCCTGATCTTGTAATAATAAACCATTTTACTAAGCATTTCGCTCCATGACAAACACAATGAGAACACCATAACATTATAATTTTGCAAATTTAGAAACGAACTACACGTAACATAGGCCACTGGCAACACTGGAAAACATGAGATTTTTATACCCAATGAATTCATTTTGAGCAGATCTCGTATGGCACGGGCCACTTCCCTATTCATTTCTCGAAAAGCATGTTTTTATCCTTTTTTATATTTGCATTCGCCCTGAAGTTTTATGTTTTTGCTGTTTATGTTTTACCCAAGTTAGTTAAGGTAATGGGTTGTAAATTAGTAAAAGGAAATTAGGGATTTTAGTTAATTAACGAGGTAAAGTATAAGTGCAGGGAGCTTTGCCAAATGCCAATGTTCTTCACTGTTTGGTGATTGTCGAACAAACCAATTATTTGAGAAGACTTTTATAGTAAATTTCTCATCCCTATGGCATAGGATTCTCAGGTGAGGTTCCAGTCTCAAACCCCCGTCATTGGGCAATAAAACCAGAATTAAAAACGTTGACTTGTGATGTAATCCAGTCATGTGCCCATAAGATCACAGGATTAAAGATCATATGGGCGAGTTAGCTGGAATTACAGAAAGTAATAGTTATACTACTTTCATCGTTTTAATGTTGCAAACGAAGAAATTGCCTCAAAACATCGAAGGTTTAGGGACAGAGTGCGTTTGCTAGCTTAGCTTGTAAGGAAATAAAAACAAAACATAATCAGGAAGATGTGAAGTGATGTGCCAGCAGGTTAAGGGCCTGAAAAATCAGAGAAGAAATCAGATCCAGGCGAGTGATACTGGCTGAATTATCGTCTATATCGCAAGTTTTGTGATAATATACTGCCTGGATCGTTTTATTTCGAAACCCAGGCAAGAAGCTGACTTGCTTTCCTATTTCCTTTTCAGTTAGATAATATTTCAATAAAGCAGTAGCAGAAGAGAAAACATGGCTTACCGTACCATAGTATGAGGTAGAAACTGATGATGCAGGAGGCGGAGCTGGGTTGAGCTGTACAGGAAGAAGAAGTGGCAGCAGCAGAAGTATTTATAGAGATGGTGAAGATCAGGAATTAGGGTTTCAAGGATGCAAATTGGGTTTTCTGCTCTTTTGTTGAGTGGGCCGATAATAGTTATAAGGCCCAACACTTCATAAAGCTGCGTTCTGAACTTCAGTCTTCTAACTACTGTAGTTTCAATTCAATACATTCCAAAACACTTTTCAATAAGATAAGTAAAAAAATTAAAAAATTAATTAAATTGAGAAAATTAAAAAAAAAACCAAAAAAACTGAATTGTGAAAAAAAAATCGATTAAAAATTTGCAAAACCGAGCCAAACCGGAAAAAAATCGAGTCAAACCAAAAAAATCAAGCCAAATCGGAAAAAATCGAGTCAAACCAAAAAAACTAAGCCAAACCGGTTTGAACCGGTTTTTGTCCTTAAAAACCGAACCGAACCGAAACCGGTCGGTTTGAACCGATTTTGATTTAGAAAAAAACAAAATTTGGTTTGATTACTTTTTGTTTTTGATAAAAACCGAACCGAACTGAAAATGATAACCTCTAATTTTTAAAATATTAGATAATTTTCAAAATTAATAAAATACAACTCTATAATTATTAATATGATGCTTTGATTAAAAAATATTCTTACAACAACACATACACCATGTTACGAAACTCACATTAATATTTTTTTTTTCTTTTGGATAAACCCTCTCAATTTGTTTTGCTATCATTATTCTTATTATTTTGGTTTTACCAGAAGCAAAAATACAAGAAAATAAATGTAATCAATTTAAAAAGATAGTAGCAGCATGTATCCTAATTCCCTGTTTAATTAATTTGAGAAAAGATATTGATTTTATATTTTTCATAAACGCAACACATATTAATAAAAATTATAAGGAACATTGGGGAAAAGCAGGGGGCTATCTTTTTAAATATTTTGAAACAATTACCCTTGGGTCTAGGGGTTTTATAGGAATTTTATTTTATTATAAACAATGTAATGACTTTATTGCCTTTACCATCAAAACTTTTTAGCATTAACTTCAGGGGCTTAGTAGTGATTTTATAAATGTTTTTTTTTTGTTTTTATCATTTAGTCCTATGAGTGGTTTTGTCTTTGTAAAAATAAAATAAGAAAAAAAAATTGTTGATATATGTATTGCACGTATTAGCTACCTTCAAGTGGCACATGCAATTAACTCTGGTGGTTACAGTCGTGATGTCGCCACATCATTTGATTCATCTCGACGTCTTCATTCTTTTTAAGTGGCGTGTGCATGATGATTCGTTCTGGTTTTGCGCTGGTTCACTTTTTTTTTACTCTTCTTTTCTCTCTCCTCCACCTCAATTTGTGCATTGCCCCCTGAAAATCACATTAGCCCTTCAATTGCTTTCCTTTTTAGATTTAGTCATTGTTCTTTTAATTGTAATTTTTTATTTAAAAAAATTCTTTCAAATTGAAAATTATTTTTAATTTCATCTTTCTTAAAAAAAATTCATCTCTTTTAATTGCTATTTTTTTTATTTAAGGTGATTTATAAAATTGATTTCTTTTTGTGATTTCATCCTTCTTTTTTTTTATCAAGTTTGATTCTTATTCTTTTATTTCTATTTTCTTTGCTTTGACAAGGATCCCCATTCTTTCATTAGGAATTGGCTTTCTTGATTAAGCCCGGATTTGAGATTTCATATGTTATGATTTTAGAATATTAATCCAAGTTTAGGAAATTAATTCGGGGTTGCTTTGTTTTTCATGTTATTAAATTAGTATTATTTTTTATATTATTAAATTAATCAAGCATATTCTTTGCTTCTTTAAAAATCCTAGAGTTGCCTTGATATTTTTCTTCTTATATCTGGAAAAATTTGCCCCTTCCAACGTTGTTGCTTTCATCGCCGATACAGGTTTACTCAAGTTATTTTTTTATTTGCTTTTGGCCTTCAATATTTAGTTCATTATAATTAGACAATCTAATGTGCCGATGACTCAATTTTTTTTAGAAAATATATCTTCTAACATGTCACTATTTAAGCATTTTAAAAGTGTTTTGGCTAGCATGCATCAAATTTTTTACTTCCTATTATCTTTATAATTTTGTTAATGTTGAAAAAACTATTTAGTCAATTGTATAGCACGAGTCAAAAAAATAGTTAAATATTAAAGTGAGAAATTAATTTTCTTGATAAGAAGTGAAAAAATATACAAATATAAATATATTACCTTAACTATAAATAAAGATCTACAATGATTGCTATGTACAATGATTTTTGTTCTTATAAATGTATAATGCAAATAAAACTAATCTATCTTAATTTAACAGAAACAAAATTTAAAATAAAGATAAAAACTATCCAACAATTTTTTTACTATTTAAGAAATATTTAAACTAAACAATTAAGAGATGATATTAATTACAAATAAAATTAAAAAAAAAAGGTGCTGCAGGCCATGTTCAAAACCTATTCTAGTGTAAAAAAATATATATTTTGAGTCCAAATTTCATTTTTTTAAAACAAAAACATTCCTTTTATCATAAACAAAACTTTTATATAAAAACCTATCATAGCTTCAATGAAGAGGGTGCTTGACAGTGTGGTAGCGGTTGCTTTTCAAATAACTTTTTGTGCCGAAATGCATGCCAATGATTTTTTTTATTTTTTAAAAATAATTTTTGACATCAGCACATCAAAACGATCCAAAACGTACAAACCATATTAAATTTTAGCAAAAAAAAAAATTAAAATTTTTTGGGAACGCGGTTTGCAATGCGTTCCAAACATGTTCGAAAAACCAAAAAAAAAATCAAGCCTCTATATTTTTTATTGAACTTTATGAAAAAGAAAAGGAATGATTAATTTTAATATATATATATATATATATATATATATATATATTTTGATAATAACAAAATATATATTTTCTTCTCATTGAATATCCTTTAGAATTTTTCTTTTAAGAAAGGTATGCATATTAGATTCATAAATAATTATTTATAAAATAATTTTGAATATCACCACAAAATGCTACAATCTTGTTTAATAGTTATGTCAAAACCCACAATCTTTTAAATATTATTTTTATAATTTTATTTGAAAAAATGAATAAATAATAATCACAAGAATAAAATAAAAGGTGATGGGCTAAAGTTCCTTTTAAAATATATATATTATTAGGCCTGAAAGATTAAGCTTGCTTATATGGCCCAAAAGCAAGGACCATACATGTTTGAGCTTGGATGCTAGGTGTAAACCCCGGAAAATAAATGTTTACATAAATTGCAAACTAAATAAATGGAAAATAAAAGTGAAGAAATTCAGGTACAGATTTAAATAAGACAGGAATTCAGAAATTTTCAGATATAAATTTTCGGATGAAATATTTCGAGATTTTATAAAATTTAAACTGAAAATATTGAGGGTTGGATTAAATTAAAGAAAATGAACAAAACTAAAAAGTTGAGGGGTGGAATTATAAGAAAAGAAAAGAGATATAGCTTAATTATAAGAAGAAAAGATTTAGGGGAAATAATACACTTAGAGAAAATGGAACCTAAGTGCGAATAAAATAAATTATAGGATATAAATACCCCTCTTCCTTGCTCATCAAAACCGACAGCAGCTATTAAGAGAGAGTGAGTGATTTTTTGAATTTATTCTTGCCAAACCAAGAGAAAAACACTAAAATTCTATTAACCCATCCAAGGTTAAGAGTTTATAGGTAAAGTAAACACTTGTGGGCAAGAGATTAATAAGAAAATTTTAACAAAGAAAGAGGAGGAAGGGCCGACTGCCATTAGAAAAAGGGGAAGTAAATTTTTTTTGACTGGTTGAAGATGGAGGCCTTGATTCGTACCAGGTAAGGAGCTCTAAACATGATCCTATAAGTCGTTTCAAATGCAATTACGAATTGATGCATTGATGTTGAATTTTGGATTAGGGTTCTTAGACATGATTTGGGGAAATGTATTAATTGTTAAAATTAAGTAAATTCATGTGTTGTATGTGATTGGGGGCATGAAATTATGATAATTTATCAAAGAAAATGTATGGGTAATTAAGTAAGGGGTGGCCGACCATATGAAGAGAAAAGAGGAAAAGATAAATTGTGGACGTGGTGTGTAAATGGAAATGTTGACGAATCTGGACAGATTCATCTCCTGAGTTTTGGAGAGAATTCAAGTAGAAGGATGAGGGGATTACGATCAGGTTCCTTTTAAAAATTATAGTTTTGGATGTTGACTAACCAAGGAAGTTGGTCTTGCTCAATTTGGAACTATAGAACTCTAATTATAGGTCACCAACTGAGACTGGGTCATGATAGACCCTGTAGAGTAGGAGGTATGGTTCATTGATGAGTAATTTCTCCTCCCTTCAAGGGACTTGTAGCCCCATGTTGTAGCTTTTCAAAGTGACTAGCGTTGCTTGAAACGGAGTCCTAGAGCTCCAGATATAGTCAAAAATCTAAGGAGAGGTCGAAATATAACCTCTACTGGTAGATTTGAAAAGTCGCTAAAGTGACTATTTAGACGCGTTAAGGGTGAAAATTGGGTTTTTTTCACTTCGGGGAACATGTGATATTGCATTTTAATTTCCAAAAGAAACGAGTCACATTCAAAATAGAAATTTATAATGTTAACTATGGTCGGACAAAGAATGGCGATATTAATGGATGAAATGAGAGAACGTAAAATATAAAGAAAGGAATAATTAAAAGAAAGACCTGTATTGACTGTTAATATAATTATTATAAAATGTATCCTTGAATGAGGGAGATATGCTTATGATTACTAGGAGGGACCACAGGCGTGGTGCAGTAGCAGTAGGGGAGCACGAATAAAGCTTCTACTACAGGTAGGTGATCCACACCTATTCTTTCTAGTTAAATTCCATGATTTAATATGTTATTGATGTGAAATGTGAATTAGCAACTGTTGGATAATAAGTGAAAGGATGAAAGTTTGCGTAATGATATTGATATTTTGGATAGTATTCCGAATGTATGTGTGTTCACGGTGAATGGTTCTTATGTAAATTGCCGAGTGTTGAAATTATAACTGATAAAAGGAATAAGAGAAGTGGAATATGTGGCATGAACTCACATATATTTAGTGCATGTTAGGATCTCGGGTAAGGGGATCACCATGTTTTGACTAACATACATTTAATGTATGTTAGGATCCTGGGTAAAGGGATCACCATGCATCGACCAACACATATTTTGTGTATGTTAGGATCTCGTGTAAAGGGATCACCATGTATCGACTACCATATATTTCGTGTATGTTAGAGTCTCGGATAAGGGGATCGTTATGCATCGACTAACATATATTTAGTGTATGTTAGGGTCCCGGGTAAGGGGATCGCTATGCATCGACACCTACGGGTGAATGATGATACCAGTGAAATTAGTATCGATAATGTGTTAGGCGGAAATAATCGTGGTTCATATTATGAAATCTTGAATGGAAGTTAATAATGAAAGAGGAAACGATTTTAGTAGTTGAAAGAGAAAGAGTTCCAATGGAAACCAGAAGGGAGAAATGAATAACATATGAATACATGTTTGCTTTTTTTAAATTGTTGGATATTTGTGTTTCTATGCTTATTGTGATATTCATGTTTTAATAATATGTATTTTATTTTAGGATCATCGCATGCACGATAGGAGTAGATCCTAGCTTATGTTCACTTTTTGTAATCTAGTTCTAGGGAGTATATCCTTGTATTTTGTAACATTACAACTTTTATATAACTTAATTTGTAAAATTAATGTTTAAACTTGAATAGAAAATCTTAACTTTGAAATTCATAAGATTATGTCCATGTATGTGTGTTTATCTCATTATTCCTCTATAATGATATTTGTTGTTCAATGTATGTTATAAATATTATGGTTGTGATGATGATGATGTTTGTGGGATTGAGACCCAGAATGATTGATTCGTGATTGAGTTATGAGATGTGAGATATTAGAAGTGTAAACAGGTTATATGTCGATATCTTGGGACCTTTCGGTATAGGAGAGACTCTGCCGAAATTTCAATAGACTTTTATATGAAAATCATATATATATATATATATATATATATATATATATATATATATATAAAGTTTTTACCTATTTTTCATTCGACATGAGATTGTTGTTTTATCGTGGATATTGGGATGTTACACTAGGTCTGCTCACTTAGTTATCTCTTTTTTTAAAATACGATGGACAACACTTAGTGAATTTTTTATTTTGCTTGGTCTTGAGTTGACAAACAATAATTTGTCTTGAGATAAAATCCTGATTAAAATAGTTTGATTTCAAAATGTATTTTTGTATTGTGCCAAAACATGGCCTTTGTATAAATTAAATAAATTTTCAAATTTTTTTAGAATTTCATCTTGCTATTAATTTTGAGTTCCCTACATTTGTTACGCTCTTGTATTTAATATTTTGAATTATAACCTACATGCGAGATACTTTTTTGATATCAAGTAAATCAGTTTCATTCTGGAAAAAAAAACAACAAAAAATCTTTCTTTCAAAAATACAATTTTATTTTAAATTGCATATGACTAAATCTCTCAAAAATAAAAATAAAAATCATATTTGCATAAATAATAATAAAAAATATAAGACATGATTTAACATCTTTAAAAATTCAAAAAATATTTTTATTGATATTTTTGCATGCATTTTTTGATTTAATAATTAGTTTATTAAAGTCATGAGAACTTGACCTATATTTCAAAAACACAAAAAAAATTATTTTTTTTCTTTTAATATATGAGATTATGAATTTATACGTAAGATATATTTCTAATATTGAATAAAAAAGACATTTTCTTTTATTTATATTTTTTGATATTAGAATGGTTTGGTTTTAACTTAATAAGATAAGGACCTCCTCACTGAGAATGATTTTTCTTAAACCTTAGACAAACCAGTAGTTAGAAAACACAACCATACCTTAGTTTATATCAAACAAACAAACAATATAGCTTACCTTTGGTAAGTTGTATTAGGGGTGATATGTTCTCCGTATACATAATTAGTCCCCTTATCCAAACATTGAGATCGTTTAGGGTTTTTAGTGACTAAAATACTAGGTGACAACTCTAATTTTTTTTTACTGATAAGAAACAATAATTCCTTATTCTTTCTACCCATCACCATGAAGATCACAATCCGGGAGGATGATTGTCATGATGTCGCACATCATTTATAAGGTTGGAAAAAGTTGTTAGAGCATTCGTTAAACCAAACAACACAATTAAAATTTTATATGCATCATACCTTGTGACACTTATAGTCTTATATTCATCCCCTTTGACAATCCTAACTTATCGATATCCATACTACAAGTCTAGATTCATAAAGATGGAAGCTATACATAATTTGTATATCAAATCCTGAATTAAAAGAACTAGATATTTATTTTTTATTGTTACTTTGTTAAAAACTTGATAGTCCACACACATGTGATGGCTCTCATTTGTCTTCTTTTGGAATATAATTGAACCACCATATGGAGCTTTAAAATGATGGACAAATCCATTGTCAATCAACTCTCTCAACTACTTTCTCAATTATGCCAATTCCACTGGCTACATTCGATAAGGAGGTTAAAATGGTGGTTTCTCTCTTAGTACCAACTTAATTTGAGGGTCATAACATTTTTAGATGAGAATTTTTTTTTGAAAAGCTGGGTTTGTAGCTGAATAGTAGCCTCACCACCATAAAGACAATAAGTTTCAAAGCATATAAAATAATTGGCATGGCTTATAGCATGTTGATAGTCTTAGATCAATGAAAAGGGACAAAAGATCTGTTAGTTGTAAATCTAGATGACTTTGACATAATTCTTAACTTGGACTTTGTATGTTGGTTTGGCGATAGAGACGAGTCAAAGATTGCAGATACTAAGAAATCAATTGCCATATTAAAGAAGGCGGTAACAAACACTCATGTTGGTTAAGTACTTCAAAGCCTAAACCTCGTGAGTTGAAGCCTTTCAATGGGGTGAGAAGTATCAAGGAATTTGAGAATTTTCTGTGGGATATGAAACAATATTTCAGCATGGATAAGATTGGAATGGTTGAGTAAGTCAATATCAATATAATGTATCTCGGGAATGATGCAAAGTTTTGGTGGAGAACAAGGATTACAGAAGACTTGAATGACAGACGTCTCGAGATTGAGATATAAGATCGAGTTAAGTAAGAATTTAAACAACAATTCATGTCGAACAATACATCATGAATTGTGTAGGAGGATTAAAAAAGGCTAAAGCATGACAAGTCAGTTTAGGAGTATGTTAAAAGGTTCAATTCTTTGATTCTTGACAATGAGAATATGTCTTAAATAGACATGTTGTTCAACTTTATTTTGGGTCTCTAATCATGGGTATAAACAGAGCTAAGATGACAGATGGTGAAAAACTTGTCTTCTACTATCACAACTGCCGATAACCTGGTCAATTTTATATCTATCACGAGAAAGTGCTATGTGGTATCCTTCTCAAATCTAAGACAAAGTACAAAGAAGAAAAGAAGAAGTTTAATAAGGGTACATCAAACTCTACCATGGATAAATGCAAGGTTAAACCATCAGGTGGACAAAGTACAGACATTAAACCAATCTTTGCTTACTTCATTTATGATGGACCACTCTTGCTTGCTTGTGAAGGAATATCCGAAGAGGTAAAAACTCAATGTCATTCTGGTTAATAAAGGCGATGAGGATGAAGTAGTCAAACATGTAAACCTAATGCATGTGTTAAATTGTTTGGTGGCTAAGTTGAGAGATTCAACTGAAGATTTAAGACTTGTCAAACATTACCTAACACAAATTGATGTGTTGCGACAAGGAAAGTTGGGTGCCTTAAATGCTCTGATGTATGTAAATATTAGAATAAATAATAAAGAAGTCAATGTTATGTTAGATTTGAGTGTTCATACCTTTGTAACAAACAGATTAGAGGAAAAGTTGGGTTTGCAGCTGAATAGTAGCCACATCACCATGAAGACAGTAAGTTTCAAGGCACATAAAATAATTGGCATGGCTTATAGCATGTTGATAGTCTTAGATCAATGAAAAAGGGAAGAAAGATCTGTTAGTTGTAAATC
>Ga0307518_10000263_pt1 | contig 39704 bp, 30 predicted proteins | sample 25_EM_MG_FD_203889 | JGI IMG/M metagenome (GOLD analysis project Ga0307518, IMG submission 203889) | Populus trichocarpa ectomycorrhiza microbial communities from riparian zone in the Pacific Northwest, United States - 25_EM | ecosystem: Host-associated > Plants > Roots > Unclassified | place... | reverse complement strand
TTTTTTTTTCTTTATAGTAACTAGCCTGTGTATACGTGCTACGTTGTGGGTAATATTCAAGCTAATCTATAATGTAAGAGAATAAAGTGTTGGTTTTGTGAATCCGTTTTCTAGCATTATAAAATTGATTAATTAAAAAATGGAAAGATAATGTATGCGTCTAATACAATTAATTAAAATATATTAAATAATAATTTAAAAAAGCTGTAGAAGTTAATTAAAAATCATAGCAGGAAGTTGATCTTCATAAAAAAATAAAAAACATATAAAAATACGCTATCCTTTTCATTTTATATATCATGTATTTATCTTTGAGGTTTAGTTTGGTTGCTAGGTATTTGTAATTCTCGATCTTATAAATGCATTATACAAACACCATTAATCTATTTAATTTTTTTTTTAAAAAAAAAACTTCAAGGTAAATCACAGTAACCTTTTTAAGGTATTGTGAAATTCTAGAAACCTTTGAAAGACTAATTACTATGAAAACAATAGTTAAACAAGATAATTAAAAAAATAAGAGGAAAGTTCTTAATTCAAAATTAAATTAAAAAACCAAAACAAAAAAAATATTTTTTTTATAAAAAAAAATGGATAACATGTCGTTCGCATGGACAAGTAATATCTTGTCTATTGTTTTAATTTATATTATATCTAATAGCTAGAAAACCGAGGTTCAAGTTTTTAGACCCTTAAAAACCCAAATTTTAATTTGTTTTTACATGAAAACCTTTTGCAAACAAATTGTAAGACTTCTAATAAATTTATTTTCGACCAAAAAATATCATTTAGACATTCTAAAAAACAAAAATCAAATCGAATAAAAAAAACTTTATAAGTCCCGAATTACTTTTTTCAGCATAATTTTTATTGAAGTCTTCTCTAAAGATAAATCAATTGACATTAATATCGATCATTTTATATTCGAAATGTGGCTGATTTAATATTTTATATCTCCTCTTAACTCCCCCAACAACTTTCTCTTGTATTTCTAAACTTTTAGGGACAAAACATGATAACAAATAAAATCTATATCCAAAATGTAAAAAACTAGAAGAATAGGGATAAAATACACAAAAATAAAACTTGAGGGAGCATATTGAAGGTTTCTATGCTTAAAATAAAAATATATTAATTTTTACGTCAATCTTCGTCATTCATCTTTCAATTCTCGAATAGTAACCTAAAATTCTGATTTTTAATTTATTATCATAATATTTTCATGTCATGCTGGACAATCAAAAGTATAAAAATCAATACATAAAATCGTGTCAACTTAGTAATAAAAAAAAACTTCAGGAATATGGAAGGAAAAGAAAGGTTGTCAACGGTCAAATGAGTTCGGGACTCTGGGTGCATAATAAAACAAGATTGTTAAGATCGCGAGTTGAATCTTAAAATTTTACGATTTTATGAGTCAATATGCATATAACGTATCAAATCGGGTTAAAACTTGAAATCGGTCAAACTCAGTCAAAATCGGTAAAATCGGACCGATTTTACGAGTTTGACTGAGTTTGACCGATTTCGAGTTTTAACCCGCAAAAGTTAAAAAATTTACTGCCTCCCTGTCCGAGTCTCCTGACACTCCACTACATAGTCCCCACTCCCTAGTCTCCCCTTTCCCCGTTACTCAAATCTCAAATTTTTAATCTTAGCAGACTAACACCAGGATTAGAGAATCTTGGGTATGGGAAAGCCTTATACTGTATTTTAGGCCGGGAAAGCATGATCGGAGGATCGAAACCATGGGAAGACAGAGATAGATGGTGAGGAATCAAATGAATAAAATAAGAGATAGGAATATTTATATAGAAAGAAATACTGTGTTTTAGACTAACCATTTGTTAACTACAAAGAGAGACGACAAAAACTCGGAGAGAACTTGAAATACATATCTTGCTTGGTGGGATATTTGGACGCTATTTCTAGGACTTGTTACTAACATAAAAAAAGTGGAAGGTGAGGTGGCATGAGATTAAATTGATGTCATTTTGTATTTTTTTTGTTCTCGTTGTCACGGGTTCACTGTATTGGTCTCTGTTAATTTTTTTTTGAAGTTGGTGATATACCTTAGAATGTTGTATCATCTCACTAATTGCCTGCAGTGTGTTTCAAGACCTGTCCTCTAGAAAATGTTCTGAAACTCTATCAATAAAACATAGTTGTTCAATCTTATTTTTTTCTTTCGTATTTTTAAGTTATTTAAACTATATATGAATTTTTATTTGAATTATGTATTTTAAGGTGTTTGGACATTTGTATTGTTTATTTCACTTTTATTTTAATTGTGTTATATTATTATTTACTGCTTGATTGAAATTGTCAATATATAATTATATAATTAGTTAAAATATTTTTCTTGCGATTTTACAATTCAAGTTTATAATCTGAGTTTATATTATATATTTCATGTCGTGGTAAAAAAATGTTTTTAACAACCTTGCAATAAAACACCCAGCTCCATATGTGTAGCTTGTGTTTTGCCGGCCTTCCATATCAAGGTTTTGAAAAACATCATAATTTATTTCAACACTCATGATCACCATTTTTAAAAAAAGATATAATTAATATTAATGATCCATAAATACAAACTTGTTTTCCATAAAAACAATTTACTCCACATAAAAATATTGTCAGTAAAAGGTGTCTAAAACAGTAATATAAATTATTTTTTAAAATGTTTTTTATTTTAAAATATATGAGATTTTTTTTTTATTTTTTTAATATTAATATATATAAAAAAACATAAAAAATTAATTTAAAATAAAAAAATTTAAAATTTTTTAAAAACAGCAGCGGAAGCGAACACCTCCTGAAACAACACCAGAGCCTAACCTATCATTCCCATTTTAATTACTGGTTACCAAACACGGTGAGCTTATCCCTCACAGCCAAACGGGCTCTTAACAGAATCGAGTGCTTCTTTTCCCTTTCCTCTCAGCGCGCATCCCGCCTCTCCCCTTCCTCCCCTTCTCTCCAATGGCAACTGCAGTAATTACCGAGACCAAAAAACTCCCGCGACCTGGTCGCGGCGGTTACCAACCTCACGGACTAACCGAAGAAGAAGCTAGAGTCCGAGCCATAGCCGAAATCGTCAATTCCATGGTAGACCTTTCACGAAAAAACCAAACCGTCGATCTTAACGCACTAAAATCTGCCGCATGTCGCAAATACGGCCTCGCACGTGCTCCAAAACTCGTCGAGATGATCGCAGCGTTGCCGGATTCTGACCGCGAGTCACTGCTACCGAAACTCCGAGCCAAACCGGTACGCACGGCATCAGGAATTGCAGTTGTTGCTGTCATGTCGAAGCCTCACCGGTGCCCGCATATCGCGACGACGGGGAATATTTGTGTGTATTGTCCTGGTGGACCAGACTCAGATTTTGAGTACAGTACGCAGTCGTATACTGGTTATGAACCTACCAGTATGCGTGCGATTCGAGCTAGGTAGGGTTTCAGCAGCAGAATTGTAATTTATCTATGCTTCGACTTTTCGAGAAGTTGTATTACCTTTAGTGTCATAATAGTAGATTAGTCGAAGAAGATAGTATATTTATTCTGTAGCTCATTTTGATTAACTGGTGCAAATATAGTATTAGGAAGTTAATCTTTTACTAGTTTCTGTATGGTTAAATTTTTAATGCCTTTAATTTTTGCTGTGTGCAGTAAATGTCTCTCTGTTGATTTTAGAACTTGATGCGAGATAGTGCAATAAATAGACTGCACTGAGCTTGATTCGAATTGAGATTTTCGCACAAGTATCATATTTTATGTGCTTGTTCTTCGAAGCTTCTCTGGGGTTTTAGTCGACCATATTGATTAAAATGGTGCCTTTTTATTTTGTTTTCCACATAAGTGCAGTTTTTGCACAAAGCAACTAGATTATAGCTTAATTATCTGTGCCTGGTGATAAAGAACGAAGGTAGCTTGGTAGAGTGCATTGAAATTGGATTTGATGGTTAACATGTCGCTGTCTGATGCCTCGCTTTAGGTTCAACGGCCTAGTTTCAACCAACATGTTTTTCAATCTATCCAAAACCGTGAATATGAAAGGCAAAAGGAAATGTTTCCTTGTCATTTCTTATACAGTCTTCATTGAGTTTCAAAATCAAGAAATTACTATATGACCATTTTGATTTTTAAAATTGGATACTTGAACACGAGTAGTTGTATATTTCTGTGTTATACACGTGAGGTTGACTTGTTAGAAGTATTAGCTTCGCAGATTGCCTGGGCCATTAACTCACTGATATCTGACACTTAACTTTTCTTATGATAATTAAAGCATTTATTTACATGCTTTATTTTTGGTTTCAGATATAACCCATATGTCCAGGCTAGAAGCAGGATTGATCAGCTTAAGAGACTGGGTCATAGCGTGGATAAGGTTTGAGTGCTCTCTGCTTTTATATTAAGTGTTTGGTTTTGTTGTTTTAAGTGGTCGGATTTGTTCATAAGCACCCACAGCCAACTTCTGATTAATGTGTTATATGTTTTCAGGTTGAGTTCATATTAATGGGTGGTACTTTCATGTCATTGCCAGCAGATTACCGTGATTACTTTATAAGGAACCTTCACGATGCTTTATCAGGGCACACTTCTGCCAATGTTGAAGAGGCAGTTGCCTACTCTGAGCATGGTGCAACCAAGTGCATTGGCATGACGATTGAAACGTGAGTCATCATCTGATTTTTTTAAAAAATGGAAAATCTCATTCCCATATGAACATTGTTGGATGTGAATTGGACTTTGCATAAGTTTTCTTACTGATATACTAAATCCCCAAAAAAAATCTAAGATGATTATGACTGTCCAAATTGTTTTCTTGTTTCTTCAAGTTCTGAAGCTAGAATGTTTCAATAACTACATGCTGATTCTTGGGGTGTGCGAGGGCTTAGGGTGTTGCCTGGTTTGGAAGATATCATCTGGTGTCTTCGTTACTCTGTTGTACAGAACATGTGAGAACATTAAAAGGGTGATGGTTTTAGGTGATTAATTGAGATGTTATACAGTTGAACCTACACTTTAATCTAACTGGTTCCAAGTAGCAATTGTCAGAATGTGTTTGGAAACTCTACTTGGTACTGATGGTTTAATGTGCACAAATAACATTATATTTTGTTTTTCCTAGAATAAGTTGTTTATCTTGTTAATATATCAGGAGGCCAGATTATTGTCTTGGTCCTCATCTACGCCAAATGCTTTCATATGGGTGCACACGATTGGAGATTGGAGTTCAAAGCACATATGAGGATGTTGCTCGAGACACTAATAGAGGACACACGGTAGCTGCTGTGGCTGATTGTTTTTGCTTGGCAAAGGATGCTGGTTTTAAGGTGTGGACTGTGCAATGCCCTGTAATATAATGCAAGTAATCTTAATGAATTTGAGACGGCATGTAACATGATGCTCATCTTTTACCTCCACGATTAGTTTCTCTTTGAGTTGGATAACAGTGAACAGTTTTGAAAATGCATCATGCTCTCACTCAAAAACCTGCCATTTTTTAACTGTAACATGGATTTATTTTTATATCAGGTTGTTGCCTTAAGCTTATGCTCAAAGCAACAAATGTTTGTGTCTTTTATGTATTTTGCTTAGTGATCTAGTTATGTTTTTCCTCTGCTTATTTGTCTCCACTATATTTCTCCACTGTAGGTTGTTGCTCATATGATGCCTGATCTTCCAAATGTAGGGGTTGAGAGGGACTTGGAAAGTTTTCGAGAGTTCTTTGAGAGTCCTTGTTTTAGAGCTGACGGGCTCAAAATTTATCCTACACTTGTAATTCGTGGAACTGGGCTTTATGAGCTATGGAAAACTGGCAGGTAGAGCATTGTTGTTCTTTGTGTGCGCGCACGTGATTCAAGCAGAGTGACTGATTATAATTGATTCAATTTTGCAGGTACAGAAATTATCCACCTGAGCAACTTGTAGATATTGTAGCAAGGATCCTAGCCATGGTACCCCCTTGGACGCGAGTTTATAGAGTTCAACGGGATATTCCTATGCCTTTGGTTACATCTGGAGTTGAGAAAGGAAATCTTAGGGAGTTAGCCTTAGCTCGGATGGATGACTTGGGCCTGAAATGCCGTGATGTCCGTACACGTGAGGCTGGAATCCAGGTAAATGAAGAGGTTATTTACCATCAAGTCAGGTTTGTTACTACTGGCTGTGATACTTTGAGATTCTAACAAGCGCCTCTTTATGCCCATAGGATATTCATCACAAGATTAAGCCAGAAGAAGTTCAACTTGTTCGCCGTGATTATACAGCCAATGAAGGCTGGGAAACATTTCTTTCCTACGAGGATACACGCCAGGTATTTTGGGACATGTTATGCATACATGAGTGCATGCCTGTTCAGGTCGGTTGGCAGGCTTGCATGTGTAGCGCTCCGCATATTTTATTATCTGCAAATCCTCATATCTATGCGTAGATGAGAATTGGATGGTTTGTTGCCAAAATGGTCCTTTTTCTTTTTCTATTATATATATCATTGGTCTTTAATCCCTTGAGGACTGCAATATTGATTGGCATGTTGAAAGGGGTTTTTGTTGTCTGTAATTGAGAGGGAAGTGAAGTCTTTATAGGATTGCAGTATCTGTTGGAATGTCTTGAAGGAGTTTTTGTTGATAATAATCGAGAGAGTTTGTTCTGATTAATTGTTAATTTAATTTATTGGTGAAGTTTTGCTTGGTATGAACTTTCCTGAAACTCCTTTTCTCACAGGATATTCTTGTTGGGTTACTGCGCTTACGAAAATGTGGCCGCAACGTTACTTGCCCTGAGCTTACGGGGAAGTGCTCTATTGTTCGTGAACTTCATGTTTATGGAACTGCAGTTCCTGTTCATGGGCGTGATGCAGAGAAGCTGCAACACCAGGTAACATAATAATGCCGTTATATTAACAATTGGTGAAACAAGGATTCTTGGAACAATTTGCCGGGTTACCACTTAAATCTGTAGTGTAAATGCTTCAGCATGGAAAATAGTTGCTTACAGGATTATTTTCCACTTTGACTTGTATCTCCGGCAGGGTTATGGTACACTTTTGATGGAAGAGGCAGAACAGATTGCTCGCAAGGAGCATAGATCGACCAAAATAGCTGTTATTTCAGGAGTAGGAACCCGCCATTACTATAGAAAATTGGGCTACGAGCTTGAAGGGCCATACATGGTGAAATCCCTTTCTTAACCTAAACGTGTGATGCATTAAAATTTTGTAACGTTATTCTAGGTCCTTTCTTGCTTCCTTTGATCTTAAGTTGAGTTTGTTACATATCCTGAGAAAAGCCCAAATTCTTTAAACGGAAGAAAATGGTTTTCAAAAGTTGCAGGAAAGAAGTGTGCGTGCTTGTTGGTTATTTCAAAATGTAAGCGGGATCCTTGTCTATTCAGTTTTTGGAATCAACTCGAATGAATTAGATATTTGGTCACCGGATTATAAAACAAACCGGGTGATTTGAATCGGATATATTGACACTACTTTTGAGTTTTGGCATGCAGCTATTGTATTCAATTTTAAGTTATAGTAAATGCTCAATCAAAATTATGATAGTTCCCAAGTCTTAGCCCTTCGGTTTTTAACCCAAAAAATTAAATTGAATTCTTAAACAAACATGTTTGATTTTCAAATAATTTTTTAAGGATTAATAATTTGCTTTTTAATAGTTTTACCAATATTGATAATCTATTTCTCAACTCTGATTTTCTTGCGCTGGTCAGCAAGCACCACTGATCGAAACCCAATCAAACTACTCCAGTTCTCCCACCATGCCCAAAAAACTTCCATGGCTGACAATCATCACCAACACATGCAGACAAGCCCAACAATCTGTTTACAAAAATGCCTCATTGACCACACCACCAACATTTCACCAATATTACCCTCCTCCAACTTCAGCATGCTTTCACCTCCCTTTCCGCCGCAAACGTTGCCACTACTGTGACTTCCCAATTGTTGCTCTTGGCTCCACAAACCCAACTGAAACCGACCTGCGAATTTCTAACTATATTGAATTACTTCAACGTGAAATAGGCTCGACGAGGTCGAGTTTTGATACCAGCCCGCCTCTTGAAACTGTGTTTTTTTGGTGGTGGGACTCCTCTGGTGTCTCCAAGGATGGTTTCATCGATTTTGGATACGTTAAGACTGAAGTTTGGGGCTTGTGAGGGTGCTGAGATATCTATGGAAATGGATCCTGGGACTTTTGATGATAGGAAAGTTGAGGATTTGATGGGGTTGGGTGTGAATAGAGTGTCTTTAGGAGTTCAGGCTTGTGAGTAGCTAAAAGCTTGTGGGAAAGCGCATGGGATTAAGGAGGTTTATGGTGGAATTGAGATTTTGGGATCATGTGGATTTGAGAATTGGAGCGTTGATATTATCTCTTCACACCCTCACCAGACTCCACAAATGTGGGAGGAGAGTTTGAGGCTCCCTATCGAAGCGAGGTGTAGGCACGTGTCTGTTTATGATTTGCAGGTTGAACAAGGCACAAAATTTGGAGTATTGTAGGTAACAGAATTCATGGTGGGAAATAGTATGGTATTTCCTTTTGGTTTTGTATTCGGTTTTCAGATCATTCTTGTGAGTTTTTGTAGGTACACACCAGGGGAGTTTCCTTTGCCATGCGAAACGCTGTCTGCTGAGTTTTATAGAATGACTTCCAGGATTGTTACTGGTGCAGGTCACAGACATTAGAAAGTTAGTAGCTATTGTGAAGATGGGTATGAATGCAAGCGCAATTATACATACTGGAAGCACAGATCTTTCTATGGTTTTCTCCTTGGTTCTGCTGTTATCTCAGTGAAATGAGATTTTCTAGGCCAAGGAAGATGAAAGAGTAAGTGGGTTACGTGGAGAATTTGGAGAATGGAGTGCTAGATTGCTGCGGGAATAAACATGTTGATGCCAAGGACTTCGCTGTGGATATTGTGATGCTCCCACCTAGAACTGCAAGAGGCCTCGATTTGATGTCTTTTGCAGAAGTATTTGGTGGCTCACTTGTTTACTCTCTCTGCAAGGTCTATCAACCTTACATAGAGCATGTTGGATGAGGAGCGAAGAGCCATGACTGCAGATGAATTCAACACCTTGGTTCTGAATGAAGATGAGATTGCAAAGGGGTTAGCTTATATCCAGCTCAGGGATCCAGACGGTTTTCTTTTATAAAATGAATTGATATCACTTGCATTTAGGGTCATAGATCCCTGGAACTGCAGTCCTTTGCAGAACATGGAACTTGTTGACAGTGAATCCATTGCAGATGATCTCAGAGGCTGGATGGCATTTTTTTTAACCAAAAACAGTTCATCACTCTCTCTGGCAATCTTTGTGTAGTGGGCAAAAGGTAAATGAGGTGCAAAACCCTTGTGGGATATGCCATGTTGCTTTGAGTCTCGGGCACACATGGCATCGAGAATGACGTTTCAACTTCTGTATATGGCAGAAGTAGATAAAACACGGTGGTGAGATAGAAGCAGAGAATACTGTTTCAAGTTATATGGGAGAAAGGGGCAATTAGACCATCAAGGACATTCATGATTTGACATTTCCTTACCACGCCAGAAAAAGCAAGAAAGAAACATGGAGGTTGTTAGGGATAGAAGCTTTAGAAGAAAACTGCCCGAGATAAGCTAAAACTCTAATATAGCACTTGCTGCTAATAGTTGCACAAAAGCAGCTGAACAAGTTTTTACACAGGAGCTTAAAGAGTTCTGCAATCAAGTTTTGTGCTTGCTTCAAGCTACACTTTCTAACTTTTTAGTTGATATGCAAAATAATATATCTGATCCCCCACCCAACGATTATTTTAAACCGTAGAAAGTCCAAATTTCTGGCATTCTGTATTGGATCGAAAGTACTGAATATATGGTTGATCAATTTGAATAGCAAGTTGTATACAATTCATGTTTTTGTCAACTGATGCCCCTATCATGAGTAATGGGTGCCACCAATAATTTTGATGGAAATTCATCCGAGTTTTAGCTCTCTGCAGATATTCTTATGCAATTCATTTCTCCATCGGTTTAGACCTTCAGAGGACTTGTAAATTTACACAGGGCCCTTCAAGGGAAGAGTCAACAATTGTTTACAATCATTTATCTTCGTATCCTCATCTTCCATTTCTTCATCAGATGGTGATTCCAGGAGCCTAACCTGCTATTGGGAGGCAAAAAGGAGAGAGGTTAGACAATACAGTCACCACCTGTTGTTAAAACAGGCTGCTAAACTTAATGGCAGCAATGTAACAAAAACAATGACCGGTGTCATGACCAAAACAGAAAGGCAAAACATCAGCACAAATGTAACTATGTAGTCAACTGTAGGGAGTTTTCAAATATAACTCCTATGAATAAAAAAACTCCGTGGTAGCTGCTTGATCCACTGATTGACAATCAATAATGTCATTACCTTAATCATGAATTAACTATCAAAGAATAAACCTTAAATTCTACTCAGCAAAGCTCTAAAAGACAAAAAAGACATTACCACTAACTACGACGGCTTTGTCTTCCTTTTTGAGATTCTCCTTAGCTCTTGGGTTCCTTTCCTCATTTCACTGCAGAGGGATAAAAAGTTTATGAAATTGTTTCATAAAGTCAGAAAATAGTGAAAAAAAATACTCAAATTAAGAATGGTACCTTTGATGCAAATAAACAATGAGATAGAATAGGGGGATCATCATCATAGTCAGAATTGAAATAGCCAGGTAGAATACGCTTGTTTTCTTCTGCACAAATAAGAAGAGGAGGAAAGTAAGCAAAAAGCTCAGCATAAAAAACTTCTACCTCTGACATCCAAAAGATAATTTACAGGTTATTTTTCTGGAGAAAATACAAGACAGGCTTGCATGAATGTAGGATACATTAATTTTCTGGTGGATATATAACATAAACCAATTGTACAATAGTTTATAATCTTCTGGCATCCAAAAGAGGACTCACAAATTATGGTTAGGTTTATTCACTTGTAGGTTCAGAGTTTTTATAAAGCCTGAAAGAACAAAACAGCTAGAAACATGGATGCATTTCAAAAGTTTTTTTTTTAAGTTTTGAGGTGGCCCGTCTAGTTTAAACTTATTGTGCAGAAAAAAGCATTACCTTGCCACCCTTAGGAAAAAGTTTTTTGTTCCCTGAGCACGTGTGAGCATCACAAAATTGGTGCAAAAATAATTCTGCAAGTGAGAACAACATTGTAAAGTAAGAGAAATCAGTGCATGTATTAGACATCAGACATGGTTCTTGAACAAATAAAAGAATTCAGTCCGCAATAACATAAGTACATGTATTAGACATCAGACATGGTTCTTGAACAAACAAAAGAATTCAGTCCGCAATAACAAAAGATGTCACAAAAATTAAGCACAAAGACTATATATAACATCTTCATTACCATGCAGGCGACTTGCTGAAGGGCCCTGATTGAGAGGAAAGCAGCTATCTGCAAGACTCTGTACAAAGTACAATGGATATTAGTGCGCAAAGAATCAGAGTCCATGATGAAAACAACAGCAGTCAGAAGCAACCTCACAAAGATGGTGATTCTTTGCAACAGCAGCAGGATTGCACTTGGTCTTAGTTGACTTGGAATCCATCATGAAATCACAATGCAAAGCTCCGCATAAATCAGCCATGCACTTGCCATCACTCTGAGTTCATTAAAAGTTCTGTTAAGATCTGTAGTGTTTCTTTCACCATGCCCCTTCCTCTACAACCCCCCACCCCAACAAATATCATCCACAATATAATATTCTTTACAATAAAAACAGGAAGACAAGAGCATCATGCAAAATAAGCATCAAAGTCACTTTAAGAAGACAAGGGACCAGAATCCACATACAATATTAAGGAGATTGTAATGCCTGTTGTCAAAATGTTGATCGAGATACTTCTCAGCACGGAAATGTTTTTTACAGTATCCACACTTCCATTCATTTATGTCCACATGAATTTTGTGTTCCTCTTGGTCCCTAAATAGATCATTGCTCGGATGAAGCCTACACTTACTCGAAATCTGATACTGCTCGCGTTCCACAAATGGCATCAAATACTACACCACAAGGAGGGACAAACAACATCACAAATGCTACGCAAATGATATCTCCACAAGGTGTTGATCTCAAAAAGCACGCACAAGACCAAAATAATCCCTGTTACCTCCTCTATAGCTTGCCAGGCAGCCCTACTTCTTTCTCTAGAGCAATGTACTTTGTGTGCATGCCCTTCTTCTTGCTTAACAGTTCTAAACACAAGCATAATAACAAACATTAGACGTGTAACTTCAAAACAAAATCACAGCAATGTGTCTCTATAAATAATAACAATCCACTAACCTCGCAGCCACATGTTCTCCAACATCCTGCCAGAGATAAGAAAAAGAAAAAAGAAAAACCCCAACACGAGCAAACAATTTTTAAAATCATTAACACAACTTTTAATCAATGCATTAAAAAACAGTACCAACTAACACAAACGATCTCCACTGACCATACACAGAATCAAACAACAATTAACTTAACTCAATCATTTCATAATCCAAATGGGCCTATCCATAACTCGAAAATTTCAATTTCCCATCAAATAAGTGTAAAAAACATTGCCTGAAAAAAATTGACTAGACCATAATTCAAGACTAAACCTGGTTAAAATCAAAAGAAGCAAAAACCCATTACCAGATCATATCTAATACAACTCTGCTGTCAAATATACAGAAACAATCACATCTCAATAAGTCATCAAATCACTTTTTCCACAGCCAAAACGACACAGAAGAGACACAAGTACTATGAGATTAATTAAGGATTAGTAATACCTGGGATAGTATTTGCTTAGATAAAAGTGAAATCAAGAAAAGAATCTGAGTAATTCTTGCAGCTTTCCCCATCTCTCTCTAATTCTTTTTTTTTTCCCTCTCTTTTCTGTACGCAGAAAAGGCAATCTCTGCAAAAAATTTCTGCCCAGTCTGTTTGGCTAGTGGAGGAAGCATGCCACAGGTTGTGATTATAACTATCCCTAGCACCAATAGTAGATAGTGGTGTGTTTGTTTTACAGGCCCAGCCCATGCGAAGGACCTCTCTTTTGAAACCAATACGTAATCAAGGCCCAGGCAGTGATTATGCCGAGTGCATATATATATATATATATATATGATAGATATGCCGACATGAAAATTAATCTCTATTCTTGACCAAAATTATTCACCCTTTATGCTTGGTCTGGGGGTAACCAGAGTTTCATGAAATTTTGAGATTTTTTTTTTAATTAATTTTTTTAATGTTTTATTTTTATTTTTTTAATATATTAATGTTAAAAATAAAATAAAATAAATATTATTTTAATAAAAAAGAGAGACAAAACTAGAAGTCAAAATATAGGCGATTTCTTTGCGAAATGGGACAAAAGAACAACAAAGGAGCAGAACAGGCAGTTACCAAGGTCCTTGCTGCGTCTGATTTATCAATGAGGCATCATACAATTTAAATACACCTCTGTCAAATGTTGAAAATGAAGAGTCAACGGAGACCAAACTAGAAAAGGAACAGCAAATGAAATGATTAAGCAAATACTAATCTTAAATCTAGTACAGCTTCCACCATCCTCCAAGTTAACATATCCATTGTCGCTCAAGAAAAATTGGCCCGACTTACCCACCTCAGTAATCAAGATGTTTTAATATTTTCAGAAATAGTTAAATGAAGCATTGATGATACAATGAGATGGTCCGGAACAGAACAGTTGTGTCGGAACCAAGGCCAATGGCATCACCAAATATTTCTGCTCAAGCCCCAGATCAAACACAGTAGCCTGTACACGTTTGTTCCCTGCCCCCTGCCTTTGACGCTCTCACCGGATATAATGATCTTAACTATCAAGTGCACCTAGTGCTTTCATGTCCTCTAAAAAGGCCGTATATGAGTCATCAATGCTCTTAGACCTTGGAGCTGATGATGAGTTAGTTGAATCTGGCTTCACAGTGGTTGGAGCTGCTGGCCTGGTGGCTATTGCTGTTGTCGAGGTTACAGCCTTTGGTTTTGGTTTAGGGATAGCAGCCTCTCTCCTCACTCGAACTGAGGCAGGAACCTGAATGCAGACCAAAAGTTAGGCTTGAGTTTTTAAGAAATTTGGTGAAATTAGATTAGAACGGACAACGACGTTTACCCTTCCAGAGAAATATAAAGTTGTTTCAAAGCAGAAAGATAAGCGAGGGATGTGGCAATATTCTAGCTAATTCTAACTTGGTGCTACAAGATTATACGGACAAGGAGTATGAAAATTGTCCTTGTGTAATCTAGAACAGGGTGTTCACATCCACGTATCATAGTTACTAGTCAACAGTCACATCAGGAAGGTGTCCAAGGATTGAAAATTAATAACAATTGATACTCTAACAGTAGACAACTGATGGGAGAATCAAACTCACTATAGCCATATATTCTGGAGTGTGCTGCATTGTGGTTGCACTTTTGCAGGAAAAGAAATTGCAACTACACATATGTTTTCCTTCTATAGTGTACACTGATCAGGCAGAGCAGCATAGTTTTTAATTTGAACAAGGAAAAGAGAACTGACAAGGAAAAATCAAACTCACCATAGCTGTAAGTTCTGGAGTGTGCTGTGCTAGCGGCCGTTTAACAACAGTGGATGCAGCAGATTTTACATAAGATGGTTTCTGAGGAACATGTGGCCTATTTGCAGCATCTTCTTGAAAGAATGGAGGAGGACCAGGTGGTAGAGGTGGTCTCATCATTGGAGGAGGTCCAGGTGGAGGACCATATGGAGGTCTGGGAATTAATGGGAGCATCACCCCTGGAGGAGCCACTTGTCCAGGAATTCCAGGAGAAGATAATGGTGGCCGCACATTTGGCGGAGGTGGAGGTGGGGGGAAACGTGATATGCCTGGGGGTAAAACTTCAGGCTGTAAAGTTGGAGTCAAGGCTTGTCCGGGTGCTAGAGGTTGTTGCCTAGGAGGAGGTGGGGGAGGAACCATTTTAGGGTTATCCATAGTTGCTGCAGTATTGGCATCAGCTTCGGATGAAGTGCCTTCAGAAAGACTATTAGCAGACTTCAGCTGCATTGCAATTGGAGGAGGTGGAGGGAGGGAAGCAGGTACCTATATGAGAGAAATAAGATGTCCTATTAGCCAGAATGATCTTTCATAATAAAATCCTAGAACAATTTTTCCTATGCAAAAGATTAAAAAAAAAAGGGTTCTAGAAAAGCATTTGAGAAATCAGAGCACTGGTCAGTTCTGAACAGTGAAGGAATTTTAGAAGTTCTCTGATTGTAACTAGTTTACAATTAAACAAACAGTTGATTCCACACTAAAATTAGTACAAGAACATCCATTTCATAACTTTAGATTGGTTTGGGATTTGAACTGGGTATATACACCTTTTGTTGGTGCTAGCCAACCAAGTACATGCAAATGTTTTTTCCGTCCACCAAGTACAAATCATTTCTTTTTTGTCCATTAACTTCTGAAAACTTGTGCTTCAGGAGATCCATGCAGTGTAAAGTCTCTAACAGGTTTGTGCCGCTTTTAACAGCATGCATAAAGAAAGTAAAAGAACTCACCTGAGCATTATCCTTGGAGGATGATTCATCTAACAATGCAGATATATTGGTCTCACTCCCACTTTCATTTGTGCCAGGTGGCGGTGGCGGTTGAGCAGACTGTTGGAGGGGTGGAGGTGGGGGAAGAGAGATGTGACTTGAAACTTGATCCTTTGGAGGAGGACCTGGAGGAGGTGGAGGTAAAGGGGGTGGGGGTAATGACATGCCCAAACTTGGAGCTGCAGGCATTGGTGGCAATGGAGGTGGAGGAGGTAGGGGCAACAAAGCAGGTACAGCAGAGCCATCACCAGGGCCTAATTCCCCGCTCTCTGGCAAGGGAGGAGGTACCGCTAAAGCAGCATCCTCTGATTCAGCTGTGGAGGATGAAGCACCAGATAAAGGAATCCGGGGTCCTGCAGGCCAAAGTCAACAGTCAAGTTAGAAAAGGCACATTCCACATAATTCCAACAACACATCATAAAGCTGAAAAATGAGAGGAGGTGGACCTATGGATGATTTATACATGGGAGGCTTTCCAGGTGGTGGGGCTCCAGTAGGATTCATAGTAGGGTGATAGTACACAGAGTCCTGCAATAATAAATTTTTGGTGAGTGATTATAAGAAACCAAATAGAACTAATTCACAAAAGTAAAACTAAAGGCAGCCAGACATACTTCAGGCTTTGGATGCCTGGCTCTTTCTTCTTCTTCTGCAGATGTCCTTCTTCGAAGAGGGCCCAAATGACTGCAGCAGAGGACAAAAATGCAGTTTGTCAATGGGTGGAAGACGTGTAAACCCTAATGATTAATGGACAAGAACAGAAATGGATAAGATAAGAGAAGCTACTTCACCTGAACATCACAGGGGTTTCACCCTTCTCCTTCATTTTATCTTCATATTCCTGTCCAAGAGAGTACAGAAAACTGGTTATCACAGCAGTACAAATGATGTTATTTAAAAAATGCATATATATATAGAAATGTTAAAGCTCTCAACTATTCATTGACCTATTATGAAAGGTGCAATGATTGCATATGCATACCATGCATCAAATGTAGGTTATTTCCCAGATTCTTGAACATTTCAAACTTGAATTACTTGACTACTCTTTTAATTTTTTGAACAGCTAAAAATGAATGGAGGAGGAGCAGAAAAAAAGGCATTATAACCATTACCCTTCTCTTCTTTATAACAAGGCTAAGAGTATCCTCAAGTTGTCTCTTTTTGTGTTTTCTTGCTTTGTCTAAAGCACCATCAGCCTCTGCAACGATCAACAGCATACAAACAAATTTAGATCGAAAAGGCTGCCAAACCAAGCTTTATTTTCAAATTAGATGTAGAAAAGGCATAGTCTAGAGCACACCATCTAGGCAGCAAAAAGAAGAGCAGTTGTTGAAACTGATGCATACCAAAGGGAAGCTACCACAACAACCAGAGTGGCTCAGAACTATATACTGTAAGAAAATCTTCTTTCATGCTCACTTTTAGAAAATGACAAACTAGAAGCTTCAATGTTTCATAATAACCAAAAACTGTCTTTCATGAAAAAAAGAGAATCCATAACAGATCAATGTTCTACATTTAGAGTCGATTATACACCATAACAGATAGATGTTCTACGTTCAGTGCATTTGATTATACACCATAACAGATAGATGTTCTCCATTCAGTGCATTTGATTATACACCATAACAGATAGATTTTCTATGTTCAGTGCATTTGATTATACACAGAAGAACACACAGGCAGAAATGATTGTACACCCCAACCCACCCCCACCCCCCCTTTTCTTGCATCCTCTATTTGGGTCACTATCTTGGAATTCACGGCCATAAGCTGAGCTGTACAGTTATTAACTCAAGACTCTCACAAACTACACAATGCTTATCATTGCAAGGGTCATGCAGCTGATGCTAAACAGTCCAAAACAGCACTTGAGTTTATGGAATGTCAGAGAGAACAGCAGGAAGGGGAAATATTAAATTGGCTACGCAGCAATGATGTACATTTAGCATAAGATAAGATCAAAGCATAGCTTTGGAGGAGTCTAGCATTCAAGATCAAACTGAAGGTAGCATCTTCTCTCTATGCTGTTGTATCTTAATATTTTATGGCCTATACAATTTAGAAATAAGACCTATATTTAAACATTCATTTAGCTAAATACAACATAACATGTATACACTCTACTATAGTCAATTTCACCCAAAAAAAACAAAGTTTCATTCAACACGGCTAATAAATTGCGCTACAGCAGGTAATCAAATGATAGATTTTCAAATAATTAGTAGACAAAAACTTACTCATCAAATCCAACTTCTCTATTTGCTCCTTGATCACATCAGGATCCTTCTTCAAAATCCCCACCTCTCTCACCTTCTTTCTTTCCTTCTTGTTCTGTTAATCAAACACAAGGGCAGAAAATTTTAAAAATCACTAAATCACAACCTAAAATGGCAGCAATTCTGTAATAAATTTTTTTATTAAATTTCCATAACATAATAAGCAAATAAAATAATATATCAAATCCATTAACAGCAAAATTATTACATCAAACAGGAAAAAATCAGCCTTATTTGACACTCTCATGGAATAAAAAATTTCAAAAACTGAGTGGATTTTTGAAAATTTTACAAATAACCGTACCGATAGAAAACAAATAGAAGCCTAAATTTAAATAATAATAAAATAGAATTTGAAGTGAAAATAATAAATTACCCGTTTTAATTCCTTCTTACGAAGCTCCTTACGGTAAGCATCCGTAGGGTTCATAACTTTGCCTCCTTTAGTCGTCTTCATCTTCTTCACCTGTCTTTTCTTTAAAAACCTGATTAAATTACTGCTCTTCTCCTTTCCCTGTTGCTTTCAGATTAATGCTTCTGCTATTTCGATTTTGTTCTACTGGATGAATCAATTTAGGAATCGAAGCTACTGGAAAAAAAATGTTGCACAGAGGGAGGGATAGGCAAACAAACCCTTGCTTGCTTCTCTCTTGTTTTTGTAAGTGTTGGAAGCAGGCTCGGGCTTAGATTTTGGATGACATGTCGCTGCTTAAACCCTTGCCTCTTGCTTCTCTCCTCTCGTTTTTCCAAGTTTCGGAGGCGGGCTTGGGCTTAGATTCTGAATGACATGTCGCTGCTTTGTAAATCTTGACATGGATAAAGTGCCTCCCTTTATTTCTTTATTTTTTCAGAAACAAAATTTGAGCTGAATTATCAGGCCCGTTACAACTTGCAACTTGTTTATAAAAAAATAAAAAATAAAATTAATTATAAAATAATTGATAATATTATCGTAAAAAACTATGGCATAAGAAAAAAAATATTTAAAAAATATTTAAATAAATTTATTTAAAGATAATTAACAAAAACCTAAAGAGAAAAGAGAAATTACCAAGCGAGCAATAAAATACAAAACACTCAAAACTATTTATTATTAGTAGGGGTGAGCAAAAAAACCGGAAAACCGATTAAACCGAGAAAACCGGAAAAAAAATAACCAAAAAAATTGAACCGAAAAAAAAAACCGATTAAATCGATTACATTTTTAAAAAAACCGGCCTGTTCGGTTCGATTTCGGTTTTATAAGCAAAAAACTGAAAAAACCAAACCGAACCGAACCGAAACCGACAAAAAACCGGAAAAAAAACCGAGCCAAACCGGAAAAACCGAGCCAAAATCGAAAAAACCAAGAAAACCGAGCCAAACCCGGAAAAACCGAGCCAAACCGGTTTGAACCGGTTTTTGCCCTAAAAAACCGAACCGAAACCGGTCGGTTTGACCCGGTTTCGATTTTTTTTTCAAAAAAAAATTTCAATTTGGTTACTTTTTTTGATAAAAACCGAACCGAACCGAAAATGATCACCCCTAATTATTAGAGTGTAATGAGAAGATTACCATTGAATCATAAAACCTTTGGATTAGGTATTGAGGAATATGTTCTTTTTATCTTAATAAAATTATCTTTAGCAAATTGTATTTTAAAATATATTATCGACCATAAAAAATTATATTTTATGTCAGTGTTTGAATATTCTTAATGTTCCCTTCGTGATGGGGCGACGGGTATTTCAAGAATAGGTTTAATACCAATAACCATTTCTTTTTTTTTCTCTTTCTCCTCCTAAGTTTTTGTATCAACCCCTTAAAAGCCTAAGACAACCCCTTAATTTGTTAATCATTTGTATTTAGTTCATTTTCTTTTGATTTTTTTTTATCTTGAGTAATTTATAAAATTGAAATTATTTTTCCATTTCATCTTCTTTTATTTTTTTATTTTTCAGGTTTGATTCTTATTTTTTCATTGTTATTTGTTTTGTTTGAGATTATTTTTCCAAACGATACTAATATAACTTCAAACGTGAAATAAAAAAAAAGGGTTTAATAGCTGAAATAAAAAAAAATTATTGAAAGTGAACAATGTTGTTCACAGTATTCAAAACCATATTGCTTTTAGTTTCTTAAGCTTCATTAACTACTTACCCGCGCTTGATCATGGATTATATATATATATGCTTTTACAACGTGTTATTTTATAGAAACATTATAGGTATAAATTGAAAAGTTTATAAAGAATCTAATTCAATAAATTGATATCAATAATCTATGTATATAAATGAAAAAAAAATTATAAAAAAAACTAAAAAAATAAAAAAAAGATAAGTGCAAATTAGGATATTTGATTTCGCAATATAAGATACTTACTTGATTATATTATTGAATTTATTTATTAAAATTAAATTTTCATTCAATCAAATAATAATAGAAATAGAAACAAAATTGAATAAAATAAAATGAAAAAATATCATGCAAGGATGCACACACTAAAAATATTATAAAAAAATATTTTTTTAAAAAATAAAGTTCATGAAAAATGTAAATATTCTGGTTCTTGGTAGGCAAATTTGTTCATCTGGTTCTGTGGTTTTCACTCTCAAGCAACAACAATTCTAATTCAATTTCGATGGTTAAAAGGGTTAATTTGTTCCTCTGGTTCTATTTTAGCTTTTTTCGTTCCTATTTGTCTGGGGCATCTATAGTAAATATTGTGTATTGTTGAGGGTTCTTTTTCCTCCTTTGTTAGGTTATTTCCTTCTAGATGCCCTGTAATTTATTGCTACTGTTGGGTCATTTGTGTAAGTTATTTTCTATTTTTTCTCTCTTCACATGTGTTCATTTGTGTTGTTGCGGTTCTCTTTTAAATAACTTTTCGTGCTGAAATATATGTTAATGATATTTTTTTTTTTAAAAATTATTTTTAATATCAACACATCAAAACGATCCAAAACATACAAAACATATTAAATTTAAATATAAAAAATTTTAATTTTTTTAAAAATATAGTTTGCATCGGGTTTTCAAACAATTTCTAAAAATTATTGAACAGATGCTGCTCATCCAATATTCAATGTTGTTTCGAGGAAAATTAAAAATTCATTCATGCAGAGACATTCGGCAAAATAGATTGGGTGTCGTTTATTGTTTGTATGATGTGGCAGAATTAGGATTGGTGTGTTCTTTTAGAGTGCTAATTTGTAAACCCATGACTTCTAATATGTCCAATTGATTTATGGTCTTCCTTCGCCGGAAAAAAAGGGGCTTTGCCGGAAAAGGGGCGGGGGGGGCATGTGACATTGAATTTGTACCGGCAAGTTGCCTAGTTCATTCATTCTGCTCCCGTGTTTCAAATGACAAGTCGCAAATTCATCAAGACATGTCGTCCAAAAACCACAAAAGCTGCCTCGCATTCTGCAGTCTGCACTGTATTTTGGCAGGCACGAAGTAAACGACAAGTCGTTGGGCAGGTCTCTTTTCTTGTGATGTCTCACTTGTTTTGTTTGTTCCAAGTAAAACGACACCGTTATAATTGATTTAAAAGTTGAAACAAATCTCAACAGTTTATAACTCATGCCTGCTTCAGCAAAATAACATCAGTGAGCACCGAAAAGAAGCAGCCGCAGCAGCCATCGAAGCAAAGCCTTCAAGGCTACAGCAAAGAGGAGCGAAGATTTAATAAGAAAAGAATGGGAAAGAAAACGAAGAAAGTAGGCAAAGGTAAAGAGAAAACAGAGAAAAAAACAGCAAAAGCCGAAGAAAAAAAAGCTCGCAGAGAAACCAAAAAACTCTCTCCTGAAGATGACATCGACGCCATTTTGGTAATTCATTCTCCTTCAATTATTTTATTTTAATAACCATCATCATCAAATTTATCTTATTTCGCTAAAAAAATATTGATGGTTTTTTTTATAGCTCAAGCTTCAATTATTATTAGAAGAGATGATCTCTTTCGTGTTTTGACAGTTGAGTATACAAAAAGAAGAAGCTAAGAAGAAGGAAGTCCATGTGGAGGAGAATGTAGCAGCACCGTCTCCTCGATCCAATTGCACGGTAGTGACTCTTTTCTTCAGCAATCAAATCTTGCCTTTCTATGTTGAAATGTTTATATTTTGTGTTTATTGATTGGTGTGCGTAGTTAAACATTAATCCCTTGAAAGACACGGAATTGATACTTTATGGAGGTGAATTCTACAATGGTAGCAAGGTTAGATCTTTTAACTTAACTTTTTTTTTCCTTTTCTTTTTCTTTTTTTAAAATTTCGGTAAGGATAACATGATGTGATTGTGGATTGATGTAGACATTTGTGTATGGTGATCTTTATCGTTATGACGTGGAGAAGCAAGAATGGAAGTTGGTATCGAGCCCTAATAGTCCGCCTCCACGGAGTGCTCACCAGGCGGTTGCTTGGAAGAATTATCTTTACATATTTGGTAAGTGATGAAGTCTGAAAGCTTGATTTTATTTATATGAAAATATTTAAGCTTGATTGCTTTATGTTCATTTTGCATGTTTAGCTGAATTTATTTGTTGTTAGGTGGTGAATTCACTTCCCCGAACCAGGAGCGCTTTCATCACTACAAGGTGAAGCTTTGGTCATCTGTTTTCCATTATATATATTGGCAAATCTGTTTTGTTAATAGCTCACCTAGAATTCTGATTTTGGTTATATTTATTGTTGTAGGACTTCTGGATGTTGGACTTGAAAACAAATCAATGGGAACAACTAAATTTCAAAGGCTCTCCAAGTCCACGTTCAGGTCATCGAATGGTTGGTTCAGCTCTACTTAAATTCGTGCACTACTTATTTCAGTAGTAGGGGCATCATCTTTAACTTTTATTTGTAGGTTAGCTCTTTTTTTTTTCCTTTTCATTTTCCTTATAATCAAGGATGTATGACACTCCTTGGATTTTGACTTGGCCAGAAACTGGGTATGAAATTGAGTTTTGGTTAATTTCTTATCATACATTTACTTTGTCTGTTATTAATGTAATGTTATTTGTATCTAGAGCAATGCTGATTGAACATATTAATGAGGTTTTGATTTTGGATCATGCATTATTTATGATAGCTAAAGATATTGAAATGACATCAGGTGCTAAATATGGTCGTCACTGTGCTGATACAAAAGCCCTATCTTCTTTTAAGAACTATCTCACTATTCATCTTGTTGCTACCGGATTATCTTAATAAACAAATCTTAGTATAGTCTGCATCTCATGTGTGTTTTCCCACTTTGGGGTTCTGCTGCAGGTTTTACACAAGCACAAAATTATTCTTTTTGGTGGCTTCTATGACACTCTCAGAGAAGTGAGGTTGTGATATGTTTTTGCTTCATTTAACAATTTTCTTATCAGTTAATTATTAGCTCATGCTATCTGTGCTATCTGTCTGCTTGAATTAATACACTCTTCTGCACATCATTGTGAGGAATTCTCTGCAGAGGCCTGGTTTCTTTTGACACATTTCTGTTCCTTTAAGTGCTTGTAACCTGTTTATTGTTTAGTCTATTTATGATTATTTTGCATGGTTACCTTGCAAGGGAAATAAGTGAAATAGCTTCATAAAGTTTTAGAAACTTACATTGCATGATCTGCCGTCATGCTGCTAGCCTCCATTGCAATTATTTTAAAGGATGCACGCAGACAGGGTCAATGTAACTGCAGAATCTATAAAGAATCAAGCACGTGATAGCTGAATTAAGTTAGAAAAGTGGCTTTTGTTCTACATGCTGCTTAAGTTGGGTTGAAGAGAAATAGGTTGGTGTGTTTGGAGTTTCAATGGTCGTTGAAAAAGTTTCAACAGAAGTTATCTAGAAATCTTCTTTAGTTGAAGGGGCATCTTGTTGATACCATTCACAATTAAGCCATATATTGCAGATTCTTCATTTATGAGAATGAAGTATTCTATATAAAAACTCACTGTACAGGATTCTATATGTATCTATCATAATTTGATATGGCACATGCTCTAATTATAAACAATTCGCAAGATAACTTGATTGTTTATAACTTATAGATCTCAATATGATAGGTGACTCCCATTTAAAGTCCTGGTACTATCATCTATCTTATTGGTCACACTGTTAAGTGCTCATCTTTTTTCCCCACGAAAATTTCATAATTCCAACTGTAGAGGATCGTGCATGTTTCACTTGAACTCAAGATTTTGACAGAAAGTGGCCAGATCAAGATCCCCAGGCTCTTTGTAGTCTTTTTTTTTTTTATTATAAAATTATTGTGGTTCTGATTGTTGTTTGCAGTGTGTGCTATCGATGATGTTTTAATATGAAATTGAAAACTGTTCAGTTTCATGTTCTTTGGTTGGGTTTAATTTTCCATCTGAAATGTAATAACAATTTCTTCAAATCTGTCGATTGATCCATAATTGGATGGTTGATGGAGCTTTTCTTTCCATATCTGCAGGTATTATAATGACCTACACATCTTTGACTTGGATCAATTCAAGGTGAATATATTTGGCTCCTCATTTGCTGGACACCTATTGTATCTAAAAAATAATTAAAAAAATTGTTCATATCATGCTTTTGATTTTTTTGTTTATATTCTTTCGTTTTTATGCTAAAAGTAATGTGTATTGGTGCATTGTAGTGGCAAGAAATAAAACCAAAGCTTGGAGCCATGTGGCCAAGTGCACGGAGTGGTTTCCAGTTTTTTGTTTATCAAGATGAGGTAATTCCAAATGCTACTGGGACATACTTTTCATCATATTTAATTTGCTTTCAAGGTGATATTTATCTTAGAAGACAAGCATAATGTGAAATGTCTTGAGCTTTACATAAAATGAAAATATTGAAAAAGTTTCTTGATTTATTATATAAATGAAGAAATTTGGAAGAAAATATGCTTTGTGTGAATGTGGTGGGATAAAGATGCAATAGTTGGTTGTATTGAGTAGCACCTACTGGCATTTGAGAAAAAAATGAAGTACAGTGCATAATTCTGAAACTAATGTTGAGAAAATATGCAGAAAGAAAAAGATTTAAATTGCAGAATAAAGACAATTAATGTATGTAAGTCCTAAGAAAGTAAATTAAAGATGTTTGCTACCTCATTTTCATGAGTAGGATTTTAAATACAAGTTGAGATGAGTATAAAGATCAATGCCAGGTTCTTTTAGTATAGATTTTTTCCCATCCACCCCCTTCCAAATCTATAATTGCTGGAAATGATTGAAAATTTCTCATATAGTTTCTTTGTTTAACTATTGTTAATTGGTTGTTGATCTGTTGATACTTATAATGTGTTTTGCTAGCACTGAAGATGATAGCCTTGAAAACAAGAATCTATTGACTGCTTGATTTCATATATCCTTGTTATGTTATCATGGATTTTCTATTAACACATCATGCACAATGTGTTATATTGGGTGCTTTTTCCTTGATATTTGTCCTTGTATGAATTTGGGGCTATTGTTACTTTCCCAGTTACAAGGTTGAGGGGTAGAGCTGAATACATTTTGCTGAATACCTTTTCATTGCAGGTTTTTTTATATGGTGGTTATTCCAAAGAAGTTTCATCTGATAAGAGCATCTCAGAGAAAGGAATTGTTCATTCAGATATGTGGTCCCTTGATCCTAGGACCTGGGAATGGAACAAGGTTGATTTTTTTTCCTTTTCCTTTTCTCCAATAGATCAAAGTTTCCCTTTATGGTGAATGTATATTGTTGTCCTTTTATACTTTTTTTTTTCCTGGTGATAGGTAAAGAAAAGTGGGATGCCTCCGGGTCCTCGCGCTGGATTTTCCATGTGTGTTCATAAAAAGCGTGCAATGTTATTCGGAGGTGTAGTGGATATGGAAATGGAAGGTAAATTTCTTTCTTTGTGCATGTGCTTGTAAGTAAGCTACTATTTGAATTGGCACTCCTTCTACCTTTTTATCAAGCTCAGTTTGGTCTATCTTCTTCCTTGACTTTCCATTGTTTATTTTTCTGAAATTCTTCACCATCTTTGAATCATCCGTGCAACGTTTGTCTACAATTTGAGTAACTCTAAATCCAAACTTTTATGTTTTTCCATGATTTTTTTGTCATAGACACGGTCCAACCTCCAAACATGTTGTGAATGTTTTCGGGCAGCAAAAATGCATGTATCCTGGAAAACAAATACTATCTTTTCTGTCATTAATTTGACACCTTTTTCTGGAATGTTCTTTCTTTGCCATTCTCATTCCCTTTTGTGAAGCTGAGTTAACTAAGCAGGGTGATGACCTCCCCCCCTATTTATGCTTGAAGAGAGGCAAGGGGCCATCTAGCAGTCTACCTAGATACAAGCTATTGATATGCTGTTTAAGTAAATGTCATTCGATATTTCTTGCTTAATTGAAACAACCACTTACAATGAAATGAATGAAATCTGCTTGTTCAGCATCTGCAGTTATCCTGTTTTAAAACATTTAGATTTCAATCTATACTCGCTAGCCCCTCTTCATACTTTTGCTTTTCCCATGTTAGTCATTGTTTTCTTGTAATTTTTTTTTTTTTTATCATTGCAGGTGATGTAATGATGAGCTTATTCTTGAATGAACTTTATGGCTTCCAATTAGACAACCGTCGCTGGTAATCTCCATCTTAAGTTATTTTCAATTGGTTGTATTAGTTGTTTGCAATGCCCTTTTGGACATATGCACTTGAAATTTTTTGCAGGATATATCTTGCTTATTTGCTAAGAACTCAGTCACCACAATGCACAGGCTTAATCAGAATAACAAATTATGTGCTCACAGCATAATATCATAATAACGTGGAGGGTTGCAAGATCCATCCCCCCACCTCTTGCCATGAGACTGTCCTCCCTACTCTGTATATATGTATATTTGATTATTCTGAAATAAAATTAGGAAACAAAATTAACTTGTGTGGCATATGGAAACAAATACATCATGTAGTGCAGTGTATTTTCTTATAATCAGATGCTGCATTTGCATATAGGTATCCATTGGAGCTGCGGAAGGAGAAGTCTACAAAAGATAGGGTACGTTCACACTCATAACTGTAAATGATGCTGTTGACAACATAACTGCATATAAAAATCATTATGTTCATGCTTGTTCTCAAATGACTGTTGGTGATATTATTTTTGTTGTCATAAATGAACAAGATTAATCAAGGATTTGCAGTAGGATCGTGAAATTAATGAAAGCTTTATGTGATATCTTAGAGGGAATTTGTTTGGTGGCTTGGATCAGGCTTAGTGAATAAATAGCCCTTTTTTGACCTTTACATAGGATGCCCAAATCTTGACACTTGTCCTTTTCTCTGCAATCACAAACCAATGCCACTTGTCACTTAATTGGTGGACAACCACCAATCTTCCTTATTGATGGCTAAATCCTTTCCGCTACAAATAATCCCTTGCTTCTCTATGATGGGCTTTTGGCTCATTCCAGTCTTTTTCTCGCTATACTTTTCTTACAGCCCCCTGAACTCTCAAGCCATCCACAACATCAATAATACACTTAGCTAGCAGTCACTATTGCTCTGGGCATTGTGCTCACCTACTAATTCACAATACTCTGATTTGCAACAAGTATATCCTCAACTGCCAAAATTTTTGAACTCTTCAGGTATTGGTTGTTCCCTGTCCTTCAACTCTAATTTCCAAAATATTTGTTAGCTAATATCACAACTATTGCTCTGGGCATTGTACTCACCAACTAATTCACAATACTCTGATTCGCCACAAGTATATCCTCAACTGCCAAAATGTTTGAACTCTTCAAGTATTGGTTGTTCGCTGTCCTTCAACTCTAATCCAAAATACTTGTCAGCTAATATCACACTGCAAAAATCCATGCATCTATTCAATTTTTGCTGCTTCCTATTTGCTGAAGTGATCCTCCTTATTTCTGCTTATTATAATCATGTTTTTATGTTACCTGTGAATTAATAACTTATAATTTGTTAATTTTAGATGACTTCTGTTGTAATCTGCTTTGCATTGGTTCTTTGCAGTCAAAAAAGAGTTCCGAACAAAGGACTACTAGTTTTGATAATAAGAAATATTCAAATGATATGGGGGAGGAGCCTACCCCAAATGATCCAGATGAGAACCTAGAGTACCATGAAGAAGCAGAAAATATAGAAAGCAGCATTGATGAAATATCTCACAATTTGACCAGAAAAATTACCGTAATTGATGGCAGTTTGTCGGCTGCCAAATTAGATGGGAAACCTGGAACATCTGAAGCTAAACAAATTCTGCAAAATTCTGTTTTATCAGAGGTTTGTCATGGATAGAGTTGGTCCACTTATGCACCTATTCATGTCCAATTGTTGATTTATTAATCTAGTTTGAACTTTTAGACAGTGAAGCCATGTGGACGTATAAATTCTTGTATGGTTGTGGGGAGAGATATGTTGTACATATATGGTGGCATGATGGAGATTAGAGACCAGGAAATTACACTCGATGATTTGTATTCTCTCAATCTCAGCAAACTTGATGAGTGGAAGTGCATTATACCGGTTTGTGAAATTTCTTCCCCTAGTTCAATTTGTTCAGACTTCAGATGATATCCTTTTGCTTTCTGGAATTCAGTGTTTCATGCCATTTGCATGCTGGATTAGTTATTGATCCTTGTAGTGAGCACCTCACCTTGGTTGAATTTGGCTCTACTAAGCTATTGTTTCTTTTTACAGGCATCTGAATCAGAATGGGTTGAAGCATCAGAGGATGAAGATGATGACGAAGATGAAGATGCAAGTGATGGCGAGGGTGGGAGCGATAGCAATGATGAGACTGATGATGGCGAGGATGATGACGATGATAATGATGTAGAGGTACTTAGCTTTCTCATGCAGCAAAATCAAATGAGCAACTGCTCTTCCTTCCATCCTTCTTCACCTCGTTTTATGAATGACAGGAGGATTGAATTCTAACTTTGTTCAACCTGTGCAATTTTTTGTCCTATTTTGTCTCTACACTCCCTATTGCCTCTCCTCTGTTTGCTTCCATCCAACTTAAATTAGAAGACGCTGATTTAATGATGAATTTGACATTTGACATAAACTGCAAACTATCCTAAAATTATACTTCATCTTCAAATTTAAGTTAATCTCTTCCCCCTTTTTTTCCCTGTATGCTGTAAGCTATATCTAAAGAGATACAAAATCTATTGCAATCTAATTTGTTTTCATTAAAAAATTTGGTTCTACGTATCATGCTTGTGTGTATGCAGGTGTTTGCCTTTGTTTGAGACATCCATGCAATAACATGTAAATGTGTGCATATGCATGTGTGTGTGTGTTGTGCAAGTGAAGAAGAGAGCTGAAGATATTTGCTATGAAAATATCCTTTTGAATTTAATTTTATGTTGTTGCTCACTCGTTCAACTCTCCTTCACTTTTTTTTGACAATTTAGGCTAGAAATAATGGTTCTGGATCACTTCAAGTGGGAGATGCTGTTGCTATAATAAAAGGTGAAAAGAAAAATCTACGGAGGAAGGAGAAACGGGCCAGGATAGAGCAGATCAGAGCCAATCTTGGTCTTTCAGATGCACAAAGAACACCAACGGTACTTGCTGTTTTTCTTCTTTTTTTTTGTCCGCTTCTTTTTTTTATTTAACAACTGTCATTTGTTTTTGAAGCCTGGAGAATCTTTGAAGGATTTCTATAAACGTACAAACCTTTACTGGCAAATGGCAGCACATGAACATACCCAACACACTGGAAAGGTCTGTTCCCTTATCTTATAAATTTCTAGCCAGTTTAGGTGGATTTTTGTTTAATCTGTTGATGTTGGATTTGCTGGTTCTTCTACCCATCAAAGACTTGTTCTGTGATTCGATAATCCATAGTTGGCTTGCTTGGCTCTTTAAAGACAAGTACCAAGTTTCAGTGACCAAACCATACTCTTGTTCACTTATAAATAATATAGATATAATATTTTATGTTGTCTTTGGTTGGTTAGGATTGAAACAGGGAGGCATATTAGACACTTTGATCCACATGTTCAAGTAGGTGCCGATTAGTTTTGATTTGTTTCTAGTTCCTGAGAACCGTGGAGTGTGAGCACGTAGGTATGCCTCTGGCTCCATGTCTTCTCATAACAAATACGCGGCCTTTTCTGTTAAAAGAATGGAATTTGTTAAGATCTCGAATGAAGTGGCTGGAGGGAAAATAGTTTCATTGAAATGAAAAACAAAGATGGAAAAAGACAAATAGTGATCGAGTCCTGCTACCAAAATTAGAAGAGGATCCCTCTCCTGCAAACCATGAACCATGCTTCTTTAGACTCTTCCATGCTCGTATACACTTGCATGCACATATGTGACACCTGGAGGTTCTCAAGTATGTGCAACATAAATTGTCATTTGCGTTGCAGGAGCTTCGCAAGGATGGTTTTGATCTTGCTGAAGCACGATACAAGGAACTTAAACCAATTCTTGATGAGGTAATCCTTCCACCTTTATATCCCAGGGTTTACATCGGAGTCTGCCAAAAGATATAAGATCTATTCACATTTACGGCCTACATGATGTTGTATTTTTCTTTTGTGTGCGCTCAGTTGGCTATATTAGAGGCGGAGCAGAAAGCTGAAGAAGCAGAAGAGGCTGAAACTAGTTCAAGAAAGAGAGGCAAGAAGAAAAATAAATAATATACAGCTTTTCGGTAGATGAATGTCAGCTATAAATTTTTTTTGTAAAATGCTGTCACATTGATTAAATTGTACTTAAGAATGCATTCATCATTCCTACTTGCACCGCGCTTGTGCTCGAATTCAAACAAACCGCACTGATAGGTTGAATTTCTCAATCATTTGCATGCAGGATCTGTTGTGTGATGATTAGTGAGTTACTAGTTAGGTGGATGCGCGAAATCACCGGTTAATTTTTTTTTTTTAGCATAAAAAATATTAAAAAAAACTAAGATTCAAGAGTTTTGAGTTGTCCGCAATGCCAGATCCAAAAATCTCAGACTTTGGTCCGGTTGCACCACCGGATGCAAGAGCCTTGGGCAGGCCTGGCTGGGTTGCAAGATTCAAATGACTTGGGTCTGATGTTAATAACAAAAATAATAATAATAATTGATTTTACCATTTAAATCAATTCAATATTTTTTTTATAGTAATATTTTTTTTAAAATTTAATAATAATATTAAACTTGTTTGGTTTATGTTTATATAGTTTTTAATTTCTTCAAATAAAATTTATGATTTTTCTTCGATAATAATAATATATTTTTTAAATTTAATAATAATAATAAACTCACCTATCCAAGTTCTTATAGTTTTTAATCTCTTCAAATTAAATTTATGGTTTTTCTTCAATAGTAATAATATTTTTTTTTCAAATTAATTAATGATAATAATAATAATAATAATAATTTTTCATTTTAATCTTTAAAATCAAATATATGGTTGTTTTTCAATATTAATAATATATTTTTTAAATTTATTAATTAATATATTAATAATAAAAATTATAATAAAAATACTAATATTTATAATACAAATAATAATAATAATAATATTTGTATTTGTATTAAAAACAATAATATTTTAAGGCTCATGAGACGCCCGATTTAAGAGCCTTAGGTCTGGACGCCGAACCTTAGAGCTTCGGGTCCGGGCCGGACCAAAGAGCCCTGGGTATGGATGTCGGACCCTAGAGCCTTGGATCTGGCTACTCTGCCCGACCCAGGCGTCTAGGGTATGATAATCATGCCTGATCTTAGTGCCAGATGTCTAACAGCTATGACATGCCCCAACGCTTATGACAGACAGCCTTGCTATGTCTCAGTAAAATCCGAACTAATCATTTTATCTTCAATTATTTTTTTAATATCAAATATATCCAATTAAAAAAACAATCTTACCCCACTACATGTTTAACAAGTTTTTTTTAATAAGGACAGCTCTGCTCTAATCTACAGTAATTTTCTCTAGGTGACCAAAGAGGTACTAATAGCTTTTAGTATATTGTATAATTCTTTATTTTTTGAGAGCTCAAATTTCAGTTATGATTTTTACCGCCACCTGCATCTGATTTCTTTTAGTTTATTCTCTTGCATAAAAAAAAAATCAACTTGAAAGAAGCTGCCATTTTTTCTCCTGTGTTCTTGGGGGAGGAGTTTGCGAAACTCAAACCTATCTGGATGCTCTGAGCTGGCCACTTCACAGCAATTCCAGTGTTGTTGTAGATCGGATTCTGCCTTGTCATGTAGCAGAACACCGGCAATGCTTGGAAACCATGAGGAAACTTGAATGGTTTGTCTTTATCAGTCAAGGACACTCACCTAATGAATTGATTAAATTTGCGACAGTCTAGAATTACGCGAATTATGGAGCTTAGGTATTCTCCTAGGCTAGAATCCAATCATGTGATGCATCATAGAATCTACTCCAAATCTTTAATCATGATATATTAATTACCACTTGAATCAAACGAAAACCGCAACCTCCCTGCTCCTTCCTGACACCAAAGCCTCTCCTTTTCAGGTCAGAAGCGGCCAACAATGACCTAATTATGAGGAATGCGTGCATTTTGAACGAGGCTACGATGGAATGGAACTCATTTCGTAGCATTAACTTCTGTGCCTCGAAGCCTAGAGGTGAATATTTAGATAGTCTACTCGGGCACAAAACCGGCGTCAAGCCAAAGGGCTTCCTAGCAATTCCTCATTTGCTCTTTTGACTGGAAAATATGGGAGGCTATTGGCTATAGCATGTGCAACACCACAATCACAGCAGTGGGTGAAATGATGGATGGGAAAACTACAATTACAGCCCTTAAAAGAAGAGCCTCTCTTCTACCGCTTTAGCCTCCCAGTGCTGGCAACACCACGTTCGTTCCCTTTCGGTGTCTAATATAATTTGTTTAAAAATATATTAAAATAATATATTTCTAAATTTATTATTAATATTAGTACATTAAAATAATCTAAAAATTTAATAAAATTAATTCAAAATAAAAAAAATAAAAAACTAACAAAACAGTGGTGTAACTGCTGCTGCGTCATAGTTCGTCTTTGTAACTCTCTAAGTAATGACAAAATTTAACACTAACATTCAGTTTTCTTTTGTTTTTGTTAATTTCCTCTTTTAATATACTTACTTTCAGTACCCGCTTGTCTCTAAAAAGAAGAACCCACTGCAGCCCTCGAAGTTCCATTAAAGAATTTGCAATATCTTCACGCTTGAAACTCCAAAGAACAAAAGAAATTCTACATCACCTCTAGGGTTTAAAGGTTACTGATCTGAATATATTATAATACAAGTAAAGTGATCAAGATTCACAGTTGAAAGCAGGAGCATAGGATTTTTTAAACCTAAAGGACTGTAATCTGCTTTAAGGAAAATTAATGCCCTCATGACGGCGAGCCTGTCACTCTACAACATTCTGATAAGAAGTACCGGCCACCATGGCTAGATTAATCAACTTCTTCTTTTAGTATAAATTAATAAGATTTAAGGCCCTAGCTCGCTAATTTCTTAAGATTTAATTTGTTTAGGTGGAATCTTGCAAGTAACAAGAAGAACCAAAGTTTTTGATCAAATCAAAGCTGTGCATGCGTGCATATATTTCTATACGGTAGCTAGGGTTGCAAAAGGGACACGAGCAGAGCAAGCACCTAGCAATTGAATTATTCTTTCCCTTTCTTTTATAGTTAAGCAAGGCTTGAGATCAATCAGCGGGCGACCACGATATCTTATGGTTTAAGTATTAATTTTTATAAAAAAAAATAATATAAATCATATCTTATGATCTTACTTAACAGCTTAAATTATTAAATTGAATTGATTCTTTAATATGATATCAGAGTTTTAATGACTAAGCGATCATGAGTTCGAATCTCACAATCCCTATTTATTTTATAAAAATTAAGAATAAAGTATCATATCTTAAGATATTATCTAACAATTTAAATTATTGGGTTGAATTGGTTCCTTGACATCCTAGCAGCTATATATATATACACACACAAAAATTATTTTTCTTCTTATAAAAAATATAAGTTCAATGCAATTACGTTAACAAAATTAAAAAACCTCCTGCGATGCATAATCAGATATTTTTATACACATCTACTTCTCAACTTTACAATTTAATTTTTATTTATTATTAATATTTTTTTTTAGTGTTTATTGACTCATATAATCCTCGATCTACTTTATTAAATATATATCAAATGTTCTGTTAATAATTACGGTTTGAGAACACTTTAACAATATTTGAATATTGTTTTTTAATTTTAGAAAAAGATTTTGCTTGACCATGTGGTAGAATAGGACAACTATCTAGTAGCTACTAATTAATTAAGGATAATTTTTTAAAAAACATATTAATATTTTAGGACCCACGCTTATTGTTATAAATAGATTAAAGACTCATTAATTTGGTGTTTGTAGTAAAATACGATTGGAAGTACAAAAGGTATCAATTTAGTATTTTTAAACTCAAGTATATTATTACCAAATACACAGTAACGATCACCACGCATGGATGCCAAGCGTTTCCAGATACCATTTTGGTGGAATTTGGTCTTATTTTTATTTATTTATTTTTTTTAAAAAAAACTTAGGAAGACCGATCTCTATCAGCTATGACTACAAAATTATAATAGATCTTCCAAAGATTTCGAAGTTGGAACTACAGAAATAATAATTTATTTCCCAGAATTCTATTTATATATAGTGTGGTTGTCGAATAAAGTGGGTCTAATTCATTAAATTTTGTGTTAAAACATTGGATACCGAAAATAATTTGATTATCTTAAGAACGTCTCTAAATTAAAGCTTGAATGCGTGCAGCAGTGGAGTCCTGGCTTGCACGCATACCAAATACCCGGACTCATCTCATCAATCCATCCAGAGACATTAAAATATTCAATTTTTGTTTTTCCAAGTTTTACATGCCAAATAGTAATTACAATTTTTTATATAGAAAAAAACTAACTCTATTAATAATAATAAAAATATTCAAATAGGTAAATTAAACAAGCCTAATAATACTTGATACAAAAATAAAATAAAATTCCTAAACTAAAAAAAAAAATATTTAAGAAAAATATTTTCTTAAAAAGCTCTTGCATCAGTCTTTTTGGATTAGAAAGAACTCATTTTCAAGTTTAAATTATTCGTGGGATAGATACTTCTTAGTGAGAAACCTTTTTTCACCATGAAAACATCTAATGTTATGATCTTCTTATACGTGAACCACTCCATCATGAATCCATAAGATTTTTATTCTATTGTGGATCCAACCACCAAGATTTTCAATAATAATAAGCAATTAGAATTCGTTGAACTCTGATGCATGTTCTCTACGATCTCCAAACATGATAATTCAATAGCACAAAGCAAAAACCACCAAGATCGTTAGACTTTGATATCAACCAAGATAAAAGGAGCAAACTATAACGGAGTTTGTTACAAGTTAAAACCTTGAAGGACCAATAACATTATAACCATAAAGAGACACCTAAAATATTTAATTTTTATTTATCGAAATATCAATTACTAAAAAGCTATTACAATCCTTTATATAAAAAAACAAAAAAAAACTATTAATATTGAAAAGAAAAATGAAAAATGAAAAATTATTCCCTAGAAACATTAATTATTCTCAATAAAAAAATTCAAAAGAAATTCTAAAGATAAAAATTAAAAAAAATATTTATTTCCGCGAAAAAACCATGAATATATATAGCAGTACTTATCCATCTACCTATCCTATCTATAGGTTACTTTTTAATACATATATGGAATTCGACATTATTAATCAACAAATATAGCTAGATATTTAATGTTCGAGAAATGCATATTCAAAGGATTTAGTATGTTGCTATGAAATATTTAAGGGAGAAAAAGGAAATTTAATCAGTCAAAAAAGGAATCTTGCTTGCATATTGCTTGTGATTTCTATATATGGTTCTCCTACAACCAAAATCCCAAATATATAATATGACAAGACAGAGTAGTCCCCATGCATATCCCAAATATATTTATTTATTTATGCTACTTTAATATTATTAATCCAAACTACACAATTTCTTTAGGCGAGACCTAAAGGCTAAAACTAGTACTTCTTTCTTGTAACGCATATCCCCTAAATCAGGAAAATCATCATCCCTTTCATCACCCACAGTACTGATCAGTCCTCTAATATCTTAGAAGGATTCCCTTGAGTTCTCCATATAACCCCATCACACACACACTACCAGCACACACCATCCCTACATCGCATATAGCACTCGTCATATACATCACTAGCTAGAGCGCTAGAGAGAGGGAGAGAAAAAAATGGGAGAGGGGCTATGTCCACGACTGTCATGTTCATGGAAAAATATGGAGAAAGGTCTGAATGATGCAGTCTCAAAGACAAAGGTTGGCAAATACTTCAAGCTAGATGCAAGAAAGAGCACTTTCACTAAAGAACTACGTGCTGGCACCGCCACTTTCCTCACCATGGCTTACATCATCACTGTTAACGCTACCATTCTTGCCGACTCCGGTGGTACCTGCTCCGTTGCTGACTGCTCTGCTCCGGTGAACCAAACGGCTGGTCCAGACTGCATGCTTAAACCCAATGAAGGGTATCAAAGCTGTCTTGATAAAACCAAGAGTGACCTTATTGTAGCTACTGTTTTATCAGCCATGATAGGGTCATTTGCCATGGGAATTTTAGCAAATTTGCCTTTCGGCTTGGCCCCGGGTATGGGTCCTAATGCTTTTGTGGCTTATAATATGGTAGGGTTTCACGGTTCCGGGCCTATTTCATACAAGACTGCAATGGCAATTGTCCTGGTTGAGGGTTGTGCCTTCTTCATAGTTTCTGCTCTTGGGCTTAGAGAAAAGTTCGCTAGGATCATACCAAAACCGATCCGGCTCGCCTGCGCAGCTGGTATCGGGCTTTTCATAGCTTTCGTCGGCTTGCAAATCCATCAAGGCGTGGGCCTTGTCGGGCCTGATCAGTCCACGTTGGTGACGGTGACAGCATGTTCGAGCACAAATCCGGTGACTGGGGAATGCATTTCCGGCAAAATGCGGAGCCCAACATTTTGGCTTGGTTCAGTTGGGTTATTAATTACATGTTATGGGTTAATGAAGGAAATCAAAGGCAGCATGATTTATGGCATTCTTTTTGTCACATTAACATCATGGATTAGAGGAACTGCTGTGACATACTTTCCACAAACCCTACTTGGTGACAACAATTACAAGTACTTCAAGAAAGTGGTGGATTTTCACAAAATCCAATCCACAGCTGGGGCTATAAGTTTCACTAGTTTCAACACAAGTGGTGCCTGGTTGGCTTTTCTAACCTTATTCTATGTAGACATGCTAGGCACCACTGGCATATTGTACACAATGGCTGAGATTGGAGGTTTTGTGAACGAAAAGGGAAGTTTTGAAGGGCAGTACATGGCATTCCTTGTAGATGCAGGGTCTACAATTGTGGGATCTACACTGGGAGTCACAACAACTGCAACATATGTCGAGTCATCTGCCGGGATCAGAGAAGGGGGTAGAACAGGACTAACTGCCGTGACTGTTGGCTTTTATTTTCTTGTATCACTGTTTTTTACTCCTCTGTTAACTAGCGTACCTCCTTGGGCTATCGGACCATCACTGGTGATGGTCGGAGTTATGATGATGAAGGTGGTGAAGGATATCGACTGGGAGAACATCAAGGAAGCAGTGCCTGCTTTTATTACCATGCTTCTGATGCCACTAACTTACTCTATAGCAAATGGGATTGTTGGTGGCATCGGAATGTACATTGCTCTTAGCTTGTATGATTATATTGTGAGGTTGATGGCGTGGTTGATCAAGATGAGGGGAATGGTACTGAAAGAGCGAAATCAAGTGTCTGCCACAGCTGGTGCAGATCTTGCAATTGAGGTTATTTAAGGTTATATATAGCAATGTGTCTCTCCAGTTTTCTTAAGTGTGTATGTTTCCTCCACTTCTCGACACATGGACGATGATTTTCAGTTTCAACAGTGTTAACCAAGCATAATGTTTTTTGGCATGTAGACAAGCATAGTTTAAAGACAAATAATCTTCTTGTTTTTTTTTAATCCTTTGTAATACATATCATGCCTCAAAGGAAGAACAAACAAATCATCATGATAATCAAACCAAAGAAAGAGAGAGGAACGTGGCTCCTGCCTCCTAGTCCTAACATCAAGTACTATGCTAAACGTGATGCAAGTCTATAGTGTCTCGAAACATGGAAAATCAGTTCATAACAAAATAAATAAATAAATAAATTATGGGCATTTTAGTTCTGTAAATTCTGAAATGGCACCCACATCGAACAACAAACTTCGAGAATGTTATACATATTAGCTACGAACAATGCAAACCCTAACAAAATATCTGTAACTCTTAGAATTAAATTTAATTATAATGGGCAAAAACTAATTAGAGAGGAGATTTCTAATTTGAATTCTAAATAAAAAAATACTCCTTCTTTTCTCTCAAAACCCTACAACTTCTTTTTACTGTCTATTTCTTTTCTTCAACAAAAGCTTTGGTTTTTTCTCTCAAGAAAATTGCCTTCATCATATTATTTCATTACATTATTGTTTTGCTGGGTATTCCCCGGTTTGTCTCTGAAGTGATAGTGAAGGTGGTGGAAAAAACAGAGAAAGAGAGAAAAGAAATAGAAAGAGAGAAGAGAAACCATGGAAATGAAAGACAGTTTCTTAATTGGTGTTTAAGGAAAGTATATCGTTAGTCTACTGCCATCATGGATTTACAAATGTCTGTTTCTTGGGTGGTATTGAAATATAATAATTTTTTATAAATATATATTTTTAATGGTGAATAGCTTATTTAAGAGTAGATGAAATAGTTTTATTGTGTGAAAATTGGTATGAAAATATCTTTATATATTATTAAAAAAAAGTAATATGATGTTGTTGTTAATAATAATATTTTCTTTCTAATGTTTTTTATGTCATGCATGTTAATGTTGTATGTTGTTTTGTTGTTTTTATCATAACATCCATCATGATTTATCATAAATAATTTATAGATTCTATTTTCACATTAACAAAGAGAAATGTTTTTATTTAACAAACAAATAATTTCTGAATTAAAAACAAAATAGTTAAGATTCAATTCAATTCCATATGTATTCCAAATAGTGTAATTGAATTTAATTATATGATTTAATATTTTATCTCAAATATAAAAATTCTAATAAGTTATTAATTAAATTTAAATCATACGTGAAATTGAATTCAATTCTAAATGTAATTTGATTCCAAACATGCAATAAATAAATATTGTTACAATCTTGATTTAAAATTATAATTAATATATTCATTCTTTTTAATAAGTTTTATTAATTTAATTGTTTAGAATTTTAAGGTATTGTATAAGATTTAAATGGTTAACTTTAATATAATTAATATTTAATTATTTTAGTTATCTAAGGTCTATGATCAAATCAATTTACTATATGATATGATATGAGTAAGGTTAGATTCGGATTTTAGTATAAGATTTTTTATTATCTAGCTTTACACTGCATATATAACTATTAAATTCACTGTTGTATTTGTCCGTTTAAAATTTTAACAGTATTGTACAAGATTTAAATGGTTAATGTTAATATAATTAATATTTTATCATACTAATGTCTATGATTAAATTAATTTACTATATTTATTTGTTTAAAATATAATTGGTAATCGTGTGTGGCATGTGCTTAGGATGGAAAGCATGTCAATCTCACCATATAAATTCTTTTAAAAAAATAAATATTTTTCCATTTTACTTAGCCTATCTTATATCTCTACACATATTTAAAGATCTTCATTATATATATATAT
>Ga0307518_10000262_pt1 | contig 39787 bp, 26 predicted proteins | sample 25_EM_MG_FD_203889 | JGI IMG/M metagenome (GOLD analysis project Ga0307518, IMG submission 203889) | Populus trichocarpa ectomycorrhiza microbial communities from riparian zone in the Pacific Northwest, United States - 25_EM | ecosystem: Host-associated > Plants > Roots > Unclassified | place... | reverse complement strand
AGGGAGGTTCCTACGGAAGAAATTAGATTAAAAATAAATAAATAACAAAAATTTTTTTTAGTTTTAAAATGAATTGGCTCAATTCAACAAATGCTAAAGAAATAGGAACTCTTTATTTAATTTTTTCTGTATTTGCAGGTATGATAGGTACCGCATTTTCAGTTTTAATTAGATTAGAATTATCAAGTCCTGGTGTTCAATATTTACAAGGAGATCATCAATTGTTTAATGTAATAATATCAGCACACGCTTTTATTATGATCTTCTTTATGGTTATGCCAGGATTAGTTGGTGGATTTGGTAATTATTTTTTACCTATACACTGTGGTAGTCCAGATATGGCATTCCCAAGATTAAATAATATCTCATTTTGGTTGTTACCTCCAGCATTATTATTATTATTAATGAGTTCATTAGTTGAAAATGGTGCTGGTACAGGTTGGACTGTTAAGGATAAGCTGTCCTATTATAGTAATATAGTAATTAAAAAACTCTACTTGATGCGAGAAACTCCTCTAATCGGAAGTAACTACCTATTTTATATTTTTAATAGAGTGGTAAAAATGTTACTGACATGGGGACAATTCGCCTGGGTAAAATATATTGCCCATCAGAGACTAAACGTAGAGCATCCTTCTAAATTGGCTTCGGCTGTAACTAATAATATCACAACGCTTAAATTAAATCAAAATAAAGAATTATTTTATCAATGGTTAGTAGGATTTACTGATGGGGATGGTACATTTTCTATCGCATATCAAAATGGAAAATGGTCTTTAGCTTTTAAATTATCTCAACATGAATATAATATGAGATTATTATATTTTATTAAAAGTCAATTAGGTGTGGGTAATATTAATAAAGAAACTAAAACTAAGATGGTTAATTATAGAATTAGAGATAGAAAAAAATTAGCAAAATTTATATTTCCCATATTTGATAAATATTCATTATTAACTTCTAAATATTATAATTATTTAAAATTTAAAGAAGCCTATAGCATATTAGAAGATACTAGTTTAACTAAAGGTCAAAAAGATAAATTAATGTTTGATTTAGTTAAAAAAGTTCCTTCTTCCCTTATGGGAGAAGGTTATATCTCTCCAGCTTGGACAATAGTTAACAACAGAGTGTCTAATACTAATGACGCTAACATGGTAATGTCCAAAGCCTGGTTAATAGGGTTTACTGAAGCAGAAGGAAGTTTCTATCTAGTAAATAAATCTAAAGATAGAATAATTCATGGGTTTGAAATAACTCAAAAATTAGATTTAATAGTTTTATCTGCTATAGGTTCTATTTTAGGTATTAAAACTACTACTAAAAAAACGTATTATACTATTGTAACTACAAACTCTAGAAGTATTGAGAATATTATAAAATACTACAATAACACTATGAAAGGAATGAAATCTTTTGAATTTAGAATTTGGGCAAGATGTTATGTGAAACATAAAGGAGATTTTAGTAAACTTAACGAAATTAGAAATAAAATTAGAAGTAGAAAATTAGGTAGAACTATACTAAATTATAATTCTTCCCCTACTTGCGAAGCTAGGGTCCAGAGGGAGGGAAAAGGATTAAACTTAAACATTCAAGGTATCTCCGCACATTCAATAGATACTTCATCTATTCCTATTCAAGATAATAATTTAGGTCTTTTTTTAGATAATAGTAACAAAAATTCAATAATTAATAGAAAAAATGGTATTTATAAAGTTTATGATAATTTATTTTTAAATGCTGGTAGTATACCTAATGATAATGATTTTTATAAGAAATTGATAGATAAATTTACATTTAATTTAGCTACTATTTTAGAAGATTTGTATTTAAATAATCAATCAACTATTTTCAATTTATACTTTATTAAAAAACCAAATTTGGAAGAAACCTTTAAATTTGATATTGTAAAATTAAATCAACATTTTGTTAAATATCCAATTGGATTTATAAATGAAAATGTAGTTAGAATTTATAAAAATACAGGCTTATTAAATGCTATTTCTGTCTTAGTTTTTGCACCAACCTCTGAATTTAATAATTTAATAAATTTATCCAAAGAAATGAAAAATCAAATTATTAATAATATTGAATTAATCAATAATTTAGTGGATAAAGATTTTAATAATACAATAGTTAATTATAAAACTAAATTTGAAATTAATTCAGAGATTATGTTAATAATTCATGCTGAATTTGATAATGAAAAAATGAATTTTCCTATTATAGGAAAAAAAAGATAGTAAATATTATTAGTTAAAAAGGATGAAGAAATAGTCCGATCTTTAGTTAAAGCTAAAGCGAGTAATGATAGTAAATTTGTATTCCGCACTATGTAGGAGTACGCATCTCCGCTAAATTTATGAAATTACCAACATTTTTTTTTGTTATCCTCCTTTATCTTCAATTCAATCACACTCAGGTGGTTCAGTTGATTTAGCTATATTTAGTTTACACTTAGCTGGTATATCTTCATTATTAGGAGCAATAAACTTCATAAGTACAACATTAAATATGAGAACAAATGGAATGTCATTACATAAATTACCTTTATTTGTTTGGGCTATATTCATTACAGCTATTTTACTATTATTATCTTTACCTGTATTAGCCGGTGCTATTACTATGTTACTTACAGATAGAAATTTTAATACTAGTTTCTATGATCCAGCTGGAGGTGGTGATCCAATTTTATATCAACATTTATTCTGGTTCTTTGGTCAAATATGGCCCGATTCAGATAAAATTCTGAATATGAATTGCGCTATATGCTGGGAATGTCTGAGATCAAGTATGGCTACTCTGAGCATAAGTGGTAATCTTGTACTATCCCGTTCGAGTAAAAATGTCAACCTTGGGACACAATCAGCAGGTAACCAACGACGCTATGTTAGCAGTCTAGTAGAAACCTCAGAGACTACACGCGCAACATCTTATTCTAAACAATTTAGTGAATGGCTAGCAGGAGTTATCGATGGTGATGGTTGTCTACTGGTAAGTAAAAAAGGCTATACTAGTCTAGAAATTACTATGGGACTTGAGGATTTGGCCCTTCTTCGATATATCCAAGATAAACTTGGAGGTAGTATAAAAATGCGAAGTGGCGTTAAAGCATATCGCTATAGATTACATAATCGAGAAGGTATGATACAACTTATCAATTGCATTAATGGCTACATTCGACATTCTTCACGAGTATTACAATTACATCGTGTTGCTCAACAATTAAATATTTCTGTAATAGAACCTATGATAATTGATAGATCTTCACAATGGTTCGCAGGATTCTTTGATGCCGATGGAACTATTGGTTTATATATGAAAAATTTTAGACCTCAACTAAGTATTAGAGTCACTAATAAATTATTACAGGATATACAATGTTATAAACAAGTTTTCGGTGGTTGTATTTATTTTGATAGTAGTCAGAATGGTTACTACAATTGGTCAGTTCAAAGTCGTGAAGAAATTCTAAATATACTAGATTACTTCAAAGCAAGTAAATGCCGAAGTCATAAATCACACCGATTCTTTCTTATTAAAGAATATTACTATCTACGTGATCTAAATTCTTTCAAGGAAGATAGTATACATTATAAAGCATGGCTAGCTTTCATGGTTAAATGGAATAAGTTGAAGATATAGTCCTTTCTTTCTATATATTTTACCGCTGCCGTTCCCTAGCTTCGCAACATAAAGGAGGAGTCGATAATTATTAGAGGGAAGCATCCAGAGGTTTATATTTTAATAATACCAGGATTTGGTATAGTTAGTCACATAGTTTCAACTTTCTCAGGTAAACCAATCTTTGGGTACATTGGGATGGTTTATGCTATGTTCTCTATTGGAATATTAGGATTCTTAGTTTGGAGTCACCATATGTTCTCAGTTGGTTTAGATGTAGATACAAGAGCTTATTTCACAGCCGCAACAATGGTTATTGCAGTACCTACAGGTATTAAAATTTTCAGTTGGTTAGCGACTTTATATGGTGGTAGTTTAAAATACAATACTCCATTATTATTTGTTTTAGGTTTCTTAGCTTTATTCACTATAGGTGGGTTAACTGGAGTTGTATTATCAAATGCCACATTAGATGTAGCATTCCACGACACTTACTACGTAGTAGCTCATTTCCATTATGTTTCATCAATGGGTGCAGTATTTGCTTTATTTGCAGGATTTTACTATTGGACACCTAAAATTGTAGGTAGAAATATTAATGATTTCTTAGGTAAAATACATTTCTGGACTTTATTTATTGGGGTTAATCTGACATTCTTCCCACAACACTTCTTAGGAATGGCTGGTATGCCAAGAAGAATACCAGATTACCCTGATGCTTTCAGTGGTTGGAATGCAGTATCTAGTTTTGGGTCATTAATTTCAGTGGTAGCTACAATTTTATTTGGTTATATTATTTATGATATATTTGCAAATAGTAAAGTAAGCTCTAATAATCCTTGGGAAAGTATACCTTATTTCTCAAGTGAAGTAGTTTATAATAATAATAAAACTGTAAATACTTTAGAATGGGCATTAGAAAGCCCTATACCATTCCACGCATTTAAAACTTTACCTATACAATCTTAATTTTAAATTTTAAAAAATTAAAAAAAAAACCCCCTCCCCCCTATTTTTTAATTAAACACTTTACTTCTTCTCCCCTCTCTTCCCTTGCTATCCATAGGGGGTAGTAGGTACTCATTTTACTTTGTAAAGAATACTTTAATATAGAGATATAGTTATTTATGGGGTGGGGTGGGCCTCGCCATATGCTTCCATTTATACTGCTAACCTTAATTGTAAGTAGCTAATTTATTATAAGTGAGGATTCATAAACCTAAATAATGTAAGTGTGCTTGCACCTCACTTATTTTTATTCTTTAAAAGTGGTTATTTCTTGTTAAAGTTGGAGTCTATTAAAGTGTTCTTATCTCATCCCTTCGGGTCCGTTGGTCCCTCTCTTTTTATTAAAATTCTTCCGCGTAGCGGCGTACTTTTTATTAAAATTCTTCCGCGTAGCGGCGTACTTTTTAAAAAAATTTGAATAGGAATCAAAATCATAAGCGGAGGAATCAAAATAAGAACTAAAGGAGGGAGGTTAATTTATTCGCAATGGGGAGATAATGGGGAGATGTACGCGGGAAGTTAAATTTTACTGTGGAGATGATTATTCTCCGTAGATGGAGCAAGCCTCCTTTGGGTATCGGTATCCGTAGGAGATTTCCACAAGGCTAGGTAAAAGGTGAAATAAGATTACCATATCTACAAATTGTAAATATTTTATTACAAAATAAAAATAATGAAGGGTGGTTTGGAATCGAGGGCTTCGGGAACTTGAATATTTTCGGGAGTTATAAGTTAAATTTTTAAATGAACTAAACAGAACCTTAACTTAATTTCCTTCTATATTTACAGGCAAGAGTAGGACCAAAATCCCTATTTGTTGCAATCTCCTCCCCTATAGGAGGAGGAGATGCAATCCTTGTATATTAATTAATTAAGTTAATCCTCCATAGCACTCCTTCCTATGCTTTCTATAAAAATATTTTATATAAAAGTTTAAGTTAAATTAATTAACTACCGCAAGGTAGAAACAATAGATATATCTACTTCTACTATTATAAAAGGAAATTTATTTTTAATAAAAGTATATATTTTTCAAAAAAAATAATGATAATAATCCCAAGTTGATACATTTCATTTCATAGCTCCAGCATCAAACTTTTATATATCCTTTGCAAACCTACGTAGGAAGTAATCCTCTCTTCCTATAGGTAAATAAGGTTTTATTTAATGTGCAAATAAAAGTTGATTGTTTTGTAAAAAACATAGTATAAAGCAATATAATATTTAAATATTATATTTATCAGTCCTGAAATATTATTATTATTATTATGACAAATTTATCTATTCATTCACCTTTAAGTCAATTTGAAGTAGTTAATTTAATAGGAGTCAATGCTCCAATTTTAGGTAATTTACATTTAAATTTAACTAATTTAGGTTTATATGCCAGTTTTGTATTATCTATAATCTTAGGATTACATATTTATGGAAATAACGACAGCAGATTAACACCGAATAAATGGTCAATACCATTAGAATCATCCTATCAAAGTATAAATACTATGGTAAGAGAACAAATAGGAACACAAAGTGAAAGATATTTTCCTTTCATTTATTCAATATTTTTCTTTATATTAATAGGTAATTTAATTTCAAATATTCCATATTCATTTGCAATAACAGCAAGTGGAGTAGTATCATTAGGATTAAGTTTTACAATCTTTATTGGTGTTACAATATTAGCTTTATCTATACATAAAGTAAAATTCTTTGCTTTCTTTATACCAGCTGGTACACCTTTAAATTTAGTTCCTTTATTAGTGTTAATTGAATTAGTTTCTTACTTAGCTAGAGCTGTTTCTTTAGGAGTTAGACTTTTTGCAAATCTTACAGCAGGTCATACTTTATTAAAAATACTATCTACTTATCTATTTAAATTATTTTCTGGTAGTTTATTTATTGCAACTATTACATTTATACCCTTCGCTTTATTTTTAGCTTTAGTTGGGTTAGAAATTGCTGTTTCTTTAATACAAGCTTTTGTTTTTACTTTATTAGTTTGTTCTTACTTAAAAGATGCTATTGAATTACACTAATTTATCCCTTATGGAGGGGAAGCGTAGCGGTAGTTAATTAGTATTTTTCTCCCTCCCTTCTTATTTTTATTAAAAAAAGAAGAATAAAAAATAAAGGAGGGGAAGGAGCCTCACTAACCTTGTATGGGGGGGCTCCTACGGAGGAGTAGCGATATATTTAAACAAAAAGGTTCGATTCCTTAAAAATAAAAATACATGTTAAAACCTTAAATTAAATAAAAATATCTTATGTTCCCCCATAGTAGTTTATTAAGGTGGACCTTAGGAAGGAGTCCTAGTTTGTACTCCTTCCTCCTTTCCCAGTAGGAAACTAAATTGGAGAAATTTCTTTGTAATTAGATCCTTTCTAATAATAGTGGCACATTTGCTTTTGTAATTGCGGAGATAAAAGCACAGGCAGATTCCTACTTTTTATATAGTTCCTTTGTTTTCCGCTTCTTATTTTGATTCCTCCGCTTATGATTTTGATTCCTATTCAAATTTTTTTAAAAAGTACGCCGCTACGCGGAAGAATAAAAAGTACGCTGGAGAGAGAATTTTAGTACATAAACAAAGCATAAGGAGCTATAGGGGAGGAGGGAGGAGGGAGGAGGACCTGATGAACAATGTAAAAAACATTTATTAAATGAAACAAAAATTTTACAAAAAAAAATATTAAATTTACAATAACTTCACTTTTCTTTAATTTAGCTTTAATTTTAGATTTTATAGTTATAAGTAATTACTTAGGTGTTTCAATTAAAAATATTTATTTCCTCCTCCCCTATATTTACCTCCCTTACTTGCTCCCTATCCTTTAGTAGGAATCTATATAAAAACATAGGTAAGGCAAGTCAGCTAGAATACATTAACAAATAGAAAGCAGAACTCGAGTGGTTGAGTGTCCCACTTTTAATGGGAAAGTTTTGGTTCGAGACCAAATGTTTTCAATTTTAATATTTATTGTTAATATATTCCACATATCGCGTACTCCTCCCATAGGGGAGATTCCTCCTTTATTTTTTATTCTTCTTTTTTTAATAAAAATCAGAAGGGAGGTTACGAAGGAAGACAAACACACATTTTGTTACTCTTTATCTGTCCTACTTTGCTTACTCACTACTCACTACTCACTACTCACTACTCACTACTCACTACTCACTATTAACTATATTAAAAGCAAGGGTGGCCTTAATTTATAGGAGCAGTAATTCCTACGTAGGAAGGACTACCCTTAAATAAGTAACCCTTAAAATTTTGCTCCTTAATATTATCTTCACCCCTTCTACAGAACAAAGTGAGTTATCTACGGATAGGGAGGATATTAATAAACAGTAAGGAAATAATATTACAAAATTATATTTGTTAAATATTTAATAAACATAGATTAATGTAAATTCAGGAGACTATTGTTAAAAGAGTTATTCTCCTTCAAAGGAGGTAAGATAGTAGAGCAAAGTACTAAAAAAGGAATAAGAACCAAATTTGTCTTCCTCCCTTCTTATTTTTATTCAAAAAAAGAAGAATAAAAATAAAGGAGGAATCTCCCTCCCTATAAATAAAGGAGGAACCTCCCTCCCTATAAATAAAGGAGGAAACTCCCTTCCGGAGGGAACTCCTTTTTATTTGAATAGGGATCAAAATTCTTCGTTCTTACTTTATGGGAGTTCTTCTTCCCCTATGGGAGAAATAGGGAGTTACCTACTTGCGAAGCTAGGGAAAGAGCCTACTTAAAGGAGGAACCTCCCTATGGGAGGAGTACGCGGTAAATAGTGTTCCTCCTTAGGGAACAACTTTGGTAAATAAAAGTATTCCTCCTATCCCTAAAGGAGGACTGTAGTTACTTATATTTTATTCGCGTACATCCCCGCGGTAAATCTTTAATTTAAAGTAAGTTAAAAATAATAAAAAAAAAATATAATGTATGTATACTAATAAAATATAAAATATTCGCGTACAGATCTGCGGAAAATTCAATTATGTTTTTCTCCATAGGACCTTCCCTCCTTTATTTTTGATTAAAATTTTTCCGCGTAATTTTGATTCTTCCGCCTAACGGCGTACTTTTTATTAAAATTTGAATAGGAATCAAAATCATAAGCGGAGGAATCAAAATAAGAAGCGAAGGAATAAAAATCAGAAGGAGCTCCTTCCCATAGGGATAGCATAGGGAGTTACCTACTTGCAAACCTAGGGAAGGAGTACGCTGAAACTTAAAATTTAACAGTAAATTAAATACTCCTCCCCTCCTTTTTAAAAAAATTTGAATAAGAATCAAAATCAGAAATAGGGAGGGAGGGAATAAATTTAATAAAAATAAAAATAAAAATGTATAATCTTTTAAGCGCGTACGCGATAAATGAATTAAAAAAATTCTATAATTTAACCAGAATAAATGAAACAAATAAAGAAAATTTATCTAATAAAAATAATTTATCTTTCTTAAAAAAAACAAAATCCTTCTCTATGGACATTCTGAATATGGAGGAGGAAACTAATAATAAAACAAAAGGAAGTATTGTATTATATAGATTAAATAAATTAATAAATTTAACTTCTGCTCACCGTAGTATACTAGCAAAGCCAAGAGGAAATATATCTCTTTCTCTAAAAAAACCAAACATTCCTAAGCATAGTGAGGAGGACTTTAATGAAAGTGAGCAGATCAAGAACAAACTTTTAATTAAAGGGGAAAACACAACATTAGAATTACTTAAAATAAGTGAAATAAAAAAAGAAAGTATTTTAAATAAAACAGGTTATATTAAACTTTTCTCTTCTAAAGAAAAACCTAATGATAAAAATATCCTAAACACTAAAAAAAATACTATTATTTATCAATATTTAAATAATAATTTACAAAGAATAAGTCCTATTGCGGATATAAATACTCAACAAAAGAATGGTATTTTATTTAATTATAATAAAACTATAGCTTATAACTTCTTAAACAAAAGTATTAATTTAAATCTTGGTTCAAATTATAATACTAGTCTAAATTTAAGTCCTAGTCTAAATACAAGTAAAATAAAAGGGTTAGGGATAGGGATAAATAGTATCTCTCCAGCGTACGCGCTTAACAGAACCTATGAAGGAATAGATATAAATAAAGATTTGTTTAAAATAAATAAATTATTATTTTATTTTTTTAAAAGTTTAAACTGTTTAATAAGTAAACCTGTTTATTTACATACTCCAGATAAAGTAATTATAGAATTATTTTATTTTTTAAATATTCCCCAAAAAAAAGTATTTAGATTATTTTCTATTTTATATTATAATAGCTTTAGAAAAAAATGGTTAAGTAAAAAAAGTCAAATTTTCTCTTTAACTCTTAAAAAAAATTCTTTAAGAAATAAACGAATAGCTAAAATTCCTTTTATTAAAAGAAAAGTCAGAAAAGCAATTTCAAGATTAAGAGGAAAAAGTAATTTACAAAGAAGTTTATTATTTAATTTAAGAAAATTTAATTTAGCTGAAGTTTATATTAATAAATTTAAAATATTAATTGAAATAATAACAAGAAAATTTAATAAACCAGTTGTTTTCCAAATTACTAGAATACATAATCCTTATTTTGATAGTAATATTTTAGTTAATCTACTTTCTTTAAATATTAGAAATAAAAGAAAAAAATCTAGAATTGCTATTAATAAAATTTATTCTAATAAAGCAATTAAAAATTTAAATGATCATAATTTAAAATCTGTAAATCTTATACCTGCTTTCTTATCTGGTCTAAAATTAAAAATAGGAGGAAGATTAATGAAAGAACCTATAATTCCTAGATTGACAACTAAAAATTTCGAAAGAGGAGCTACTAGTCCAGGAAAAGTAAATTATTTAGATATTGCTAATATTACTAAAAAAAATAAAAAAGGAGCTAATACTATTACTATAAAATCTGCTCAAAATTTTTTTTTATAAATTTTTTTCTTCCGTCCTAGTTTCGCAAGTAGGGAACTTTGTTCCCTACGGAGGGGAAGGAGTACGCATCTCCTCCTCCCCTATGGGATCCCTATGGTATCCCTATGGGATCCCTATGCTATCCCTATGGGAAGGAGCTCCTTCTGATTTTTATCCCTATTAAAATTTTAATAAAAAAGTAAAGGAGGAGCCTCCTGCTTCTCCCATAGGGGGAAGAAGAATTTTTATTCCTATTCAAATTGTAATCAAAAGTAAAGGAGGCAGGAGAAAAATTATTTTATTTCCCTAAGAAAAAGAAACCAACTCACCCCCTGCTAAGGGTACTTGGTTTATACTTAAAATCTTTTTAAGTTTCTCTCTATTTACTCAGTCTAATATTGTATATTTATATTACTTAAATGAGCCCTATGTTATATTAATTTCTGGGATACATATAGTAATAATACCTTTATTTTTATAGAACGTCCCTCCTTACATACTTGTGCATTTGCTTTGCTATACAGGTCTCCATCCATATAGATAGGACTATACCTACTTGTAACCATTTAATTATATGGAGGAATAGGTTTAATCCTTCTTAAACAAAGTGAGTAGGGTCCATAGGACCTCCCCTTGCTTCGCAAGGGAGGAGACTAAAGGAGTAAGAGGAGACGGAGACCATAGGGTGGTCCTACTTTTCTATAGATCCTTTTCTTAATTGAGAGAAAAAGAAATTCTAAATATATAATTATTTATAATTAAGGAAAACCATAGGTAAATTAAAATATATAATTAACAGAATTAATTTTGTGGTAAACTTAAAGTAAATTATAATTTATAGTGAAACGTAAATCCATATTACTATTTTTAATTTAAGCAATCAACCTCCCATTTACTTACCTTTGGCTTCGAAGGAAGAAGAAAGAAGGAATCCCTCCATCTCTCCATCCTATTTTGCTTTTTTTTCGCGTACGCATCTCCCCTCCTACCATAGGGATCCCATAGGGATCCCATAGGGGAGGAGGGAACTCCTTTTTATTAAAATTTGAATAGAAATCAAAATAAGAATAAAAAACAAGTATTTAACTATAGGTAGGGGAGCTTAAAATTTAAGAAATTTAAGCGCGTACGCCGCTACGCGAAAGAAATTAAAAATAGTAATGATTAAATATTTAACACTTTAGTATGTTACAATTTTCTATATTTTTCTTACTACCATAAAGAAGGAACCTCCCATAATGGAGGAACCGTCCCTAGCTTCGCAAGTAGGGAACTTTGTTCCCTACGGAGGGGAAGGAGTACGCATCTCCTCCTCCCCTATGGGATCCCTATGGTATCCCTATGGGATCCCTATGCTATCCCTATGGGAAGGAGCTCCTTCTGATTTTTATTCCTTCGCTTCTTATTTTGATTCCTCGCGTACGCGGAAGAATCAAAAGTACGCGGAAAAATCAGAATCAAAAGTAAAGGAGGGAGGAGAAAAATTATTTTATTTATCCAATAACTGATTTGGACTTATTTTTTCCTCTTACTACATAGGAATCCTTAATCCTTTAAGATTATTTCAAGGTAAGTAATGGATGTAAAAAAAATTAAAATGTAGAAAACTCTATAAATAATCCAGTTGTTATCCTATATTTTACCTTTTTTTTATTAGATTTATATTTATATTTACAGCTATTGCCTTTTATTCCGTAGGAACCTACCATAAAGGAGGAACCTACCATAAAGGAGGAACCTCCCCTATTTTTTATTCTTCTTTTTTGAATAAAAATAAGAAGGTAGGAGGAGATAAATATTTTACTGGTATTTTATATAATATTGATCTCTGATCTCCGAAGGAGTCTCGCAGAGGCAAGAGCTGTAAATTAACAGAACTTGGTTTATAGAATTTCTTTTTTAACCCCCTCTACAATAGGCCACCCTATCTATATCTTATAAGGGACTCCCTAAGTAGTAAGTAGTAAGAACTTGAAAATTGTGATAAGTATTATAAATGTAATATTTTTAAGTATAAATATTCAAGTTAAGGTATCTAAAGTTAATCTTATTAATAAAAGGTATGTATTCAACATAAGAATAAATAGGATAATCCCAATTTAATCTAGAAATATAATAAATAAATTTACTCCCTCCCTCCCTATGGATAAAAAAGGGGAAGTAATACAATTCATTTAATTAATAAAAGTATTGTATTTTCCTCCTTCCCATAGGGATAGCATAGGGATCCCATAGGGATACCATAGGGATCCAATAGGGGAGGAGGAGTATAGTTTAATAAGTTAAATTTAGATTCAATACTTTTAAAAGTATAATTAAATTAAAATTAGTTATTTATAGGGTTCGATTCCTTATAAATATAAAGATTGTACAAAAAATTTTTAAAATTTATATGCGTACGCATTCTCCGCTAAATATATATTAATATTAAAAATATAAGGGTACAAGAATACACTCAAAGACTTAATCTTAAGATGAAAATATAAAACTGATTTTTTCTTAATAAATAGGATTCCCCTCCTCCTTATAGATAGGAGTAAAATTTTGTTTAAGATAAATTTATTCGCGAACATCCCCTCCCTTGCTTAGCAAGGAGGTAAGTTAATTTTTATTCAGCAAAACTATTTAAATCTAGATTAATAGTAAGGAGCTCTCCCTCCCTATGGTTATTGTCCACCTTTATCTCAACAAATAAAAAGCAAAGGCTTTGCAATGTGGATATAATGGGGAGATGTACGCATATCTCCCTCCTCTTAAAGGAGGGAGGAATGATGATGGAGTTTGTTAATTCCTTTAAATAAAAGGTGTTATATTCTTCTATATAGGCTAGTAAGGAGTGTCAATTAAATTAAGATTAAAAAAATTATCTCAAAAAAATGATAAATTATTTAACATATTTAACAACTATTTTTAATGATGCAAGTGAACCTTGGCAATTAGGTTTTCAAGATAGTGCTGCTCCAGGTTTCACAGGTATAGTTACTTTACACAATACAATTGGATTCTATTTAATTGTTATAAGTTTTTCTGTTTTCTGGGTAATTATGTCAGTTATTTATTACTATAATTCTTCTAAAAATCCTATAGCCTATAAATATTTAACACATGGTACTGTATTAGAATTAGTTTGGACTATTACACCAGCTTTAATATTAATAGCCATAGCTTTTCCTTCATTTAGATTATTATATTTAATGGATGAAGTAATATCTCCTACTTTAACAATTAAAGTTGTAGGTCATCAATGGTATTGGTCATATGAATACTCTGATTTTATTACAGATTCTGGGGATTCTATTGATTTTGATTCATATATGATACCTGAATCAGATTTAGAATTAGGTCAATTTAGATTATTAGATGTTGATAATAGATTAATTGTACCTGTTGATTGCCACATTAGATTAATTATTACAGGTTCTGATGTGCTACACTCATTTGCTGTCCCTTCATTAGGTTTAAAATTAGATGCTGTACCTGGACGGTTGAATCAAGTATCTTTCTTAGCTGAAAGATCTGGAACCTTCTACGGACAATGTTCAGAAATTTGTGGAGTTTGGCATGGATTTATGCCAATTGTTGTGGAAGCAGTATCTTCACCTGATTTTATTGTTTGGTTAGATTCAGCATCTTCATAATTAATTTAAGCGCGTACGCCGCTACGCGAAAGAAATTTAATAATTATTTTATTTGTATCTTGCTAATGCTACGCTATTTATTTATTCTATTTTACCTTCACAATTATTATAAAAATATATAGAAAGAGTAAGTTTTTCCCTCTCTCTACATAGTAGATAGGCCCCCAGATCAATTCTATGAAATTACATTTGCCTTTGCTTTTGCCTTACTTATTCTTATTATTCTTAATATTCTTATAACAATAAGAATAAAAACAAAGCAAAGGATCTATAAAAAGTTGAAATTAGACCCCCTAAATAATAGGGAGCTTTATCTCCATATCAGCAAATCTTTTCCTCCCGTATGGTAAAAGTAATTATTTTTTAGTCAACCATTCCTTATTTCTCCCATAGGGATCCCATAGGGGAAGAAGAACTCCCATAGGGGGGGGGGTAGGAGGAGGTTAATATAGACACAATCAAACATAAACCCTTACCATTATCTTTTTATTTAGAAAAAAATCAATTTCTTAAAAATTTATATTAATAAATTTATATAAAAGGAGATTATATAACAATTGCTAATTTTTTAAGCAAATAAAATACATTTTTATTTATATTTACATTTGCTTTTTACTTCCTTCGGTTCCTCCTTTATGGAAGGTTCCTCCTTTATGGTAGGTTCCTCCTTTATGGTAGGTTCCTACGGAAGACAAATATAAATAAATAAAAATTAAAACTAGAGATGAATTTAATTTTGGTTCTGATTGAACGTTTTTCAGTAGTTTTAAGACATGCGAATCGTTATTCTCCAATGGGTAAAAATAAATAATTATCCAGTAAAGAATAAGGTGTAAAGGTGAGTAATGGTAAATAAGATCTCTTATAGACTTCTTAAATAGAGGATAGTTAATAAAGAATAATTTATTTAAATTTATTAGCTTAACTTAGCTTAGTTATAAATAAAGGAAATTTTCCGCTATAAGAATTGATTTACTTTGTTTAATGGTAGTTGGCAGGGTAAAAGCCTCCCAAGCCTACGATCAATAGCCAAATTTGAAAGAAGAGATGGCCACATTGGGGAAGCAATAGCCCCAAATCCCATAGGGGATCTGCAGTCAAGAATATTAGTCAATGCTCGCAAGAGTGAACTAGCTAACTGAAATCCTAATTACACTTAATCGTGCAATTAAGATAACGTAAGGGAAAAAAATGATAATACCTTACTATTAGTGTTGTCCAAATTACTGGTGCCAGAAGACTCGGTAACACCAGAAACGCGAACGTTAGTCGTCTTAAACAGGCGTAAAGGGTAAGTAGGCAGCTTTATAAAAATTTATGTTAATTTAAGCTCTAATTAAAATAACAAGAAGAAACCTTATTTGATTAATTTTTAACATATTTTGATTAAAAGCTAGAATCATATTGAAGATAAACCAAATAATACTTAAGTGTAGGGATAATATCCATAGATACTAAGTGGAATACTAATGGTGTAAACTTTTATCTACTAATGATTGACGCTGAGGAACGAAAGTGAGAACAGGGAATAGGATTAGATACCCAGTTACCTCTCACCGTCAACGATGAATGGTAGTTATTATTTTTGAATAAAAATTAGTAACGATGTTAACGCGATAACCATTCCGCCTTGAGAGTACGGTTGCAAAACTGAAACCAAAAAAATTAGTCGGTCTCGGAGCAAACGAAGTGAAGCATGTTATTTAATACGAAAGTACGCGTAAAATCTTACCAGTTCTTGCATAGCCAATCCCTCTTATTTATTTAGAATAAAATTACTCTCTCTCTAAGAGGGAAAATATTTTTCTTTTAAAATTAAGACTGGATTGAGTGATAATTATTTATTAATAAATAATTTATTTATATTAATTTATCCGTTTACAGGTGTTGCATGGCTGTCGTCAGTCCGTATTGTGAAAAGTGAGGTTAACTCCACTAACGGACGAAATCCCTGTAGTTAATTTATACTTAACTATTAATGATTTTTAAATATTTTCATTTGGGGCTAAGACAAGTCGTTATGGCCCTCATGGACTGGGCTATAGACGTGCCACAAGAACTTTTACAATTTGACGCAAAACTTAAATTTAGATTTTATTATTTAAATTTATAAGGTTTAGCTAATCAGTAAAGAAAGTTAATTGTATTAATCTTAAAACGGATTGTTGCCTGTAACTCGGCAACATGAAGAAGGAATTTCGAGTAATCGTTGATAAGCAACGCAACGGTGAACAATGAATCCGTGATGAACTAACTGTCTGTCGCTGGGGAGAAATTCAGCTTGGGGGAAAGCGCCGCGAAGTCTATCTTTAACTAAGGTAAAACATTATAAATAATAAAAATATTGGTTTATTATCTATATATCTATTTCTATTTATTTACTTATTGACTACTTTCTTGCCTACCTTGGGGTAGGGCTTAGTAGTAAGGAGTATTTTATTTTTTATATTTAACTTTAATTTTTTTTTATAAACTAAATAAATCTTCTTAACCTTAAAAAAGCTAATCTTAAAAAGGTAAGAAAAATCAGAGGTTAAATTAATAAATCAAAAAAAAATTGATTTGATTATTCATTTAATTGAATAGTTAGTGTAGTTATTCTTTAATTTATAATTTTATTATAATTTAACTAGGTATTTAACTGCTTTTGTTAGGTCTAATTAGTTTCGACTAACCCATCTGAGTAACATCTCAAAAGTCATAGCAAGGTAGCTGTACTGGAAAGTGCAGCTGGAAATTATTTTAAATTAACCCCCCTCTCCTATTTCTTAATACGTAGTATTTACTACATAATTAATAGAAAGGCCAGATCTCTTATTATTATTATTTTTATAATAATAAGAATAAAAACAAAGGCCAAATGCCTTTCCTTACTTGTAAATTTACACCTTCTTATCTATCTTTGCTTCTGCCTCCACCCCTACCTATGCCTCCTTTCGAAGCTAGGGTTTAGGTTTTCAATGGGGAGATAATTGGGATATAATTGGGAGATAAAGCAAAGGCAAAAGTAAAGGACTATCCTCACTATTCCGTAGGAGCCTCCTTTACTTTTTATTAAAATTTTACCGCGTACTTTTGATTCTTATTCTTCCGCGTACGCGAGGAATCAAAATAAGAAGCGAAGGAATAAAAATCAGAAGGAGGAGTTAGTTCTCTCACAAAGTTAGTTCCCTACTTGCGAAGCAAGGGATGGAGGAACAAATGGAAAATATTAACAAATAAGTAAAGGTTTTATATAAATAGGTGAATTTTTCTAAAATGTCTATCCTGGTTCGAGTCCGGAAGATGTTAATTAATTATAAGATAATCATATTAATATATATTGTATATTGAAAAACCCTTAATACCGCATACGCGACAAATTTATGAAATGAAAAAATAAAAAATATTTATCTCCACAAATTAACTTTAGCTCTATTAATCTTAAACCCCTTAAATTTAAAACTATAAATGTTCTCTTATTGTTCTAAAGGTTAAAATTATTAAATATTGGAGAGAAATATGGTTAACACCTTAAAAAAAAAATACAAAATTACAAAATGAATAATAAAAATTTAATCAGAAGTAAGTTTCAACATTTTCCTTTTCATTTAGTTGATCCATCACCTTGGCCTATTTTAGTGAGTTTTTCATTGTTAAATTTAACAATAGGTGCAGTGGCTTATATGCATGGCTTTACTTATGGAGGTTACATATTAACATTAGGATTTATATTAACAACATATGGTATGATATTATGGTTTAGAGATGTTGTAATAGAAGCTTCATATTTAGGACACCATACTAAAGAAGTAAAAAATGGATTAATGATGGGAGTAATACTTTTTATTATAAGTGAAATTTTTGCTTTCTTATCAGTTTTCTGGGCTTTCTTCCACTCTAGTTTATCCCCAGCAATTGAAATTGGAGGTTCTTGGCCACCTTTAGGTATTACACCTTTAGACCCTTTTGCTATCCCTTTACTTAATACTTTTTTATTATTAAGTAGTGGGGCATTTATTACATATGGACACCATGCTTTAATTGCAGGGAATAGAAAAGGTGCAATAGATGGAGTAATTATTACTATTATCTTAGCTGTGATATTTACAGCTTTACAATATTTTGAATACTCTGTAGCTGGATTTACTATGGCTGATGGAGTTTATGGTTCAGCTTTTTATGCTTCAACTGGATTACATGGATTTCACGTTATAATTGGTACTATATTTATTGGAGTTGCTCTTATAAGAATAATTAATTATCAATTAACTACAAAACACCACAATGGTTTTGAATCAGCAATTCTATATTGGCACTTTGTTGATGTTGTTTGGTTATTCTTATTTGTAGCTGTATATTTCTGGGGAAATACATAGTCAAGCGTGTTTGAAGAATAAGTAAACCGTAAACGGATCCCCCTTTTGTCTTCCTTCCCTCACTCCATAGGGAGTGAGGCTCCTTCCCATAGGGATACCATAGAGATACCATAGGGATACCATAGGGATACCATAGGGATACCATAGGGAAGGAGGAATATTAATTTACCTAATTTTCTTAAAATATTTTATTTATTATCTTGCTTAAGTTACCTTATAATTAGCAATATAATAATATATAATCGTAATTAAAAGGACTACTCCTTTCTTAATTGTATACAATACATTCCTATTCCTTCCTTAGGATTTTTTCTTTGCTTTGCTTTGCTACTACTTTATGGGGGAGGAGGATGATAACTTTGTTTTTATTTAAATACAAAATTACAATTTTAAATAAATAAAAATTTTCCTCCCTATGTATAAAATAGTCAATTTAAAGCGAGTATAGTTAAATGGTATAACCTCTACCTTCCAAGTAGATATTATCAGTTCGATCCTGATTACTCGTATATTAATAAAATTTATCTATTTTTTCTTTGTTTATCTCCTACTTTTTTTAGATATCCTTTGCTTATCTCCTTCTCTCCTACCTTACTTTGCCATATCCATCACCATCTCCATGTCAATCTTCATCTCCATATCCTTCTCCTTCTCCTACGGTCTCCTCCTTCTGATTTTGATACCTATTCAAATTGTAATCAAAAGTAAAGGAGAAACTGGGATGGTAATGAAAATATTATTGGTTTTATAATTATTTCTTAAATTTATTATATTACTTGCATCTCCCTATTACTTGTTTACTTTCCTTATTTATTACTTAGTAAGGCAAAAAAGCAAAGGTGGATGGAGAGAAAAAGCAAGAAAGTGTATTTGTTTTATAATAAATTATTAAGTTACATTTAATAATCTCATTTATATTATAGTTATTATATAACTTATATTACCCTATATTATTTAGCCTATTAATTTATCTCCACCTTTGCTTTTGCCTCCTCCTCCTTCTGATTTTTATTCCTTCGCTTCTGATTCTTATTATTCCGCGTACGCGAGGAATAAAAATAAGAATCAAAAGTACGCGGTAAAATTTTAATCAAAAGTAAAGGAGGGAACTCCTTTTTATTTGAATAGGAATCAAAATTCTTCTTCCCTTATGGAAGAAGAAATAGGGAGTGAGGCTCCTTCCCATACGGGGAGGAGGAACTAATTTTTAAGCAAAGACAAATTATAGGATAAAAATTAAATTAATAAGGGTGTTTGTTATAATTATAGATTAACTATAAAAGCTAATAATTTTAATAAATATAAAAGCAGAGATTTTTCTTTAACACTCCTCCCTATGACTCCTCCATAGGATTTTGCCTTTGCTTCCCTCCGTATTAAGTAGTGAGTAGGGAATAATGAGGAGGCAAAAGCAGAGGTGCTAGAAAATAAAAAAAACAACAAAAACATGCCACAATTAATACCCTTTTTCTTTTTAAATCAAATTGTTATAACTTTTGTTATATTATTTAGTGTAATATATATTTTATCTAAATATGTTTTACCTTCTTCTTTATTAACACAAGTACTAAGAACTTACATTACTAAATTAAGTAAAAAAAATGTTTAATAATACTATTTACCTATTGCCTAATCTTAGCCCCCTTCCTTAAATAGGGATCATAAGTACTCTCCTTTAGTAAAAGGAGAGACCATAAGTACCATCCTACTTTGTTCCCATCCCTCCTCCTTACATAGTTAGTAATTAGGCCTTTAAGCAAAGAAAATATAAAAATTAGGGCTCATTATAGGATTAAAAATAAACTTGGTATTTACTTTTCATTATTTAAACAAAATGGAAGGAGTCAACTGTAGAATAAATATAAGATAGGAGAAAGAAAACTTAGTTTTAATATAAAGTTTTACTCTTTAAAAGTAAAATTAAGGGTAGATCGTTCAGGGTTAATATGGTAATAGGTTACTATGTGATTAAGTTCTCTTAATTCAATGGTTAGAATCACATTCTTCTAAAATGTTTATTCTGGTTCGAATCCGGAAGAGAACTATAAATACTACAATTACTTCCGCGTACTCCTCCTCCCCTATTGGATCCCTATGGTATCCCTATGCTATCCCTATGCTATCCCTATAGGATCCCTATGGGAAGGAGCCTCACTCCCTATTTCTTCTTCCATAAGGATCCCATAGGGGAAGAAGAATTTTGATTCCTATTCAAATAAAAAGGAGTTCCCTCCTTTACTTTTGATTCTTATTATTCTAAAAATAAGAAGGAGGAGGGAAGGTCCTATGGATAAAATAGGTAAATAATAAAAATATTAATATAATGGCTTACTAGTAAATAAGGAAATATTTTATTTTTTACTGCTTTATCTCCCCTTTGCCTTTGCAAGCCATTAGTTGTTACTCCTTTATCTTTATTAATTATATAAGAAGGGAAAATCCTTTGTGTTTATGAATTTTTTTCTCAATGCCTATGGTCTATGGCCTATGGCCTAGAGAGAGAATAATAAAAGCTAATTAACAGGAGGGAGAGATGCGTACGCTCGCATACGCGAAAGATTAAATTAAAAAATATTATAAAGCGAGATGGTGTAATTGGTAACACAGCAGTCTCATGATCTGTTATTTAAGATTCAAATTCTTATCTCGCTAATTATTTTTCCTTATTTTTAGAATTCTTCCTTATTATTTTTATTATTCTCTCCATCTCCAGCTCCTCCGTAGGAGCTCCATCTCTATATTCATCTCCATCACCATCACCATTATTAGCACTTTCCTTTACCTACTTTAGATCCTTTAGATCATCCATAGGAAGTCCTTTACTTTTGCCTTTGCTTTGAAAACCTAAACCCTAGCTTCGCAAGTAGGAGCTCCCTCCTTTACTTTTGATTAAAATTTTAATAGGAATAAAAATCAGAAGGAGCTCCTTCCCATAGGGATCCCATACGGGGAGGAGGAGTACGCGAATAAATTAAGGTCTTTTCGTATAATGGTTAGTACAATTCCCCTTCAAGGAATAAATATCAGTTCAAATCTGATAAGGATCAAATAAATTACTTTAATTTAAATATTTTATACTAATTTTTATTTAGCAGGAGGGAGAGGTGCGTACTCCTCCTCCCCTATTGGATCCCTATGGTATCCCTATGGGATCCCTATGGGATCCCTATAGGATACCTATGGGATCCCTATGGGATCGCTATGGTATCCCTATGGGAAGGAGCCTCACTCCTTTTGATTACAATTTGAATAGGAATAAAAATCAGAAGGAGGAGGGATGGATTAAAGGTGTATAAAATAAATTAGTGTTAGGAAAGCCTCCTATTAGCATTTAATAATGCCCTTTATTTATAGATATAGAAATATTAAAAATTAAGACACAAAAATAAAAAGTTAGAGGACTCAGTGATGATTTTCATATCAATATTAACATTAATAGTAGCTAAGGCTCTACCTGTTTTAAACACAAATATATCTTCAGTACATTTTTATAGAAGCACTTCAATAGTATTTATAATAACTGGTTTTCTATCCATAAATAGTCTATATTTAGAAACAATAGGAACAGGTATAGGTATTTATAGTGGATTATTCCATGTCACACAAATTACTCAATTTATAGAAACATTTTTCTTTATAATCGTAGGTTTAGTCTTAATAGGTTGGCCTCAAATAATAACAAAAGTAAATAAAGTAAAATATTATTTAACAGATAAATATTCAACAGATTATTCCTTAATAATCTTATTTAGTAGTTTAGGATCCTCTTTATTAATCACAAGTTATGATTTAATCTCTTTATATTTAAGTATAGAATTACAATCTTTTGGTTTATATGTTTTATCTACTTTATATAGAAATTCAGAATCTTCTACTAAATCAGGATTAAAATATTTTTTATTAGGTGGTTTATCTTCAGCAATAATTTTATTAGGTTCAGGAATAGTTTATTCATATACTGGTACAACAAATTTTGAATCAATATATATCTTAAATTCAATAAATGATTTGAATACTGAATATTTCTTACAAGGTTTAACTTTAGGTTTATTATTAATTTTTATAGGATTTTTATTTAAAATAGCAGCAGCTCCTTTACACAATTGGTCTCCAGATGTTTATGATGGTACTCCAACAATAGTTACAATGTATTTAACAATTTTACCTAAAATTGCAATATTTATGTTTTTATTAGAAATGTGTACTCATTTTGGTATTTATCATGGACATTTTAAACAAACTTTAGGTTCCTTTTCTGGGGCTCCATTTATCCTTGGAGAAACACATAATAGTTTCTTAGTAGAATCTTCAATTTATAAATTATTATTAATTACTTCAATATGTTCACTAATAATAGGAAGTGTATTAGGGTTATCACAAATAAAAATAAAAAGATTATTAGCTTATAGTACTATATCTCATATAGGATTTATTTTATTAGCTTTATTAATAAACACAGAACAATCTATTGATTCATTTTTATTCTATATTTTACAATATACAATAACAAATCTTAATTTATTTTTAATTATTTTAGCTTTAACTTATACCCATAAAATTAATAGTAATCAATTAATTAATTTGTCTAGCTCCTTTAAGGAGACAAATAATAAATCTTTATTAATTAATAAACCTTTACCTTTATTCTCTTCCCTTTTAAACAAAAGTAATTCTCCCTCCTACGGATCTTTAAGAATTATCTCCGCTGAAATTATAAGTTATAAATCAAAAGATTTAAATTATATTTTAGAATTAAAATCTTTATTCTTTAGTAATCCTTTATTAAGTTTATGTTTATGTATTTGTTTATTCTCTATGGCAGGTATACCTCCTTTAATTGGTTTCTTCTCTAAACAGTTTGTTTTATATGCAGCTATACAAAATGGTTTCTATTTAACTGCTATTTTAGCCGTAATTGTTTCTGTTATAAGTGCTTCTTACTATTTAAAAATAGTTAAACTTCTATTAAGTGAAAATGAGACTGAAACAAATACTGAAAGTGAAAATGAAAGTAAAAGTGGAAAATTTAGCTTAAATCTTACCTCTCCTTCTATCTCAGCCAATAAAGATAATGTCCTTTCCTTAAGTGGAGTTCAAGTATTATTACCAAGTATTACAGATTTAAGCTTTGTCTCCCTAAAGGAGGCAGTTAAAGAAAAAGAAAACAAAGATATAATTGAATTGACAAATGTTCATAGTTTTATAATATCAACCTTAACTTTAATACTATTATTATTTTTTATCAAACCTTCTTTAATCTTAAATAGTACTCAATTACTATCTTTATCTTTATTTTATACTTAATGAATAATTTATTTTTTATTTTTATTTTTGTCCCGATTCTAGCTTTTATTTTATTAGCTTTAAATGTTTTATTTTCTGTTCATAGACCGGATGAAGCTAAAGTTTCAGCTTATGAATGTGGTTTCATTGCTCTACCTGGTCAAACTAGATCTACTTTCCAAATTCATTTTATGATTGTTGCTTTATTATTCCTTATTTTCGATCTGGAAATATTATTATTATTCCCATTAGCTGTTACTTTATATCAAGTTTCTATTTTTGGTTTTACTATTGGTATTGTGTTCTTTATTGTTCTAACTATTGGTTTTGTTTTAGAAATTGGAAGTGGCGCCATATCTTTAGTAAATATTGAGCAATCAAATAATAAATAATTTTTTATTTTCACCCCCCATTCCTATTACCTATCTATAAGGATCCTAAGTATTAAGTACGAATTCATTCCTATCCTCCTCCTTCTGATTTTTATTCCTTCGCTTCTTATTTTGATTCCTCGCGTACGCGGAAGAATCAAAAGTACGCGGTAAAATTTTAATCAAAAGTAAAGGATGCTCCTTCCCATACGGGGAGGTTCCTACGGAAGAGTTAGTTCCCTCCTTTAGGAGGAGAATAGGAATCCTAATGGAGATAAATAATTTCCTTTTTTCGCTTCTTATTTTGATTCCTCGCGTACGCGGAAGAATCAAAAGTACGCGGAACTAATAATTACCACTCCTTATTAGGATAAACATATTAGGATCCCCACTCACAAAGTGAGTAGGGAGACACTTTCCTACTTTATTCATTTATATTTTGCTTATTACTTCTCCATATTATACTTCTACCATATAAGTATATACTTTTTTTAATCTAGAGTAGCACAAGAAAAATAGGAAAATAGGATGGATTCCTTCCTCCATAGGAAATTTCCTTTGGTTTCAAATACCGCTACGCCGCTACGCCGATACGCCGCTACGCCGCTACGCGACAGACAAGAGTAAATAATAAATTTTATATAAAAGTGTACTAATTTATTTAGAGTCCTCTACCTTTGTTTTGTCTCTATTTTATAGGGAACCATATGGAACCATAACTATTCATAGGTATACACAGGTATCCATAGGAACCCATAAGGATTAATAGGGATCCATTCTCTATGGAGGCTCCTACGGAGGAGTCATTTCCTTTTGTTTTTAAACAAAGGCAAATTCTTATGGAGGGAGGTAGGATAATCATAATTTATCCTTTTTTAGTATGTTATACGCTATTTTAATTATACTTTTTTATTATGTTAGCAGCTGCAAAATACATTGGAGCCGGATTAGCATGCTCTGGATTAATCGGAGCTGGAGCCGGAATCGGTACAGTTTTCGGATCTTTAATCTTAGCTACAGCTAGAAACCCTCAATTAAGAGGACAATTATTCACTTACGCAATCTTAGGATTCGCTTTAGCTGAAGCAACAGGATTATTTGCTTTAATGATGGCTTTCTTATTATTATATTCATAATATAAAATTTATATTAAATTTATTCGCGTACGCGGGAATTTAATTATTTTACTCCCCCTTTGCTTTTTATTCCATAGTTTTACTTCTATTCCTCCTAAGATAATGAACCCTTTAATTATACAAGGGTACTTCTCGTACTTTTGCCTTTGTTTTTTTTAATTTAAAAAAAGGGGGGAATAGAAGTTAAAATACAAAATAATAGGAGGCCACCTATCTTTAAGGATCCATAGGGAGGGTAGTTTATCATTAAGGGACTTGTTACTTAATTACTATGGAGTGTGTAGTAAGATTATATAAAAAATTTAGGTCTTATGGCTGAGTGGTTTAAGCGAGGTACTGTTAATACTTTTTACAGAGGTTCAAATCCTCTTAAGGCCTATAATTATTCAAGTGAATTTATTCTATTCCCGCGTACTTTTTATTCTTATTGTTCCGCGTACGCGAGGAATCAAAATAAGAAGCGAAAGCATCATTATATCATCTATAACTTAAACCAGAGGAAATAAAAATAAGTAAGGTTATTCCTCCTTTTTATTTTTATTTTTATTTCCTTTTGATTCTGATTTTTCCGCGTACTTTTGATTCTTCCGCGTACGCGAGGAATCAAAATAAGAAGCGAAAGACAAAGCTCCTATGGAGAAAACCAAAGAAAAGTTTCTATGTGGAAAGGTGTTGGAGTCTAAGTAGTAATAGATAGTCTAAGCCCTGTTAGGTTAAATTAATAAAATAAATACATAGGGGATTCTATTGTTTATTTCTGTTTAGGGGGGGGGATGAACACCACTGTAAGTTTCTCTTAAAAAAAAAGTTAAATAAAAAAACATCTTTAGCTTAATTAGGTAGAGTATTTGTCTTCGAAACAATAAGATGTAGGTTCAATTCCTACAAGATGTCTAAATAAAATTATATAAATATATTTTAACTTTAGCCTAATTAGGGAGAGTTTTAATTTACAACTATATAACTTACCTATTTTCTTTATTTTATTACATAATTACTCCTTCCTATGGCTCATAATTAACTCCTCCTACGTAACAAAGTGAGTGATTTACCTCCTTTAAGCATAGGGAGTTACCTACTTGCGAAGCTAGGGGAATGAGTAAAATTTAATATAGCCTATAGCCTCGGTTGCTTAGTGGTCAAAGCGCTATTCTGAAGATATAGATATGGGAGTTCAATTCTCTCCCGGGGCAAAATTTTTATTAGAACACACCTTCTTTTCTCCAAAGGAAAAATAATAGGGGGTGTATCCATATTTGTTTTTCTCCATAGGACCTCCCCTCCTCCCCGTATGGGATCCCTATGGGAAGGAGCTCCTTCTTCTCCCATAAGGGGAAGAAGGAAGAATTTTTATTCCTTCGCTTCTTATTTTGATTCCTCGCGTACGCGGAAGAATCAAAAGTACGCGGAAAAATTTTAATCAAAAGTAAAGGAGGGAACCCCCTCACTTTGTGAGGATAGGGGAGGAGAAGGAAAAAAGTAGGAAGTTTCCATATTAATTAGTAAAAAAAGTAAAAGGGAGTTAGGTTTTTACTAATAAAGAGTGTAGTATTAATTGGCTAGTATAACAATCTCCAAAATTGAAGGTAGGTGTTCGAGTCACCTCACTCTTGTTTACCCTTTTATATTTAATTTTATCTTATAGAGATAGAGATAGAGATAGAGATAGAGATAGTGATAGAGAGATAGATATATAGATAGAGATAGAGAGAGAGATAATTTTTCTCTTATATTTTTATAATTGTCCACCACCTTTGCTTTTGTACGAAAACGAATATTTGTTAAAGAAAAGTATCTCCCCTTCCCATTAGGATCCATTAGGATTCTCCCATAAGGAAGGGGAAGGAAAAAGTAGTCCCTATGGAGGATAGTATTAGTCCCTTCCCCTCCGTAGGGAACAAAGTTCCCTCCTTCCCATAGGGATCCCTATGGGATCCCTATGGTATCCCTATGCTATCCCTATGGGAAGGAGCTCCTTCTGATTTTTATTCCTATTAAAATTTTAATCAAAAGTAAAGGAGGGACGGAGGAAAATAAACCTTTGTCTTATATAGAACCTCACTCCCGGTATTAATTACATTTCGTTAAATAATTAAAAACTCCTTTTTATTCGCGTACGCCGCTACGCCGGAGATAATTTTCCAACTTAAACTTTTAAATTTCAAAAGCAAAATCCTTTGGTCTTAGAAGAAAAAGTTAATTAAAGACTTTAGCATAATGGTTAATGCAGTTCGCTCATAATGGATATTATAAGGGTTCAACTCCCTTAGGTCTTAAACCTTTATTAATTTTACTCCTCCCTCGATAGCTACTTTGCCTTTAAGCAAAGGTGGAGGAACTTCCTACGTTTATAGACCCAATATGCTGGATAAGATATAGATTATTTTTAACAAAGGTAAAGTTATTCTTTATTCGACCTCGCGGCCGATGCTGGAGGCAGAGGCTAAGTTAAGGAGTATTATGTTGGAGATATGATAACACATTATTTTTTTTATAATTTTACCCCGTACTTTTGATTCTTCCGCGTACGCGAGGAATCAAAATAAGAAGCGAAGGAAATTTGTTAGAGTGGTTTAATAAGTTCGTCTTGAAAACGAATGCTGATTAAAATCAGCCGTGGGTTCGAATCCTACAGTTTCCGTTTTAATTTGTCTATACCTGCAATAGTACAAGGGAAAATTTAGTCATATTTTTCCAGAGAGAGAGATACCATATGAGTTTAGATTTAAGGAAAAATCCATTCAATTAGAAGAAACGTTTTTCTACCCTATTAACAAGCCACCCTCATAACTAATAAGGTAAATCCTTTACTCCTCCCTCCATCACTCCCTCACTTTGTGAGGGAACTCACTATTTCTCCTTTACTTTTGATTACAATTTACCGCGTACTTTTGATTCTTCCGCGTACGCGAGGAATCAAAATAAGAAGCTAAGGAATAAAAATCAAAAGGAGGATACTAAAGGATGGGAGGGGAAGGACTTTTGTTTTATTTCTTATTTGAATATTAATAAAAAAAATAACAAGACTAAAGAAAATGTGCTAGGAGATATAACAACAGACTCCAGTTTGCCTACTTCAATTTATTTTCTACTCTTTCTCCGAAGGAGTAAGTAGGTGTTTTAACAAATAAGTTAATAGTAGTTTCGCAAACAAATACAAAGGATCTCTTTAAAAAGTGTAAACTGCTGTTAGGATCTCATAAATAGGGAATAGATAAAAGTAATAAAAACGAACATGTTGAAATTGGTAAACAATCTTCTCTTAAGAAGAAGTGGGTGTAAACCCTTAAGAGTTCAAGTCTCTTTGTTCGTAATGTTTCAAATTTAGTGTTATGGTTCTATTGAACCCCCTTTTTTTTTTAATTAATTATAAAACTATACTATTTTTTATATTTTGCCTTTGCTTTATCTCCCAATTATATCCCAATTGAAAACCTAAACCCTAGCTTCGCAAGTAGGAGCTCCCTCCTTTACTTCTTATTAAAATTTTAATAGGAATAAAAATCAGAAGGAGCTCCTTCCCATAGGGATAGCATAGGGATACCATAGGGATCCCATAGGGATCCCATAGGGATCCCATAGGGGAGGAGGGAACTTCCTCCCCTATGGATTCCTTTAATATGGGAAGAGGTGCTAAAAAATTAGGTAAGCAAAAGGGTTAAAATAAGGAATAATCGTCATTGGTAAGATAACACGATTGCTAATCGTCTGGGATAGCTCCCTTAAGCGTTCGACTCGCTTTTATTCCGAGAATTTGCAGAGAGAGAGATAGAGATAGAGAGAGAGAGAGATAGATAGATAGAGAGAAAGATAAAATTTGTGGGGATGGTGAGAGATCCTTTTACTTTATTTTTTGTTTGTTTTTTGTTTTGTTTTCAAACTAAGGTCACATTAGTTTAATTGGTAAAGCACAGCTTTGTGGATGCTGAGAAAAGAGTTCAAATCTCTTATGTGACCCTAACTATTTTATTCGCAATGGGGAGATAATTGGGAGATGTACGCATCTCTCCCTCCTCCTAAATTTTTATAAATATACCTATATCTACTTTTCCCACTTTTTTTAGCTGGTATAAATAGCTATATTTATCTTTATGTTTATATTTATCTTTAACAGCAAACCTTTATTATTTTATTTACCATTTATTATAGCTAAATTAGTCTTATATACCTAAGATTTTACTTAATTTGCTTTTACTTTAAAATTATACTTAAATTTAAGTATATCCTACTTAGTTGGATAAGCACTACTTTTTCCTTTGTTTTTTAACTACTGTAGCTCCTATGAGTATCAGATTTATATGATTCCTATAGTAATATGGTCCTAAGGCTAATATATTTAGGTTAGCTTTACTTAATAAGGACTATAAAGTCTATAATTTGTATTAAAAAAATGTTAAAAATTCCTCCCTCACTTTGTGAGGGGAGATGCGTACGCTCGCGTACGAGAAAGAAAAAATTGTTAAAATATAGTGGGTTAAGTTTACAGATGGTTCTGTAGTAGACCTGCAAAGTCTATCTTTTAGGTTCAATTCCTACTTAACCCTTTATTAAATCTTAATAAAATTTAGGGGAGATGCGTACGCGAATAAAAAAAAAGATATAATAATACCTACATCATTAGTATTGAAACTTATTATTATATTTAGACTTAATTGCTTACAGCGGACCTGCAATCCTATATGACAACTAACCCCTCCTCCTTCTGATTTTTATTCCTATTCAAATTGTAATCAAAAGTAAAGGAGGGAACTCACTCCTCCTTCTGATTTTTATTCCTTCGCTTCTTATTTTGATTCCTCGCGTACGCGGAAGAATCAAAAGTACGCGGAAAAATCAGAATCAAAAGTAAAGGAGGGAACTTTCTTCCTCCCTAAGGAGGAAGAGTGAGTTACCTACGGAGGATAGGAATTTCCTTTTTAAAAGAAAAGGATAATTAGGTAGTGAAAGGTGTAAGCCCTCTCCCCTTGCGAAGCAAGGGAGGAGACTAAAGGATACATAGTTTTTTTTAATTGGTTGACTTTTATAAAGCCTGAATAGTTTAATAGGTAAAACGGCTTACTTGTAATAAGTAGATAGCGGTTCAATTCCGTTTTTAGGCATAATAATTATAAAATTTAATATTCTCCTCCTCCCTATCCTCCTTACCTTATGGGATGGAGGGCCTCATTTATTTACAAAATAAATAAATAGGGACAAACTTATTATTTTATTTTGTAATTTCAATTTATTCGCGTACTCCTTTTTAAAAAAATTTGAATAGGAATAAAAATAATAACTAAAGGAGGGAATTTAATTTTAATTTTAAAATTTTTAAGTAAGAGTGGACCAATACTCCAAATATTTTAAGATAATATTTGAGCTATAATAAGATTATAATAAAAGTTACCGCAATGGGGAGATAATGGGGAGATGTATGCTTCTCCCCTTTACTTTTGATTCTGATTTTTCCGCGTACTTTTGATTCTTCCGCGTACGCGAGGAATCAAAATAAGAAGCGAAGGAATAAAAATCAGAAGGAGACAAAATTAATTAAAAGGAAACCATAGGGAAGGAGACAAAAGCAATACTTAGGGCCCTCCATCTCTCCTAAAGGAGGGAGGAGGAGGATACTCACTTTCCCCCCTTTTTTTTTAGTAAATTAGTCATTCTAGAAAAAATGTTGAGAATTAAGAATATAATTAGTCCCTCCTCTCTATAGTCTCTATAGTCTCTATAGTCTCTATAGATTAGGGGAGGAGTAAAATATGCTGGTTGTGTTAGTCCACTTCCTATGAGTTTATAAGGCTTCCTATGGTTTCATATTATTACTCAATACAGCCTATGTATGTAATAGTAATTATGCTAAGACTAGTATAAAGAGTACAAATTTAAATAAGAGCCTTTAATTTAATGGTAGAATGGTTTCTTGATAAGGAACTTGTAGGAGTTCAAAGCTTCTAGGGCTTAATTATAATAATTACCTCCTCCCCGTCCATAAGTATCCCTCCACCTTTGTTTTGTTTTTATTAAAATTCTTCCGCGTACGCGAGGAATCAAAATAAGAAGCGAAGGAATAAAAATCAGAACAAAAGTAGTATGGAGGGAGGATTTAGCTTAATAAATTAAGCAAAGTCACAGCCTTTACTTAATAAAATAATCAAATAGTATTATTAAATTAATTAAAGGGAAACCATAGGTCTTTATCTTTATAAACTAAAGCTAATTTATTCAATGTTTCTATTTTCCTCCTCCCCGTATGGGAAGGAGCCTCACTCCCTATTTCTCCCATAGGGATCCCATAGGGGAAGAAGAATTTTGATTCCTATTCAAATAAAAAGGAGTGAGGGGAGATGCGTACTCCTCCGTAGGAGCCTCCTTTACTTTTGATTACAATTTGAATAGAAATCAAAATCAGAAGGAGAAAGAAATAAGCCTTTATTTTTCTTTTGCCTTTCCTTTTTAAATGAAAAAAACTTACAAGTAGCAAGTAAACATCATAAGAAGGTGTTAATAATAAGGAGTATTTTTTGTGTTTATTATTTACTTATATGTAGGTAACAGTCCCTACCATAGGGAAAATATTGAACTCCTCTATGTATTTACTTTTAAAGTAATAACGGAGGTATTATCAACTCCTCCTTCTCCTTTACTTTTTATTAAAATTTGAATAGGAATAAAAATAAGAAGGAGACAAAGGTTTATTTTAACACCATATCCACCTTTGCTTTTGACCTTATACTTTAGGAGGGGGATAGATGGAGGAAGAAGAAGAAAATTTTTAATAAAAAGTAAAGGTGGATGACTCTTCCGTAGGAGCCTCCTTTACTTTTGATTCTGATTTTTCCGCGTACTTTTGATTCTTCCGCGTACGCGAGGAATCAAAATAAGAAGCGAAGGAATAAAAATCAGAAGGAGGAACAAAGGATTATAATAAATGTTCAATTTAAATTTGGGTAACAAAATAAAAAATACCGCTACTTCCTTCGGTTCCTCCTTTAGGGAGGTTCCTTCCCTCCTTTACTTTTGATTACAATTTGAATAGGAATAAAAATCAGAAGGAGGAGGGAACTTTGTTCCCTACTTGCGAACCTAGGGGAGGAAGACAAATAAAAAAAAAAACAAATAAAAATGAGAACATTAAAAACACACGTCTTACTTAGGCTAGTGAATTCATACATAGTAGATTCACCTCAACCAGCAAATATAAGTTACTTATGGAATTTTGGTTCATTATTAGCTGTTTGTTTAATAATACAAATATTAACTGGAGCCTTTTTAGCAATGCACTATACACCAAATGTAGATTTAGCATTTAATAGTGTAGAACATATCATGAGGGATGTTAATAATGGTTGGTTAATAAGATATATACATGCTAATGTTGCTTCTTTCTTTTTTATTTTTGTATATATGCATATTGGTAGAGGTTTATATTATAGTTCTTATAAATCACCTAGAGTATTAGTTTGGTCAATTGGAGTAATAATTTTAGTTTTAATGATGGCTATAGCCTTTTTAGGTTATGTTCTTCCCTATGGTCAAATGAGTCTATGGGGTGCAACCGTTATTACTAATTTATTATCAGCAATTCCTGTATTTGGAGTAGACATAGTAGAATTAATTTGGGGTGGTTTCTCAGTTTCAAACGCCACTTTAAATAGATTCTTCTCACTACATTATTTATTACCATTTTTATTAGCTGCTTTAGCTGTAGCACACTTAATAGCTCAAATGTAGGGCCTTTATAATAGTAATATTATAAATTGAATCAAGCTATAAGCTGGAAACTCCTAAAGCTTAATTTACGTATTACAGTTAAGCCTTTTCGTTTTTAGTTTATACTAACATTAGAAAAGTATGGACTTTACGTAATAATAATTAAGATGAACAATGGACAATCAGCAGGAAACCAAAAATTATAGATAAACATAATTTATCTAAATAATTTAGTAGGATCTTCAGAGACTACACGCTTGACGTCCTTATATTTATTACCTGTCTATTATTGGCTAGTATTAACTTAAGGATGATGATATAGTCCAATCTATATTGAAAGGTATAGAGATTATTGCAAATATCTATATTCAATTTAACTAAATTTTTTCATTCGAGCACGAGTAATTCTGTAAAAAGAATGAGTAATGCAGAAAGAAATAAATTCAAATTAGATTATAAATTAAAACAAATTTTAATAGGAACTATTTTCGGAGATGTATACATGAGAAGATTTTCTGAAAAAGCTAATGTGAGAGTAATATTTAGACAGGGTAGCATACACGCTTCATATTTATTACATTTACATAGTTTATTCCAAGAATTTGTATTAGCTCCTCCTTTAGTTTCAACGCTTACAGATAAGTATACGGGAAAAATTAGACAAAATTTAAGTTTTTCTACTTTATCTCTTCCTTGTTTTAATGAATTATATGAATTATTCTATTTAAATGGAAAAAAAATCATTCCAAATAATATAGCAGACTTTTTAACACCACTTAGTTTAGCTTACTGAATAATGGATGATGGAAGTTTTACCGGCTCTGGTTTAAAATTACATACTAATGCTTTTTGTATGGAAGAATTAAATTTATTGATTAAAGCGTTAGATAAAAATTTTTCTACCTTTGTCCGAGGACTTCAGGTCCGAAGGATTAAAGCAACAATTAGTATTTCTAACAGAGAAAAATCACAGTATAATTTATATATTTCAAAGTCTCAAATGTATTTACTTAAAAATTTAGTTCTTAAACATATGCACCCAGATATGTTATATAAATTAAATATAGATAAGCAATAAAACATGCTACATGTTCACGGGTCAAATAACCCTAATGGAGTTACTTCTAATGGGGATAGATATGCAATGCATCCTTATTTTATATTTAAAGATTTAGTGACTATATTTGCTTTCTTCTTAGTATTATCTATATTAGTATTCTTCTATCCTAATTTATTAGGACATTCTGATAACTATATACCAGCTGATCCAATGGTTACACCAGCATCTATTGTACCCGAATGGTAAGTTAAAAGATGCCATGCTTAAGAGTAATCTTATGAAAAATAAATTTCACTATATGCTGGAAACTCCTAAAGCTTTAAGTATTTTACCGCGAAGATGTACGCGAATAAATAGTAATAGCTTAAAGATTGGTTAGAAATAGAACCTAACCTAATGGACAATCAGCAGGAAACCAAAAATTATAATTAAATTATAAGTCAGTAGGATCCTCAGAGACTACACGTGAAACTCCTTCGAAGAAGTCTTGCTTTTTAAATTAACAAAAGTAAAATACTCAAGGATGAAGATATAGTCCGCCCATTTTCGAGAGATTATGGACATATATTATAAATTATTTTTGAAATTTAAACTTCAATAAGTTTAATATGTAAACAAAATTACACGACTATTAATAATACAATTTCTCCACTTACCGCGTACGTGAAAAAAAGATTAACTAAAGTCGAAATTTCAAAAATAAATATAGGTGAACCATTAAATGAAATAATCATTGGTTTAATTCTAGGATTTGGTCATATTCAAAGTAGACAATTTGAGATAAATGGAAATTGTAGATTTATGTATAGACAAAGTAGTTTAAGAGAAAACCACCTAAATTATTTTAATCATATATTTGAATTATTTAAACCTTTTATAAATAAAGAATATAAAGTTAAATCTAGATCTTTATCAATAAAAGATCTAATAAAACTTACTCTTCTATTCTTTTTGCTACATTAACATTACCTTGTTTTACTTTGAATAGAGAATTATTTTATAATTTAGATGCTAAAAAAATTATACCTAATAATATAAATCAATTATTAACTCCTAGAGGTTTAGCCTATTGAATAATGGATGATGGTTCAATCCAAAATAAGGGTTTACATTTAAATGTTTATGGTTTCAGTTTAGATGAAGTAGTTAAATTAAAAGTACTTTAGAAAAACTATTTATCCCCATTAATAAGGATACTAACAAATTATATACTATTATTAAATGTTCTATTCATAATCATAAAAAGGGATATAGAATATACATTTGAGAAGAAAGTATGATAATTGTTAGAAACCATATCCATCAATATATGCATAAAGATATGCTATACAAAATAAACCCTCGCGTACATCTCTCCATAGGGCGCGGTAAATTAAATTTATAATATATATTTTGATCTTTTACCTTATTATGCAATATTAAGATCTATACCTAATAAATTATTAGGAGTTTTAGCGATGTTTGGTTCTTTATTAATATTATTAATATTACCATTAACTGATTTATCTAGAATTAGAGGAAACCAATTTAGACCTGCTATGAAATTAGCTTTCTGGTTTTTTGTAGTAGATTTCTTTATTTTAATGTGGATCGGTTCACAACATCCAAATTCACCTTATGTTGAAATAGGTCAAGTTGCAACTACATTTTACTTTGCTTGGTTCTTAGTAATTGTACCATTTATCGGTTTAAGTGAAAATACTTTAATTGATGTTGCTACTTCTTCTAAAAAAAGATAAATTTTCTCCCATCCTACTTTGCCTTTGTTTAAAGGCAAAAGTGGCTATGGAGGGACTATAAGAAGTAATACTATCCCTTAATTAACCCCCAATTTTATCCTTTGCTTTTGTCTTGTTATTTTTTTTATTAATATTCAAATAAGAAATAAAACAAAGCTCCTTCCCCTCCCATCCTTTAGGTAGGGACCGGAGGAGAGTATTCTTCAATGGGGGAGGAGTAAGGAATAAACAAAAGGTTAAATTAAAATATAGAAAACCTAACATATGACCCATAAATCACATAGTAAAAACAAAAAAAAAATAAATAAAATGAATGTATTTAATATATAAATACAAACGTCTCTTAAAAAGATGTAAGATATTACTATTAATTTTACTCTACAATATTTTCACCAATTTAAAGTAAGGTAGAATCTACCTTATTTTTAAACTATAAATCAAGAGCATCTCCCCCATTATTATGTTATTAAAAGTAGCCCTCCCCTATGGAGCCCTATGGAGCCCTATAGAGCCCTATGGACCCATAGGGATCCATAGCCCTAACTAGGGCTACCTAGGGCTGGGGATAAAAGCAATCCTCCTCTTCCAGTAAACTAACTTAAAATAAGCAGGTTAATCTAAGCATAGATTCTTTTAAAAAGGGTATGATAAGTTTCTCTCTCTTAAACAAAAAATTAAAAGATAGAATCCCTATGTACTATGTAGACAAAGTAAATAGTATTATTGAAAAAAATCTTATAATTAAGAAAAAAAAAAAACAAAAAAAAATTTATAAATAAAATGAATCAAAGCAATTTAATAGAAAATTTGGTAGGCTTAATTTTTAATTTAGCTGATGTTTTAAGTATAATATTACCTGTTTTACTAAGTGTAGCTTTCATGACAATAATAGAAAGAAAACAATTAGCTGCTCATCAGAGAAGAGTAGGTCCTGTCAAGTGATTTGGGAAATCATTTTTATGGGTTAAACTATCAAATTCCGGGGACACCCTAAAGACTATAGTACCAAGCTATATCCGAAAGGCTATAAGTGGATGAATTAATTACTCATGTAAGGTAATAAGCTATAGTATGAGTGAAAACAAAATGGGCTATCGCGGATCTAAATCAGATTTAAAATATAAATCTGTAAAAGAGCAACGAGTAGACGGTAGTTACTTTGGATTTATTCCAAGGTTAAGGTGTACTCTAATGGGCGGCGAAAGTCGTTATCTAATCAAAATCCCTTCTAAACAATTAAATAGACCTTTGCTCCTTAATTTTGTCACGTTAACGCTTGAAAAAAAATGTGCAAAGGCTCTCTCCCATAAGGGAGAGGGGAAAAAATATTATAGTTCAAATTCTTACTCTAAATCTACTTCTGGTAGAACTCCTTTGGACCCTTATTTTGTAAGTGGGTTTTCAGATGCTGAGTCATCCTTTATAATCATAATTTCAAAAGAACCACGAAACGTAACTCAATGAACAGTTAAACCAAGATTTTCAATAGGTCTACATAAAAAAGACAGAGAAATACTAGATTTAATTAAATCTTACTTTGGAGGAGTGGGGACAATCTCAGCACAAAGTAAAGATAGTGTTCAATATAGAGTAGCTTCTTTAAAAGATTTAAATGCTATAATAATACCACATTTTGATAAGTATCCTTTAATCACTCAAAAAAAAGCCGACTTTTAAAAAAATAATAGACCTAATTAACAATAAAGAGCATTTAACATTAGAAGGCTTACATAAAATTCTGAGTCAAAAAGGGTCTTTAAATTTAGGCTTATCTGAAGATTTAAAAACAAATTTTCCTTCGCTACGCGAGACATTAGAAAAATAGAAAGACCTTTAGTAGAGAATCAAAAAATTATGGACCCAAATTGATTAACTGGATTTATTAGTTTCGCGTACGCGGGAGAAGGATGTTTTCATGTAAAAATTAAAAATTCAAGTAGATCTAAATTAGGTCTTCAAATATCTTTATTATTTAAAATATCTCAACATGTCAGAGATAAAGAGTTAATGAAAAGTTTTATAGATTATTTAGATTGCGGTGTTATAAGTAAAAATTCTACTTGAATAGACTACACGGTTATTAGTTATAATGACCTGATCTTTAAAATTATTCCTTTTTTCGATAAATATAAGATAATTGGAGTAAAGCTTCAAGATTATTTAGATTTCAAAAGAGTTGCTGAATTAATGAAAACTAAAGATCACTTAACAACATTAGGCTTAGAAAAAATTAAGGAGATAAAAGAAGGTATGAATAAAGGAAGATAATTAAATACCTCTTCCCCTCCTCCCTCCCTCACTCCTTTTTATTCTTATTTTTTTAGGAATAAAAATTCTTCGTTCTTCGAAGAAATAAGGAGTGAGGAGACTCACTTTGTGAGGATAGGGAGGGACGGAATAATTGTATGATAAATTTGATCGCCATGAATACAGTAGGTTATTATGGAATACTACAACCTTTTGCCGATGCTTTAAAATTAATCTTAAAGGAAACAGTTATACCCTCTCAATCAAATAAGGTAATATTTTATTTAGCTCCAGTTTCAACATTAGTATTTAGTTTATTAGGTTGGGCAGTAATACCATTTGGTCAAGGATTAGTATTATCCGATCTAAGTTTAGGTATTTTATATACATTAGCATTATCTTCATTAGGTGTATATGGTGTTTTATTAGCAGGTTGGTCAGCTAATTCTAAATATGCATTTTTAGGTTCATTAAGATCAACAGCAGCAATGATTTCATATGAGTTAATATTAAGTTCAGCAATATTAATTATAATTTTATTAACGGGAAGTTTAAATTATATAGAAATTATTGAAATTCAACAATCTATTTATTTTATTGTTCCTTTACTTCCAGTTTTTATTTTTTATTTTATTTCTATTTTAGCTGAAACTTCTAGAACACCTTTTGATTTACAAGAGGCAGAATCTGAATTAGTAGCAGGATTTTTTACTGAACATTCATCTGTCCCATTTGTATTTTTCTTTTTAGGTGAATATTCTTCTATTGTATTATTTAGTTGTATAACAGCTATATTTTTCTTAGGTGGTTATAATTTCAATGAAATATTTATTAATGAATCATTTTTTAATTTACAAGCTATTATTCTTGGCCTTAAAACTTGTATTTTTACATTCTTCTTTGTTTGGTTTAGGGCAACTCTTCCTAGATTAAGATATGATCAATTAATTTCACTTTGTTGGTTAAATTTATTACCTGTAGCTGTTGCTTTTATTATTTTAATACCAAGTATTTTAATAACATTTGATATCTCACCTTATTAGTATTATTTTCTTATTCTCCTACTCCTATCCTCACTCCATAAAAAGTGAGTTACCTACGGAGAGAATAGGAAGAAAAAAAAAGTAGGATGGATTCCTTCCCCTCCTTTATCCATAGGGAGGAGTACGTAGGGACGGATTGAAGGAGTAAGAGGAAGTTAAAAATTAACAAAAATTTAAAATAATAATTACCCCCTTTAATTTATTCGTGGAAAAATATATATTTTTACTAAAAATATATTAACACAAAAATTGTTTTTATTTTTATTCATTAATGAAAAATATATAACAAAAATTTAAGTATGTTATAAACATCCTGCCTTTAAAAATATTAAAATAATATTTTATTTAATTAAAGGTCACACTTTCTAGGTTAAACCTACAAAATATAAATTATTTCTCTTCCTCCCATAAAGGAGGAACCTCCCTTCTGATTTTTATTAAAAAAAGAAGAATAAAAAATAAAGGAGGAACCTCCCTCCCTATAAATAAAGGAGGAACCTCCCTCCCTATAAATAAAGGAGGAGCCTCCCTATTCTTTTTATTAAAATTCTTCCGCGTAGCGGCGTACTTTTTATTAAAATTCTTCCGCGTACGCGAGGAATCAAAATAAGAAGCGAGGAATAAAAATTATTCTTCCCCTATGGGAGAAATAGGGAGGCTC
>Ga0307518_10000261_pt1 | contig 39793 bp, 55 predicted proteins | sample 25_EM_MG_FD_203889 | JGI IMG/M metagenome (GOLD analysis project Ga0307518, IMG submission 203889) | Populus trichocarpa ectomycorrhiza microbial communities from riparian zone in the Pacific Northwest, United States - 25_EM | ecosystem: Host-associated > Plants > Roots > Unclassified | place... | reverse complement strand
ATAGCAGCCCATGGGCGATAAAATATCACTGCAAAAGGAAGCCGAGAAGAAGCGGTGAGACCCAATCTCAGATCCAATTACGTAATTTCATCCACCACAAAATAATTGCATTATTATTATTATTATTATTATTATTATTATTTCGGCGAGTCACATGGGTGTCACTCCTCTTCAACCTCCATCATGCCCTCTTCACTATACGTGCCCATCCTCCTTGCGGGGATGATCATCACCGTAGGTGTCTCTATCATGCCTGGTCTTCGTTCATCGGAAGCTCTCGCAGGGATCCAGCAACTCGTTGTGGAGCAAATGGCAGGTCAGTGCACCTGTGACGCGCGTCCTTTGTCAACAGTGGATAACGCTCTCAGGATATGCAATGCGTTGAGAATTGCAACGACCCCGACCCGCAGAACCGTATTCTATTTGAGCAGCCCGTGTGGCAAACCATGCAGATGTTTGGTCTGTCCTTGATGCCAATTTCAACAAGTATGCACTGACGTATCCCGCTAGTGGGGGAGATGCTTTGTCAGTACAGACAGTTGCACGATTCCAGATTAGACTCACTTGCTTTTGGTTAGGCTTCCTTCCCGTCCTCTACACGTGTCTCCGAACCAAGTATCAAACCGCTCCAGTGTTTCTTCCCTCCGATCCAGACGAAGATGAATCCCCATCCAGTAAGCCCAACGCGTCTTCGGAAGACCTAACTGGGTGGAAGGTGCTTTTCCTGTGGTTTCCAGCCGCCTGCGATCTCGCCGGCACTACGGTCCGTAATTTGTTTCTCTTATCCATCAAGCACATTCTTTGTGCGGTGCTAATACCGCCTCCCCAGCTCATGAACGTTGGGCTTCTATATACGCCTGTTTCCATCTTCCAGATGTCACGTGGTGCGCTCGTCCTATTTGTAGGCATTCTCAGCGTGATTTTTTTGCGTCGCCGTCTATGGCTGTACCAGTTCGTATTTACGATCCTTCTTCGTCACACGGGTTAAACTTTCCTAGATGGGTATCCCTACTCACCGTCATGGCCGGTGTATCCCTCGTTGGTTACAGTGGTTCGTTGATCAAGGATACGGTCAAGGAAGATGTGACACTCATCAGCACGGGAACTACTTCGGAACCCATCGATCAACCTGATCTGACCAAGGTCCTTATTGGTACGTCATACTGTCACCCACGATTGAGTCAGAGCAGAATTCCGAACAATGCGCAGGCGTGTTTTTCATCATATTCGCCCAAATCTTGTGAGAATTAAGCTACGTTGCCAATCATCGATTTGCTTACAATTCCTCCATATCAGCACTGCCACTCAGTTTGTGATCGAAGAGAAGATTATGGCGCGCTGGGCTGTTGCGCCGTTGGTTGCCGTTGGTTATGAGGGCTTGTTCGGAGCTCTCACTGTCGGGTTATGTATGCCCATTATGGCTTGTTCTTCTCTGGCTTCGCAGTCGCCTTTCTTCGATCTTCCCAGAGGCTGGCATCAGATGGTGGATACCCCAGCGGTGTTACGATCTAGTGTCGCGATCGCATGCAGTATCTCCCTGTTCAACTACTTTGGTCTGAGTGTGACGCGGCATGTCAGCGCTACTGCGAGGAGCTTGACTGACACGTGCAGGACACTCTCGATCTGGCTAGTGAGCCTTGGATTAGGCTGGGAGAAACTTGTATTCCCGATATCCCTTCTTCAGGTTCTGGGCTTTGGATTGCTAGTGTAAGTGATCGGTTTCCCCAAGTGGCAACCGAAGACTTATCCTATTATTAATAGTTATGGAACAGTATGCCGCCCTTTTATTAAGACCGCGTTGCAGCTCATGGATCCTGTTTGCAGTTCTTGTTCAACAACCTTGTCAACCCACCTGCTTTCCTGCGTCCGACTCCGAATTTGAATACTGCGGCAGAAGAAGCCGATGCGCTTCTCGCCTCCTCTCGGCTCGATGAATCAGCCACATTACCCGCTGACCTCGGACAGAGCGGTTATGATGCCCTCCCATCGAACGAGCATGTGAAGGCGAAGGGCATTGTGACAGTCGAAGAATGAGATAGAGTACCCCCTAATGTTACTAGCTCGCAATCGAAACTAGCATCGCTTGACACCCCCCGCTGCCAGTCATGCCACCTGGGCCTGGCTTCATGGCAGATTCTGCCTCGTCTGACAGACGACCCTTGGTCCATTCGGGGCCGCTGCGTTGGTCCACTCCAAACTGGGTTGCGCCACTGTACACAGCAGTGGTCAAAACGCCACGTCACTTTGCTGGCGGTACATAAACGTTATAATTAGTGAGCAATCAGACGCGGCCAGAAAGTGTTGCCGAGGATGATTCTTCGGATGCCCTGTCAAAGCGTGGCCGTCTAGTTGCTCTCCCCGTGTGGTCTTCTTGGGCTTCTCAGCTTCTGGAAGCAGTTGGCGGTGTGAATTTGTCGTTGTAACCGCAATCTACAGCGGGGGTCTAGAGTACGACAAAACGAGACGTACGCACTGCGCTGATCGCAGCCCATTTGCTGAAGAACCGAGTTCTGTCTCAGCCGCAACGATCCATGAATTTCGCCGTGCTCCCCCGCCGCTAACATGCCATCTTAATTGGTCCTCATATGGTTTCCCCACACCCGTTCTATGTATAGTGGCACAGCACCATGTAACACACTTACGCCACATGGGTGTGCCATACTATTATCATTCCGAGGACTCATCGTCGCTGTCACTTTCTCTATCGACCCCAAGCCCTGCCGTCTCTTCTAGCCGTTCCAGGTCCCAGCCAATCGTAGACTTGGGTACTATCAATTTATCCAGCTTGTCGCCTATCTGCTTCAGAACGGCATCACTGGTCGGGGTTAGCTTGCACTGGAAAGCGTCGGAACAGGGTATTGACCTTGCGCCCGCTTGCACCCATACACAGAAATCCTCCACCCATATCTTGCTGTAGATGTAGTAGACGTCGTGGTGATCCAGCATATTCTTGATTGCCAACAAATATCTCGTTATTAATCGCTTTCCCTGACAGAAGGCGGCAGCAGCATCCTTCCGACACCGTTCCGCAAGTAGATAAGAACGATGGAGGGGGAAGGCAAGACACCGTCTGTAGGATGTCACCAACGTGCATGTAAGTTCGGTGTCTGTAAAGTCAAAATCGGTTGCTCCATGGAGCGCCACTGGAATGTACGGAGGTGGATCGAGTGCTGAAAATGCGGCAACAAGGTTGCAGATCGTCCACGCACTCTCGACCGTGGGGTCATTTAGTGTCGTCCGTTTGTCGTACGCATGGGCGAAGAGAAGGTTGATGAGCACGAGATACAAGTTGTGCTCTTGCAACATGTTCATCAAGTCTGCCCGAAGCCAATTTACCACCGCACGTTAACTGCTCCGGAAATGACGCTCACGCTCTTTTCTTGGCAACCTGAGCATGGCCAGGTTCTCCACTTCTGTGTAAATGACCTCTGCGGTGCTTGTGAGGTCCGGATCTTGCCAAGCGATCAGTTCTTGGATGCATTCGTCATCGGCATAATCTGCCCTGCGTAGCGTATTATGAAACGATAGAAAGGAGAATGCCGCCATCGGACGAACATGTAATGCTCTTCATCCCACTTTGCGTCTTCGTGCGCCAACCGCCTGGTTCGCCGCTCTCTGACAGGACATGTTTCGACGTCGTCGCCTAATTCATTGATCTCGTTTTCCGTATGCGCAACGTGTGCAAAATACCCTGTGTACATGTCCAAAAAGCCATAGTATCGTTTTGTGGTTGTATGAAATTCGAATTCGGTGCTTGGAATCGTCTGCGGCAATTGCCAGTCGTCCTTTGCCGCTGAAACAAACGTCACGTAGAGCGATGGGGAACGACCATAGGGCTTACCTTGCACGAATTCGTCCTCCAAAGAGAGGGTTTCAGCACGGCTGGAAATATCTGCGATGTCATCTTCCAATGCAGACTGGGGTGCAAGGACTTGAATCGAGGGTCCGCGAGGGGGCTGAGAAGGACGCGGTGCTAGCAATTTTGCCAACAGGTCCAAGTCGGGGAAATATTGCCCTTTGACTTCCTTTGTAAGAGTGACGGTGAGGTAGCCTGTGCTTGGGTTATATTGTGCGGTTGCGTTATCATCTTCCACGACAGAACGGGGAAAGTTAAGGCGCAAAAAGTATGGGTTGATGTGCGCGGTCAATAAAGTGTCATCGACACTGATTTCCACGTCCGCAGCCTACCAATCCATTGAGACTGTCAGTGGCATCAGCCTTGTCAATGGTGCACGTACACGGACTGAGGGACAGTATATTGACGTGACAACGGAGTCATCGGTCTGCGTGCATGAAAACCTGGGCGTGATCATGATTATGCGTGGGCCAGGACATGAGTAGAGGAAGATAATCGTCTAAAGAACGTGTGATAATCAAGAAACACCGGTGCATTGATTCCCGGCACTGTGAGTACGACGAGTTCGACCCTTGCGACTACGGTATTGGTCAGTGGGGCCGTTTCAATTGTTTTCCTTTCGCGATGATATCGGCAAACAATTAACGGCCTACTAGTAGCTCATTGCGTGACACAGCGTCCACGATGGGCCAAAACTGCCCTTATCTAAATAGCTGATTATCGACTACGTCCCATCATCCTTCCACCCAACGATGGACCCACAGGTGAGCAGCTCGGCCAACTCCCCGGATTCATCGACCTCATTTTGCAGAAACTCCAAGCCTACCCATCACTCGCTACAGTCGAGCAGCTTGTGATTCGCGAAAAGCGCGGAAACTGCATCCCGGTCTTCGTCCAGCTGCCTGCAGATCTCATCACACCATGCATGGCATACCTTCGCATCGCACAAGGCTCAAAATACAGTTTCCTTCTAGAATCCGTGGTCGCTGGAGAAAACATAGCCAGGTATAGTTTTGTGGGTGCAGGTGAGCCATTGCCATCGCCTGAGGCAACATGCATCATCCGACCGCTCGATAGATCCATTGAAGGTCATCAAGACCGGTCCGAATGAAGAGATCACAGGCGATCCCATGACTGCTCTTCAGCGGGAGTTGTCAGTCCATCAATATATCAAGATCCCCGAAATCCCAACGTTTACGGGCGGGGCGATTGGATATGTCACGTACGACTGTATTCATTACTTTGAGCCCAAGACAGCCCGGGAGTTGAAGGACCCACTTGGCATCCCCGAGTCTTTCTTTATGCTCACGGATACCCTTCTCATCTATGATCATTTGTTCCAAAATATCAAAGTCGTAACTCACGCATTCTGTCCAAAGGACGCAGGCACAGTGAACCTATCCTTCGTCTATCAGACTGCAGTCTCCAAAGTCCGCCGCCTAGCAAAGATCCTCTTGTCGTCGACCACCCCAGAGGTCCCACAACCGCCCATCAGGCTCGGAAACGAGGCCGTGTCCAACGTGGGCAAGCCCGGTTACGAGGCATTCGTCACCAAGCTCAAGGAACACATTGTTGCTGGTGACATTATTCAGGCAGTTCCGTCGCAGAGACTCTCCCGCCCCACCGATCTTCATCCCTTCAATGCCTATCGGCACTTGCGACAGCTCAACCCAAGTCCCTATATGTTTTATCTGGACTGTGGGGAGTTGCAGATCGTCGGTGCTAGCCCCGAAACTCTCTGTAAAGTAGAAGAAAACAAGGTATATAACCACGCTATTGCAGGTACAACAAAACGCGGAAAGACTACAGAAGGTAGGTTCTATATATGTGATGTCCGATGATCATTCCTACATCACGACTGCAGAGGACAAGGTATTGTCCGAGCAGTTGAGCTCATCCGAAAAGGATAAGGCGGAGCATATCATGCTTGTTGATCTTGCTCGAAACGATGTCAATCGTGTATGCAAGCCAGAGACGGTGGTAGTCGACCACCTTATGCAAGTACAGAAATTCAGTCATGTCATACACTTGACCTCACAAGTATCTGGAACACTTCGGGACGGGATGACAAGGTTGGGCATTCCCATTGCACTGCAGAATGTTTGCTTAATTATCGTAGATTCGATGCTTTCCGATCGATTTTCCCGGCTGGTACAGTTTCCGGAGCGCCGAAAATCAAAGCAATGGAAATCATTTCCGAATTGGAACAGGAGAAGCGGGCCATTTACGCTGGGGCTGTGGGTCGTTTTGATTTTGCGGATGATGCCATGGATACGTGCATTGCCATTCGCACAATGACCTTCAAAGATGGGGTTGCGTATTTGCAAGCTGGTGGCGGAATCGTGTTTGATAGTGTTGAGGAAGACGAGTACATCGAAACCGTCAATAAGCTCGGCGGAAACACGCGTGCATTGGCTGAAGCAGAGAGTAAGTTTTGTTACTTCAGTTCCTCGACATCAAGCTCAGCGAAGCTGCAGAGTATTGGTATGATATCCAAAGGGAGCAGACGAAGGGAGAATCGAACGTTATGTAAATTGCATTTTACTCCGCTCCTTCACCTAACAAAGCCTGCTTGATCATGATTCTATCCGTGCGACGTTGCTGTGCTTTTTTGCCTTCTTCCCGTGCCATGATACCTTCTTTACCCGCTATACTCAGAACACCGGCAATTATTTGAGCTGTTCGAGGGCTGTCGTCATTCGCAGGAACGGGGTACATGACGATGCGAGGATCTGCGTTGGAATCGACGATGCCAACTGTGGGAACATGTTGAATAGCACATTCCCGTATTGCGCTCATGTTGGCCAAGGGGTTGAGGAAGATAACCAAGTCGGGTATGAGGCGGTATTCCCGCCTCTCTTCCTGGAACAGCTGATTCCGATTTGTCAGGGTTCCCGGAAGCCATCGCTCTCCGATGTGATACCCCTGCGAACCAAGTCTGCCCGATGATCTTTGTATCGTTTCCTGGAGGTCAGGGCGGGTGCCAACAAATAAAATTGTGCCTTTGCGTTGAGCTACAGCCCGCACGAGATTGGCAGCGCGCCGTAAAAGCGGTAAAGTTTGGTCGAGGTCGATGATTGTAAGGCCAGCACGCATCCCATATGCATATGGAAGGAAGTTGGGGTTCATTAATGAGGTCGTGTGTCCGAAGTGCGCGCCAGCCGCAACAAGTGCAGAGAGAGTGGCTTGTGAGGGACTTAATGGCCGGGACAGGGTATGGTGGGGTTGGAAGGTATTTTCGCGCGTTTGTGTAGACCCATGGTCATTCATCAGGTCAACTGCGTAAAAAAGGCCTCCATTGAAAAACCAAGTGGAGACGCGAGGGCTGACATACTCACAAAGACACTTGAACCGCGCCCTGTTCTCCTGCATAAGAGCCCAGTCTTCCGGTGATTCTATAGTCGGTTGACTGCTGCTACCAGGCGCCGAGTACATGGTCCTGGTAGCTGTTAGGGAGAATGGACATCTCCTTCGCAGACATCTCGTCGCAGCAAGCCATGACATGGTTGTGTCGGGTGGCTGTGCAAATTTTCGACAGGGACATGCCTGCTTACCTCAGCAAACCCATCGATTTTTTTCATCAGCGAGCTTGACTTTCCACCTCCACACACCCTCATCTTGCAGAAAATGGACGACGTCTTTGACGGTGCCGTTGGTATCGATCTTGGCACCACCTACTCGTAAGTAGCACTGTAGTAGTCGACTAAGTTATGTTTCATGGTCATCCGTCCAGATGTGTTGGTGTCTGGCAAAACGATCGAGTAGAAATCATTGCCAACGATCGTGAGCAAACTTCGTCTTGATGCTTATCCTGGATAATCCTGATCACGATTTCAGAGGGTAACCGGACAACACCATCATATGTCGCCTTCTCCGCTGAAGAGCGTCTAATTGGTGATGCGGCAAAGAACCAAGCCGCAATGAACCCGCGCAACACCGTCTTTGACGCAAAGCGTCTCATCGGCCGTCGTTATGAGTGAGCATTTCTCGGATGCCCTATTGTGCGCTTTGCTCACATCATAATTTTAGTGACCCGGACGTTAAAAAAGTTGGTGGGCTACTTCCGCCTGCAGATCATATCTTATCGATAGTTTCTTAGGATATGACCCACTGGCCATTTGAGGTTATTGAAAAGGAGGGTTCTCCACTCATCAAGGTGAACTACCTTGGAGAGGACAAGACTTTCACACCTCAAGAAATATCCTCCATGGTTCTCAACAAAATGAAGGAAATTTCTGAGGCCAAACTCGGCAAGACTGTTAAAAAGGCTGTTATCACGTAAGTATTTGTTTATGCTTTCGTATGATCCTCGGAATAATACTTCCTCGTTAGTGTCCCGGCCTACTTCAATGATTCGCAGCGCTTAGCTACTAAGGATGCTGGCGCCATCTCTGGTCTCGATGTTTTACGAATTATTAACGAACCCACGGCTGCTGCTATTGCTTATGGTCTTGATCGCCAATCAAAAACGGAAAAGAACGTCCTCATTTTCGACCTCGGTGGAGGAACTTTTGATGTTTCTTTGCTCAACATTACCGGTGGGGTCTTCGCTGTCAAGGCGACTGCTGGTGATACTCATCTGGGTGGTGAGGATTTCGACAATACACTCCTCGAGCACTTCAAGAACGAGTTCAAGCGGAAGAGCAAGTTTGATATCTCGGAGGATCCTCGTGCCCTCAGACGTCTGAGGAGTGCTTGTGAGCGTGCCAAACGCACCCTTTCTAGTGTTACCCAAACGACCGTTGAGGTCGATTCGCTTTTCCAGGTGAGGTAGTATATTACCTTGCCTGGGATCATTGCTCACTGCCCACTTCCGTAGGGTGTCGACTTCTCTGCTAACATTACCCGTGCTCGTTTCGAGGAGATCAACGCTGCATTATTCAAGTCGACCCTCGAACCCGTCGAGAAGGTGCTTAAAGATGCCAAAATTCCCCGTGAAAAGGTCGATGACATTGTCCTTGTTGGCGGCTCTACCCGTATTCCCAAAATTCAAGCTCTCGTCTCTGAATACTTCGGAGGACGCCAGCTGAACAAGTCAATCAACCCTGACGAGGCTGTCGCCTATGGTGCTGCTGTTCAAGCTGCAGTCCTCACTGGTCAGACATCAGAAAAGACCCAGGATCTCCTTCTCCTTGATGTCGCTCCATTGTCCCTTGGTGTCGCCATGCAGGGTGATGTCTTCGGTGTCGTGGTTCCTCGCAATACCCCCATCCCAACAAGCAAATCACGGGTGTTCACGACTGTCGAGGATAACCAAACCACAGTCACTTTCCCTGTGTAATTCAACCCATTCACTCTTAATCTAGTACACTGGTCTCACTGCACTCATACAGGTACGAAGGTGAACGCACCCAATGTCGCGACAACCGCTTACTCGGTGAATTCGAGCTCACTGGCATTCCTCCCATGCCTCGTGGTCAAGCTGAGCTTGTCACTACTTTTGAGGTTGACGCCAACGGTCTCTTGAAGGTATCTGCTCAGGACCGTGCCTCTGGCCGCAAGGCATCGATCAGTAAGTTGTGTTTATATCTTGATCTGTCTTTGTCTAATGTTTTGCAGGTATCACCAACTCTGTTGGACGCTTGTCGACGGTTGAGATCGACCAGATGATCAAGGACGCTGAACAATTCAAGCAAGCTGACAAGGAATTCCAAGCACGGCACGATGCCAAGTCCGACCTCGAGGCATACATTCACCAAGTCGAGGGAACGATCACCTCGCCCGAGATTGGCATGAAGCTCAAACGTGGAGCCAAGGCTCAAGTTGAAGCCGAGCTGGCTCGTGCTCTTGAGAAGCTTGAAATTGAGGATTCAACAGCTGATGAACTTAGGAAATCGCAGCTCGGCATCAAGCGGGCTTTACAGAAAGCAACTGCTGGGATCCGATGAGATGATTACCGGCAACCTGTGATCGACAAAATAGAGGAGTGATAGTCATGTTTGTATTCCTGTCATGCAACTCTTCAGCAGCTGTTTCGCTATTCTATCAATGCATTGAATGTGATAGTACCAGACAACTCTTCAGAACATTAGTGTGAGAAGGGTATATGTAAGCTCATGATGAGATTGCTTTATGGATTTGCAATGCAACTTCAAGGATCCAAAGTTCCTCATCAGCCCCCTCACATAGAGCTTTGTCTGCCTCGGCAATCGCCAATGCGCATATAGCCTTCTGCCGTGCTGGTAACATTTGATGAAGGACTACAAGGTCGTGGAGCTGAAACCTGTTTATAAGCAAAAATCATCTGTCATGTGGCACCACTGACCTGCGACAGCAATTGCATGGCGGAATAACCTTGTCGAATGACTTCCTTCACCTTCTTTCGGATATCATCAAAGCCTTGTCGTTTTGGGACAGCACCATCGACTTCCATATCACCGGCGATCTCCAGCCCAAGGGTTTTGGCAAGATTATTTACCACTGCAGTGGGCACAACTCCGGCAATCTCCTGGATATCGATTGGGGTTATCACTGATGGCGGATCTGAGGATGAGGACAGCCGGGATGCAGATTGAAGATATGTGATAGCGCGTCGCAGGTCGCCATTTGACGTGTCTATCAGTGTACTCATGACCTCTGCAGTGACGTCAACATGCTCCGCTGCTGCAATCTGCGTGAGCCGGGAAGACGTGGACGACGAGTCTAGAGGTGTGAAGCGAAATTTTGAACACCTCGATGCCAAAGGTTCGATTATTCTGATTTTGTGAATATGTGATATATGAAGTGGATGCTTTTCCCCACCTCGTAACGTAGTTGCACACCAGACAGAAGCGAGTGATCCGGGCATAAGTCTCCATAATCCTCCGGAGGGCTCCCTGGGCATCTTGGGTCATCGAATCCGCCTCATCCAGGATAATGATTTTGTAGGGTGGACAAGGATATGTCTTTCCATCTGAGGCAATGGCCTGTGCCCTGGGTGTTTGTCGGGCAAATGCCTTGATCTTCTCCCTGACAACAGAGATGCCTCTTTCATCCGAGGCGTTAAGTTCAAGTACCCGATTGCGGAAGTTGTCTGGGCTGACACTTTATCTGTGAATGCTCCCTGCACCAAAAGTGGCGTCGTACCCAAATAACTGGCGGGCCAAAGCAAGAATTGTCGATGTCTTGCCCGTCCCTGGTGGCCCATAAAATAACATGTGGGGTAACTAGCAGAGCGTCAGCGAGATAAGGGATACAGAAGAGGGACACACAGACATTTGTCGACGAAAGTGCCTTGCGCAACACGGTCACGGTGTGTTCCTGTGCAGAAACATCATCTATGGTTTTGGGACGGCTGCGAGTGGGTTATATTTGCTGCTGATTGTTCGACAAACACAATCCACCAACTATTTTTCGACCCATGGTTGCAGCGCAGGATCTATTGTGTGCTTTGGCACCGTTTTTGCTGTTGGCTGAAAGAACGCCATCTTATGCATGAAATGCGACGCGTCCTGTCACTGAAACGCGTGACTGGTAGTCTGACTAATACACTCCCACGCCCGCGCAGACGCGACACGCCCCGACGAGGGCGCCTGACTCAGAGCGAGCACGCCCATTGCGAATGCTGTGGACGTGACGCTGTGTCCGACCTGCCCAGTGTTTGTTTCCATCCATCATAACCATGTCGACGTCTGTCGGTACGTGACGACTTTACTCTCTCGTCCCATCTTGTGATTACGCGACGCGTAACAGTTTCACCCGCCAACAAAAACCCCATCTCCGAGTTTAAGAATGGAAAGGTAGTTTTCAAGCAAAAGCCAATATCGTTTGAAAAGGCATCCGAAACTATGCAAGGTGAGAAAGTCCCGAGATTGTTGCAAAGCAGCACCTATATCCTCCATCGCCGCAGAAATTGTCAAATTCCGCGAAATGCTGGATAGTCGCGTGAGAGACGCGTCCGGGCCACTAACTTCTATCCCAGATGAGAACAAGCCTCTCATTGTCAAGCTCGCTCAAGAAAGGTGAGCTAGGCATTCAGTCATCGCGCAATTTTAGGACCCTGAATGTGCACGGCCAGTGATAAGACTGCGCTGGCCCTTGCTAAACAGATCCGCTCGATCTTGTTACCTGGAGAAGGTGGAGGCGATGAGACTTTTCGCATAAGTCTCGACTCTTGTCTCCCGCTCCCCGTGGTAGAGCATGCCATCAAGGCAGTCATGACGAGGACCAACTACGGTCTTGAATGTCCTTTAGGCCAGAAACCTCCAGCTGCTGTCTGCGTCTGGCGCTGGGAAGTTCAAGATGCTTATAAAGATTGGTTGCCAAAATCTGCCCGAGAGACTGCAGAAGCCAGAACAGCGGAGCGAGTTCAAGTGAGTACTTAAGCTTGACTGTCATCCGTGTGGCACCACAGCTCTCCGTAGGCCAGGGTCCATTTGTCTGCAGTTTTCTCAAACCTCCCCCAAGCTCAAAAAGATGATATCCTTGAGCCAAAAGGCTCCAATAAGCACTCTGCCAAAGACAGCAACCAACCTTATGATCCTTCGTCTGTTGACTTGGAGCCAGGAGAAGACCAGAAAATGCAATCAACATTTACACTCGATGATGCAGTATGCGGTTTCAACTTTTGCTCTTCTTGGTTCACTCATGTGGGGGAATGCAGTCCGAAAATGTTGTCCCGAGGGGTCGACCAAAGAAAGTTGTTGACACAGAAAAGGCTGCCAAGGTATTGGTATAGCTTCCATCTCATGATGGAATGCTCATCTTTGGTCGTAGATCAAGGTGAAGGAGGAGCGAAAGGCCGCAAGGGCCGAAAAAGAGAAGAAGCAGAAAGATGCTCAGGAAAAATCGCGGTCCCTCATGGCGAATTTCTTCGGGAAAGCTAAACCACACGATCAAGCCTCACCTACGAAGGATTTGAACCAGGCAGCTGGCCCTTCGTCGATTGAAAATGATTTTCAGAAGACTTTTAAGCCTTTTGTACTTAAGAAAGACGCTGAGCTTGCGCCATATAACTGGTTCTTGGAGACGAAGAAAAGAAAGCCCACTATTCTTCAAGAGAGTGGTGCAACTCACGATGACGCAATTATCATCGACGAGGACGTCAACAGTAAATGTGAACCAACTGAAGCTCGGACCGGGATGCTTCCGCCGAACGGATTGGCTGTAGGGAATACCCTAGGTGAGTGTGATGTTGTATGGTCACATTACACTATGATTGTAACAGCAGAAGGACTACGAGATGTTTTGCCACTGCTAAGACAACGGTATTTGATGCCTACTGGAAGACGCAAGGTACCCTCGCTCAAGACATACAATGAGCGGACTGTACGAGACATTATGGCACAGCTTAACGAAGCTGAGGTCGCAGGCGATCCAGCCCATGTGCGCCAGCTACTCATAGCGCTGAACGACCGCAAGCTTCTGCCCGCTAAAGTGCTCATATTCACGGAGGATGCACGGCCAGGGTATTACGGTACCTGGACTAGGAACTCTCGCATCGTTGGCCCGCGTACGCCTTTCGCGCAGGATCTCCTCGCACGCGATTACGCCTATGACAGTGGAGAGGAGTGGGAAGCTGAAGATGCCAGCCAAGCAGACGACGTTGTGGATGATGCGGAAGAGGACGACGGCGACGGCGATGATGCGGACTCAGACCTTGATAGCTGGCTTGTGGATGATGAGGAAATGGAGATTTCTCTTCCTTCGGACCCAAGGGATTTATCGCCTTCATATGTTGACTTACCGATCTCCTCGCCGAAACGGAAAGCGGATGGTGCAGGTCGACAATTAGAGAAGAAGCGGAAGGTGGTAGTGCCATTAGTCCCTTTTGCCAAAGGCCCATGCTGGGAGTCGGTCGTTGGCCAATGCGAATATGAGCTCTTTGAACCATACCGGATACAACTCCTTAATGGTATGTCTGCGTGTTGTTGGCATTTCTTTAACTTAGTTGTTCCATTTTAGATGTACCCTATCCTATTGATCCGTTCACATTCGTCTCCGTTGCGGCAGAGGAACGACAGAATGCCAAATCTGAGCTGGGCCTGCCTGACAAACCATTTGCTGGTCGTGGTGCAGCATCCGCATTGCCAGGGAAACGCTCTGGTGTAGCACAAGCTCCGAAAATGCCATTCCCTGATGCATACCTGGGTGCATTGCTTGCGAAGATAACTGAGCTCGCGACACCAAACTTCACCTATCTTGTGGAGAGCATATACCAAGAGCTTCGTGTTCACAAGGTGAAGAAAAATTCCATTGAAGCCAAGGTACGAGAAGTCAGTGAGAAATCAAAAGATAGGGTATGGGTAGTGAAGGAAACGATACGGGTTGGTGCATGCAATAAATTTTCGCTGCATGATATTCACCTACATTCCAGGCCCTGCATGGACTCAAGTGATAGTGATGATCGAATTTATTGATTGACAGAGTTGGATATCATAATACTCCAATGTTATCGTAGTCTACATAATTGCACATTGTTCTCTTCATGTCTAGTATGAGGCTCATAGCAGGAAATTGAAGTGTGGGGTGACACAGAGCCATTCGGAGTCCTCTATCACGAGGAGGCAAGGTTCCAAGCTTGCTCCACATGCATGGAGTCGTTGTCTGGAGTGATGCAGTGTACATCGCCGGATTCAGCAGCTAGCCAATTTCTAAGCAAAGGAAGGATCACGATAATCAACACCCACAGACGAGCATCTTCGCCGGCCCGCCACCGTCATCAAGGATGATATCAAAGCCCATCCCCTTGAAGACCTTTAAGCGTAGTCTGGAAGAAGCTCAAGTAACCGAGTGTATGACACCCCAGGAATATAATCCACTTACGTTGTGCCGTCTATGTCGCGCTGGTGGTCGTGGGCCGGATCTGATTCCTCGAACTCTCTCACCTTTTCTTTCAGAGCTGCCAGTTCTGCTTCCTTGCCTGCCAGGGAGTTCTCAGCATCGCGTATGGCTTTTGCGAGGGAAATCCGAGCGACATCGAGTTCATTCAACCGTGCAGCATGCTGCTCTGCACTAGGGACATTTGGGGGACGCACAGATGATTTACGGGCCGCTTCAAGTACACGACTTAGTGCTTGAAAGGGTGAAGTCGATAATATGGGTTTTTTAACCAGAGGATGACTGACCCTTGAGATTCGAATATGCTTCGTCGTTCTCACGTTTGGCCTTGACGTAGTTGGTCTTCATCTGTTCCTCTGCTGAAGTTATTGTAAGGTAGTCGTCAGCAGGGTCGATAATAGTGGTCATCTCCTTGATGAGTTTTCTATGAACATGACTTGAGTGCAAGGATGCACAGGCTGTCTGACAGGCAGACCGTACATGCATTCTTGGAGATCTCTGGACTGCATTTCCTTTGCCATGGCACATGCGTTAATGAGTCGATTAATGGGTCTGGACGCTCGAAGGTTCGAATGGGACACTGATATAACGATTATACTGCCCCGGGAAACCGTGTGTGATGGGCACGAGAGACGCGTGACAGCGCTACTACGAAGACAGGTACTAAGTACCAGAGAAATGGCCCAACAACCGCTGTAAATACCTCCAAACCGCCACTTAAGATGAGCGATCGTGCAAGCCAGCCAGTGTCACACAGGTGGTACTAGTAGATGCGGGTAGTGAATAAATAGCCCTGGCGAGTCGACAAGGCGTGACAAAGGACTCATCATGATTATCGGGCGAGTCGCAGAGGAAAGGGAGCCCTGAAGCGTAGTCAACAAGACCTCGTCGGCACAAACAGAGGTAAACTAATAGACAATGAGACGAAGAAGAGCTCGAGAAAAATCATAGCAAACCGGTATGGCGCACACCGCAGCTGACACGTGAAAGGGGGTACTGGTACCAAGAGCGAAAGGTATGATGTATCACGTCCTCACTGGACCCCATTATTAGCCTATGTACCATAAACAAAGTTTATAACCAATTACTGTGTTTTACTTATGTAATACCTGGAGGCTCCGGCCGGTCCTTCTTCTGACTCTCGTGTCGGACGAGGCTGGAATCCTGCATACTTACATACTAAACAACATTTACAGGGAAATGGGGCGTGTCCGCCGGGCACCGTCGGCACCTGCACATCTACTGTTATTCCGTCCGTAGTCCAGTGCGCAACAATATTGAAGGCCCGATGGGTAATGATTGCCCCGAATATTAATTACCCTAGGCATACCGCACCGAGATATAAACTGCAGCACCCTCTCATGCCGATCTCTCACAAAAGTCTTTGGCCTCGCTCTTTTCGGTTGGCTCACTTGCCATGCTGTCGCTCCTTTCTTTCACTCTTCTTGCGCTTTCGCTGTCTTTGCCTACCTCTGCTGCACCCCATCGCCACGCTCATCGCAACTTGATTAATCCCACCGGATCCATCGCTAGTGCCTATTATACCGGTTGGCATAGTTTAAATGGTGCACCCCTTTCCGCTGTTCCTTGGTGCAAGTATAACACCCTAATTTATGCTGTCGCGTAAATCAGTTCTCTACCCCCTTCTTAATTTGTGCTAACCTACGAATAGGGAGACTACTCCAAGCGTCTATGAAATTACCCTGAATGGCTCTGCCCCATATATTTTCCCTCTCTTCGTAGAAGAGGCGCATAAAAACGTGGGCATGGCTGTAGTTGCCCTTGTGGACCCTAAAATTAATTACAGGCGTCCTTTGTCAGGGTGTTGCTGCTCACATTGAAGTCGGGGGTTGGTCTGGTAGCAGATGGTTCTCATCTAATGTCGCGACCGTTGCAAATCGTACTGCGTTCGCGAAGACTATCGCCGACTTCGCAAAGAAGTATGACTTGGACGGTGTCAACCTCGAGTAAGCATTCATCTACTGCACGATCAGGTCCAGCTGAGTTTTTATTTGTCTAAATAAAAGCTGGGAGTATCCCGGAAGTCAAAGCATTGGATGCAATGTCGTTAACACGGATGATTCTGCAAATTTCCTTGAATTCATTAAAGTACTCCGCAACATGGTTGGCCCAAAGTTTACCCTCTCCGCAGCGGTGCCCCTGTCCCCGTACAAGTCCGATGTTAGTGGATACGCCGAGCTCCTGGACTATATCGTTATTATGAACTACGACGTCTGGGGTTCCTGGTCGCCCGCAGTAGCTGCCAATGCACCTCTCAACGACACTTGCGCCGCTCCAGCCAAACAACAGGGATCAGCCGTGTCTAGTGTTAACGCCTGGAAGAAGGCTGGCTTCCCGGTGGGGAAGATGGTTCTGGGCGTGCCAACATACGGTCACTCGTACAGTGTTTCTCCTGCAGATGCGTTTGTCAATGGAGCGACCCAGCTCGCCGCATATCCACCATTCAACTCCTCGAACCAGCCCCAGGGTGATTCCTGGGACAGCCGCGGGGGGATAGACATTTGCGGAAAGAATGCAGGACCTGGTGGTACATGGAACATGCGCAACCTCGTCCAGGGTGGCTGGTTGAACAACAACGGTCTCCCAGTCGATGGTATTTCTTACCGCTATGATCCTTGCAGTCAGACAGTAAGTATTCTAACAAATCTGCTCAGCCAGTATGCAGTATACAGCACTCACCTTGAAACCATATTAGCCCTACATCTACAACAAGAATTCTCAAATCATGATCTCGTATGACAACGCCGACTCTTTTGCTGCAAAGGGAGAGTTCATCAAATCTGAAAGTCTGCGTGGATTCACCATATGGGAAGAGGGTGGCGACTACAACAACATTCTCCTCGATAGCATCAGGCAGGCTGCAGGTTTCACGTAGTCCTGTTCTTTCCAATCCGCTTACCAGGGTCTTACACCATTACGTCTGTTGAAAATGTAATACGGATAATGTATTCTTGTCGAGTTTTACACATTGCGCTTTGTGAGAGTGGTCGTCACCCTCTATATGGTTGCACACGTAGTAGAGACACGCCGATCCAGATTGGATTGACCCCATCTACTAATACTTTTGCCAAGCTTCACACTGGTTCTCGCAGGTCCCCAACATGACTTTCCAGCTCACAAACACAGCCATCAAGCTGGAAGGTGGGTTCTTTGGCTTGTTGCTAAATTGAAAGTTGCAGGCTGACGGCGAAGAGAGATGTTCCGCCGGAAGATACAATCCTTGCTATTGGACGGGAGTTGATTGGGGCCACGGACACATGGCGGAAGGGTAAAAGTTTCGTCAAGGGTAAGGTCCTCACCCTTCATCGTCCCCGGAATCAGGCTCCCGACAAATTACCGTGGCATTGCCGAGTCAGTCGACATTCGAAGGAGGATGCCACATTTGATGAGTTCTGGAGCAAGCTCGGTGTAAACAAAACCTGAGAATGAGAGACAGTGAAACGTTTTCCCCGCTCTTTATACCATCTCGCCAACTTTGGTTCACATTCACAGGTTCATTAGCGCTATCAAGCAGGTTGTGGAGGTCAAACACATATCCCAGACCCAATCTATCTGGTCACTTTACTACACATATCCACCTCCTGTATCACCTCGGATTTTCACAGTGCTACAAACAACGCATCTTAATAACACGACACCACGGACTGGGTATGTAGTCTAAATGTGGCTAGGCATGTCCTGAAGTTCCTTTCAGAACAATCGTCTCAATACCGATTGACCTTTCAGAAGACCACGAACTAGCAAAACTTGAAAGAAAAGGTACCAAAGGTCGATATGTCGCTGTTGAATGTATCGTGGAGTTGGAAAATGGCGAAGTTGAATGGCGCATGGCCACATCGGCCACCCCCGGAGGCATGATACCATCCTTCATTACGGAAAGCAGCATGCCTGGACAAATAGCAGCGGTAACATTCACGAAAACTCAAGTTTGTGTCACATGGCTGACCCACCTTGTAGGACGTAACACACTTCTTGGGATGGCTTCACACTACTCGAGATAGGACAGCTACAAATACATGATGTAACATGTGTTTATCTTCCATAACACGAGTTAGTGGTATTTCTTATGTGTTCTAGTTTAAGCGAGTTCGAGGTATCTTTCCACTGCGGCAAGATGTGAGGACAATCATGCCGAACGTAATAATGTGTATATTTACCTTCCCAGTTTGTGACTGCGGAATTCCACAACATGACTTCGTGTTCTCTGGTCCCTCCGAAGTGATTAACGAATTCATCGCCAAACACCTGGCGTGCGACACTCTTGGGCCTCATCATTCTTGCATTTGCCTCTTCCAGAGAAGTCGGTAACATGATAACCTGTCCAGAGCCAAGTGAGCACATCAACGTCAGAGGGTTGAATCATCACAAACTCACCTCTCCCTTGCGAGAAGGATCATCCACGTAAGTGCTTATTGGGGGCGTGGTAAGCTTCATCCCCTGCTCAATTCCCCTCAAGCCCAGCCTGAGTATAGCACTAAGGACGAAATAAGGATTCATGTCCGCTCCAGGCACACGGATCTCAAATCTAGTCGCTGCCGGGGGAGCTGATGGGGCAGATATAACACGAACAGCAGCGCCGCGGGAATCGTAGCCATAGGTGACAGCGTTAGGAGCCCAAAAAGCTTCACCTCCGGCCAGACGTTTGTATCCATTAATGGTGGGTACAAACTCCGAGGGCATAAACAACTGCAAAATTTTATCTCGCCTATGGGACTCACCATTGGCATCACTAGGCACTAGGGTATTAGCCCCGTAGTGTGTGCACTCGGTGGCCCCACTCACCATCAGGAAGGCCGTCCAGTATACCAGCCAGGAATTGTTCCCCAATCAGGCTAAGGAACTTGGTATCCTGGAATGCTGCATCTGGTCGCCCGTTTGGGTTATCTGTGTATGCAAACAGATTTTGTCCAGCAGCGTCCTTTAAGGAGACGTGTGTGTGCCTGTTAAGATTAGTATGTCGTCCACAGCTCGAAGGCTATCTGCCCACCCACTGCAGCCCGGAAGCTGTTCTGGAAGTAAGCACTACTATCATCGCTATCATTTCAATGTGCGCACATTTCCCCAAGGTTTTGCCATGAAGCTGGGTAACACTTTGTGCTTCATGCCGATGCTCTTCGCAAGGAACTTGTAGAGAACGGCATTATCCGCCATGCGCAGAGCATGCGTGTAGGCCAATGCTGTCTCCAAGACGCCTGGCCCAGTCTCCGTGTCTAGAGGTTATTAGGTGATGGAGCCCCATAGATTTGGCCATCACTTACGGTGACCTTCGATATCAATTTGGAACTTGAGACTTTCATCAAACAAATCATTGAAGTAATCCTGGTTAAGCTGTGTGCGAAGAAGAGAATATCCGTGCACTGCCCAAGGGAATTAATGAACACACGCTGTGGCAGGAAAGACAACAGCTGGCTCACTTCCTGGAGTCAGAGGTGAAAGATTTGTGAATTTTTTTTCTGCAACAGACTGGGGTGTCTCTGAAGCCACTAGTCATAGACTATAAGCGCCGATCCACGGAGTGCTTACCCTTAAAATTAAAGAACTGTGAAAGCTGAGAAGCAGCGGTGACCTTGTGGACAGAGACACATACCTCATACTCCACGCCAGCCATGCAGCTGAAATTGTGGGCAGCGGCCTGTTCGCATGCTGTGCGAAGGACGCCGCGTGGGTCAGCGTAGAGAGGAACTTGTGTGATGGGGTGAAGGTATGAGACCAAGAAGAAAGGAACATTGTTATCCCAAGGGATCCTTCGGAATGTGGAGAGATCTATTTTGGCCAAAACGTCGCGATAGCCGTTCTGTTTATTGGATATGTCCAGTTCGCGGGAATATACCATATCATGCATATCCCAGCCACTGCCAGAGATTATCGGTAAGTAGTACTCATGTGCCCATGAATGACGGATCCAACCGACAATATAACACTACAGAAACCGAATGCGCCAGTAGATACAGAACTCAAGAATTTGTCTTTGCACTGATCGTCTAAATCAGGCCCAGAAACCAGACACGACAATAGGTCCATGCTCACCATGTACTTCCCTCGGAGGACTCCATCGACTGTTCCGGAGCATTCAACATGTTAGGCTATCCCATGTGAGTGATAACGATTCACCATCTATGCCTAGGATGGCAGGGATATAAGCTCACATGGGATGGAAACTGTTGTGTGACTGACCTGCCACCTTGACTTTGGTATCGTTTTGTAAGATAAAACGGAGGTCTTCCACTGATTCGGGGGCTCCTTCAGTTGGTATGCTGATTTCAACCATGTTTAATCCTTGTGAAAATTGGGTAACTCGGGAAGACAACGAGTTCCGAAAATCCCCTCTTATATATTTCCATCCATAATTAGCCGCCCAAAGTAGTTCTGATACAAGGAGTTATCTCATCTAATCCAGGGCCCTTTCAGATCTACCGTGATGCCAGACGAAGAATTGCATTCCTCTAAATCGTTGAAAATACCCGCTCAAGTAACTTGCTTAGCGTATGGGGAAACAGACCGGTTGTTGGCGGGTTCAGGTAGAGCTGCCCCACCATCCTACCATGTCCCAATTTACGCATTGACAGACGACGGCTCCGTTCGAATATATGACCTCACGACCATGAAGGTTGTGAAAGCTATCAGGGGATTAGCCCCCGTGTCTTCGGTTGCTTGGAAGTCACGAACTGAGTCTCACGTAGATTGTCTCTTCGTAGCTACTGGTCGACGGGTGAGTCTGTTCCAGTCTCGAAATACTACTACGCTGGAGCTGGATGGATCACAAGGTCCTCGCGTTTTCCATATATACGGACAAGATGATTCTGACTTCGTGCGATGCCCACACCGAATTGGTGATCGGTGCCGATGACAATGACCTCGTGAATGAAGTAAGAATAGTTGAATCCGATGCGATCCTCATATTAAGAATAGGATGATCTGGCCAGCTCACCATAAATGCACGGGGAGACCGATTAGCATACTGCCTCGACTCAGGAGCCGTCGGTGTCATCGATCTCTCCAATAACAGGGCAGTACAGATGAAGAAAAGCCATGACAGTGTGAGCCATACTACATATCTGTCACCCCTGTTGGCTGCAATCCGACTCCCTCGTATTCAGGTTTGTGGGTCAGTCAAATTCATTCCGGATCGTCCAAGCGAGCTGGTTAGCGGTGGCTTTGACTCTGCCGTTCTGCATTTTGATTTCCTCCAAGCGAGCCTGCTGTCTCGGGACGACCTCGGCAAGTAGCAGCTGCATTGATATTTCCCTTCATCTGAATTACAAGATTTAGGCGCCACAGCGTCATCGTTTGGCTTTTCCATGTCCCCGCCTTTCATAGTGTCATTGTCGATCTCGCCGACGGGGATAATCGCTGCTGGCACTGCCGATGGCCGTGTCTACGTAGGTACCTCGGGTGAAAAGTCGTCCCAAGCGGGCGTCGGGCGGCAACAACGAAGAAGGAAATGGGAGGGGCTAAGATCTGATGGAAGAATTGTCACTGAGGTTGCCCAAGGTCCTATCACGGGAACGTAAGTCTCACCGGTCACTTGCAACACCTTTGCTAAATTGCGTTTTTACCAGCGCCTTCATCTCCCCACGAGAGTTTCTGACGTGTACACTGCTTGGTTCTGTCACGAGCCACGAAATCTGCGGGTCAGCCGTCGACAGCAGTTTATCAGTAAAGCCGAAGTGGAGCCACAGTGCTGAAGGTATCTTCAAAGTCAATGCTTTCGTCACTATAGGAAATCTGGTTATTATTGGGGGTTTTCAGAAAGACGGAGGAGGTATCATTGAGGTCTGGAGAAAAACCAGTATAGGTGCTACCAGTGAAAATGCCGAGACTAAATGACACCTCTATCTTGGCTTTTCGTGAAGTTCTCTCTCTAGTTCTTCTATTCGGCATAGGTAGGTGTCCCTCTCAGTTTTCAATCGCTTCAGATAATCCTCATCCGAGACATGTCGACCAAATACGGAGAGAATACGGTCCTTCCAAGACTTCCCCTTGAACGGTTGAAACGAAGTAGGGTGCGTGGGTGAAGGAAGTGAATTTTCTGCTAGGGAGCGTTTGGCAGTGTCGTTCGTCGCTGGTATAAATTCTGTTGTTTGGCGAGAAACATAGCCTATACGGAAGATATCGAATTCGTTCACGGTCCATTGTAATATGGTGCACATTAGTGCACCTGTCCCTAGACCCGGCACTAAGCCCGCTCTCCCACCTGGCCCTGTCATAAACTCGGGGAAATTTGTTACATTAACGAGACACCTACGCTTCCAAGTGTTAAGGATTCCGCCGCTGATTGCACCGCTAATTGCGGAGTCAAGAAGATACGACGTGCGGATATCACTCCACGTTAATATCTCCCGTGCTCTAGAGATACCATCTAAGTCTTTCATATTTTTTCTCCGAAGTTGGTATTGTTTTCCGGGGTGTGTCAGGGTCAACGCTGGCCCCACGACGTATTCTCGTATGCCTTGCATGCTACCTTGAGTGGTGACATAACAACCCAGGAAAGTATGACGCACTGAAGAAAGTAGCTGCAGCAATGCCGCTATTCACTGCAGAGAAGAAGGACAGCTTCATTGGAGAATGCCCTTTAAGAGCACCGTAAACACCTGCAATGACACCACAGACAGCAGCTAAACAGAGAATTCTTTAACCTCATAGGATACAGTGATCGAAAAGACGAACTTGCATGTTGCGGCAACACCCTTTCCGACTGTCCGAGGAGCTGAAGGATCCATGGCTCTAGTTCTGCTTCTGCATGGAGGCAAGTTATAACAACTGGGGGGGCCCTTGAACCGCAACCACCATGGTCAGTTTTCCCACGCTACGACAGCTGGGCAGGGTAGTACACGAACGATAAAAAGCACACAGAACACCACTGGCCCCCCCTAGAACGATTATTAAGTTGACCAAACCACACGAACAATGCCAGACTGGCAAGAACAACCACACTCAGCGACCACGTACTCACGAATTTTTCTACCCAATGTAGACCATCCTGAACATACCAAAGACCAACCAAAGACGAGTTGAAACGTGAACCAATCACACAAGCAACACGATTATTCCATGTGACAGTCCACTGTGATGCTGTTCCCTCTTGCGAGATAAGTTCGCCTCCCTTTTCCCAACCTGAGGTTTTAGTGGGTATAACGCCTACCAGGCGCCCTTCAACGGGTTTACCAGTAGGCTCACGGAGTCCCACATACCCCCGTCCTTGACGGGAAGTGCATAAGAGCATTTTTCCTCGGAACGAAGCCCAACTGGGTTTTCGATCTAGTGTATTATGTAGAGCTTGACTTGTCAGTGGCTACATAATGATATCACTTGTCCAAAAAAAAAAAAAAAGAAGGTTATAACAACCATATGACCCCCCAGAAAGTGGTTGGGTCTTCACCACCTCGTGAATTGAGACTACGACCCACAATGCTGAGGACTGTAGCATCAAGATGCATTCGGCTGCACTCACGGGCCATTCACACACGAAATGCGACCCAGCTAGCCCAGTCGGCGCGGTCACGCTCTGCCATTTTTGCAACGGCTACCGTCTCTGCTGCTGTCATAGTGTGGTGCATATCAAACCATGTCATACATAATGATGCCGTGGCTACCTCGCCTTCTCAGATGAGCACAGAGGAGAATGGCCAACAAAATCCCAGTATCAATAGTACTGGTGTGGACGAGAATGGATCCATCCAGGTTGTTGTGTGGGGCTCAAATAAGTGAGTTACACGGACTACATCCTTATGCTTAAATCTCATCCCCCGCAAAGGTCAAACCTAATTGACCCAAACGCACTGGATATTGATACTGTACAGCGCCCAACGAATGTGAAATGGCTAGAGAATGTAGCACTTCGCGATCTGGTTCTTCATGAGCACCACGCTGCGTGCGTCGATGGCCGAGGCAATGTCTACCAGTGGGGTGATGGATTCTTTGGTTCTGTGGCTGCTGAGACAAGGAAACCGAAGGCAACGTTGTGTGGCAAGGTAAGTGCTCCCTTAACGTCAGTTAATCTTAAGTCACATTCGGATAGGACATCGTGAAGTTGCAGTTAACGGAATCTCGGGTATATGCACTTTCGTCCTCCGGAAAGGTGTATGCTTTTGCAGCGGACGAGGAAAAACAGAAACGCCCTACTGGATCTACTACCTCGTCGTGGTGGAGTGTCGGCTGGTTGTTGGGAGGAGGCCAGACAACCATCGATTTCATCGAGCTTTCTCCGCGGGAGAAGCTGAATTGGGGAGAATAGTAAGTACGACGTATGCGTGCAAGGCATTCTCACGACTTCTGTTAGTTTTACGGCTATTTCTGCAGGGCGTGACCACCTTTTAGCTCTAACATCTGCTGGACGCACCTATTCACATCCTGTGAACAAGAACGCAAACACTTACGGTCAACTTGGGCTTCGTCATGTTGACCTTCCTGCGCCCTCAAGTGCATCGGGGAACGCGTCACAAACCCGTATAACGGTCGGACTAATTCCTAAGTCAGTTGCGGATCCATATGCTAGAGCATCACCATATTCTCGCGTACCTGTACCAAATAATGACACGTCAGAGAACCTGGACATGGTCGATGACAAGCATATCCGGTTTTCCGACTCGCTTTTCGAAATACCTGCGCTCAAAGATGTGAAGGTCTCACAAATCGCCTCTGGTCGCCGGAGTAGCCACGTGAACACCGACGCAGGTAGAGTCCTCAGCTGGGGAGCGAATGAATTTGGGTACGGTCTTCCATGCGGGGGTACGGGAATATCGACTCAACGATGTGTCTAGACAGACAGGCCTTGGAAGTGGTATTACTCTAGACACCATCATCATTCCGACAGAGGTAGTTCTAACCAGGAACATACCTACTTATCTCAAAACCAAGTGCTCGCAAATCTTCGCAGGTGTAGTTTTAATGTGCTAGAATGCCTACATAAATGTTGGCTGACTGGGAGGCCTAGGTGGCGATTTGACGTTCTTCGTCGCAAAGAGGACTGGGGGGGACCCACCACACCATGTGGATGTCCTCTCATGTGGAAATGGCCAATGGGGTGGTCTTGGCACAAATTTATACACCACCGCTCAGGCCAACCCTGTCCGCGTGAAAAATATCAGTGGATTGCTCGAATGTGAGTCATTTTCTCCAATATTGGCGGTAGTTGCATGTCCGACGTATACATCTAGACGATGAGAAGACGCAAGGTCTTGCACCCATCCTGCCAAAGGCCATCTCTGTCTCCCCTACAGGTCATGTTCTATGCACCCTTGACACTCTTGCTCATGCGGGCCCTGGGGCCGCCGGACGGGATCTCTTAGTTTATGGTTTCAATTACGACTACCAGCTTGGCACCGGAAACCGAAAAAGTCTTCCAGTTCCAACCATACTCCAGAGACCCGAAGGTGGTCGCTTTCTCTTGGCAAGGAGAACGACCACAGTCATGGACATGGCTGGGAAGATTTGGAGAAGGAATGCTCTGGTTCAACAATGTGCGGTTGCAGGATATGGGAACAGTTTAATTTACTGGAGAATCCAGTCATGAGCCTGCCATCATTTCTAGATGTAGACCAGGACTATGTACGAATATCTGGGTGACCAGATAACATGTCCGCCGAGAATAGCCTGCACTCGCCTTCGTAAGCTGAATGAAACGTGGGCCTCTCAGCATATGGCTGCTTAACTTCATGACCAACACAAGTGCTGGCATGGTATCTATTCATAAGGCTCTGATTGTGCCCCGTGGACATGATCACGCAAGACGACCTACCTGGAAATTAATAGATGACGGAGAAAACACATTTGGCCCTGAAGTAATCACTTTGAGTGCTGGATCCGGCACAACCGTAGTACCCAATAGCTATCCGGAGTCTATGATACCTAGTGTTCTGAACTGAGTCGTGGAGGCTGGTTGCTCTTGACTGGTCCTAGGTTGACAAATTGACAGTATCGACTACGACCTAAAGTTGCTTCGTCTCTCGGCAGTTTTTCGCCGCGGTTCAAAACGACGCCAATGAATCTTCGATCACCGCTCATCCATTTTTCCCGGTAGAAACGAACGAAGCCAGGTGCAGTGGCATATATGGTGTGGTCTCGCCCCATCTTCACCTGGAATGATCGAGAAGAATGTGTCAGGTACCGCAAGGAAACGTGCCAATACCTACATTCTGTCCCGGATGGAACTGTGTGCCTCGCTGGCGGACGATTATGTTTCCTGGGATAACATGTTGGTCTAGAGGGTCCGATTAGGGTAGAGGGACACAGTAGCAATGGAAGGACGTGATACCCGAGAATTTCTTTAGGCCCAGACGCTTGCCTGGTGATCCTCCGTGGTTGCGAACAGTCCCTCCTGCACGCTTCGTGGCAGTCCGAACAGACCCTGAGCACCGATGTCAGAAATCCAGTTTGTAAGTACACCGACACCGACCAAGCAGAGAAAATGGGCTTTTCTGGGTCGGAAAGCAAGGGAAGAGTCTGGAAAAAGACATGGAAAAAGGAGAACGGAGGAATTGCCAAAAGCAGAAAGTCGCACTGTGCCCCTCACTGGTGGGTATTTGTAAGAGAAAACTAGCTCCTAGAAACTCCCAACTCGAACTTTTGAAACACTCAGTCTTTCACTGCATCGAAATGGTCCTTCTCGTCACTTCTGATAACGAACAATTCCACGCAGACAAGGAGGTTGTCGAGCGTAGCGTCCTTATCAAGAACATGCTCGAGGGTAACGCTCGTTTCACTGCTTTTCAGCAGAAAAGACTCATACCAACTGTAGATGTCGGCGAGAGCGATCAGCCCATTCCTCTACCAAATGTGTCCTCCAGCGTACTCAAGAAGGCGGGTATTTCTGTTGTCATATCTCTATGCGCGGTCCCGTTCGCGCCACTCCTGCTGATCTGTTCTCGCCTCTATAGGTTCTCGAGTACTGCGAACACCACCGTGGAGAGCCTTTGCCAAGTGCTGACGCAGACCAGAATCAGGACGAAACTCGTAAACGAACAACGGACATTTCGGAATGGGACCAAAGGTTTATCACCGTGGACCAGGAGATGCTGTTCGAGATTATCCTCGCCGCCAACTACCTTGATATAAAATCTCTTCTGTGCGCTGATATCCAGCATGCGTTTATTTATTTTTTCTCACTTGATTTCAGCGACGTCGGATGCAAAACTGTGGCGAACATGATCAAAGGCAAGACACCCGAAGAGATCCGGAAGTTGTTCAACATCGTGAATGATTTCACACCAGAAGAAGAGGTACGTTCTCTTTACATGCTCCATACCCGCATCTCAAGACTCTTTCTTTTCACAGGCACAGATCAAGAAGGAGAATGTAAGTGAAACCGATGACCATGATCGTTTACCGTTGACATACGTTTCCAGGAATGGGCCGAGGACCGATGATTGCAGGCTTGTATAGTGTTACGTATGTAAGGATCCGATGGTATTGTTCGTCATTGGTGACCTCTGCATGATGCATGACGTTCGAAATACTACATGTCAGGTAGTTCTCAAGTCATTTATAATCATGTGATGTATCACAGTGTGACACTGCTGCTTAGCCTTCTCGAGGACAGTCCTAGTGCTAGCAATCAATATCACCATAGACTATTTGGTGTGAAAATGAATGAACAGAACTCCAATGGAGGACTCTATTTCTTTGTGTTCAATTGAGTGGATGAGTGATTACTAATCAGCTGGATAGCTCTCTCCTAGTCCCAAAGCCAGACGGGAAGAGATTTCCCCTAGCGAGACCATAGAGCCCCAGTTGTTCCTTCAAATATCCTTGGTCAGACATGTCACGCATACCTGACATCCCGGGAACCCTCATTCCCTCTCATTCCGACCACGAGACATGGCTCAAGAGTCATGTAGCAAGTCTTTGCCGCCTGGACCATGACCGGCATGTCTGCTTACGGTCGTGTGGCTGTTATGTCTGACACAAGCTCACTTACCAGATTCCCCGGTAGTCAGCCCATAAGCTTCTCCTTGGATCATTTGGACGAACTGGAGAAGAGAGAGTCCGTCGTACTTCCCGTTCTACTCCCGACACCGCGCTGACAATCCACCCAGCTACTGGGTCTGCGAAAAGTCAGATGGCGTTCGCGTCCTTTTCTTCCTTCAAACAGACCCCAGTGGAAGCCAGGCTGTATATCTGGTGAGCACATTTGGTCTCTTTTCCTGAGCGCTCGTCAAGAATATTGGCAGATCGACAGGCACAACACGTACCACGAAGTCTCGGGATTTTGGTTCCCTCGCCCCGACAAACCACAGGAATCACTCATGGATACTATCCTGGACGGTGAACTCGTCATCGACGTCAATCCGGAGTCCAAAACGGTATACATTAACGTGTTTTATCCAGACATTCGAGTTCCACCTTTCATGGTTCCTATAGGAAACTCTTCGGTACCTAGGCTTCGACTGTCTCGTGTTCAATGGTGAGAATATCATGTCAAAACCGCTGGATAAGCGCTATTGGGTGTGTTGACGTCATGTCCTCGTCATTGTTCTCTGTCGTTGAGGGCTTGTGTAGCGTCTGAAAGAGCAATTTTATGCCCCGTGGTCAAGGGCCATGAAGGAACTGCCGCAGTTGGCCCACTCAATACCCTTTGAGTAGGTATCAGTCCCTCAGCCACGCGGACGTCTAACAAGTAGTTAGCATTCAAGTGAAAACCATCACTCCCTCATACGGTGTTGAAGGTGTATTTCGACTGATCCCCTCCCTACACCACGGGAACGATGGCCTCATCTATACCTGCACTGAAACACAATACGTTTCTGGGACAGATCCAAATATGTGAGGCCTGAATGTGGCTAGCATTTTCAGTGTGTTTACACGGAGTCTCTAGTCTCAAATGGAAGCCGCCTTCTGAAAATTCAGTCGATTTCAAACTTACATTGCGATTTCCTCCATCTAAATCCAACCCATCAATGCCAGACTTTTGTGCCAAACCTTTCTTTGGTTTGCACGTTTATTGCGGGGAAGAGCGGGGTCAACCCGTATACGAACCATATGATAAACTTTATGTTAAGGATGACGAATGGCGAGAGTACGTCAGGAAATTTGCGCTGTTATCGTGTCTTACATGTTATTACTCCAGCATGAAACTTTCCGGCGAGCAAGTCGACGACAGAATGGTTGAAGTTCACTGGGATCCGGAGCTTTCCAGTTGGCGAAAGATGCGTTTCAGAGACGACAAGCCTCACGGAAACTATCGCACCATTGTGGAGAAGATCATCCAAAGCATAGCAGACGGTGTAGAGAAGCCAACTGTTAGTTGATCTTGCCTTTGTTCTCTTATTGTTCTGATAGCACTCGCTCCAGTTGCTTGCTCAATGTCCGGCCATTCGTGTTGCATGGAAAGCACGACAAAAGGACGCGAGCACCCAACCTCCGTCACAACCACCACCGCCTCAGCATCCTGGTCACCGCCCCCAGATACCACCCACCGCAAATAGTCGTGCTCCGACGCGCCCCCTTCCTGTTCCACTGCGGTACGGTCCTCTTGCAACTTCGAGATGGAGCAAAGTGTCGGGCCCTGCAGAGTTTGCGGGTATGAAACGATGAGTGTACCGCTATTGGCCTATGTACACTGCTATTGCTTTAGCAGCTAGTGCCACATTGCCTTTGGACGCTCGTCACATTTTCTGTGGTCTCCAAGATACGGTGGGGCAAGAACATATAGGATGGAGATTCTATATGCTCATGGCGCATTCATTGGCATTACATCTGGGATCTGAGATCTCTCCAGCAAGGGTTTAGTGCAACAAGATCAGAGATTTCGGAACTGTAACCTACAGTACTACAGGTACTGAAGTTGGTACAGGGTGCGCAGGCTGCTTTTAGGAAGACATAATAGGAATCGTCGTGAGAGGTCGTACATTGATAGAGTGAGAGCATTTTGAAAGCAAGAGATAAAGTAGCAAGCATGGGATCATGTGCATGTCTAGTCATTACAGTGCTGATGAAGGAAATAGGAAAAGTAGCCCGAATTCGGCGGCTCTTAAAACAGGGATCAGCGAATAAAGCCGCAAGGAGTGGTAAGTGGACGGAAGACATCAAGGCACTGCCTGGGCATCAGTCATGAGCCAAAACCGAGAAGGAATGTTTTCCCGCCAGGCGGGTTTCCCTCAAGACCGTAAAGGTTTTTCAAGATGCGTATCTGAGATCGTAAACAAATAAGTGAAAATGCTTGTGATGAATGATACGTGAGGAGATTGCGTAAAGTGAGAAAAGAGGGGGAAACAAAAGGGCTTGAGGGAACACCCGGATATTGGGAGTGGGTGGGTAAACCAGAGGTGTCGTGATCAGGGTCGCATAGATTATGAGAAGAGGTTCTGATCGAGGGAGAACGAATCACCCCCCAAATCTGTGAAGTGGGTTTCGCAGTGGTCGCGATTGGAGAAACCCCCGAAGGAGAAAGAGCGGGATGTCATTTGCAATAGCGGGTAGCAAGGACTGCTGCGCAACGAAGAAATGCCCAGTGGGGCTTCGAAAGGCGAAACCACTGTTGGGCTCCCGAGGCCCAGATCCAAGGGTGAGAGAGGCGGGGTGATAACTTCGGGGGTGGACTCCACAGAGGAAAAGGAAGAATATCGTCCATGACTAGGTGTCGTTGGTGAATTAGGGGACGTTGCGAGAGGAATATATTCGTCAAGGGACGTTAGCTGAACGACGCGATGAATAAAACTGGTCCAAGTCGGGTTAACGGACGGGTGGACTAACCTGGGTCAAGTTCACGGAGGCGTAAATGGACAGAGGCGTCTGGGGAGATTCGGTATCACCGCCAGCAGACAAAAACGTCACAGCCCCGCCCGCGGAGGCGTGCGTCGGACTCTGTGGTTGAACTTCATCCTGGTCGGTGTCGGGTGTCGGGGGGCATTGACCGTCGGCTACTCTCCACCATTCGATGTCCGCAAGGACCCGACGCTCAGAGGTATCTGAACCAGATGAGCGACGTGGCTGTTGGCCACCTGTGCGCGCGCGACTGCTTAGAGCACTAGCGCTAGAGAGCGAGAGGGGGTATGGCGAGGAACGGACTGAGGGGGAGGAGGCCGAGCGACGTAGAGAAGGCATGATGAGGAGGACCAGACGACGTAGACCAAGGATAAAGAAAACCAGGAGCTGTTCGACGACACGACGCTCGTTGTGTGAAGAGGACCAAGTCAAGAGAAGGTGGGAATTCCAATGCAAGTTGCTTTTATAATTTGCGGACTTGGTGATGATGTGAACTATCGCAGTGGCTGCCCTCGTCATCCACGACGTGGACTTACTACACTATAACGCTACCATACTAACGAGAAACAGGCTCGATTACTTCGTCGACGTTCTGGCCAACTGGCGACATCCTAGAAACTTGTGTTCACCCGGCCTCAGCAAGCCTCAGCGCTTCGCCCAGGTGACAACCTTGTTCTCTGGACTTGGCAAGACGCGTCGTCCAAGCCAGCTACTTGAATCGTACACCCCGCGTGTTCCAAGTTGTCGTTCGTCTGATATGCTCACAGGAACAGCGCCCTCCGTCGTTGTTGACATGACTACTGTCTGGTATGGGGTATCAGTTCCATGTCATTGACGAGACTCCAGGCCCAGCACAGGCGTTCGTGTTAGCTGTCAGCCCTTACGAAAACATCCCTAATTCCAAGTTCCAGAAGTGACGACATGCTGGTCGGATCGATCATCGATGCCTGATACCCGCTGATCAGAGACACGGTTTTCCCGCGCTATCAAGTCGGTGATGCGTAGCTGCCAACCTAGGTATCTACTAATTAGGTACAGTCTTTTACGACCGAGAATCTCACCTCTTTTGAAGCACTCGAGCCATCGCACTGGCCTACGGAAGCAGCATCGTGTCCAAGTTGTTCGCCATGAATAACGGCAAGGGGCGTTTTAAATAACCCCACACTGCCACACTGGTCCTATGTTCCTCACGTCTGGCGGTGGCAGGGCTACAGGGGGCGCATCATGTTGGCGACAACCTGCATTGGCATTGCAAGCCCTCAATCACCCGAATTCCATTTTTTTACGCTGATGAGTTCTCTATCTGCAGGATTGGATGTTCTTATCAGTGATCACGACACATACATAATCTGATTCACCGAACAAATACAAAAGTGCCGGATAAAGGTACTTCTTACTTATTGACCTGACAATCGGAACACAAGAACCCAAGGGTAAAATGTTATTTGTACACTAGGGAATACATGAATTATTTAACCAGTCAGGGTATACCTATGAATACAGTTTGCTCTGCTTCATAAGCGCCAGACTCCAGAAAAACATACAAACGCTGTATCAATCGATCGTCAGGTGCTTTTCTTAAAGTGGCCAAACTCCCATTTGAAACAATCCTGGAGTAGCGTGAGGGTGACACAACGTTGTATAAAGAATGGAAGGCGTACAACACAGTCAACTTCTTCTTGAGCAGTAGGAACGTCTTGTTGCTCCCCGTTATCGCCATTGGGCCACGGTCCCTCGATGTCCAGAACCTTCAGGATCATCTCCTGGATAACATGCTTTCGCACATCGACATGCCACCCCAACCTCCCCACCGTATCATACACGATCGTTTTACCTAAATGACACCTGGTCTCGAGCGCGTACCCGGCCTGAGCACACAGCGAAGCAGCTCCAGTACAAGCCCCTTGTGGGATGGGATCGGCGTTATGATACACATGCGTGACTGGAACTCGAGGTAGCCCCGGTGGGTAATTAGGAGGAGGAAGAGGAAGGCGGAGCCTATGAGCCGCCAGCCGCTCTCCGGGAGCTTCAAAGGCGACTGTGGGGAGTCCAAAAGTGGAACCCAAAAGAGAAGCAAGACTTCCGCCGAGACTGTGTCCAACCAACCATATGTTAGCGAACGGGTACAAAGTCCTTAAATCCTTGACAAGTTTCTAGAAGCAGAACTTTGACATCTGAGCTCGAGAACGCACTTGGAGCGTGCACTTACAACCCCGGTTGAATAAAATAGGCTTTCTTGTATAAGCGCGGCAGATAGACATGGACTATCGCAACGTTTATGTAGTGCGGACCATGAATAGCAATTGCACACTGTCGAGAAAACCCACGAGAAATCGACATGGGCGCAACAGCAAGAAAACAGTAAGTTGTCGTTCAATTTGTCCTTCCTCGAAGTGGGGCCCTGCAGTGTGGTGCCTTTGATCGAGAGAACAATGGTCGAGTTGTCTCGAGAACGAAAGACGAACCCTCGGAATCCGTCTTCGGCGTTATCCCAGCCGAATGGAAAGCTCTGCAAGGACAAGTTACAGTAGATTCTACGCTTGCCTTGCGTAAGGAGGACCTACAGCATTGATATTCCAAGCATCGTCGAGTTCGTACCATTTCTTACGGCCCGGCAATTGGTAGGCATTTGCGCTCATCCTCGCAAGTTGGGCGAGGGTGTGTCTATCCGTAACATCGGGACCGAACAGAGGGATCTCGTTCCATCGCAAGGGTATGGTTTTGCCCTCAAAGTAAGACGAGTATTGGGCATGCTCGATGGCTTCGAATGACTCTGGCCGGTAGACTGTGGTGGGTATGGCCTTGAGAGTCAAAGTAGAGGCAGGCGCTGATGGTGCGGGTATTGATTCGAAAAGTAGATGCACTTCGCTGTCACCCTCCGAGTCTAATATGCTGGTATATCCACCTTCTGGCTGAAAATCAATGGTTGTATGTGCCTGTAGAGTAGACTGGGGTGGAAATAACTTGATCGTAGCAGCAGCAATCGGTAAAAGAAAGACGACGAGGAACGTTATGCGCATCAGTGCCGCAACTGCAATCTGGTACAAAGACAGAGTACACAACAGGAAACAACAGGAATACAGTCATCCACCGCCACTTGCACCAACTAACTTGCAGTGCCTCCAGCTTTGCAACGTCACCTTAGATTTTAGATCGTCTTAGTACAGTAACACTTTTATGTACTATCAATAAGTCTATAGTGTTTTTTAAAGGATCAGGTATGTTGTGGACGAGTTGTGCGACAACTCCATATCAGCAGTTTCCAACACTTGCACCAGCACCAAATGCAGTATATTACGAAAGCATTATGTAGTATCTAAGCGTTATCATACGGGATTACTTGTTCTCGCCGTCAGATTCCATGGCAACGTCACTGTGCTCATCGTTCCCATCGTCTCCCTCAACTTCAGCGTTCCCACTCCCTGGTTTTGGGAGTGGCCTTTCCAACTTTCCCATCTTTGGTTTTGTCCCCACTCACTGTCTCTCTTGCTTTGCCTGTTCTTTCTCATCAATCCATAGCGCCAATTTTTGATGGTAAGCTGCTTTTTGTTCTTTGTTCCGTTGCTTACGAGCTTCATCAGCCTCCTTCCATGCCGCCAACAGAACTGATTGGTGCTCTTTCTGTTTCCAGTGACTTTCGTGTGCAAACTTTTCGTCTGCCACTGTTTGTTCATGGTCAACGACTCGTAGAATTCATCGCCACATCAGCAAAACAGCCTTTTTTGGCTACAGGTGTCACAGTTTGCCTGCCTGTGCACATATCTGTGCAGCCTGGGCAGACTCATGAACCTCTACACAAACTTGTGCCTGCCCATACACAAATCTGTACAGTCTGCCAACTAGCTTGCAAATGTACAGAGGCCACAGGTGAAACAACAACAAAAAATCATGTCCAAATAGTGTAACTACTAGTACTAGTAGTAGTGTACTACAATTCACAAACTAAATACTATAGCAAGATGCGGCATAGTTATTACACACCAGCTAAACATACAATTTGCCAACATCTGGATTGTAACCACTCTGCCTCAAGACCATACGCACCCGCCCAATGTGCAGCTCTGCAGCGCTCAGCTTCGACGTTGCTTTCTCTACCTGTAGACGGCTGTATCGTAGTTGTAGCATATCACGACGGACAAGTTGGTCCGCGAGGGACTTCTGAATGGTTTGCACTTTACAATTGCTGATCGCCATTTCCATCAGTAAGTGGGCCTCTCGAACATTGCCTGGAACCGATAATATCGACGACTCATACACATCTAACTAAAATCCAATTAGCTGAAATCCAAATGTCAAAACGTTATAGGCTACTCACTATTACCGGATTGGCCTGCGAACCAGTAGAACTTTCACTGTCGTCCTCCTCTCGCTTGGGAACTCCAGCGGTAGAGTGCTCCGGATTCATTTGTCTGGCTGCAGCTGAATGGAAGGAAGCCTGGATGGCAGAATCGTAGTCTGAATGCATGGCCCGCGATATGTCGTGAGTAGAACTTGTTACTTAGACGAATGATCCCGCTTACTAAGAGACTGTTTTGGGCCCAGGTGTCAGTGCCAATCGGACTTGTAAATACCCTTGTGATGACCAACTTCAAGGCCACGACGCTCACAACACACAGGACAGTGGGGGCTTCGCGTCATCCAGTGAACGACATAGTACCAGACAAGCAGCCTTGACGCTCGTAAGTGTTTGAGATCTGGTCGAACCGAGGGAGGCTTTCTGATAACGAAAGCTCAAAGGCATCGTGGGGATCGGGTGAGGCTCGTGCCATTTTTCAATGGCTCTCTTCCACACAAGTTCGGTCTCATCCCCCACCGTTCAAATCCACTTCGATCGATTCTCGCAGGATCCAGTCATAACGACTGAGCGACGTACCAGACAAGCAGCCTTGACGCTCGTAAGTGTCCAAGATTCGATCGAACCGAGGGAGGCTTTCTGATAACGAAGGCTTCAAAAGGTGCCGTGGGGATCGGGCAAGGCTCGTACCATTTTTCAATGGCTCTCACCCACATAAGTTCGGTCCCATCCCTCACCTTTCAAATCCCCTTCGATCGACTCTCGCAGGATCCAGTCATAACAACTGAGCGACGTACCAGACAAGCAGCCTTGACGCTCGTAAGTGTCCAAGATTCGATCGAACCGAGGGAGGCTTTCTGCTAACAAAGGCTTCAAAAGGCGTCGTGGGGATCGGGCGAGGCTCGTGCCATTTTTCAATGGCTCTTTTCCACACTAGTTCGGTCCCATCCCCCACCTTTATCACGCAGTTATATTCACTGAAGAGGGCGCCCTTCCCGTGCAGCACATCGTGTGGGCCAGTGGCCAGACTTCAGCCCCCACTGATCATGGCGGAGCTGACAACCCGCGAACATTCTTATATGAAGATATTTTGTCCGAGTCAGCATACGGAGGTACTACTGGCAGACAGGGGGTATTCACCAAACGGTATTGAGTAACTGAATCACCGTACGCATCATACATCATTTATCCCCTGTCTAGTCTCAATCTCACTTCTTCATCAATAGATCAAATACCTTGCATCTCCACAGTCCCCCCACATCACACATCTTCTCATCTTGTTTGTACTGACTCTGCCAGATGCAATATAATCACTGATTTGCAATCCCAGACGGTATCACCCCAGTCTAGGACAATAAAGTTCAAAAGGTGACCTGACATAGTCCGACCCAACTCACTTTGTTGGATTCATCTGCGATGGGAAAGGCTTGTGGTGGGTCAGTTATACCTGATGTAGTCAGGTTAAAGACCCTCATGGAGATCTAAGACCTGCAATGAGCACGTCCTACATACTTATGTGAGCAGCACCAAACAGACGAGGAGAGCATACTTTATTCATGTATAAATCTCACCGCCGACACGAATTACATGGCATCCTAAATACATCTCGGTCGTGAAGTTTGAGATTGAGTCTGCGAACAAGGTGGCCCGTTGTCGGAGATCTGAGAAAGTCACGTTACTATGTACTTTGCGTTCTCTAGCCATGCCCAAGGTGAAGTGCAGACTTTGTCGATCACACAAAATATTGTTCTGTCCCAATTGCAGGAGAAGGTTTGCAAATGAGACCTGAGTTCTTCAACACATGAATCAGCCCTCAAGTGCTTGCGGCTCGTGGATGGATAACCTTTCACGCCTCCATTGCCATACTTCAGCTGCCAGCAACCATGCAAATACTCGCCTCCTGGATCGGCATCAGCCTGACTCTCATTCAGACATGGGTCTTGAAGCTGACAACACTTTCGCACAGAACGAATTTGAACTGAACAACTCAGATGCCGCTCACATCCCATTCAACAGAGATCAAAACCGTACTCCTGTTCCTGTTGTTGACAGCCATCCAAACATACCCTCCGTGTATCCAGGTGGAACAACCTTTATGGACCAGTTCTTTGCTGACGAATATTCAAGGTTTCGGCAGGAAAATTTATACTACCCTTTCGCATCAGAGACAGACTGGCAATTAGTGTCATGGCTCCTGCACTCCTGCCTGAGCATGGCCGCTATTGACACCTTCTTATTGTTAGAACTGGTATGTTTGTTTGTCTTCTATTTCATTTTCAAGCTAACTCGAAACTGAGATCAAGCAGCTTCCCATCTCCTTTAGATCGGCAAAGGAACTACGGCTTCGTGCAGAGATGTTACCTTTGGGTCCCCGCTGGAAATCTCATGTTCTCCATCCCCAGGTCCCGACCAAACGCCAAGCTATCCTGTACTATCGCAATCCAATCAATTGTCTTCAATCACTACTGAGTCATCCATCGTTTGCATCCCGCATTTCCTTCATCCCTTGGAAAGTATGGTCGTCATCTGCACGGATTTTTTGTATCTACGAGAATTGGATGTCAGGAAACCATGCCTGGGATTTACAGGTGTGTCGAGTGGTTCCAACATTTTCTGTCTTTTTGACTGAGAAAAGGATCAGATCCCAAATGGTGCGACACTTCTTGGTGTTATGTTGTCATCCGACAAGACCAACATTTCGGTGATGACCGGGAATAGAATGGCGCATCCGTTGCTCATCAGCCTCACCAATATAGATGCTGACATCCATAGCAAGGGATCATTACATGCGCATGTCCTCCTCGCCCTCTTACCCATCGCGTCCTTCCTCCATCCGAAAACGCGTATTTGCAGCCTCTTATCTGACCACCTCATCCATGAATGTCTCGATTTTGTGCTGAATCCTCTCAAGATTGCTGCTAGTGTTGGGATTATGATGAGTGACCCCGTCGGTAGCTTGCGTCACTGCTTCACTCCCCTCGTCGCATATATCACTGATACACCGGAACAATCTCTATTAGCATGCGTTAGCCCCAAGGCCTCCCCAATATCTACCGCAACACACAAGGAATTCAGTGATTCTCAGCTCCATCCTCTCCGAACAGCCACGAGAATTCTTGGTGACATAGAACAGGCTTGCGCTGCAGCTGATCCGGACGACTGGGAAGCATTTCTCAAAGTTGCCAAGCGCTACTACCTTAATGGTGTCCACAGGCCGTTCTACAGGAACTGGGCACTTTGCGACCCCTCAATCTTTCTTAATCCGGAGGTTCTGCATCACTTCCATCGCCTATTCTGGGATCATGATTTACAATGGTGCCTTGTAGTTGTTGGACCCAACGAGATTGACTATAGGTTTGCTTTGGTTCAAGTGGCAGTTGGATATTGCTCATTTGAAGAAGGGGTATCAAAGCTTAAGCAGGTGACAGGTCGGGATCACCGCACTGTCACGCACCAAACGTGTTTGGTACTGTGGACATGGAGAAAGTTAGCCGATGAAACTAATGCGAAGAATGCACCCAAGATCTGTTGAAAGATTGTCCCGACTTGAGGGATACAGACAGCCCTCACTATCCATATCACGCAAAGTCAAGACTATCCTTATGCGAAGGATGAATACAAGCTCGTCGTAGCCATCTATCACACAAGAATGACTATCCTGGAGCAAGAGATGACTGCCAATGTCTAGCAGTTATCCCTCGCATGAGAACCGTCAAGAAGCAGAAAGAATCCAATGAATAATGATCCTTTTGGTATGAGAAAGGAGTGCAGCCTTCTGCAGTCCAACTCCCATACCAGAACAACCAAAGAAGCAGAAGAAACAATTGAGAAACGAAGGAGGAAAAGAAGAATCATTTTTTAGCACCCAAATGTCAAATTTAGGCACCCAGTGCCGGCATTCCGATATTTTGAATAGCTCCGTCGTTTTTGAAGCTACCAAGCACATGACTATACCATCATGGAGCCTAGACCATGGTCTATCTGCCTGTCAAGTTCCGACGTAAATCTGATTATTTCCCATGGAGATATTCCACCTGCAATCCAGACACCCGCTTCATCAGTCACTAATGGAGTCCGCATTTTCTCTGGAACGTTTCTCCGCTATTGCAGCAGACCTTGACTATGTCCTACTCTTGGGACAGCCTCTCCCTGAGTTCCTGTGC
>Ga0307518_10000260_pt1 | contig 39849 bp, 18 predicted proteins | sample 25_EM_MG_FD_203889 | JGI IMG/M metagenome (GOLD analysis project Ga0307518, IMG submission 203889) | Populus trichocarpa ectomycorrhiza microbial communities from riparian zone in the Pacific Northwest, United States - 25_EM | ecosystem: Host-associated > Plants > Roots > Unclassified | place... | reverse complement strand
TTTTATTTGGTTTTTTTAATCTAATTTGGTTCATTGTTCTTTTTATTACTATTTTCTTATCATTTTCTTAATTTATTTTATTTTTCAATTTAGTCTTTAATTATTTTCTTTCATTTAGTTTTTTATACTAGATTTGGTACACGTTGTTTAGATTTTAAATTGTTTTGTGATTAAAAATTTTACTTTGTTATTTCTTTGTGTCTGTCTTTCTATAAAGTACTCATGATCTCATTACCAAAGTTTGATTTGAGTTTATTTTTTTATCCTTTTATTATAAATTGATTTTTTTTCTCTTTCAAATTTATCATTTGACATTTTGGTTATTAGATCCTAAATTTTGTTATTTGCTCCATTTTTATTTTTGTTAGTTATTCTAATCCTATATTTCAAATTTATCTAATGCACTTATAGGACCTTGAAGAGTCTTTTGATGATGATACACTTATAGGACCTCTATTTTTTTTTAGAGGGCCAACAAGCTTCTGCACCAAGGGGCGGAACGGCTCGACTGAAAGGAAGTAGCAGTTTGATTTTAGACATTGTTTGGTCAAAATTTAAAGTTATATATATATATATATATATATATATACTTTTTTAATTTTTCAGTGTTTTTTTTAGTTTTAATATTTGAATATAAAAAATAAATTTTAAAAAATAAAAATAATATTATTTTAATGAATTTTTGAACGAAAAATATTTTGAAACGCAACTTTAACTACACTTCTAACATATACCCTTTTTTTTTTAACCCATTTGATATTATTGTAGCTATTACTTTTTAAAGTGTTTTTCGCTTAGAAATACATCAAAAAAAAATATTATTTTTTACATCAACACATCAAAACAATTTAAAAATACAAAAAAAAATTATTTTAAAGAAAAAAAATTTAACACATCAAAAAATATACAAAAAATATTTTTTACATTAATATATCAAAACAATTTAAAAATACAAAAACTAATTATTTAAAAAAAAACAATTTAAATTTTTTAATAATATTTTTAAAATACAAAAACAAACTAACGGCTCCTTCTTCTAGGAACTGATTCTACTGTCATTTTTTCACAAGTTTTTAGATGTTGCAGGCTTCAACTAAGCTGACTCGAGTCAAGTTTGTGTGCGTTTGAGCTCAAATTATCTAATTTTAGCAAGGCTTGGGCTCACTCATGTCACAAACAAGCCTAAAACATGAGGCTCAAGCTCAGCTCGTTTAAAATTTATTAGTTTCAAGATTGTTTCGTTTATAATATTTAATGAACTTGTAAACATGTCAGACTTAAACTTTAATGTACTTATGAACAACTGTAATATCATAAAAAATCTTATAAATATAATATTTTTCATAGATTTTCAAGCAAGATAAATTTACATTTTCTTAATTCCTTCGTATAATACACACATATAGCTTTTCTTAATAAGTTTGTTTTATTACATATTAAATTAATTTATTTTATAAAATCTTAGACAAGTTCTTATCTTCTCACATTTTTACAAGCTCGTAAATGAGATTATTTGTAAACTCTTGTATAAATCTAATTCACAGTACTAATTAGAGTTTGTTTGATAGTGTGATTGTGATTATTTTTTAAAGTGTTTTTTGTGTCGAAATGTATCAAAATAATATTTTTTATTTTTTAAAAATTATTTTTAAGATCAGCACATCAAAACGATCAAAAACATATAAAAAAATTAATTTTTAGCAAAATAAAATTAAATAATTGAGCATACTAATTAACTATATTTTAAAAAAATAAATAAATTTCATTTTAAATTATTTTAATGTATTTATATTAACAATAAAATAAAAAATATTTTAAACCGGAGAAGCGAGCAACAGTACTAGCATGACAATAATCAAGTAATCGAATTAGCAACCATCTAGGTGGTGGCCCAGTGATAAGAGCTTGGGATCAAGAGATTTGCTCCCTCTATGGTCTCAGGTTCGAATTATGTGGTTGCTCATATGATGGCCACTGGAGGCTTACATGGTCGTTAACTTCAGAACCCGTGGGATTAGTCGAGGTACGCGCAAGTTGGCCCGGACACCCACGTCAAACTAAAATAAAAAAAAGTAATCGAATTAGCAGAAACAAAAACTAAATGAAAATAAAAAAAATAAAAAAACACAACGGCGTGACCACAAAATCCCCATCTGAATAGATATTTCCAAAAAGTCCCAAATGAACGGACAGATGGGGGAGGGAGAACGAGTGCCAGTTCAAACAAGAAACTGAATATAGTAGTTATCAATAAAAATAATCAATTCCATGTCGCCCTCCTCCCTCTGGCCTACCGACCCTCTCCCCTCCCTCCTTGCTGTTCCCGTTACTTTATATATTTTTTTTCATTTTTTTTTCTTATGGATTAATAAATGCTCACAACGCCACACGCAAAAGAGAAAGAAAGGAACCGTTACTTTCAGGAGAGAGACAAGTTCTCGGATATCACAACGTCATTGCCATCTTAGCGTAAAGTAATAATAACTGATTCCACTTCCATTTTGCCTGATCCCTAAAATCCTTACTTCAATTCCTTGACTCTCTCGACAAAATAAAACAATTCATGGCTGTTTGATTTGTCTTTCTGATTTTTTTTTATTTTTTTTCGTGGACTAGGTTTAGTTGTGTTTTGGAATCTGGGAAAATGGGGCTGATTTCAGGGTTATTTTTGGGGATCGTCTTCGGGATCGGGTTGATGGCTGGATGGAAACACATGATGCAGTACCGAAGCACCAAACGAGTTGCTAAGGTTCGTTCACTTTGATGATTGAGATACATGTCGTTTTCTTTTACTGTGAATTGCATTCAATTTTGAAAGTGAGATGTGCGAGCTCGAATTTCTGTCTGCAGGCAGTGGATATAAAACTCCTTGGGTCACTCAATAGAGATGATTTGAAGAAAATATGTGGTGATAATTTTCCTGATTGGATTTCTTTTCCTGCTTTTGAACAGGTTGGTAATTTTCTCTAATTACCTCCTCTAGTATTCTTTTAAAAAAAAAAAAACCAATTGTGTTTTAAGCGAGCTCTAATTTCTTGTTGCATTATTATTATTATTATTTTGGAACTGATAATATATTCTTGTGAAGCCAAAAGACATAATATCGTGTAACGTCTCCTTGTTGTATGGTGTATTGCGACGCGGTCTGCCCTATAAGTTTTCTCCGTCTTGTTTCTTATTGATTTTATAATGTTGTACTTTGGTTACATCCTGCAGGTGAAATGGCTAAATAAGCAATTGGGCAAATTATGGCCTTTTGTTGCAGAAGTAAGATGTTTTTTTCCCGTTCTATAATTAGATGTAACTGAGCAAAATCTTCGAAGTACCCTTTGGTTTCTTGCGAGTATGCTTTTATCATGTATATTGGCAAATGCTGTTCATGTTAGGCAAAAAACTGGGCTATCTTTTGATGTGTTTGTGTAGTTCCTCCTCCTCCTCCTCCTCCTCCTCCTCCTCTTCCTTTTTTAAAAAATGGAAAAGGATAATAATTGCAGGATGGGCTAGAATGGGTTGTAAGGGGGGGTAATGCAGATCGAGATTTTGTAAAACTTTAATGGGCCCTAAAAACAAGCTTTTTACCTGTCATATTAAACTTGAGATTCTCAGCCGAATGTGTTTGCAGGCAGCTACAGCGGTGGTTAAAGAATCTGTTGAACCACTATTGGAAGACTACCGACCCCCAGGGATTACTTCTCTAAAGTTTAACAAATTTTCTCTCGGTACTGTGCCGCCTAAGATTGAAGGTATGAATCAATAAATGCTCTTTTCTGCTATGTAGTTGTATGTGTTGCCACTACTTGTTTCTGATGCAGTATTCTTATGTCATTGAGGTTGATAGCATTCAATTATAATTTAATGCCAGGACCTGTACTTTTGAATAGGTCTTCTGAGTTCTGAAAGTCTTTCTGGCATTTTAGAAATAAACACATGGCCTGTGCACATTTACCAGGGATATTTTACTTATTAAGTACATTTCTTGTCACTGTGAAATGCACTTCTTTACTCCTTTCATAAGTACATTCGCGGCTTCCTTCCTTATAACTTGACCAATGCAGGAATTCGTGTCCAGAGTCTCAAGCAAGGTCAAGTTACCATGGATATTGATTTGCGGTGGTGTGGTGATCCAAGCATCATTCTAGGCGTTGAAGCTGCACTTGTTGCTTCCATACCCATTCAAGTTGGTGGATTAATGACTTTGGCTGATAACCAAATTCTTACTTTTTTTAACCCATTTGGATCTTTTTGTGCGAGGGAGTACTTACCTTAATTTTTTTGTGGTGCAAAATGTTACAGTTGAAAGATCTTGAAGTTTACACTGTTATCCGTGTTATCTTTCAACTTGCTGAGGAGATTCCATGTATTTCTGCTGTTGTGATTGCTCTACTTTCTGAGGTACGACTATAAAAGTGTTTAAAAAATCGGTCATAATCATCATGATACCTCATTCTGTAATGATGTGTGGGTGTTAATGTCGGTACTCAAATAAGTGACTTTGATGGGTTTTTGACAATATGACTGATTTTTATGGATAGGAAATATGCTTATATAATTCAGGTTGTACTTAAGTGGTTAGGCTCTATTTGAGTTGTTTTATCATACAGCTCTTGCAAGATTTCAGAGAAACGACACTAGATATTTCAACTTCTTCCCCCCCCCCCCTACACCAACAACAGAACACTACTAAGTTGTGATGAAATGCTATTTAATGAATGATTAAGCTCATCCAGATTTAAAGTTCTTTGAGTGGTTATTGTATTTAACAGTATAATGATATGCTAATCTGATATTATTTTCAAGAATTCATTTGGCATTGCAGTTGGATGGGGGTCGTAGTTGAACTCGAGAGAAAAGGCTGTTCCATTATTTTATTTAACTTCTATAACATGCTTTATTTGGCTTTAGTGATCATCATCAGTTATTACTTTGAGTTAGATGGAGATGGCAAATTAATTGCATGATTACATGCACTGAGTAATTGTTGATAATATTCCAGTTATAATTGTTTTGGAAATGACTAATTCTTGTATCATCAATCAGCCAAAGCCAAAGATTGAATACATTCTCAAGGCTGTTGGTGGAAGCTTAACAGCACTTCCTGGAGTCTCAGATATGATTGATGCAAGTTCCTTTTTTCCTCTTATCAAAACTTATTTTCTTATGTTTCATTGTTGGTTTGGTATCCTTACTCACTACTCTGCTCTTATTACATTTGGTAGGATACTGTGAATTCGATTGTTACGGATATGCTTCAGTGGCCCCACAGGATTGTTGTTCCTATTGGTGGTATCCCTGTTGACATAAGGTAAATAGCAAATTATATTGCCTTTTTTTGTTTTCAGTTCCCTGAGAGCTGTTATGGTATTCTTAATGGGATTTTAGCTGTTTTGAGTATTTAAATGTGTGTGAAATGAATGTATGTTTGTTGCTTAAAATTACAGTCACAGTATTCTTAATGTATTCGTGTCATGAATTGCGATTGTGTTCATGATTACAATTGTGTTGATAATCAGGGAGTTTCTGGCACTAGATTAACTGTAATGGTCATTGTGGTCATGAATTGCTACCAATGCTTGAAATGTTTTTGAATTAACACATTTTTTAAGAAATTTAACAAATTATCTTCAAGATTACATAACTCATGCGTCATACAAGCATTAGTGGTAAGATGCTCTATTTAACATATTTGAAAATATAACCCCTAAAACATCACTAAGAATTAGTTCTGAATTTATTATTTTTTAGAAAAATGACAAATCAACTTTATATGTATACTATTGAACAGTTTGATATCATAGAACTGTAATTGATGAAAGACAATTAATCTTATGATTATAATTTCCACAAACAATCTACAAAAGTAAATGTCAAAAAGTTGATATATGTGAATCCATGCCAAGTTTTTCAGGAATATAACATCTTATCTTCAAAGATTACATAACTCGTGCAACATACAAGCATTAGTGGTAAGATGATCTATGTAACATATTTCAAAATATCAACCCTAGAATGTCACTAAGAATTATTTCTAAAGTGTTTTTGAAAAAAAAATGACAAACTCAACTTTACATCTATACCTTTCAAACAGTTTGAGACCATAGAACTGTACTTTATGAAAGACAATATAATCTTGTGATTATAAGTTTCTATGAAAGCAAATTTTAAATAGTTGATATATTTGCCTTCAATCTTCATTTTAACACCTGGGTCTAAACATTAGAAGCATCATGTGGACAAATGAGACCTATCTTCCTGAAATGGGATAGTGAAGAAGCAAAAGAAGTAGCTTTAAGTTCGATGGATAAAAACAAGGCATTGCAACCTGCCTGGAGTAGCAAGTTATAAATTAATTGCCATATACCAGCCATAAAGTTCTTTATACAATGGCTGCAATCTAAATGGCTGTTTCAGCCTTATTCTTATATGATGCTGATAACAACAGGCTGTAACTGAGTTTGGAGATGTGGCTTCTTCTTCATCTAAGGTTCCTTTTGCTTTAACATTTGGAAAGTTAAATCCGCTTAAAATCTAACCACCATTATTAGTTTAGATATTTCTTTTTGTACTTTAATTTCAGTTTATTGAAAAAGGTTTTTTTTTATTTTTTTATGGGGGATCTTATGCAGTGAATTAGAGCTTAGACCTCAAGGAAAGCTTACAGTGACCGTAGTGAAGGCAAATGACTTGAAGAACATGGAAATGATTGGAAAATCTGATCCTTATGCAGTTGTATATGTCCGGCCAATGTTCAAGGTTAAAACTCAAGTCATTGATAATAACCTGAATCCTGTTTGGAATCAAACATTTGATTTGATTGCTGAAGACAAGGAGACGCAATCACTTATTCTTGAGGTTTAGATCTCTCATACTCCTCATCCTTTTGCTCTTATTATTCTATTTTGCCTTTTTCATAATACAACACTTGCGTAGTTTCTTATGAAGCTCCGGCTCTATATTCTGTTTTGTTGACGTAATGAGATGAATACATGCTTGTTATGCTAGAAATATGCACTGAATAAGCTTTCTAGATTTTGAAAACCTATACTGTGATGTCTGCTTTCTTTTCTGTTTAGAAGGGAGGGAGATTAAGCCGCATAATTGTCTGAGGTGTGAGAACATTTACCATTGTACTGTAATTGCATGTACAAGTGACTACGTAGTTTTCTGAATTGCATGCTGTCTCCATTTTTTGTTCTCTATCAATGCAAGCTTGCATTTCTCATGTGCTGGTATTGTATGATTTCTGTGATGCTATTCCACCAAGTGCTCGCCGTTATCTTTGTTCAACAAGCAGTTGAAGTTGTCAATGCTTATAGAGATCTCCTCCCTCCCCATGTGATTCTATGAGAACTTTTCCATGTGGTTTTGATGTAGTTGATCCCTTCTGATAGAATATTGTATATTATCCTTTTTTAAAATAATTTTAAGAAACTCTCTTTTAACAGGTCTTTGATAAGGACATTGGGCAAGACAAGAGATTAGGAAGAGCAAAATTAGCTTTAAATGAGCTGGAAGCCGAAACTTGGAAGGAGCTGGAGTTTGGACTGTTGTCATCGTTTGATACATTGAAGGTTAAGGATAAGAAGGATAGAGGAACTATTACAATTAAGGTAACAAAATGCTGCATAGTTGTTGATTTTCTCATCTTTGACTTTTGCTTCAGCTTGTATAACATTTGGTGATAATTGAATCCTATTTATATCCATTCTACTGCCGAAAACTTGGAAGGAGCTGGAGTTCAGACTCTGATGTTTTTTCTAGTTTTGAGGACCAGTATTTTGTCCATTCTTTCACTCTGTTTTCTTCTTTTAGGGTTTTGTACTTCTCATTTATTTCATGTGCTGTAGTTACTGGATATGTTTATATTTTGGGTTGGATTTGCAGGTTTTTTACCATGAATTTAACAAGGAAGAGTCGTTGGCTGCTCTAGAAGAAGAGAAGCAGATCATAGAGCAACGAAAGAAACTAAAAGAAGCTGGAGTTATTGGGAGCACAATGGATGCGCTTGATGGGGCAGCATCACTGGTGGGATCAGGAGTTGGGCTTGTGGGAGGTGGTGTTGGTGCTGGAGTTGGGTTTGTGGGAAGTGGCTTAGGAGCTGTTGGTAGTGGCCTGAGCAAAGCAGGAAGGTTCATGGGCAGGACAATCACCGGACAATCCAGCAAGAGAACTGGCAACACAACTCCAGTCAATAGTGTGCAAGAAAACGGTGGAGCAAAGCCCCTGTAGTGCCCCACTGCTGAAGCATGTGAATTTGGCCCCAAATGTACTCTATGAAATTTAGCTCGAGAAGCTGTTGTGTGCATCGTGGACCTTCTGCTTGGCATAGATATTTGTTATTAGTTTCAACTGTATCATCATAGTTAAAATTTATTTGACGTGAATACATAGCAGTCTTCTTTAACACCCTACAAAAATAAAGTGATTGTTCAGTCATGAATTCGCCTTTTTCTGCTAAAGGTGACTCGTGTAATGGAGTGTTTGCGCGATTTCCGAATTATTTTGGTCATTTGGAGTTTCGGACCTTAGTTATGGGTTTATCCTGCTGCTTTTGAAAGTCAGCTTGGCAAATTTTTTATTTTATTTTTATAGTTTATATGTTTTTAAATTATTTTTTGATAATGTTAAAAATTATTTTTAAAAAATAAAAAAATATTATTTTAATATATTTTAAAATAAAAAAATATTTTAAAAAACACTCATTACTATAATTTTTAATATTTTTTAACAAAAATAAACAGGAAAACAAAAACACGTTTTACTGTTAGAGAATTCATTGTTTATAGAAACAGTTTAATTACCAATTTACTCTTCCCAAAACAAACCAATGAACTGTCTATTTGTCTATTAGGGAGTCATATAGTTTTTTTTATAATATCGATTAATAATTATTAGATTAATTTAGAATAATTAATTTTTTTTGTATTTTAAAAGTACAATAAAATAATTAAATTACTATTAAAAACAAAACTTATTTAACTCGTGTCCAGAGTTTTTTTTTTATATTTTCATCTCTATCTTTTAGTTATTATTAAGTTGATTGAGAAATAATTTTATATTTTAATATATAAAAAATATAATTAAAAAACTAAAGTTGGCTATCACGTGAATATATGAAAAAGTGTGTTGCGTCTCTTAATGCCTAAACAACAACTTCCATGTATAGTTATTAAATCTGGACCGGCCCAACAGGTCGATCTAGTGGCTGAACAGGTCCGGTTTTGCCAAAAGACTGGCCAAACCCGGTCGACCCGGCCAAACCCGAGGAGACCTGATTTTTTTTTTCTTTTCAAATATGATTTTTCTCCTATACCTCTCTTTTTTTATATTTTTTTAGTTAATTATTAACACTTTTTAAAGCTTACTATATAAATATTAGAAAAATGTTTTATTTCTTCAATGTGGGATTTGAAACCCTTTAGTATATATATTCTATGTTTCCAAGAGAAAAATTATGTTTTTTCAATGTGAGATTTGAAGTACTTTCGTATATATACTCTATGTTCACAAGAAAAAAGTTATGTTTTTTTAATGTGTCATAAAAACCTTTTTGGTTTAAATACTTCAACTTAAAATGATAACATAATATCTTTTCATTATGGGATTTGAAGCCCTTTAGTAAATATACTCTATATTCACAAGAAAAAAAGTTATGTTTTTTCAATGTGGGATTTGAAACCCATTAATATATATACTCTTACATTCCCAAGAAAAAGGTTATTTTTTTAATGTGAAATTTAAAGTCATTTCGTATATATACTATTTGTTTACAAAAAAAAGTTATGTTTTTTCAATGTGAGATAAAAAAAACTTTTTGGTTTAAATACTTCAACTTAAAAGGATAACATAATATGTTTTCAATATGGGATTTGAAGTCATTTTGTATATATACTCTGTATTCACAAGAAAAAAAATTATGTTTTTTCAATGTGGGATAAAAAACTTTTTTGGTTTAAATACTTAAACTTAAAAGCATAACATAATATCTTTTCAATGTGAGATAATTTTTTTAAAAAAAAATATTCTTTTGAACTTCATTATTTACAACATGTATAGCCTATATTCATATGATTTTTTTTCTTAATTTTTTTATATGAAATATTAAAAATTTAAATATATTTTTTAAAATTATTCCGGGTTAATCCATGAAACCTGAGACCCAGTCCCTTAGGCGGGTCAACCCGCGGGCCAGGTTTGATAACTATGCTTCCACGATGACATTGGAAGCGTCAAGGTGTCTCCTTCCATATGGGGCGATAGTGTGTTGCTGATGGACTCTTTTTTTTATTTTTTTTATTCTCTCTCCTCCTCTAGAGATTCACTCTAGCCATTCAAAATACTAGAGTTGTCTTTTTATTTACTGATATTTCAACTTTGGTCATTGTTTCTTTGATTTTTAATATTTTTTCTTTGTTTATTTTATTAAATTTTGATTTGTTTGTAATTGCATCATTGAATTTATAATTATGATTTGTTATTTTTTCAAATATTATCAGATTCATTTTTTTTTATTTTAAATTTTTGTTTTGGATCTTTTTCCTAATTATTTTGGTCATTTGGAGTCAGCTTGGCCTCGCTGCTTGCATATTTTTTAGTCTCAAGTTCTTCAAGTTTATTTAAGCGGTGGACAGGATTAGTTGTGTCAGCGTTATGTATGTATATGCCTTCTTGAATATTATGATTTTTTTTAATTGAGAGCTTCCAATATTTTTGCTTTGTTTTTGTGTTTTGAAAAATTACATTTTATATCTTATAATTTATAAGTTATATATTACTTTACTTCCAAAATAAAAATAAAAATAAAAATAACATTATTTATAAAATATTTATTTTATTTTAATTAATAACTAAAAAACTCTTGTTATGTCAAAATAATAAAATTGTCACTTTCTCTTTGCTAAACGTAAAATCTGAGCCACTAGCCTCCTCTATTCTTGCCGAAATCTAGTCACCACCTAAACCTAACAAAAATTTGGATCATCAACATGGATTTACATAAACCAATGAACAGAAGTTCATCCAATTAATTTCTTCTTCTGGTTCATTCTTGTCTTGAACAGGGGTGTCGATCGAGAGCAAATGAATTTGTATAATGGGATTCGCTCCTCACAACCCATATTATTGGCCATTTACGGCATTTTAGATGCTGGACAGCCAAACAAAAATTAAATGATTCTAATAGAGTGAGAAATCCAACTTTCACACTCGAGGATATGCCCCTTCAGCAACATGCCTCCATCCAGGTCTATCTTTCCATGCAGTAAATTATTCGATAATAAACTGTTTTTATTTTTATTAATTGAATTTCAAGTATAGGCAAAAGTCGGGACATACATCAATTTTGATCAACTATTTATATATAATGTTATCATATTCAACCCATTTTAAATTAAAAAAATCAATTATTATTTTAAAACTGTCATCACACACAATTAGAACAAGATAATATTGATGTTCACAAATCTGACACTTCCAAGTTATTTCAACATTAATATCATTATAATTCCACCCAAATCCATAACAAATGATTTCTTTTATTTTTGCATATGACATGTCTAAATTACAATTTAACAACAAATTGATGCCACCATTGTATGTGATTCTACTGTTTATATCATGAACAATAGTGTCATCATAATTATATAACATAAATATGTTATAAGACATTCTATAAAAAAACAAAAAAACAAATTGAATTCTGGTTAATTTAACGTAATTGTAACTAAATTGCATTACCCCAACACTAAATAGCAAAATTCATATCAAATTCTTAAAATTTAACGTTAAAACAGATTCACCAAAAATTAAACATAATTCACTATACAAAATCTAATTGATATTTTAATGTTCAGTTGCATTAAACCAAACCCAAATTCATAGCAAATTAATATAATTCAAAGAAAGTATCAAACTCATCAACTTATCAACAATTTAATGACACGTGTAATTTGTCATAATTCTATCGTATTCATGCTCTCTTACATGAAATCATCAAGTATAGTTAATTGCATTATTAGGTTATTTCAATAATACACACAAAATTCCTAATTCAACAACTTAACATCAATTAAATGCACCACATAATTAATTAAAATAATTAATTCATAATCAACTCAACTTATTTTCATGTTTAACTATATCAAATCAACCTTAATTGAAGGTATTCTTTAACTAATTTAATATTAATTCAACAAACTCTAAATCCAACTTAAACAATAATGTCATTTCAACCAAACCAAACTCAAATTCATAACAATGTAGTATGTTTATCTTACTTGTAGGACTGGGAAAAAAGTTGAAGAGGTGGCAGCAACGAAGAAAATGATTGATTTTGAACCCAAAACACGTTCAAGGATGCTTAGAGACTAGGATGATCTCGATTTTTAATTGTTTTAAAGGCAAAATAAAAGTATTTGATGGGTTTTCTTAAAGAAATTGTGAGGGCATCGCTCAATTTTTAGAGAGAGATGGCATATGGTCTCTGTGTTATTCAATTTGGAGAAAAATTTAAATTTTAATCGAAGTCGCTCTTCAGAAGCACGACTTCTTAAGTTGTCGCGCTTCTAAAACGTAATATTTAAGCATGCCATGTTTATTAATAACAACGTTTACTAAATGTCATGTTTTATAAGCGTAATAAGATCAAACTGTGTTATTTTGTTAAGTCTTTTTCAAATAGTTTTATTTTACCAAAATTTTATGTTTAATGTACTAATTTAAATTAAAAAAAAACAGTCAAAACTACCCTAAAAATTACCCCTGTATCCTTCACTTTGTTTTTGTATCTTATAAATCAAAAAATCATGGTCATGACAGCAAATTTCAAGAACCCTTTTGGTGTATTAGTCTTTGAACAACAAAAAAAAATAAAACTAATGAAAAGATCTTCTTTTCTAAGCTTACAGGTCAAAACCCAAAAAATGTTAAAAAAAAAAAAAAAAAAAAAACTCTTTAAAAACCGAGAGACTGCACTCTTGGTTTTGCTAGTACCTTCTTCAACGGGAGAAATATATGGATAGTTAAAAAAAAAAACCGTTAAAAAAGATAAATTATTTATTAATTTTGGATCTTTAATGTGATAGTATATGAGATGCTAAATAATATTTTTTTGTAAAAATAAAATGCCATTCCTATAATTGTTTTTAAGGAAAGCTATAAATGAAGGTAAAGTTTTAAATGTTTTTTCTTTTTTAACCTTTTCTTTTTCTTTTTCATTCTATATAATATACAAATGGTTTCTTAAACTGTCATTTTTTTTATTATTGGAGAGTCATAAGAGAAAAATTTAAATTATATTATTTAAAATATTATATTAACAATTTAACTCCATAAAGTAGTTTTTATTATAGGAGATATCCTAACATATATGGATACTATAGCAAATTATTAAGTAATACTCTAAAAAACGTGGGGAAAGCACTCTAGCTTTCCCCACGCCTGTACTCTTATATATTATAATTATAATTATAATAATATAATAATAATAACATACACTAAAATACTCTGACCTATCTTTTTTTTTTGTTTTTTTTTTGTTTTTATTATTTTTTATTTTTTTTCTTTTAATAATTTTTTTTTAGTTTAGTTTTTAATGTTATTTTTTTATTTAGTTATCAGATTTTCATAACACGGATCCCGAGTTTGACGGGTTAACCCGGAATTTTATTTTACTTTTTTTTTTAATTAATTTTTTTCATTTAGTTTAGTTTGTTAATGTTAAATTTTTTTCTATTTAATTATCAGACTTTCATGACACGTATCTCGGGCTTGACGGGTTAACCTGGTTTGACGGTTTAACCCAGTTAACCCGTCAATTTTTTTTTTCTATTTAGTTATCAAACTTTCATGATGTGAATCCCAGGTTTGACGGGTTAACCTGAGTTGAAGGGTTAACCCAGTTAATTCAGATTTTTTTTCTTTTTCTTCATTAATTTTTTTTCTTCATGTTGATTTTTTTCTTTGTTTTTTTCTTTTTCATTAATCTATTTAATTATCATACTTTTATGACACGACCTTACAGCCAGACCCATATCCAAGGCTATTAGGTCTGGTATTGCAGTCAAACTCACTTTAACTTAGGTCATGCAAGTTTAATGTTGTTATTAATATTATAAATATTATTTTTGAGTCGGGCGTTGCAGTCGAACCCAAGACTCTTGGATATAGCTTTACAGAAAGACCTAACATTTTAAAATCTTAGTTTTTTTTTATTTTTTTATATAAAAAAAATTAACATGCGGCATCGCGCGAATCATGTAACTAGTACTTACTAAACTTGATTTAGGGGTTAACCTGATTAAGAGACTAAGTCCCGGATCATATGAGTTAATTCGGATTAACCTGAAAAAATATTTTGAAACAATATATATAGATTAAAAAAAATGAGACATGAAATGTATTATATTTATTTTATATTGAAATCTGTAGGTTATAAAAAAAAATATGAGAATAAATATTCATAAATTAATTTTATATTTTTTTTAGGTTATTAAAAAAATAAAAAAATAAATTAAATCTCACCAGATCACAAAGTTTTTGAATTGACCACGCCCAACTTAATTACAAACCTAGCTTTTGTTTATTTGAAATCCGGTCAAAGCCTGATCACATAGATCTCAGTTCAACCCGTCCGGCCTGGCTGGTTTCTTATCTATTAAGCAAACAAGAAGAAGAAAAACACAAGAAAGCTTTGAGAACTTGCCGAAACTTAGGAGCTGCCTCAACTCCTAAGTCCTGATCCGATTTACTCTTGTGGACCCCAACAACGACAACCGTTAATTAGCTAGCCAGCCAGCTTAACTAGCTCATTCGTCCACGTGTTCTCTGATATTTCTCACGCGTATTAATTACCGCGTGGATCACACTCCCCCAACTTCAAATATCTTTTATTTTTCAAATTCGATTATTAAATTCTTCCAAATTTAGACAGATAGTCTATTCTCGAACCCCCTTTATATTTCAAAAACAAATCTAATATAACGCGATAAATCCACCTGGCATGCAGCAGCTTTTTAATCGTGTATAATAATTATAGAAAACACTAAAAAGATGTGGATTTTTTTTAGTTTTGATGGATATTTTTTACACACTCACATAACAGTGTAGACATACTTCTTAGGCAATGGTGGAAATGCATTAAAAAGGACTGAAATGAAAAAAAGAATCAAACATGGTGGCTTGCTGGAAATTTCATGCAAAATATATTTAAGTTTTTAATCTTTAAAAATAATGGTAATTTATACAATTTAAACCCCTTTAAATTTCAAAAAAACACTTTTGATACAAATATTTATTTGTGTTATTTTTCAGTTTCTAATTAAAAAAAATAAGAGAGAAAGAGGGGTTGTTAAATTCCAACAATGATAAAGTAAATCACCATTCACACCATTTCTGGCCTCCTAAATGATTTTTCTTGGTGTTCTTAAGTTTTATGATATGAGAAAGGTTTCATAGTAGCTATTTAAAGTCTCACTGTTGCCTTAAAAAACATATCTAAGTCAAGAAAGCTAAAGCTAATCTAGTTTGATTTCGGGTTTTTGAACCTTTTTTTATATATATTTTGAGTTAATGAATTTGTTTAAGGATGTTCTAATAGTATTGGTGAGGTGTTTTTAGATTGAAATGACTAAGAAATTATTTTTTTTAGCAAACAGGACGTTCCCCTAGTTTTCTGACCATCATAATAGTGGCTATAATCTGGGCTTGTAAGCAATATGTTATCTGTCCTGGCGAACGACGTATCACCTGCTTATTTATTTATTTTTTTTAAAAATAGAAACAGACAACCTTTAAAAAAATAAAATAAATAAAACTGATTTGAATGCTCACCAACGCACCTAGGCTTTTAATTACAATGACCCAGATGCATTGGGCCATAGGCCCCATGAATCTAGCTCTTTTTTGCTCTGTTTTGGGATAAATATAAATTTAAAGAGAAAAAAATTATTGAATTCGATTGAGTCCATGACCCGGATTACATATTTGACAAGTTAAGCCATAATATCCATGCTATTTTTTTTCTAATATCATTTTTTTAATTGATATATTTTTTAAATTATGTTTTAATTAATATTCATCATCTGTGATTTGTTTTTTTTTTTTGCTTATTTAACTTTTTTTTGAATAAAGATTGTTTTTTAATAGTATTGTGCGTATTTAATTTTTAAAAATATTACTTTAATTCATCTATAATGTTTTCTTATCATTTGTATAAATAAATTTTATATTTGAAAATAAAAAATATTAATTTTCAGATAATATTTCTAATATGAGCAATCTTACATAATATTTTTTATATATTTTATTTTATTTAATCAATTTAATGTGTATCTATTTCTATTATCGTTTGATTGAATAAGAAAACTGATTTTAATAAACACAACCAAATAAATATCTTGTCTTGTAAGATCAAATATTTCGATCAATACATGTTTTGATTTTTTTAGTTTTATTTTTAGTAATCGTTCATGATTTTTATTTTATTAACACATATGGTTCTTGATCTATTTTATTATATATATGTAAGAGGTTTTTGATTTAAACTTAGAATTTTTTTAATGTATAAAAATTTATCAAAGAAGCCTACATAAATAATTATTTTTGCAAGACAAAAATAATCAGCTCTTAGCAAAATTGGGGTCAAATAGCTAAATAGAACGATTCACCGTAACTATTACTTATACATATTATGGAAAGAAAATTTTTTAAAAGTATTTTTTTTAATATAAAAAATCTAATTATTTTTTTTTGGAATCAAATGTATCTTTTTTTCTCTATATTTATTTTTTTATATTATAAATACTCATTAATTACAGCTCTAATATTATAAAATGTTTTAGTGTTATAACTGTAGTTGTCAACTTAAGAATTTTTTTAATACGAGAGAGAAAAAAAAAAAAACCCAAAAGCTCTTCTTCATCTGAGCAAGACAAGGAGGCAAGTAATATGGTATTCAGCCCCTCACTCTCATTTCTACTGAAGGCTCGCGTCACAGTATCCGATTCACTAAATTAACTCACATGCTAGATAGATTAAACCATGACAACCCATCCATAAATGGACACGAGTACTTAAAAAGTCAAACCCAATTGGCTCTTTATCACTCCTTCATCTCACATCCTTGTCACTCTATACTTCTCCTTGTCCTCCACAAAATAGAAAACCAAATCAGAACTCTTCTCTCAACGATAAAGAAGAAAGAAAGAAGGAAAGAAAATTCTACACCACACTGTGTTTCTCACCTCATGAATTTCTCAACTTAAAACAACCCCTTCATTTCCTCTCTATTTACCACTATGCCATCTCGCCACCTCCGATCTCTATCAGAACCACCACCACCACTCCACCACCACATCCGCCTCCTCCCTCCACTCCTTGCTGGAACACTAACGCTCATTCTCATTTTCCTTATTGTACTTGTAGTCTTGCTCTATCGCAAAATCACGCGCAACCGTACAGCTCCGATTACAAGATCTCCAAATCACCACCACCACCACCAATGCCGCTGCTACTCCTACTCTCTCCTCCGCCGTGCAACTTCCTCATTCTCACCATCCAACCGCCTCGGACACGGCGGATTTGGATCAGTCTACAAAGCTACACTTCCTAACACTAATCAACATTTAGCTGTTAAATTGATGGACCAAAACGGTTCTCTTCAAGGTGAGAGAGAGTTCCATAACGAACTCTCAATTGCTTCTTGTTTAGATTATCCTAACATTGTGTCCCTCCTTGGCTACTCATGTTCGCGAAAGAAGAAATTAGTTTTAGTCTATGAGTTGATGGAGAATAGAAGCTTACAAGAAGCCTTGTTTGATAGGAAATGTGAAGAGTTGATGAATTGGAAGGTTAGATTTGAGTTAGTGATTGGTGTAGCTAAAGGACTTGAGTATTTGCATCATTTTTGTAGTCCTCCGGTGATTCATGGGGATATTAAACCTGGTAATATCTTGCTTGATTCGTGTTTTAACGCGAAAATTGGAGATTTTGGTCTAGCGAGATTGAAGATTGAGGAGAGTAATGGTTTCCTGGAGAAGAAAGAGGGTTTTGGAGAGGATAATGGGTCGATTTTGGAGGAGACGGAGAGTGTGGCAAGTGGGTGCGGAGAGAGTGGGATTTTAGACGTTGGTGGTGTTGTGAGATCGCCGGAGAGTTTTGGTGTTAGGGTTTTGGATTCGGATGCGTCACCGGAGATGTTTTCAGTGGTTTCGCCGGAGGTTGGGGTGGATAAGGGGAGTATATCGGAGGCGGGTTTTGATAAGATGAGTGTTGATAGTGGAAGAGATTTGATTGGTGGAGGGAAGAAAAGTGGGTCGAGGAGGGATTGGTGGTGGAAACAGGATAACGGAGGTGGATCGGAGTCGGGGAGAGTGAAGGATTATGTGATGGAGTGGATTGGAAGTGAGATTAATAAGGAGAGACCTAAGCAAGAATGGAATGCAGCGTCTCCAATTTCCAGTGATAATAAGTTGTTGAGCAAAAAAAGTTTGAAGAGTGAGCCAAAGAAGCATAAGAAGAAATTGGAATGGTGGGCTTCTTTAGATGAGGAAAGAATGAAGAAGAAGGAGAAGAATAGAAAGCCTAGAGAGTGGTGGAAGGAGGAGTTTTGTGAGGAGCTGACGAAGAAAAAGAAGAAGAGAGGACTTAGTTCGAGTAATAGTGGAGATTTATGGTGGCAAAAGGATGATGATGGGGTGCAAGAAAGGAAGAAGAAGAGGAAGAGCAAGGGTAGTAGAGGTAGTATGGATCGGTGGTTGGATGGTTTCAGTGGTGAATTTAGAAATGGGAGAAGAAACAGCCAGGATTGGGCTAGTGGAGAGATCCCCAAGAGTGGTGGTATTAGTAGCACGCCTAGCATGAGAGGAACGGTGTGTTATATTGCTCCTGAATATGGTGGAGGTAGCCTGTTATCAGAGAAGTGTGATGTTTATAGTTTCGGTGTTCTGCTCCTTGTGGTGGTTTCTGGGAGAAGACCGCTGCAAGTAACCGCCTCACCAATGTCAGAATTTGAGAGGGCTAATCTAATCTCTTGGGCCAGGCAACTTGCATACAATGGGAAGCTATTGGATATTGTTGATACTTCAGTGCATTCGTTGGATAAGGATCAGGCATTGCTTTGCATTACAATTGGTCTACTGTGTTTGCAGAAATCGCCTAGCAAACGGCCCACGATGAAAGAAATTGTGGGGATGCTTTCTGGGGAGGCAGAGCCACCCCACTTGCCATTTGAATTTTCACCATCACCGCCGTCCAATTTTCCATTCAAATCCCGAAGAAAGGCTCGGTGAGTTTATCAGATTTTTGACGTCATTTTAATTAACTGTAGAGCGTGTACTGTTGTAGCTGTCGTAGGCCATTTCTAATTTATCATGTTTTGTAGAAATTGTTCGCCGAAATTGAAATGAATATACATATTTATCATGAATTCAGGCTTGTTCACTCGTTTTTTCTTCTGGGCCTACACATTATGTTTCAACGTTTTTACTTTCTGTAGAGATGATTCTTGAGCAGGGTGTTTTTGCGTTCTAAATGACTTTTTTTATTTTAAATTATTTTTTATATTGTTTTGATGTGATAATATTAAAAAGAAAATTTAAAAAATAAAAAATAATATTTTAATATATTTCTAAATAAAAAGTATTTTAAAAAATAAAAGCAAAACCACTCTGACTTTTATTTCTACAAGTTGTCGAGTTTTAGGCAACCCAGGGTTATCGGTACTGTTGGCGGAGATATCTTTTACTTTCCAAGTGATGATCCCACCTTAAAATTCATAATCAACATATTTGTTCGCAGTTATTTGCTTTTTCATGACTTTTGGACCTAAATGGGCCCATAAGATATTATCCTTTTTTGTTGTCTGCTACCTTTCCGAAGTTTTCTCATTAGCAACATGAAATTCAGTAAAGGTGGCAAATGCTGGCCCAGTCTATTTCCTTTGCAAAATGATTTTGCCGTCACCTTATAATCATCGTCGTCCTGGTGTCTGCACTGTGCATATTGAGTATACTTTTCGCTTTGCTTGAACAATAAGCATGGGCAGAAAACACTCTCTGCAGAATATGCAGCATGTTTTTCAAAGGCTTCATCTTCAAATACGAAGCATGATGTTATTCAGAACGTTCTTGTGAGGGAACTGAAACAATTTATAGCATCTTAAAACAGTAAGTATGAACATGGAGGAGCCTGATAAGCTCTGTCGTCCCTCTTAGACCTCCAAGGCCTTGACTTAAGAGTGTCAGTTTTCCATGGTTTTCCCAGTCAATCTGCTAAATGTTTCCTTAGCTTAGTCGAAAGCCCTGTCCAAGACGACGCTGGACGTTACCTTCTTTCCTCTTCGACTTATCCTTTATCATGTTGAGTACATAATCATCTAATTTGCAGTTGTGTTTCGCTTTGCATTGAATAAATTCATGGAGGGTTCTTCCCCAAGAGACTAGAGTTGAGCAGGTTGTTAGTGGATTCAAAGTCGCTAGTCCTACCAGTGAATTGTGGAACCAGCAGTGTTAGAATCTTGACAGAATCTTCTTTCTATTGAAAGTCCGAGTGCAGCAAACATGCTGTGGAACAGTAGAAGGTGAATGCTTTCCAGGCCTCTGTATTGCCTTCTGACTATTACAGCGGAGGACATTATAATGGAAAGGGATAAAAACAAAAGCATATATTTCACTTTCGGTGGGGTGGGAATTGCAGATGCGTGATGGAAGACGAATGAGTTGTTAATTCTCAAATTATCTCAAGTATCTTGCAATCTATAAATTCCCAGTTCCGGTGCCTTTTTAGTATAATCTTCTGATGCTTCTCTTTCACTTAAATGTGATTCCACACCCTAATTCCTTGGGATTTAATTTTGCGTCTCCGGTAGCCTGCCTGCCTTTTTGAGTCGATTTCACGTTGATATCATTCTTTTCTTCAAAATCTCTGCAGTATTAGCTCGTTGACAACAAGTACACGCTTATAATATTGAAAAAAAAAAAAAACGTATGATGATTAATAGTTTAATTAACCAAGAAACTTTTTAGCAAATTTGTTATTATGATAATTATTTTCAAAATATTTTTTTACAGTGAGGTGCACGTTGGAGTACTAAAATTATGGTTTTTGGAGAGTGTAATTGCTATTATTTTTTAAAGTTTTTTTTTCTTGAAAATATATTAAAATAATTTTTTTTTATTTTTTAAATTTTTTTGATATTAGTTTATTAAAATATCTAAAAACATTAAAAAAATAAAAAAATTAAATTTTTTTAAAAATATTTTTAAAATACAAAAATAAACAATCCGTGCAACCTCATTCCAAACAAAGCCTCATACTCTATTATTATATTTTCTTTGGGGGCGTTCTGGAATGTGAAAATCAGATTATAGGGTTCCTTTTGCTCACTGGGTCCAAGACTGGCTCAGATATTTCACATGGTTACTGGATCTTTGGCAGCAAGTACACAGTCCGCTGCTGTCTACCGCAGCCTCTATCTAGCTCAGAGGCTTCAGTTACATGTCACCAATCAGATGACACAACGTGGCCTAAAACGGTTGAGACTTGAGAATCCAGTGGCAATGATGCCACCTCAACTACTGCACCGTGTGTGGGGTATTGTGATGAATGCTTTTTTTAAAGAATTAAAAGTAAAATATTTCTTTTAGATTTTTTTAATTTTTGATATTACCTTATCAGAATTATTAAAAAAATATTTAAAAAAACTTCAATTTAAATATATTTTTAAAATATACTCAAAAAATAATACAAGTGAAAAAACAATGTGAAACAATCTCTAACTCTTCGATTGGATGCCGTAAATATTTCTCAAATAAAATTCCATTTGTTTGTACGGACAAACACATTCTGACTATCCTTTGACATGTTAGACAACTAGACAAAGTAGCATTTTGCACGGGTTGCTCCATTTTTTATGGGAGATAGTTATTTAAAAGAGTTAAATTGGTAATATGATTTTTTAAATAATATAAATATTTATTTTATTTATGTGTGTTTTAATAGTAAAAAAACATTTAGAATAGCAAATTATATTTTAATATATTTGAGGATGTGTCATTTTCGTTGTTTTCTCATTTGGTTTATTCTAATTGAAAATCTTACAATCAACTCTATTTCAATGAGTCGTATTGATCTATTTGTTTAAGGAAGCGTTTGGAAACGCAAGCTAACTTATATTTTTAAAAAATTTAATTTTTTTTGTAAAAAATTAAATTTTTATATATTTTAGATCGTTTTAATGCGTATATTTCAAAAATAATTTTTAAAAAATAAAAAAAATATCATTTTGATATATTTTAGCATAAAAAACACTTTAAAAAATAACTACAACTATACTCCCTTCGACAAAAGTAGATCGGACCTGAAGTTTGATAACAACTTCTGAATTTTTTTTGGATTTATGGTTGTGTTTTTTTAGTAGATTAAAATACATTTTAAAACTTAAAATGGTTATTTCGAGATTTGAGAGATGGATTTAAGCTGTTTTGCTAAAATAAAAGCTGAAAATGACAGCGTAGAGGCTATGGTTCAATTTTCTCACAATTGTTTTTTATTTTTTTAAGACTAGCACAATTTTAAAGAAAACAAATTGATAAAATAACAAGTTTAAATCATCTTTAATAAAATAACACAATTTAATTGGTGTTGCTTGTGAGAATTGTGTTTCTGAAAATATTGCTAGTGGAAATAGCCGTACATTATTAAAAAATAAATTGACACAAATTCATAGAAAAAGTGAAGATAAAGAGAAAAAATGAATGAATGAATGAATGCAAAAAAAAAAAAAATTACACCTTACGTCGTTAAAAATAGTGGAATGTATTGTCATTTTTTATACTGAATTTTATCCTCATTTTTTATTTTATTTTTTGTTATTTATTTTTTTATTTATTAATTTTATCTTTTAACATTGAAATTTTTAAAAATTATCTTTTGTAATTTTTTAGTATATTTTATTTGATGTAATCCTGGTTTTAAGATTCATATTGTGGGTTTAGAAAATTAAATTGAATTGACTCATGTTTTTTTTTATTATTATTATTCATCATTTAGTTAGTTGAGAATTGAATTTTATAATTTTTTGGATTTGTTTTTTATGGAATTATCTGAGTCTCATGATCCAGGTTATAAGTTTAACGGATTAATCCGAATTAACTCAGGTTATATTTTTTATTGTTTTTTAAAAATTTTCATTCTTCAATGATAGATTAGTTGAGAATTGGACGTCATAATTTTTTTTAATTTTCTTTCTATAGGTTAATCCCATTCTCATGATCGAGGTGCAGGTCTGACAGGTTTACCCAGGCTACGTCGAGTCATTTTTTTTTGTTCTTTTTTAAACTGAATATTTTTTTTCAATTTTATCCTTCAATATTTGATGGATTAAGAATTGAGTTTCACAATTTGTTTCAATTTATTTTCTATAAATTTATCATAATTTTAAGACCCGGGTCACGAGTTTTATACGTTAACATGAGTTAGTTCAGATCAACCAAATATGTCATGTTCTTAATATTTTTTTAAAAAAATAATTATGAAAAACGTTTTATAATTCACTCATATATTCACTTTGCACCCATTCTTTTCAGAATTATATTTTATATCCCAGGTCAATCTAAGTTTTCAAATTAAACACAATAATCAAATTTGATGCATAGAAGATGGACTGCCGTGGGAGTGGATTTGGATATGGAAGTAATAGATTGGTGCATAGAAAATAACATTAATAATAAAGTTAGAGCTGATGGATATTCTAGAATATCCCTCTTCCAAGAAAATGTCTTGCAACCTCCTGAGGCCAATTAGTCAATTTTGAGTCTCGAGAAATAGTCAGTAACATTAAATCAGAGGATGGAAAGACAACAGAGAAAGTAATGAACTAGAATTTGTTGTCCAGATGGGCTTATTTTTTTTTTTTTTTTTTTTCTGCAGGTGACAAGTACGTTAAGGTAATGTAGGTTTTTGTATTTTAAAAGTTTTTTAAAATGTTTTGAAATTTTTTTTATTTTTTTTATTTAAAATTAATATTTTTTTATATTTTTAGATGTTAATATTAAAAATAATTTTAAAAAAATAAAAAATATTATTTTAATATATTTTCGAGTAAAAAATATTTTAAAAAACAATTACAACCACGCCATATACATATAAAAAATGTTCAGCTATTTCTTTTTAGGTTCTATTTGTTTTTTCATTTTAAAAGCGTTTTGAAAAAATTTGAATCTGAATTTTATTTATTTATTTATTTTAAATTAATATGTTTTTAGTATTTTTAAATCATTTCAATACGTTTATATAAAAAATAATTTTTAAAACATAAAAAAATTAATCTTTTAATAAAAAAATATTTTAAAAAATAACCGTAAAAATAATCCCTAAAATGTTTTGTGTGCTTTCTTTTTAACCAATAAGGTTGTTGTCTCCGTAAACAAGCGGATCTGGTTTTGTATTTCAACCACGTTCTTGATGTCTTGTCCAAAAAGTGTGGTATATTTATGATTAAAATATAAAATATAAAATATAAAATGTAATTTAAAAAAAATGAAAAGAATGAAAAGAATAAGCGGGCTATAGAAAGTTTTTGTAATTATAAAAAAATATCATTTAATATATTACCATCTTATTATTTAAAAAGGATGTAATCAAGTATACTATAAATTTTAAATTTAAATTTAAATTTTTTTTCTGCCAGAAAATACATTAACAGTATTTTTAAATTTTTTTATATTAAAAAAAATAATTTGAGTGGATGCAGTGCATTTCTAAAATAGAGAAGATCACATCTACTAAAACGCTTCAATTGGAATTTAGTGGTAACAAATATATATCAGTGGCATGCAAGTTTTTTTTTTTTTTTTCGTGGTGAAACATGATTTTCTCCCCAGAAATTTTATCCATCTAATGATCTGTTGTTTAAAATAGCAACATGATCCATGATTCATGGCAATATTAAGGGCAACCAAATTTCTCCACAAAGGTTCGAAGTAATTGTGAACGAACTCCCTTCCTTCCTAATTCACAGTAGTTCTAGATACCATATCATGCCCGAACTCGATCCCTATGAGTACCTTAACATCAGGATCGATCCTGATGGCACTGTCACTCGCCTCCTCAATTTGCCACCTGCAAACGCAAACCCTGACCTGAACTCTGGTGCAGCCGTATTCTCTAAAGATGCCATTCTCAGCGAGGAAAAGAACACTGCAGTTCGTATTTACCTACCCTCCAATATCATCACTAAACACGCCGCCGCCGCCACCACGGTGAACGAGAAAATGCGTTTGCCTATAGTATTTCACTTCCACGGTTGTTCTTGGGTACAATTTCGTGCTAACAGCACTATTCTACATGCAAGCCGGAGTTTGTTTGCATTCACAATCCCAGCTATAGTCATCCTTGTTGACTACCGTCTCGCGCCTGAGAATCGACTGCCAGCACCATATGAAGATGCGACTGATGCACTTCTCTGGCTTCAAAAACAGGCTTTGGATCCACAAGGTGAGAAATGGCTTAAAGACTACGGAGATTTTTCTAGGTGTTACCTTCATGGGTCTGGTTGCGGAGGCAACATTGCGTTTAACGCTGCCTTGCGCTCTTTAGACATGGATTTGAGCCCTTTAAAGATCGATGGTATCATTTTGAATCAACCATTGTTTGGTGGGCGAAAAAGAACAAAATCTGAGATGAAATTTTTAGCTGATCAGGTGGCATCATTACCGGCAATGGACCTTATGTGGGAGTTGGCATTGCCAGAAGGGGCGGACCGTGATCACCCATTTTGTAACCCAATGGCGGATGGACCTCATAAGAGCAAGCTTAGGTCATTACAACGATGCTTAGTCTTTGGTTTTGGAAGGGACCCATTGGTAGATCGGCAACAAGAATTTGTGCAAATGCTGATACTTCATGGGGCGAACGTTGAAGCTTGTTTTGATGATTCTGGGTTTCATAGGATAGACATCGTGGACCCTCAACGAGCTGCCATACTCGATGAAATTGCTAAAGGTTTTATTGATTCTTGAATTTCTTTATGCAAATGCTATTTCCTATATCTTGCAAATAATCGAGCGATACGAAGTTGAGTGATCAGCAAAAACATGAATGAAAAATGTTCTTTTTTTCATTATTTAATATATCAACAAATATTTTAATATTGTTTTTGAGTTTTGGATTGTAATACAGCAATTCAGACTGCTGCAGGATGTGTATTTTACTGTGACTTACTTCTGAACAAACGTATTTTGTAATGAAATTCATTTGCTTAAAAAGGTGTCCATGGATAAAAGAGCACAACGAAAGATGATCCATCATAAAAGGTGGAAAATTTTTCTTCTTTATATATAATTTAATTAGATTTTAATATAGTATATATTGTGGTGTAAAGTGTTTTCAAAAGTATTTTTTTAAAGAAAATATATTAAAATAATTTAAAAAACATACTTTTAAAATACATATAAAAATAATCACAAATACAAAAACAAACGAAAAACAAATGGTGCATGCCTTTCTTTATTTTCTCGGGCTACAATGACATATAGACGACAACAATTATATGCACAAAATTATTATATATGTATATTAAAAGAAAATGGTGTTGTCATTTGGAAATAATATAATTGTAAATTTTGCAAGTTTTTTTTACTATAATGGTGGCAAAACTGTAATTTTTTTAATAGAAAACATGTATTTCTTATATTTTATGTTTCTTATACTTGATATTTTTATCATTTTACACCTTTTCTATTTATCATCATTTTTTTATCTTCATGTTTTTTGTAATTTGTTTTTTTATATATATATTTTTTTTGGAAAAAAATATTATTTTTTATTTTTTATACTTTGAATATTTATCACTTTACACTTGATCTATTTATATAATTTTTTTTGTTATTATTTTTATTATTTAATAAAAAATGACAAAATTGTAAATTTTGCTAATTTCTTTTTTACTTTAAAGATATTGTAGCAGTGAAAAAATTATAATTATTGATTTTTTAGATAAAAAGTATTTCTTATATATTTTTTTGTTCATAATTACCAACTTGATTCAAAAGCCTTCAGTCTTTGCAATAACCGTCAGGGAATGAAAGCCTTCACCTCTCTAGTAAAAATTCATACATTCTAATTTAAAACCTCAAACAAAACTCACAATTATCCCTCAATTGTCTTAGATATTTTCTATTGTCAATTTTATCATATTAATGACAATACTCAAAACTACGGTATAACAAGATTTGAAGAATATTTAACCTTAAAAATAACTCAACTGGTCAGGTTTTGAATTTGTTAGCTTTCCAATGATTACGAGTTCGAGTCCCCTCAGGACCATTGAAGGTTTACATGATTGTTAACTTCAGGGGTTGTGAGATTAGTCGAGATACACGCAAGCTGATCTAGACACTTATATTAATAATAATAAAAAGATTTAAAGAATATTTTTTTAATAAATCAAATAATAATTATAAAAATGAGAATACATATACAAATATTATATGACAAAAAACACTCGAGTTATGAGACTGAAAGAAAGTAAAGGGACATATATATGGCATAACAATAAAAGAAAATGGCATATATGATTTTTAAATCATTTCATAAGCCTCACGGAATATATGAAGTTAGTAATGGTAATTAGTAACTTTCAAAAATGAAGTTTATTAAAAAAGAGATCTTGACAGTGAAGGTTGAAGGTGGCATTAAGGAATTGAAAAGGCATAATAAAAGAGTGGTAAGTCAAGTGAAGAAGTTAAAATGGAGATCTAATGATTTATATAAAATGGTGGATAATTTATTAGGTTAGAAGAATTTAAAAAGAAAATAACCTTTTTTTCTCTCTATTTCATTTTTTAATTTTAGCTCATTAATTCACCAAATCATAAACTATATGAATTCATTTCCTTAAAATCCATAAATCAAACTAAATCAAATGTTAAATGCTCAAACTTTATTATCTTTTGTTTCTATTTCCTCACTTGCATTTTTTCGAGACCAATCAACGCACGCATAAAATAAAACACAGAAAGTCCCATTTAAATAATTCTTGATAGCATTTAAGGGGCATCATTATTATAAGAATTTATGTAAACTACGATGGTGATAGAATTTGTATATTTCAACTTAATCATTTTTGTGTATTTAAATTAAAAAAACTTGTGTAATTTTTGAAATATTTTTGAGAAAAAGATACAATGCAAGTTATTTTATTGTTTCTACCGAGACATATACTCGTCGGAGAAAAATTATCATTCTAAGATTGAATATTTCTCAATTAATTTAAAATCCGATCCTTGTTTTCCTATAAAATATAGAAGAATGGATAGTTATGAAGGAAAGAAGAAGAAAGTTTTTTTTTAAGCAGTTTAAATTTAGTTAAACCGTCTGGTTTGGTCGTTTCAATTGGTTTCAGCTTTCTGAAACCGAAACTAGACTAAACCGAGTGAGTGATATGGTTTTTAAATTGGTTTGATTGATTTTTCTTTCTCTCGGTTTAGTGTTTTCCACTACTTTTTTAGGGTTTTTACAATTTAATCGGTTGATCGGTTTTTTTAACACCCCCAGTACTATCAATTTGGATTGAAGAATAAAAATAAAAACCAATAAAACTTTTACAAAAGAACCAAGGAAAACATATTAGAAAAAAAAAATAAGGATCAAATTGAAAAATATAATATTTGATAAATTGAGATTGAATGACGAAATTTAAAACAAATAAAACTTCTACAAAATGGTCAAGAACAAAAATTAGAAATAAAATAAATAAGGACTAAAATTAAAATACCAACAATAAAGAGGGTCAAATTATAATTTTTAAGGGAGAACGAAGAAAAGAAAAGGAAATAAGAAAGAGAGGCCCACCAACAACAAACCATTCCGTCAACATTGACACGTGCTGCTCCACAGGAAAGAGGACAATACAACACTTTCAACAACATGATAAAAAAGTATTTCTGGAAGTTGAGAGCTGCCACACTCACCACAAAAAATGAGTAGGTGCCTCTCACGCATTTTCTGGTATCATACACGCTTCTGTCTTTTGTTTATATATATATATATATATATATATATATATATATTCAAATATTAAATTGTTTCTGATCTGATATGGTAATAATAAAAAAATTATTGTGAAAAGAAAAAAACCCCTTGAAATTAATTTAAAGTTTTTTTATTTTTAATGAAATTTTAATTATTTTACTATATTTTTTAATTTTTATATTTGATTAAATATCAAATTATCCATTGGCTCTATATTACAATAATAAGAAAGCTACTATGCAAATATAAAAATAGCCTTTGACGTTCATTTTAATTTTTTTTCTTTTAATGATATTCTCGTTATTTTATTGTATAATTTAAATAGAAAAGGTTTTATTTATTTTTAATTAAATAAATAATAATAATTAATAAGCCCCGTAAAGAAGCTACCATGCTCTTAAGAACCCTGGACAGAGAAATAGCGGTGAATAATATTAGATTTATTTAGCTTCTTTTAATACGCTTTGGATGTTTTAACGTTGAAACACCTTTTCGTTTTTCCAACAACTTCCCTGATAAGCTAGATCCACGTCAGACTAGATGACGCACAGTCACCCTCCCCTCACTCTCCTTCCTCGCAATCACCAGACTACTACACAACTCCAATCAACGCCGTTCAATTAACACCAGTAAATCGTGATCCCATCAAATCAATCCGATTCAATGGATTTGCTTTTATACGTACAAGCATATAAACCCAATCCTCACCAACCATAACAGCACAACTCAATCGATTCTAGCGAGCGTGAGGAAAAAAAATAAAATAAAAATCACCTTCTGTCTTCCACTCTTTTCAGTGTAGAAACCTTCTAGTCTACGACTACAATACAATGTCCGGTGGCGGCGGTGATGCTCCACTTATCCCGCCCGCGAATAATGGCGGCGGCGAATTTCTACTTTCTTTACTCCGAAGACCTAACCACCACCCAACACCATCGCAGCAACAGCAGCAGCAATCTCAGTCTCTTTTTATGACCCCGCAATTACAAAATCACAATCAAAATCAACATAATCCTCAGCCTCAGCCTCTCGGTTTTGATCCTGCAGTTGCAGCTGTTGGCCCCAGTCTACCTGTACCGTCTCGTCAAGTGTTGCATCCCAACGGCCGTGATCTTCTCTCTAATTCGCCTCCTCTTTGGCCCCATAATCTCGGCTTTCCGCAGAAAAACAATGCTTTTCCTCACCCCCGTGGAAATCAATGTTTAGCAGAGGATTTGCAAAGATTAGGGTTTTCAAATGTGGAGACTAGAGCTAATAATAATAATAATGACAATTCGATCCAGCATCTACTTCAACAGAAGCAACAGTTCGAGCAAAAGCTACAGTTCGGCTCGTTTTCGAGTGAGATTCAAAGCCCTGCTGAGGTTTTAGTGAATGCGAATTTGGTGCGAGAAGTAGGACCAGGGGGCAGAAGCTTCAATGGATTGGAAAGGAATAGGCATCTCGAGAAGCAAGCAAACTCGAATTCGAGGAGGAATTCTGAAGTGCGACAGCCAGGAGGCAGCAGTGGAGGACGGGGAAACCAGCACCGAAACCAACACCTGCACCAGGAACAGCACCGGAATTATAGGTCTCCGCCTCCCGGGTTCTCCAATAACCCTAGAGGTGGAGGAGGTGGAGGGAATTGGGATTACGGAAGTAGGAGGAGAGAATTAGAGCTTAATATTACCAGGGAAAACGGAGATTATAGTGAAATGAATAATGAGAAAGTGAGAAGTGAGGGGTCAGTTGAGCTGGGGCTTACGAGACAGCTTGATCGTCCAGGTCCACCTGCCGGTAGTAATCTGCATTCCGTTTTGGGTTCGGAGATTGGGGAATCCTTGATCAATTTGGATGGTGAAAGTGGTGAAGATGGAAAGGATGATGGAGGGGAATTGGATGATCTTGGTGAAGAGCTGGTGGATTCTTTGTTGCTTAATGGTCAATCTGAAGGCAAGAAAGACAAGAAGCAAAGTAACAAGGTCTGTTGTTTTCTTTTCTATCTGGGCATTGAGTTTTAAAGTCAGTTACTTTATGTGAATCTTTTAATTGTATTTGATGTTCTAGGAGTTGAAATTTGAAGTAACTAGGAGTTCAATATAAATATGAGGGCGCTACTGTAACTATATGAATCTTCCATTAGTTAACTAAATTATATACCTTGATGGACATTCTCAGTTGACGTTCTTAATGAAAACGGAATTGAGGTTAGTGTAAGAAAAATATAATTATTGCTTAGTAGCTGTTTCTAATTCCTTCTCTAATCGTGAATCTGTTGGATTTTCTTGCGGTTTTGATAATCAGGAGTCTAGATCAGATAACAGGGGGAAAAAGATACTTAGTCAGAGGATGAGAATGCTTAAAAAGCAAACGCAATGTTGTTTAGATATCGACAGACTAAATGCTGCTTTTCTTGCAATTTATGAGTCATTGATACCGCCAGAGGAAGAAAAAATGAAGCAGGAGCTATTTTTGATGTCATTGGAGAAACTAGTCAACAAGGAATGGCCTGAAGCTCGATTATACCTATATGGTTCAGGTGCAAATTCATTTGGAGTTTCAAAGAGTGATATAGATGTTTGCCTCGCAATTGAGGATGCTGAGATTAACAAGTCTGAGGTCTTGTTAAAGTTGGCTGATATATTGCAGTCAGGCAACCTCCAGAATGTGCAGGTAAATGAGATTGCTGTCCTTTTAGAGGATCAATGAATTCAGAGATAATGCAATAAATGCCATTTAACTGTTTTGGTTTTCTTCAAACTCCTAGAATGTTTACTGGGTAAAAGAAAATGACTTCTGCTAGAGCTCCCCAATTGAGTAGCCTGGCGTGTTTTTTAGAATATTATATGCAGACGTTTAAAATTAGCTTCCAGGCATTCTGATGAAGTTCTATCATTCTCAAGGGTAGACCCTGTTTTTTTCTTTTATAATTTAATTTTATACACGTTAATTCTTTTAGCTGAATGTTAGGATTTAGTTTCTTAGCATGTTTACCTTCTATTAACTAGTCTTCTAAATGCAGTGCCCTAATTAATGAATTACCATTGATAGTTTCTAAGGTAGAATCACTCTGGAAGATAAGAATATGATTTTTCCTACCTGATAATGAGTTCAAATATCATTTTCCCCAAATCCTGTGGACTATAAAACACATGCATGCACATACAACCTAGTCTTCTTAACTATATTGCCATATTGAAGTTGTAAATTGCAGAGCATGCAGATTAAATATGCTAAATGCTGCAGATGCTTGGGGTTACACCTGTTGTGTTTGTGGATTATGTTTGATACGATAAACAGATTTCCAATGTCCACCCTTAGGATTGAATGTTAACGAGTAATTTTAGTTAAAGAAAACTTTATTGATGAAGGAAATGGATTGTACAAATAGAGAAAAAGACATCTTTCAAATGAAAAACCCACACACTAGGACAATTGGAATTTGAGAGCCCTGAGCCATCTCATCACTTTGAAATTTGAGTGTCCAGCAAAGAAACCCCCGGAGAGGCCCCCATAGTGGAACAGCGTAGGGGTGGCAGTTCCCACAAGAATTGTTTTTGAAATGCTCCATTCTCAAAAAAATTATAGTTCTACTCCATCAACAACTATCAAAAAGGAAAAAAAGCTGCAAAGAAAGCTTACTACCATAATGTCTTGATGTCTTTCCATTTGTCCAAACCCGTCAAATAGATCAATAACAACTCCTCCTCACTTGTAACATCCCCCGTCATATTAGGGATATGTAATACGGATAATTAAAAGATATTTAACACAGATGATTATTTTTAAACTATCTTGAATTGCGTAGTTTGGTCACTGGCTGCCATTTTTGGGTTTGACGAGCTGTTTGCGTTGTATTTATGCCTTTAAAATGAAAGAGTTGTCTGGTGTTGCATTTTGTTGCATGTGATGTGATAACATAAATAGATTACCATGGCAACTCCATGATGAAAGGCTAACTAATTCTGCTAAAGATCATGTTGCTGCTTACAATACTCTGCAACTAGCCAATTTAGGTGATCTATGAACTATAAGCTGATATGATGCCTACCTTAAAGTGCTTGAGAAGTAAACCTTAGTAATAAATATAACATGTTACCAATTATTTTGATATTTATCATTTTATTGTTTGGTTGCCTATTCTATTAGACATCTTCAGAGGATTTTTCTCTTGTTGCAATTAGGTAATGAAATGAAAATCATTTGATAAGATGGTAACAGCCGTGATCTACAAATTGCTGCTTTGGTAAATTTGTTTTAGAACCATGCTATTACTACAGTTGTGTGTGCACAGACACATTCACACATGTGGGCCAATTAACGTCCTTATTCCTGTTACTCACACATTCAGGATGCGTCTTCATTTTGTGTGTATTTGGCATGTCAATTCGGTGAACGGATTAACCTGGGCAATTTATTTTCTCAGTGTTCTGTGTTCTCCATGCTTTTTTTTTCCTAGTCCCATTTGGGTCCTTATTCTTCAGTATTCTGTTGGGAGTGAATATGTGTTTTTCCTCTCATTTTAGTAACACTATTGTCAAGGTATTAATGAGTAATTATTTTGTAAGCCTAGTGATATGAGGTCATGGAACTACTATGTGCCATTACATCTTCATGGTGAGTTCATGTTTCTGCAATTTTTATATTAAATTTTGTTTGCAAGCGTTTGGACGACTCTAAGATGATCAATGCAATTTCTATTGACTTGTGCAGTTCATTCGCTTAGCCATCTTTTTTCAGCTATGTATAATCTAGAGGTTTCTCAAAGAAATAATTATCTTGTTTGGATAATCAATCAGGTTAAAAGTAAGAACGTGCTCTGAAAAAATAAGGTAGAATCCTTTGTGAGATATAAAGTGAGAGCATGCTCTCAGAAAATAACTTAGAGATATGTAAGACAACATTGGATCCTTATATACCTTGTCAATCCAGTTATAACTTAATCACTATCCATTTCTTTCTTAATATGATGTCTTATTTTCCACACTAATTGATCCTGGTTTATTCTCCTTAAAAATTGCTGTACTGTTAGGATGTCTTGTGACTCTTGTTTGATTTATTTTCGAGTCCATAATCCCATTACTTTGCAGGCATTGACTCGGGCCAGGGTTCCCATAGTAAAGCTTATGGATCCCGCGACTGGCATCTCCTGTGACATATGCATAAACAATGTTTTGGCTGTTGTGAATACAAAGCTTCTTCGGGATTATGCACAAATAGATGTCAGATTACGGCAATTAGCTTTTATAGTGAAACACTGGGCCAAGTCAAGAGGAGTCAATGCAACTTACCAAGGGACCCTATCTAGTTATGCGTGAGTCATCATTAAGAATTATCATATTTTGCTGAACTTGTCATGGGCCTATATGATCTAAAGACATCTATGTTCGCTTATTGAGTTTTTGTTGCCTGATATTTCTTTCTTTTCAGGTATGTTTTAATGTGCATTCATTTTTTACAGCAGCGTAGACCTGCTATCCTTCCATGCTTACAGGTCTGCATTTCTATTCTGCTTGTTTATTTAGGAATTCTAGATTGGGTCTTTTTTAGCATTTCAGTTATTTTGACATATCAGTATGTGGTCATATCATTCTTTAATGTGATTATTCCCGAAGGTTAAGGGAATTGGATGTTCTTTTGATTTCTTTCACCCTTATTATATTTTACTTCAGTTGAATAGATGAATGACCCAAAATTAATAGCGTGGGAAATCTGAACCTTTTGCTGGTTATGTGCTCAGGATTTCAATTTTAGTTAGTGATTACTTCATAGGATGGTGTTCTCTGTCGTGGTGCCAAAATGTTGTCTTTTCAGCCTTATATGGTACTTGGCATTATTTTGGAGGGAGCATCCAAGAGGATATTGAGTATCATCCTCTGCTTTGGTTTATGAAGTGAACTCTTGCCATATTCTTGTATCTGATTACGCTTCGAAAAGTAATGTATTCTTCCTGGAATAAGTACACTGAATCAGTTTGCTGATGAACATTAAGTGGTTATAATTTTCTGGTAAACTCATTTTGGGGCACAAATATTTTGGACAATAGCATTATTCAGCTTCAAAATCTTCTACCTGAACAAAGCATTTCCAAGTGAAATTTGTTGCTTGTTTTCTTAGTCTTTGCTGTAAATGTCTTTATTGTGAGGTGCTCTCTTTCAGGAGATGAGAACGACATACTCCGTCACTGTAGATGACATTCAATGTGCTTACTTTGATCAAGTTGAAAAACTCCGTGGTTTTGGATCTCGAAACAAGGAAACAATTGCTCGATTAGTATGGGCATTTTTCAATTATTGGGCATATGGTCATGATTATGCAAATGCTGTTATATCTGTTCGTACAGGAAGCATACTCAGGTGATATGTGCTTTCCAGTGTCTTTTCATAAGATTTTTATCTGCCTAATTACGAGACTTGATTGACAAATATATGCCTTATGATTATTTTTCAGACATTATCACAAACTTTATTTTTATTTAATTTGTTTTCGAGAGTTCAAAAGGTTTTCTTTCTGCTTATACTTTATAGTCAGCTTGAGATGTTACGTTTGACTGACTGTAATACTGTGATTATCTTTCTACAGCAAACACGAAAAGGAATGGACAAGGAGGATTGGGAATGATCGCCATTTGATATGCATAGAGGACCCCTTTGAGATATCTCATGACCTTGGTAGAGTCGTGGATAAATTCAGCATAAAAGTTCTGAGAGAAGAATTTGAACGTGCTGCAGATATCTTGCAATATGATCCAAATCCCTGTGCAACGCTCTTTGAACCCTATATTCCCAGTTGACTGACTGGTCTGTGCTTGGAAAAGCATGATAGATGTATTTATGGACAAGTTATACCTGTCGTGTAAAGTCGCTTTCCTAACGTCCTCCTCATTTCCATCTATGCCTTTTGTTTTCGTATTATGGGTTTTTTTTTTTTTTTGATTCTTGTCTCTGGCACAGAACTCTTAGTTTTCAGAATTCTAAAAATCCCAAGTTCAGGTTTTGACAGCCGACCGGAAAGTTGGAATTGGAGTAAGTAACATAACTTTAGGAGAGTATCTTCCATTGTTTCGTAGGCTTCTTCCTCCCAGGTTGGTTTATGTGAAGCTTTTTCACTGTTGGGGGCATTTACAGAGTATGAGTATTCCAGGAATGCAAGGATCTTTAGAATTAACGATGATTTTTTCTGTTTAAAATATTTTTTTTTAATGATAATTCTTTATTCTTTTATCATACGTTCATGTGATTGAATCAGGAAAACTAATGAAGAGTTTTGACACTCAAATTATTGGATATTAAAGTATCAGACAGTGACTGCAAAAAGATCAAGAGGGTGTTTGATTATGTGGCTATTTTGTTTTTAAAGCAATTTATAGAAAAAAACTGTTTGGTAAACTATAAAATGAAATTTATTATTTGTGGGATTTAGTTTAATTTGCGTTTACAATGCAGCTTAATTGAAAGTAGCTTCAATGCTTCTCTTTTTTTATGTAGAGCTTGTTTGGCAGTGTGGTTGCGGGTGTTTTTTAAATAACTTTTCGTGTCAAAATGTATGTCAATGATATTTTTTTATTTTTTAAAAATTATTTTTGACATCAGCATATTAAAATGATCCAAAACGTACAAACCATATTAAATTTTAACAAAAAAAAAATTTAAATTTTTTGGAAACACAGGTTGAACCGTGTTCCCAAACGTTCTGTAATATGAGAGTGAATTGTTATTCACTCTATGCTATTTACTTTACAATTAATTCATTTCTTTTTGTTTATTTTATAAAAGTGAACAGTGAAGAATGACAAGACTGGATCAGATCCAAATCTAAATGTATTAGATTAGGTCCGACCCAGTAAAAAAAATTCTAATTTTTTATTTTATTTTTAATTGTGTTTTATTTAAAAAATTAGTGTTTAACATTATTCAATGACACTACATAAATTAGAAAGAGATCGCATGATGTAACATTTGCAAAATTTGATTGTAATCTTAATTTTATTCCTGATGATATTTTACTTGATTTTGTTGTACGCTTAAAAAACCAAGAAAATTGTAGTTCTTATTGGATGAATTTCATACTAGATGAAATTGTAGATAGTTTAATGGAACAATAAAAAATATTTTATATAAAGTATTATTTATTTCATGATATAATAATAGTAGTTAAATATACAACATTTAAATTAAAAATCATCAATATTAATATATATCTTTTTTAGTTATTTTATAATCTCAATTTGAAAAGTATTTTTAACCAAACACATTAAATTATTTTTTATTTAACTTCAAATTCAACCAATCAAATATATATAAATATTAAACCAATTTTAATTAAAAATATTTTTTATAAAATAAATTTTTTTAAATTATAATTATAAAAATTATTACAATATTAAACACAAAGAGTACAGAGGAGAGAACCAGACAGTACTTCCAAGTTCCAAGTCTTACCCGGTAAGCCGGTAAGGAAGTGCCAAAAAGCAGAGCAGCCATAAAAGTATAGTATAGTGCCTTATCTGAAACAGACCCCTCCTTCCTAGCTTCTGTTGTCGTTCCCAAACTAACACTAAAAAATGGGAGTCAATGATACAGACTCTGACAAAACCCAAGAAGAAGAGCAACAAGATCTCCCAAAAGTAGTGCTCTTCAGACCACCCCCAGCCTTTTCACTCATTGGCGAAGAATCCTTTGCATCCAACAAATTTCAATTTTTGAAAACCTACGACTCCCAACTCCCTCTAGACCAGTTCTTGTCCACTCATTCTCATTCCATAAAAGCTATCCTTTCCTCCGGTGGTGCACCCGTCAACGCTGACATCCTCCAGCTGCTTCCAGAGGTTGGTGTGGTTGTCACCACTAGTGCTGGTCTTAACCAGATTGACATCCCTGAGTGTCGCCGCCGTGGTATCAAAATTGCTAATGCAGGCTACGTGTATTCTGCTGATGTGGCTGATATGGCTGTTGGTTTGTTGATTGATGTTCTGAGAAAGGTTTCGGCTAGTGATCGTTATGTGAGGCAAGGGCTTTGGGCTGCTAAAGGGAACTATCCTCTTGGTTCTAAGGTTTTGATCCGTGAATCTTCTCTTTATATGGGTCACTGTTAGTTCTTAATGACTTATAAGAATGATAATTGGAAGCAACACTAGATTTTAAGTTAGTACCTTTTGGTTTATTTAATTAATTATGTCTAATTCTTGAAATGAAAAGGCTCTGAAAACATTTGTTGATTTGGTTTACTGCATCGCCATTCCATTTCTTGCCAATGAAACAAAACACCACCAGCAGCAGCAGATCCTCAATATCAAACTAGCTGCGGTCGGCTATCTTGATCTTTTGCGCCTTTCCGCATAACGAAACAAAATGGTGATAAAAATGGACCCCTAAAAAGGTTCAACATCAGCAAGTTATCGTTTGATTGAACTAACTAATTGTGTCTGATTATATGTATTCTTTGTGTTTGGTAATTTCAGCTCAGTGGTAAGCGAGCTGGAATTGTTGGATTGGGAAATATTGGATATGAAGTTGCTAAAAGGCTCGAGGCCTTTGGTTGTTTTGTTTCGTACAACTCCAGGAAGAAAAAACCGAATGTTTCGTATCCGTTCTACCACGATGTCTGTGAGCTTGCAGCTAATTGTGATGCTCTCATCATTTGCTGTGGATTAAGTGACGAAACCCGCCACATGATCAATAAACAAGTGTTGTCAGCACTGGGGAAGGAAGGAGTCATTGTAAACATTGGACGTGGGGCAATCATCGATGAGAAGGAAATGGTGAGGTGTCTGATGCAAGGGGAGATTGCAGGTGCTGGCTTGGATGTGTTCGAGACTGAGCCTAGTGTTCCTAAAGAGTTTTTCGCAATGGATAATGTTGTGTTGTCACCGCATAGGGCTGTTTTTACACCTGAATCTTTGAAGGATTTAAGCCAACTTGTGGTGGGGAATTTGGAAGCTTTCTTGTCAAATAAGCCTTTACTCTCCGAATATGTGGACAGCGAATAATTCAACTCGTCGGTTTGCAGGTCAGTTTGTTAATCATCTCTTGTATGATATCTGTTAATCAGTAAACAAATTTCTGAACAAAGCTTCTTTACAAGCAATCTCTTTTGCCATCAGAAAGAAGTCAATCTCTTGCATGGTTATTATTCTGATGTTGGATAATCAAACCTATCTCCGATTTGGTAAATCCTGTTTGATTCCTTCCAGTGATTGTTTCACATTCTTCTGCATGCATGCCGATCATAACAGTATGATATGACTGCAAAGCGAGTGAGAAGATAAAAGATGAAGAAGTCTTATCATCATGGTTTTAAGAGGGGGAGGCCGTGCGGAATTACCTTCTTATCAGAATTATCTGGATGCTGGTTGCATCCTAAAATCCTAGCCATGGCTTCTCAATTGTTCTTAATGGCTGCAAACTTGATGAAGGAGCAATTAACCTAGTGTAGATGAGGGAGCCAAAAGAAGAAGAAGAAGATATATACCATTTAATCAAAGACTTCTTAAATATATTTGGAGTCCCTTAGGCTAAAAGGGAACGCCAAGATATTCAGACATTGAAAAACTTTTCCTCGAACAGTCTCAAAACATGAACGATTGCGAGAGCCGCGGTGCTAACAACGTTCAACTAATTGTGCTAATTTCATACAATCAACATTCATCTAGTCAACGTGGCATGAATCTGATGCTCCGAACGACCATGAGAGCCACTCCTGACCTTTGATTCTGGAAAATAGCCCCAAAACAAAAACATAAATTTCAAGTATCTTGAGTTGAGGACTCCGTGCCTAAAACAGCCAAAGAGAAGGAAATGGTGCAGTGTTTGGTGAAAGGAGAGATCATTTTATTCATGTAGATTC